>SDBT01002436.1_pt1 | contig 32917 bp, 19 predicted proteins | sample 2277101 | NCBI WGS metagenome assembly SDBT01 (sample SAMN10404973, study PRJNA504765) | marine sediment metagenome | isolation source: marine sediment core GS10_PC15, 103 cmbsf | place: Arctic Ocean: Southern Knipovich Ridge | collected 2010
CATGAGGCGCAACCCACCGCAAGCCACCCGGCCCAGGCGCTACGACCAGCGCCAAGGCCAATCCGGCTTAGTCAGTCAAGATTTATGGCAGAAAAGTGAGCGAAAGTGCCAAACCCCAGCCCCCCGACCAAGGTCGGGGGCTCTTGGACGCTGTTGCCGACTACCTTGCGCTGCAGGGTGAGGCTCGCGCGGTGATGAGGGCACGGAGGCCCGCACTACTGGACCCTCTCGTTGCGCAAATGGGCTACGGCACTAATTGCCGAGCCCCCAGTCGCGGACGAGGCGGCCGAGGGGGTCGCTCGTAGGTCCGAATAACTGGCAAAAGTGGGCGGCAAAGATGATGAACAGGATGTTGGCGCCGGTCACGAAGTCGTACGGAATCGAGCCTCGGGGGTAGCGCCAGGGGCGGATCAAGCCGCGCCAGCCGGGGAGCGGGAGCTTGTCGGGGGCGGGTCGGCCGGTGGCTTTGGCCTTGAGAACCTGAACGGTCCAGACCAGACGACGCAGGACCGTCAACGCCGGCGAGAGCCCCTGTTGCCAGAGGACGGCGGGAATTGTCCCTGCACAGGCGGCGATGAGCAGGGCCGCGAAGCGTTCGCCGCGCATCCAGTATCCGACTGCACAATCGGGGATGAGCGTCTCGCTTCTGGCCTTGATGTAACTGATGAGGGACGCGTTGCACAGAGCCAGGGCGGAGAGCATCGTGTAGGTGAAGTTCTGCTGGATGTAGAAGTGGCCGATAAGCGCGAGGTACACGACCAAGTCGCTGAAGCGGTCCACGGAGGAGTCCAGCACGGCGCCAATCGGTGTGTGCATGCCGCCGATCTTGGCCACGGCTCCGTCGAGCATGTCGAAGGCGCTGGCCAGGAACAGGCCGGCGGCGGCTAGGAGCATGTAGGGAGGGAGGCCGAGGTCCGCTGCCTGGGCGTGCGAGTAGCTCCCACCAAGGAGGAAACAGACCGCGGCTCCGCAAGTGGCCATGAAGCCGGCGATAGTCAGCATGTTGGGCGTGATACCAATGGCTATCAGGGCCCGGGCGATCCCATCACGGGCTCGACAGAAGCCCTGCCCGATGGCCAGGCTGGTACCGTGACGGTGCCCCTCCTTACGGAGCCGCTTGAAGTCGCCTGGTTCGTCGGTGCCGCCGGTCTCTGGCATGGGCAACAGTATATCGCCAAGGCGGGCGGCGTAAAATGGGTTCTTCTCCCAATATGGCGGAGCAATGAGAGCCGCGCCCGTGATGAAGCGGTCACGTGTGAGTGCCGACCTTCTGATTGGCGAACGCCGAACTTGCTGACGACCCCGCTGGGTGGCGTTCCAGTCGATGGTCGCTTGTTGAGGTGTGCTTCTTTGGGGTCAATGATGAACTCAACCCCGTGTCCACGAGACGTGGGTAAGGTCAGTCCATAAGTGCCGCGTTTTCATGGAGTTACGGCGTCCTGCCTACTGGGCGATGGGGGACTCGAACCCTCGACCTCGCGGGTGTGATCCGCACGCTCTAGCCAACTGAGCTAATCGCCCTCGTTTGGGTGCCTGGCCGGCAGGCCGCGATGCCTGAGGTAATTGGCATGGCGGGCGACCGACTCGGCCGTGGGTATTGTATCGGCTTTCACTGACGAGGCAAGGCAACTGGTTCGCGACAGCAAAGTGGATGCCTGGCGTGCCGTCATACCAGTCTTGCGGGGCGATGATCGGAGGTGTGGTCTCTCTAGGGGCAGCCGCCGGACAGCAGGCATTGGATGAATGCTTCGGTGTCCTGCAGGTCCACGGTTCCGTCGCCGTTGAGGTCGCCGGTGGCGAGGCTGCACGTGGGGTATGTCTGCTCGTACTGGGTCGGGTCCAATACGGCTACGACGAATGCCGCTATGTCGAGGCTGTCCACCAGGCCGTCGCAGTTCATGTCGCCGGGCAGGGTGGGGCCGGCGGTTTGGTAGGCCCGAACGTCGGTCCCGACGCCGCAGACTACCAGGATGCCGTCTTGGCCGAGGACCGGGCCGCCGACGTTGACGTTGGTGATGCTCTCACTCCATCGCAAGGTCAGATCCCGATCGAATGAGAAGAGGCCACCGTGGGAGAAGCCTCCGTTGGTCATGAAGATCGTGCCGGCGGCGTCCACGGCGATGCGAATGCCGGCGGCGGGGTAGTTGGTGAGGATGGGCTGCGAGACACTGAGCGTGCCGCCGTGGATGGGGCTCAGGCGACGGACGGTGAGCTCGACCGTGGTGCCCAGGTCGACCGTCGAGTAGGTGTAGACCGAGAGGTCGGGGCCGATGCCGAACGAGGCGAACGGGACGTAGCCCAAGGCGGCCCGCCAGGTTTCGATGAGGCCGGCGCCGGAGTCCCAGTAGGCGACCAGGTAGTCGGTGGCAGTGCTGTTTTGGGTGCGTGGGGCGTAGACGGTTCCGTCCGGGGCGACGAAGGGGCCGGTCTGTTGCACGTAGCCGCCGCCGATCGGGTCGCCGGCATAGAGCCACTGGCCGGTCGCGGCGTCATGCACCGCGATCATCGGGCCGTCGCCGCCGGCCTCCCAAATGTAGATGCGTTCGCCGAAGACGGCGGCCTGGCAGCCGTTGGTCGTCGGGCATGTTCGTGGAGTCTCCCAGACGGTGCTGCCGTCGGCGCGACTGATACGCATGAGGCCGAAGTGATTGCCGGCGATGATGTCGCCGTCGGAGGTGAAGGCCAGGCTCTCGGTAGAGCCTTCGTCGATGAGCTCCTGGGATCGCCAGATGATCGAGCCGTCGGCGACGTCTAGGGCGTAGAGGTAGTCAAGGTTGGTGTTTCCCGCTCTGGTGGCGTAGACGATGCCGCCGTCGATGGCGGAGACGCGGCTGCGCCAGGAGTCGCCGGGGAAGTCGTTCGGCAATCGGGCCGCCCAGAGCTGGTCGCCGGTGGTCAGATCGTGGGCGACGATCCAGGTTCCGTCCGGGATGGCCCACGAGCTTATGCGACTGAGGACCAGGAGGTTGCCCTCACAGACGCCCTGCTGGGAGACGAGGGCCGGCCGGCTGCCTTGCCAGAGGATGTCCGGCGCGCTGGGGCCGATCTCGTTTGATCGGCCGTTGCGGGCGGAGTTTCCCCCGACACCAGTTCGCCAGTCGTCGGCGCGGGCATCGCTGGGAGCCAACGCGGCAAGCAGGCACAGGCCGACGAGATGGACCGCAATGCCGCCGGCCAACAGCGGGGAACATCCGTATGTAGTGCTTCTCATCCTCCGATTCCCCCAATGCGCGCGGTCCGCCGCGGCTGCACGAGTGAATCGGCGGCCCGTGACGGCTTCCGGCGTCATTCGATGATACGCCGGGCCGGGGGGCAATATCCATCTCCGCGCTGGGCCGATATTCACTCAAGGGTCCGAATTGCCTGGGAGCCGATATTCCGCCAGTGGTGGGGTAGTGAGTGCGGCGCCACCGGAGCCGAGCCCGATCGAAATTGCGGCCTCGCGGGCTTTGGCATCCCCACGTCCGCGGCACATGCCCCAGCGGGACACGGGTCGGGCCGTGGCACACTTGCTCGAGCAGGGCCGACACGGCCGTGGCACACATGTCGTGACGAACTTGTTGTAACGTACTTATTCACCCGCGCGATTTGGGGGTTTTCTCAGGGGGCTTGCTGTTGTACATTCATCGCGCCCGGGGATGCGGGCGAAGGATGGTTGCTACTTGCATGGAGGATACAACGGATGATGGATGCGACAGTTGCCGCCGCGGTCGAGGCGTGGTTGACGGACCCGGCGATTGCGGAAGATGACAAAGTGGAGATTCGCGGGCTGCGTGAGGCCGGCGACGAGAAGGAGCTCACCGATCGGTTCTACCAAGACCTGGAGTTCGGCACCGGGGGATTGCGGGGCGTCATCGGGGCGGGCACCAATCGAATGAATGTCTATACCGTCGGGGCGGCGGCACAGGGGCTGGCCACGTACGTCGCCGGGCGGGGCGAGGCGGCTCGGAAGGCCGGGGTGGTGATCGCCTTCGACTGTCGCCGCATGAGCGACGAGTTCTCCCGACGCGTGGCGAGTGTCATGGCCGGCAACGGGATCACGGCATATCTCTTCGACGCCCTGCGACCGACGCCGGAGCTGTCGTTCGCCATTCGCCATCTCGGCTGCACGGCCGGCGTCGTGGTCACCGCCAGTCACAACCCGCCGGAGTACAACGGGTTCAAGGCATATTGGAGCGACGGCGGTCAGATGGTGCCGCCGCACGACGAGGCGGTCATCGAGATGGTGCGCGGCGTCGGCGGGTACGGGAATGTGCGGATCACGGGCTTCGACGAGGGCCGCGCCGCCGGGACGATCAAGATCGTCGGCAAGGCGGTGGACGAGGCGTTCCTCGAACAAGTCCAGGCCACCTGCCTCGCCCCGGACGCCTGTCAGGAGCACGGAGCGGGCCTGAAGATCGTCTTTACCTCGCTGCACGGAACCGGCGGGATGCTGATCCCCGAGGCTCTGCGGCGACGGGGCTTCGCCAAGGTCATCGAGGTGCCGGAGCAGGCGGAGCCGGATGGGGAGTTTCCAACGGTGAAATCGCCCAACCCCGAGGAGGCCCCGGCCCTGAACATGGCCATCGAGCTGGCCCGGCGGGAAGGGGCCGACCTGGTCATCGGCACCGACCCCGACGCCGACCGGATGGGCATCGCCGTTCGACGGGCCGATGGCGAGTTCGAACTGATCAGCGGCAACCGCATCGGGGCCTTGCTGGTGCATTACATTTGCGAGCAGCTCCAGCGATCGGGGCGATTTCCCGCTAATGCCGCGATGATCACGACCATCGTCAGCGGGGACTTGATGAAGGATATCGCCCGATCCTACGGCGCGGAGGTCGTGGAGACGCTCACCGGCTTCAAGTGGATCGGAGAGGAAATCCACCGCTACGAGACCGAAGGCACGCCGGAAGCCCCCAGCAAGACGTTCATCTTCGGCGCCGAAGAGAGCTACGGCTACCTCCCGGCGGCCTTCGCCAGGGACAAGGACGCCGTGACCAGCGCGGCCTTTATCGCCGAGGCAGCCGCCGGCGCGGCCGCCGACGGCAAGGGACTGCACCAGGTTCTCCAAGGGCTCTTCAAGCGATTCGGCTACTTCCAGGAGGGAGCCAAGAGCATCGGCATGAAGGGCCAGGAGGGGGCGGCGAGAATCCAGAGCCTGATGGACTCTCTGCGGAACGACCCCCCGAAGGAGATCGCCGGCTCGGCCGTCGTGTCCTGCGGCGATTGCCGGAGCGGCGAACAGCGGAGCCTGCCTGGCGGCGAGGTAACCGGCCGGTACGACCTCCCGTCGAGCAACGTCCTGGTCTTCACGCTACAAGACGGCTCCAAGGTCATCGCCCGCCCGAGCGGAACAGAGCCGAAGATCAAGTTTTACATGCTGGTGAAGGAGCCGGGGGATGACTTGGTGAAGGCGAAGGTCGATGCGGATCGCAAGACGCGGGCCATTGCGGATTGGGTGGACCGGCGTGTGAGCGAAGTACCCTGAACCACCCGCCGGTCAACTGACACTGCATCGCCACATCCGCGGTTACGCTCATCGCCGACTGCGGCGCCGATGCCGATGACGCGCACGTATTTGCCGATTGGGGCGATGCGGCGATGTGGCGCTAGTGCATCGCCAGGCCTCGAGCCGCGGAGTCGCATGGCCCTCCGGCCGATGCAAGTGTGGGCGTTTCAGAGGGTCGCACCGGCGAGACGCCCATGCTCCCCAACACGCATATTGAAGGTTGGCGGCACACTACGAAGCCCCGTTGGTGCTGGCCGATACGCCGGCGTTAGCCACAAACCTGTCGGCCGTCATTCTGACGGCCAATGGGCACCCCCCTTTTGTTGCCCTAACTTTTGTCGGCATTGATGTGGTGGATTACCCGCTGGGGGAATGGAATCTCGATGCCCGCCTCGTCAAAGCACTCTTTGATGCGTTTCCTCAGCGCGCGGGCCAAACCCCACTGAACGCCGGGCTGGGTCTTCACTACCAGGCGGAGATTGACGCAACTGTCGCCGAAACTCTGGAGGCCGGGCACCACGGGATCCGACAGCACTTTGTCCTTCCACTCCGAACTTCGGCAGATCTCGTTGGCCGCTTCCAAGATCACCTTGCTCACCCGATCGACATCTTCGCTGTAGCCCACCCCGATTTCCATCTTCACCTGCGACCAGCCATGGGTCATGTTGGAGACCGAGTTGACGGTGCCGTTGGGAATGAAGTGGAGCGTCCCCTCCATGTCGCGCAGGACCGTAACCCGCAAGGTCAGTCGCTCGACCGTGCCGCCGATACCGCCGACCTCGATCCAATCCCCGATGGTGTATTGATTCTCCAGGAGAATGAAGAAGCCATAGAAGAAGTCTCGAATCAGGCTCTGAGCTCCGAAGGCGAAGGCCAGACCCAGGACGCCAGCCGAGGCCAGGATCGTCGACACGGGGGTTCCGATCTCGTGCAGCAGATAGAGACCGGCAATGAGCCAGACCACTATGGACACCGTCTTGCGGGTAACGCTCGAGAGCGTCTTCATGCGCTCATGGTAGGCCAAACGGTCACGGGCCAACCCATCGACCACGCGTTCCTCGATCCTGCGCGCGAAGCGGTTCACCAGGCGGACGATTACCCAGGCCAGCAGCGGGATCAGAAGTAGAAAGACGAGCGTCCGCACGGCCGCCTTGCGAATCTCCTTGGAATAATCGGAGCGTATTACGGCAATGGAGTCGCGCCGGTCATTGCGCCGAGAATCGAGCCCTCTGATCCTGCTCTCGACGTTGGCCTTGTGCTGATCGTACTTGGCGATTTCGGCGTCCAATCCCAGCTTCGAGAGGAGTTTGCGGCTTTCGTTGACCCAGACCTGTTGGCCCCACAGACGCGCCTCGGCCGCGAAGAGTCGGTTCGCCCAGCGGTCCTTGTCCCAGTCGTTGGTCTGTTCTGGGATGGCCAGGGACACTCCGAAGGCCTTTTTGAACTCGTCTTGAATGGTCAGTTGGGCGCTGGGCGTGGCGGCGATGGCGGCAAGGTGCCGGGCGGTCTGGTAAGCGAGGGCTCTCAGTTCCAGCCCCTCCTCCAGCTTCTCCGGGGCCTCGGCGAGCCGGCTGCGTTCCTCTTCGCACGACTCGGTCAGTTCCTGGTATGCCTCGAGCGTCTTGTTGTACTCGTTCAACTGGCGCTCAATCTCGGCAATCGCCAGGTAGTAGCTATCAAGCGACTCGTCGAAGAGATCCTCCTTTTTCACCCGGGCCACCGCCGCGAGTAGACTCTCCCAGCCGACGTCTTGCTCCCCGCGTCGGTTCTCCGCATCGTATTGCAGTTGTTTCCGGTCGACCTCCTCGAGCTTCTCGAAGTGAAGCTTGGCCGCGTGAATGTGCTCGACCGGTTGGCTGATAAGCGCCGCTTTCTTGTCCGCGGCATCGGCCCGAATTCTTGCCCATATCCCGAACGCGGAGAGCGTCCGTAAGCGATCCCGATCATCCTGGTGGTACTTCCGCAGCTTGGCGTGCCGCCGGGCCTGGTTGTCACGATCGGTTTGGGCCTTGATAATGGTCTTACGAGTCAGCGTTTCGGCAAGGCTGAACTTGATCTCGGTCCGGTCGATACGGCGCTCGAGTTCACGGGCACAAGCATACTTGCGCTTTTCTTCGTTTATCAATGAGGACCACGCCTCGCCGGCGGCCGTGGAGGCATGGTCCAGAGCATCCAACGCTCCCGCATAGATATCGAGCTTTTTATTCAGGTTGTCGAAGTATTGCCACTGGGCCGTCGCGAAATCCTGCCGGGCCTCCAACTCTCCCTGCATCTTCTTCACTTGCTCCAGAAGCGGCAGATCCGTTCGCGAGAGTCGGTCGGCGTCAACCGCGACCGGGCCGGGCTGATCGCCGTTTGCCCTCTTCTTCAGGGGATCGGAACTGCGGTCTTCGGGGAGGCGGGCTTCTTTCGTGAGGTTCTCCAGTTCGACCTTGATCTCGCCGAGGCGTTCCGGTGCCTTACGAAACCCCTCGCGCACGTACGGGCTTTCCACGGAACGAATGCTATCGCGGACTCCGTGCATCGTTTGCACCGCGCGATCGAACTCGCGACTGGTCTGGTCAACGATCCCGGTCAGGTTCTCGATGGAGGCGTTGAGCGTGCCACCGGGCTCTAGCATGGCGATCAAGGTTGTTTCGTCCTTGGCGGCCATCTCCTTCAGGAAAGAGGCGTAGCTGAGCTCTTCCCGGAGGACAAGGTGGAGCCGCTCGTTCTTCACCTCTTCCTGCTCCAACGCCTGCTCGGCGGTTGCTATCAGAGTCTTGTTGTTGATCCGTTGCTCGAGCTCATCGACTTCGCGGCGCCGGGCGGCTTCCGCCAGCGCGATGGTCCGCATCCGGGCGGCCAGGCTCGCGACGTCCGTGCCTTCGGGGAAATCGAAAGATTCGATCTTGCCCTCCTGCTGCCAGTCTTCGGCCAGCTCCAAGGCCGCCTCGAGCGTGACTGTCTTGCGCCGAGCCCGCTCAAAAGTGGTCGGGATGGTCAGCAGTTCCTTCATGAGTTCATCAGCTACGACGTTCGCTTGTTGGGTCAGTTCCAGGCGACGGGCGTCGTACTCGACCAGTTGATCTGAGAAAGTGGCATCGCGGCGTGCCGTTCTCAGTTCGGAGTGACCCTGTCCTTCGGAAATCGACTCCTTGGAAGGCGGCGTCAAGCCACGCCGCTCCACTTCCAGCGCGGCAATCGCCGCGCGCTTGGCCTCGGAGCTATCCAGGGCCTTCTCATGCTCCGCCAGCGCGCGACTCCAGTCGTCGTGAGCGCTCGCAATGACCGTTTGCAAGGCGGCGGGATCGGTCTTCTCGAGTGCTTCCCTTTCAACCGCTTGGTGTTTTGCGGCTTCCTGCAGGATGGTGGCCACATCCAGCGAGTGCTGAAGACGACGCTCCGTTTCGAGGTTCCAGATGGTCTCGGCCGGCTCGGACGCTGGCTGGCTCTCGGGCAACTGCTTTTCGGCGCTGTAGGTTTCAAGCCAGGTGGCGCACTCGGCCTGCTGTCGAACCACCTCCGTGCTCCAAAAATCGACGCTCTTGTCGCGGAAGATGGCCTTGTCTTCTGAAATACGGTCTGCCTCGAGACGGTGGGCCAGTTCCGTCACCAGGGGGCGAAGAATACCGGCCCGCCGTTCGGCGATGCGGTGCGCTTCCATCGCCTGCTTGATCAGCTTGCGGCGGGCGTCGGTCAGGCCGGGGATCAAGTCGAGCTGCTCCTTGCGTTTTCGGTAGGCGTTGAGGTACACGTTTCGCAGTTCCACCTGTTCAAGAAGCGCCTGCGCATCGAGACCCTCGAGTCCGGTTGTAGCACCGGGTTCGGCCGGAAGCGGGGCGTCGGCCGCTTCTCGGGCCTCATCGAGGCTCTTGCCGTTTTCCTCGAGGGCCTTTCTCGCCTTGCCGGCTTTGTCGCCCGCTTGGACCAGGGCATTGATCTCCTTCTTGACGCGCCTCAGAAGCGCGTCATCGTCGAGATCAGCCGTATCCTGAGCGAAAGCCAACGCCGATGGCGTCAACAAGATGCATGAAAACAAGAGTAACAGTTTCAACGACCTCATGCCTATCCTCCTGCGGCGGCTCAAGACCACCTGCGACATCCTGTGCCGCGGCGATTCGGGATAACCCCTCCATACACTGTCATGGGCCCGAGTCTTGTCGGGCTGCGTGGATTCTACACGGCTGGGGGGCTGCCCAGATAGCCGCCTCATCGCTACGTCGAGTCCGGGCCACGCCAAGACCGGCGGATTGCGAATCGTGGCCGATTCAGGCTCAAAGTTCCAGCGGACTTATCCGTTTTGCCGGGCTTATCGTCCCGATCTCGCTCTCCGCGTTGCTGGGGCGAGGATTCCTACCACCTTCGGCAAGGCTCCATTCGTCGAATGACCTGGTTTCATAAGCTTATGTCCCTCGAAACCGCCGCACGCCACCCACCGCGCAGGAGTAGAGGTACGTGCCCAAGAAGGCTGCTGCGATGAATGGCGCGGTCAGAACTCCGGCCCAGGCGGGGACGCCCTCCGCCGCGGCGGGAACCGCCCATCCTGCGGGATGGACGGTCCATCCTGGGAACGGACGAGTGATCCCCGGGACAGGACGTTCCATTCCTTGGAGTGGAAGACCCATTCCCGGGCTGAGACAAGCTGTCGGCAATAACCATGCACTTTTCTCGCACGCAGTGAGGCACGCCACGCTCGAATGTCGCACAAGGGGATGCTGGAAACGTCGATGGCTTGACAACGAAGTGTCCGACATGCGGTCGACGGCTACGTGGCAAAGTCTGCTCAGAACGACAGCCAGGGGAATTGGCGGCGTAGCGATTGCGAATCTACGTTCGCCGTTGACTTGCGACGGCGATTCGCTGCATTGGGAGCGGCGATGGGGAATACCGGTTCATGTTCAGTCGTGCGATGATCGACTGGAAAGATGGTTCATCCGGGGATTCCGGGATGACGATGCCTCGAAAGCCCATTGATGTGTGGCACCGGCTTCCAGCCGGTCAATTTGTGGCACCGGCTTCCAGCCGGTGGTGGCAGGTCGACAACCTGCTTGGACGAGCCGGCTTCAGCCGGGCTTTTCGCACGCCCAAGCTTGGCAATCCCGACCGAAGCCCACACCGGCAGGATGCCGGTGCCACAGGGATGCCGGCGCCACAGGACACTAAAGTGGGAGGCAGGCGATGGTCGACTCAAGCCGACCTTCGACAGGCACGCCCTTCCCGAAATTCCCGGATAAACCGGAAAGATTGCGCACATGATTTTGCGTTTTGCGATCTCTGGGTCCTTGTGTTCGGTGGTATCACGATTGGCGCCAGCGATTCAAACGCGCAGGATGCGACGCCGCTCGCTGGCTTGGTTTTGCCGGCAGACAAGGGCAAGTCTACTTACCACACCAACGAAGAGCTCGCCGGCACTTCCGAATTCCGCTGGAGCGCGGATGGCAGTTTCGAGAACAAAGCCACAATACTCCGGGCTGGTGGAGAACGACCGCCACTTTGCGTGTTGTCGTGGACGATGCCGGTTTGTGGACCGAGATGGCCATGAAGTCGCCGACAGGTAGCGTCACCGTGATTGCGTGCAAACCGCATGTCGCGTCGAGACGATCTTCCCGTCGATGGGAAAGCGATCGCTTTGCTCCGGGCGTGGATTTGTGATATCATAGATGTGCTTACCTTCGAGGTTCTCCGGGAGAGCAACCTGGTTCGGCGCCGACCCGGGCTCGGGGTTCCGAGCGAATTGACGGCGACGAGGCATCTTCTGGCGGAGAGTAAGGAGCAGCCGTTATGACGCGGCAGCAGCGGAGAGGGTATCGCACCTGCATTGTCGTGCTTTTTCTGGCGGCTGGAGCGGTCCAGGCCCAGGACGGCGTGATCGTCGGCTGGGGGTTGCGGGTCGTCGCCCCGGACCTCAGCGGTGGCTTCACAAACCTAGCGGGCGGTGCGGCCCACAGCATCGGCCTCAAGGCGGACGGGTCGATCAGGGCCTGGGGATGGAACGAGCACGCTCAATGCAACGTGCCGCCGCCGAACACAGGCTTCATCGCGGCTTCGGGGGGGAGTTCTCACAGTCTGGCGCTGCGGGCGAACGGCTCGATAGCCGCCTGGGGGGCCGACGATCTCGGCCAGTGCAATGTGCCGTCTCCCAACAATGGGTTCGTCGCCATCGCGGCCGGCAATTACCACAGTCTCGGCCTTCGGGCGAATGGCGCGATCGTAGCCTGGGGTGACGACGAACTCGGCCAGGCGACCGTGCCGCCGCCGAACACCGACTTCGAGGCCGTCGCCGCCGGTGGCGGTCATAGCCTGGGCCTGAAGGCGGACGGCTCGATCGCGTGTTGGGGCGACAACAGCGTCGGTCAATGCGACGTGCCGCTGCCGAACGCGAACTTCGTCGCCATCGAGGCGAGCAACTGGAACAGCTTCGGCCTGAAGGACGACGGCTCGATCGTCGCCTGGGGAATAAACAACTACGGTCAATGCAACATTCCCGAGCCGAACACCGGCTTCGTCGCCATCGCGGTGGGCGGAGAGCACGGCCTGGCCATCAGGGCCGACGGATCGGTCGCCGCCTGGGGCTGGAACGACTTCCATCAGCGCGACGTGCCCGCTCCGAACACCGATTTTCACGCCGTCGCCGGCGGGGGTTACCACAGCTTCGGGCTAAAGGCCGACGGCTCCATCGTGCTCTGGGGCGACAACACCTTTGGACAGTGCAACGTCCCTCCGCCGAACGGCGATTTCCTGCTGGCCGACGGCGGGCTGGGGTTCAGCCTGGCATTGCGGGCCGACGGTTCGATCACCGCCTGGGGAGGAGACGACTTCGGCGAATGCCAGGTACCCGGCCCCAACGCCGACTTCGTACACCTCACCGCCGGCGGCATGCACGCCATGGGCCTGAAGGCCGACGGCTCCATCGTCGCCTGGGGACGCAACAACCATGCCCAATGCGACGTGCCCCCGCCGAACGCCGACTACAGGTCCCTGTCCGCCGGCTACTATCACAGTCTGGGGCTCAAGGCCGACGGCTCGGTTCGGGCCTGGGGGCGCAACAACCTCGGACAGTGTGACGTGCCGCCGCCAAACGAGGACTTCGTCGCCGTCGCCGCCGGCTACTACCACAGCCTGGGATTGAAGACCGATGGCTCGATCATCGCCTGGGGATACAACGGGGACGGGCAGTGCGACGTGCCGCCGCCAAACTCCGGCTTCTCCGATGTTGTCGGCGGGGGCTGGCACAGCCTGGGGTTGAAGGCAGACGCGTCTCTTGTCATGTGGGGAAACAACATCGCTGGACAATGCAACGTACCACCGCCGAACGCGGACTTCATCGCCGCCGCCACCGGCCTGAACCACAGCCTGGGCCTCAAGGCCGACGGCTCGATCCTGGCCTGGGGAGACAACGCCTTCAGCCAGTGCCTCGTTCCACCACAGAATGGGGGGTTCACGGCCCTCGCCGCCGGCTACTACCACAGCCTGGGGATCATGAGCTATCTCCGCGGCGATCTCGACCAGGACGGCGATGTGGACCTGGACGACCTGCCACACTTTGTTGACGCCCTGCTGGGAAATCCCCCGGCTCATCCTGGGATCGATCATAGGCGGGCGGATATGGATGCCGACGGGGATCGGGATGGGGGGGATATTGGGCTTTTTGTGGACAAACTGATGGGATAGCCGGGCGGGCTTGTGATCGCGGATTGGGAGTCGCAGATTGGCGGACACGGACGTTACGCGTGTGCCGCGGCAATCCTGTACGGGATTCTGCGAAGAGAATCCCGGACAGACTTGGCGGCTCGACCGTCTTCTGGGTGGTACGGGCGTCTCGCCCGTCGGCATGCAAGCAAGACGCCCGTACTACCCTCACGCTGGGGTCCTTACGGGCGAGACGCCCGTACCACCCATGCTGGGATCCTTGCGGGCGGGACGCCACCGGCGGCGCCGCGGGGGTACGTCATGCCAGGGTGATCTCGCCCTTCCACGCGTATTCAATGCAATACCTGGCCCAGGGAATGAACCGCAAACGCGACTGCGTTATGCGTTTTTTGGATGCTTGGCAAATGCCGAAGGTGTTGCTCTTGATGCGTTGTAGTGCGTCGTCGATCTCGCTCAGCACCTTCTCCTTGTGTTCGAGTAGTCGATATGTGAGTTCCTGCTCCCATGTGTCACTCCCCCGATCGGCCATGTGGATCGGCATGGATGACGAGCTTGTGCTCTCGCCCGAGCTGTTCATGCGCTTTGCTTCGTTTTGCAGGCTGCTGACATCCTCAACAAGCTCGCGCCGCTTCTCGAGGAGCGCCTGGCGATGTTTCTCGAGTGCTTCGGGCGTGAAACGACTCGCCCTCTCCTTGAGCGGTTTGGGCCGCGGAGGCCTCCGCTCGCTCGGGGTCCGAGACTCCGCCGATGACCGATCGTTCTTCTTCAGTTTCTTCTTCATCATCTTGGCGCCTGTATTGTCCACCGCCCCAGTCACTTGCTCGGCCCCGTAGGGTCCGCTGTGCGGACCGATTCGAGGGCCAGAGGTCTGGTCCGCACAGCGGACCCTCCGCGACTCCACGAAAGCAGTCTTGCGTCGCGGAGCATCCTTCTTTCAAGTGATGCCTTTCCTGGACTCAGAATCGAACGTCGCGAGGCGGCGGCGGTTCGACTGGACTCTGTGTCAATCACGGTGAATCTCAGACCAGCACGTGGTTGCCCAGCACATTCGCCACGACCCAGACACAGGCGGCCAGGGGCAACAGGATTCGAACGTACCGCGTCAAGTGTTTCTCGGTGGCCGGCTCGCCGGTTGCCGTCAGGGCCGCGCCGGATCGATGTTCCCGCCGTCGCCCGCCGACCATCAAGGCCACGACGACGACAAAGGCGGCATCGCGCGTCGTGAGCCAGCCGCTCCCGCTCGTCACGATCCCGTATGTGATCAGGCACAACAGCAAAGGGCCAAAGAGCATCCACATCAGTCGGCTCAAGGCCGCGCTACCGCTACCAGCTTCGCGGACCATCACATCGTTGTCAGAATCCGCATTCTTTTTCATGGGTAATTCCCTATCCTGGTTGACATCATTCGCTTTCGCGGTCCTACATATCGCGATCATGAAGGCATGCGCTAGACTTCGCCCCGGACGCTACCGATAACACTGCTCGTCCCGGTGGGGATACGCATCTCTCGGGGATTGACCGCATGACTCCGGGAGGGGCGCCATATGGCGTGGGACACGCTTCCTCCACTGCAGCCTGCGGTCCAATCCCCTCCTCACGCGCCGCGCGATCAGATCCGCCGCGGCGCTCACAGCCTTCTCGATTCCCGTTTCGGTGACCTCGGCATGCACCAGGCCTTTGGGGTGCAGCCTCGCCTCGACGCGGCACTGATTGCCCAGGCCGCCCCTCGGGCCATTCAAGTCCCTCAAGCAGACCACAACACGTTTGAGGCGGGTTCCGAACCGCCCGAGCGCGAATCTGAGACGTCGCTCCACCAGCGCCCGGAGGCTGGGACTCATGTCGATGTTCCTGGCCACGATCTTCAGTTGCATGTGGTTCTCCTTTGTTGTCAAAACCCCACGTCAGTCACACATCATCATATACGTCTCCGGCGATACATTTATTCATAGATAATGGGGCCTTGATTCATAGAAAAAAACGATGTATGATTCCTGCATGGATTGGCTCAACTATCACCACCTGCTGTACTTCTGGACGGTCGCCAAGGAAGGGACGATCGCCGCCGCCTGCAAGAAGCTCCAACTTGCTCAGCCGACGATCTCCGCTCAGATTCATGCACTTGAACATGCGTTGGGCGAGAAGCTGTTCAAGCGTGTCGGGCGGAACCTCGTTTTGACGGAAACCGGCCGATTGGTGTACCGGTATGCGGACGAGATTTTCTCGGTCGGCCGCGAACTCATGGACACCTTGAGAGGTCGCCCGACCGGTAATCCCCTACGGTTCAGCGTCGGCGTGGCCGACGTGCTGCCCAAGCTGGTCGCCCATCGCCTTCTCGAACCGGCTCTCGAGTTGCCCGAGACGATCCAGCTTGTCTGCCGTGAGAGCACTCCGGCCGAATTGCTGGCCAGGCTGGCGATTCACGAACTGGACCTCATTCTGTCAGACAGCCCGATCGGCCCAGAGGTTAGAGTGCGGGCCTTCAACCACCTGCTGGGCGAATGCGGCGTTACGATCTTCGGTTCGAAGGAATTAGCCACTGCGCACCGTCGGCGATTCCCCCGATCGCTCGACGGAGCACCGTTCCTCATGCCTGCCGGCAATACCTCGCTGCGACGATCACTCGACTTCTGGTTTGATTCGGAGGACATTCGCCCGTCGGTCGTCGGTGAGTTCGACGACAGCGCCCTGCTCAAGGTGTTCGGCCAAGCCGGCGCCGGCCTGTTCGCCGCACCCGACGTTATTGAAAGGGACGTGCGTCGGCAATACGGCGTGCGGGTCATCGGCCGCCTGGGGTCCGTGCGGGAGCGGTTCTACGCGATCTCCGTGGAGAGGAAAGTGAAACACCCCGCAGTCGTCGCGATTACTGAAGCAGCCCGTGAGAAGTTATTCGACTGAGTGGAAGCTCGACACGATCACGCCTTCTTGTGCGCCGGCCACCGCCGCGGTCAAAGAGATCGCCGTGAACGTGGTGATCGTGCAGTCCCGCATTGACCGCCTGCCCACGGTTCAGCCGGCCGACGGCGTTGCGGACGACACCGTCGGCCAGGGCCCCGGACGACAATTCCCGCTCGCCGATCACGTCGAAGACGCGGTTGTCCCGCACCCAATTTCCGCATGGCAGTCTTCGGACTGGCAGGGCGATGGTCACCGCATCGCGCAACACTGCGTTCGGCGTGAGGCGCGGCGGAGCCAGCGCATGGGCGTGATTTCGTAACCCCAATATTAGCAATGGTTTAGGTGAATTGCCGAAGGAGGGACTCGAACCCTCACTCCCTTGCGGGAACGGGATTTTGAATCCCGCGCGTCTGCCAGTTCCGCCACTTCGGCTTGTCGTAAACCCTTGTCCTACAAGGGGTTACGGCTTATGTCTCTCACGGCTTGATCCACGCCAGCAATAAGCCAGCAATTCGGGGGACGCGTCCTTTGTGTCCGCTGGTCACTTGTGGTACGGCATCGTATATGAGCCGTCACCGCAAAGCTTGGCTGCCGTGTTCTAGCCGACCGAGGGTCAAGCCGGGGCCGGAGGGTAAGCGATATCACCCCGATGGGCAACCCCTGCCTGGATACTCCGCCTGCTGGAATGACTACCAGCGTGGGGGCCGACTTCGGAGGCTCTCCCGGGCATTGACATGACGAACGGCTCGGCGAACTACGATGACGGTGGCTACGCCATCGGCGATCCGTAGTCCCGCACTGAGGTCGGAGCCTACTCCGCCAAACGCTCTGACGGCCCCGATACTGTTATCCGCTGAGGTTCTTGCGCCCAGCGAAGAAAAATGTGGCGCCGGCGTCTCGCCGGTGGAGTCACGGGCAGGGTGCCAATTCTGTCCGGTATTCCGTGAAGCAAAACCCGGACAGAATTGGCGCCCCGCCCGCCTTCTGGGTGGTACGGGCGTCTCGCCCGTCGGGATGCGGGCGAGACGCGCGTACCACCCATACGCTGGGGGGCCTACGGGCGACACGCCCGTACCACCCATGCTGAGATCCTCACGGGCGAGACGCCGACCCTGTCCAGGATTCTGTGAAGAGAATCCCGGACAGAATTGGCAGGATGCCTGTGCCACATCCGCGTAGATGTTCTCTGTGCTTGCAAGGTCTTTTTCGTGCTTTTCATTGACAGTCTCCCGGACAGATTTTACAGACCCTAGGCATCGCTATTGACAATAGGGGAGAGTCACCTATTATCATGAAAGAATAGGGGAGAGTCACCTATTATCATGATTGAATGATGGGTGGCTTTCCCCTATTCTTCGTGCTTGCGGCGATGACCGGTGATCGACTCCCACATGGTGAATGGCTGACTAGGCCCGCGGAATCGGCAACTCGAGAGCGGCCGGACGGGCAGGCATAAGGGATACCTGCCCGTTGCCGGCTGCTTTCTCATCGTCGTTTTGATGTTCGCTGACGCCTCAACGGCGGCGGCGAAGCAGCACCATGCCGCCGATGCCCAGCAGGACCAAGGTGGTCGGCTCGGGGACGACCTCGAGCTTTGCCGTGCCGGTGAACGAGTCCACCCAGAAGCGGGCGGTGTCATTCACGGCGTCGGTGGTGAATGACCAGTTCGCGGAGTTGACGCTACGGGCATCCCAACTGATCGCATCCCAACTCCCGGTGGCCACCGCTTTCCAGTCGTAGTTGCCGGGGGTGAGCACGGCTTCCATCATGTAGATGCCACCGCCCTGCGGGGCCATCGCGGTGAACGGATTGGCGTTGTCCCAGTCACCACCGCCGACTTGGCTCTGCCAACTGCCCACCGCCGTCCATGCGCCCACATCGGTGTTCAGGCCGAAGCGGTCGAAATCCGGCGACCAGCCGTCGGCGTAGGTGTTGGCATCGTAGGTGATGGTGACATCGCCGGCGCCATCCGCATACAGCCAGCTGTTTCCGGGCAGCGGCAACGTGTTGCCCCAGGTTCCGTCGGTGATCTTGTACTCCTCCCGGTTGCCCGGCGTCAGGCCGGTGAAGCTGAGCTCCCAGATGAGACTGCCCGGGGCCGTTTCGACCATCGGGTCGGCGGCAGGGTCCCACTGGCTCGGGCTTTGGAGGGTGCCGGTCACATGCGGCGTGGTGATTGTCTGTCCCACCGCCGGCGAGGCCAGCAAGACGATCAACAAGACTGTGGCTAGTTTCTTCATTTCCGAACTCCTTAAACAGATGCTCCAAACGTCTTCGACTCTCACAGGGCCCCGGCCAAGCGGCGGCCCTCCACTTCGTTACGCGGACAGTTGTATGACAGGCACAAAGCCAGTACGGAACTCCGCCAGACCTGCCTGTCAGTCAACGAGCCTGATCCTGGTCTCGCCGTCGCCCTTGGTACCGGTACCGAAAACCAGCCAAACGGCGACCCGCATTCCAGCCCGATCGGCAGCCGGACGGGGGGCGACTAGGACCATGAAAAAACATTTTATCATGCGACGAAACGCGGTTCAAGGGTTCACACCAGGCGGCGGAACAGACGCGTTGGATTCTGACCGCGTCGGCCGGCCTCCTCGCCCTCACGATTATCGGTCCTCTCTGACCGTCGCGGCTCCGATCGCATCTTGCGTTTCAACGAACATGCTCCGCGGCTACTGGAGCAATACATCGACAAACCCGGCCACATCCCGCCCGTCGAGCAGGCCGTCACAGTTCAAGTCCGCCGCCGGCTCGAAGATGGGGATGGTCCCGGACAGATAGAGCACGAATGGATAGATATCATTCAGGTCAACGACACCGTTATGGTTGACATCCCCGTTCCCCAAACCGACGCCCGTCGTCGACTGGATGCCGGTATAGGTCCGGTGTGTGGACCTCGTAAGCCCGTTGGGCAGAGTCTCGAACCCGATCACGTCTACGCGGTGATTACCGCTCAACAGGGCTCCGCGGGTGAGGCTGAAGCGATCAACGAATCTCTCGGCTCGGCCTCCGCCGCTTTGGGCGAGGGTGATGAAATCCGTCCAGTAGGGTAAATCAACGAAGATATGCACCCGATCGACGGTCGTATCCGCCGCCTGCACGACGAACTCCACGGGCAGGGCGGTTATGTCCTCGTCGCAGTTCGCCGTCGGGGAGATCAGCTCGAGATCGGGGGCGCCGAGATCAACGTAGACGACCATGCGGAACTCGCCGAACAGGGGATCGGCGCCGGCCGGACGATGCCGGAAGCACCGGACGGTAATGTAGTGATATCCCTCACCCAGGGTGGCGGCATCGATGATCTGGCGATAGTCGCCCGACCCTCCACTGAACAGCGGGGAGTTGGCAGTGAGGAAATCCTCGAAGCCGTAGTCAGGGGCGGAGGGATCGAGGCGGTCCACCACACCGTTGCCGTTGTAATCGACGAACCCCTGGTCGATGCGAAAGACCGCCTGGTCGTCGGTGTTGGGGTCGAGTGGATCGGTCTGCTGCGCTTGCAAGGCTATTTCGAAAGTCGGCGAGGTGATGATGGTGACCTCGTTGACCCGCTGTCTGTAGTCAGGCGTGCCGGCAGTGTCTGGAGGGGCGGTGGCCGTGGTGGCGTTGGCGATGGACAGCGTGCCCGTGGGGACGGCCGGTCCGTACAGGACGTAGCCCCGACCGTGGAATCCGTGAACGTTGTTGCTGTTGCGGGGGACTCTCAGCCCGGATATCCAGCCGCCGCCGCCGACGATGAGAAGTTCGGGAATGTCGCCCGTGGGATCGACCGTCGGATCGGCGGCGTTGCCGGTCAGTTCGTGCATACGGGTACCGAGGGGGAAGGCGGTCGGGACGCTCAGGGTATCGAACCCGTTGGACTCGCGATCATTCACGGCGACCAGCAGGTTGTCAACGCCGCCGCTACCAGGCGTTTGACGAGTGAAGACCAGGACGTCGGAACGATCACCGTTGCGGGGCATGAACCAGCCACGGCCGTACTGGTTGCGGATGTTGACCAGCCGGGCAATCCGCTCGCTGCCCAGGCCGAGGGCGTCGTCCCGCCCATTTGGCTTGGGGAAACTCACCGGTCCGAACTGCAGGGCATTGTGATAGACGACACATGGTCCGGTCCTTGTCAGTACGTAGGCCTGGGCCACGGTGTCGTCCTCATCGGCGGGAATGGTGTTGTCGTGGCTGTTGACGTGGTGTACGCCGATGGTTCCATTGTTGTAGCCATCGACGTTGTCCACGGAGGCTCCCATGACGTCGTCCCAGGACTTCGCGCCGTCGGCGTTGACCAGGTCTCGAAGCTGTCCGGCCTCGTTGATGTCCAGGGCGTCGCGGTTGCCGAATTCCCAACCGATCGAGGGATAACCCGGGCCACCGTTTTCCCCCGGCTTGCGGACCCAGTTCGCAATGTTGGCATTTGACTCAATGGCCTCGACGAAGGAGTAGGGCGTCCGCGGGCTGCCGTCGAAAGCGACATATCGGTTGTGGACCGCCGCATCCCACATGTTGTCCCAGAACCACGTGGGGATGTGCTTGGCGGCATCGAGGCGAAAGCCGTCCACGCCGAGAACTTCGAGGTAGTATTGCGTCGACCGCAACAGCAGGAAGGCCGCGCTTTCGACCGCGGGGTCGCCCTCCGCCGGCTGGGCGGTGTTGTATTGATAGAAGGTGTGGCTCGGCGGCGCCGGATTGCGGTTGGTGCCGGGATTGACGGGGGTGTAGCCGGGGAGATCACGGTCCGGATACAGGCGGTAGTTTCCGGCATCGGGCTGGTTCCGCATCGCCGTCGGCGGCATGGGCAAGTTGGCCGGGTTTGGCTCGACGGGATGACGGATGAACTCGTAGCCCTGCCCCGCCTGGGCCTGGTCGATGTCGATGAGGCCCAGGAGTCGGCCGTTGTAGAGGTCGTAGTTCGGCTCGCCAGGGTTGGTGGACTGCGGGCCGGGCGGGTGAAAATCACCCCATTGATCCGAGGGCAGCTCGAGGGCGAACCCGGGATAGCCGCCGTTTTGCAGGAAACCGAGCCCGTTGTTTAGGAAGGGATCACCACCAGAGGAGTTGTCCCAGGCGGCGTTGTGGTTCATCAGCCAATCAACGAAGACGTGGCATCCGGCCTTGTGGAACTCATCGACCAGGAGCCGAAACCCGGACTCGCTGCCGTAGCGCGTTGGATCCAATTCGGAACCTAGATCGAAGCGGTCGAACAGGTCGTAGCCGATGCCGTTGGTTCCCGCGGCGGCCCGTTGCGGCGGCGGCAGCCAGGCCCCGTCGTAGCCGGCCATGAACACGTCCGGCATGCGATAACGCATGGTCTCCCACTCGGCCTCGAAGTACTGAATCATCACCGGATCCGAGGCCCGGGCGAGCGGACAGATCAGCAGGCATAACGCCCAGAGTGCTATCGCAAGTGATGCTCGAGGCTTCATGCTTCGACTCCAACTCCAGGAGGTCCGTCAGGATTGCCGAACTCCCCGACGGCCGGTGGAGAATCTCACTGTCTTGGGCTGACGAGCCCCCGCTGGGTGCCCCGTCCCTTGCGAAGCAAAGGGCGGGGGATCAGCCTGTCACACGATGGAGGAGTTCAGGATGCCAGTTCTGTCCGGGCTTCTCCTCCCAGAATCCCGGACCGAACACCGATTCACCGATTCACCGATGAGCACTTCCGTACGGGTGGTACGGGCGTCTCGCCCGTAAGAACCCCAGCGACGGGGCGTACGGGCGTCTCGCCTGCATGCCGACGGGCGAGACGCCCGTACCACCCAGAAGACGGACGAGCCGCCAATTCTGTCAGGGTTTTTCTTCGCAGAGTCCCAGACAGGATTGGCATCTTGCCGCTGTGGTCACGGCAGGATGCCTGTGCCACAGTCTGAATGCGACCCGTGGCCCGCTTCGCTGCCTACGGCGTCAAGAGCGCGGTCACGAATGCCTGAATGTCGAGGCCGTCGATGGCCAGGTCGCCGTTCACATCCGCTTTCTGCAGGGGGCACGGATCGGTGTTGGTTCCCAGGAGTGCTCCGACCAGGGCGACGATGTCGTTTTCGTCGACGACGCCGTCACCGTTGATGTCCGCTGGATCAGATCCACAACCTTCGGTCAGGATGTAACTGATGAACTGCTGAGCAGCGAAGGTGTTCAGGTCGACCAGGCCGGCGTTGCCCAGGTTGGGGGCGTTGCCGACACCCAGCGGCGGCAGAAACTGGTTGGACAGATATCCAATGCGACCGGTCAGGACGGTCATGATCTTGATCTCGGTTCCCTGCCCTCCCTGGCTGATCGGCGTCAGGCCGAGGTCGGCGAAGGGGATGTCGTACTCCATGCCTGTCTCGGCGGTCTCGCCGCCCTCGCCGCTGGTGGCCGTTACACCGAAGACGTTGCTGTCGTCGAAGGCGACCTGCATGCACTCGAGGTTGCCGGCATTCGGCGGCAGGGCGGCATTGCCGAAGCCGGTGTAGTTGTCCTGCGTGGCCGAGGCCGTGCCCATGGCTGCGGGAATGGCGGTCCCGTCGAAAGTCGAGGGAGACGCATAGTTTGCAAAGTCCGCCATTGTGTAGTTGGTGAACTGATCGATGCCGTCGCCGCTGAGATCCGCCCCCATGCCCAGGTTGGCGACTTGACCATTGGCTCCGAGGCCGGGGAGGGTCTGGTTGCTCCACCAGCCGCCGCCACTGACCAGCACGGCCGAGGCGCCGATGACTCCCAGGTCGCCGGGGGAGCCGATCGAGGCCCGGTCGATGGCGAACTGGAGGCCGGTAGTGGCGGTGGCGGCGTTGATCATCTGCTGGGCGGCGCCGGCGAGTTCGTCATCATCGACGCCGAGGGCATTGGTGTTGTTGCCGACAAATGTGTTGGGGGCGACGACCGTATCGTAGGTCAGGCTGATGACGTTCGGCGCCGCGACGTCCGTCAGGTCGGCCAACTCGGCGGAGAAGATGCCGCCCTGTCGATCAAGGACGATGGCGTAGTCGGGGTTGAACCCGAAGTCGAGGAGGCTGCCGGCGAGGGCCCGCAGTTCGCATGGGGAGCCGGGATAGTCGGTATCCAGGAAGTTGCTGGTGCCGGACTCCCACGTATCCAAGAAGACAACGAAGGCATTGCCGTTGTTTTCCAGGTTGCCGGTCAGACCGATGTACAGATTGGCCGCGTCGTTTTGCAGGAACATCTGGTCGAGTTCGCTGCCGTTGCCGTTGGGCTGGGCGGGCTCGAGCTCTCCGCTGCCGGAATTGCGGATCAGCCGGCCGATGGCCCGTGTGAAGTTGGTGTTCAGGTCGGTCAGGAACACGCTGAAGTCGTCGCCGGGGGCCGTCGGATCACTGCGGTACACCACGAGTCCGTAGTCCGGTGCGAATCCGGAATCCAGGATCATGCCGTTGAGGCCCGGTTCCGGCGGTGGACCGCCGCCGCCACCGAGGGGATCCGGCGGAGAGGTGATCCCCACGATCGGGTTGAGGCCGGCGGCTGGATCGGTGTCAAAGAGCACGATAAAGGCGTTGTGGTTGTTCTCCAGGTTGCCGGTGATGGCCATCTTGAGCCGATCGTCGGTATTGGTGATGAACAACTGATCCATCTCCGAACCCGGCGGATTGGCCGGGGCCGACTCCACCGCATCGCCGAAACAGGTATGGTTGTTTTGCGTCGCCAATGCGGCCTGCGGCAGGAAGGCGACCGGTATTCCCCGGCCGGTGAAGGTCGTCGGCGTTCCGGCCATCGCCAGTCCGACGTCCAGGAACTGCTCGCCGGGAAAGTCAGGGCCGCCGAGATCGATCAGATTCTCGGGCGGGTCGCCGTGAATGCCCAGGCAGTACACGGCCCCGCCGATGTCCTCTCGCAAGTCGATCGTCCAGGAATCGAGAGTTCCAACGTTGCCGGTTGCGGTATCCTCGATCACCAGGGTCCATGTGCCGTCGTTGGGATCGACATCGTTGAAAGTCAGAAGCGAGTTGTTCTCCGGATCATGCACCTCGAACTCGCCGACCCCGGGCGCCACCCAGGTGGCCAGGGCGGCTCCACCGTTGGCGAAGGTGGTGCCCATGTTCACACCGCCGCCGCTCCCCTCCCAAAGGCGTACCGTACGGTCGCTGTTGTCGTGACGGAGATCGATGTTCAGCTCTTCCACCGCCGGATGGCTGATGTTGACCGTTACCTTCAGATCCGTCACGCGGCCGATGGCCCCTGCATTGGCCGGCGTTTGCGTATTCGAGGCTATGCCGCCGTCGGGAATGCCCATGTTCGCGATGAAGGTGTCGGTGGAGAGAACAGGAACCGGGTCCGTCGGATTCAGCGGTGGCAGCCATTGATTGCTGACAAACCCGGCGCCGCCGACGACGGCCGCGGCCACCTTGATCGGGCTGAACGGGCTCAGTCCCAGGTCGGCCAGACGGATCGAGAACTGCACGCCATCGGTGGCCGTGGGAGCGAGGCCCTCCTGCCGCAGCGGGTCGTCGCCGCGAATGTCGTTAACCCCGTCGAAGTTGCTGAGGCTGACCGAATACGCATTCGTGGCCGGATCCTGGTGGAGAGCGGTGTCGATCGAAAACTGAAGCCCCAAGTCGATGTCGAATGCCATGTCCTCGACGAAGGCGTTGTGCTGGTTGCCGCCGCGCCAATACTGAATGGCCCAGCGCGGTCGGAAGCCGGGGTCCATCGTAAAGCCGTCCATGCCCTGGAGAGCGCCGGAGCCGCCGTCCAGCCCGGCGGTGAACAGAGTCTCGAAGGTCCAGTTCATGCCGTCGTCGATGAATACGATGATGGTGTTTTGGAAGCCCTCTTCCGAGGGGATGTTGCCGGTGATGCCGATGTACAGCTTCGACGCATCACTGGTGACGAAGATCTGGTCCAGCTAGCTGCCGTTCGTGGCGAACGGTGAAAACGGAGCGGCATCGCCGAAACAGGTGTAGTTGTTCTGCGTACTGACCGCGGAGACGCCGTAATCGTCGGGAATGTCGGCGCCGTCCAGTTGGCCGCCGGGGGCGGTCCCCGCCGGATCGAGAACGTAGGTCACGTGTTGCGGCCCGGGAAAGGTCGACTCATCGCCGAAATCGACAACGTTCGGCGGCACCGCGAGTGGGTCGTGATTCCCGACGCAGTTGACCCCTCCGCCGCTGTTCCCCACGGTCTCGGCCAGTGGCGGCAGGCTCTGGTTGGATAGATAGCCCGATCCGCCCGCGATCAGGGCCTGGACATTGACTGTATCGTTGCCGGTGATGCCCAACATGGTCAGCGGCAGGGCGAACTCGAAGCCGGTCGTCGCGGTGGCGGCGTTGATCTGCTGCTGCAACGGCCCGATCGCCGGCTCGTCGTTGACTCCCAGCAAGTTGGAATTGTCCGCGGCGAACTCGATGCCTTCGATGAGAATCGTCCCCGGTGTCGTCGGCGGGTTCCGCAGGTCGATGAGCAGGCCGGTCTGCGCGCCGGCCTCGTTCCACACGGCAACGGCGAACTCGGGGGCAAAATCCAACGTCACACCGTCCATCCCTCGCAGGGCCGATGATGTGCTCTGAGCCCCGCATGGACAACTGCCCAGACAGTCGCTGAAGGCCAGATCGACGCAGGCCTGGCTCCACTCCTCCATCGGGCCGCAACACAGCGGCTCGATCGCGCAGACGCAGGCCTGGCAGATCGAGTCGTCGCAGCCCCCGGGCGCCGGATGCGTCTGGCAGCAACTCGAACCACTCGCGGTGCTCAGCAGGGCCGTGCCGCCCTGTTCGCCGATGTCGATGAAGACCAGGACGGTGTTTTGCAGCTCATCTTCCCGCTCCGTGTTTCCGGTGATTCCGATGTACAGGTTGTTCATGTCGTTGGCCAGGAACAACTGGTCGAGCTCGTTGCCCTCGGAATCCTGTGGATTGGGCGGAGTCACGTCGCCGAAACCGGTTGGATTGTCTTGCAGGACACTGACCCCGCCGGCGAACTTGGTCGGCAGATTGCGGCCGTCGATCGGTGGCAAACCGCTGCAATCCTGGGCAAGAGCCGCTCCTGGCTGCTGCCATGCGGCGGCGGCAAGCAAGGAACCTACTATTAGACAACGAGTCATTGCTTTTCGCACCTGAGGAGCCAACATCCACCTCCTGATTCGCCCTGTGATCCAAGCCGGCGCGAGCACAACTCAATTGCTCAGCCGGAGACTTCGGGACGCTTTCTTGCGGGTTCTGCTTCCTTTGCCCAGTGTAACGGACCGAGGCAGGATTCCCAAATGAAGACCAGACGCAACGACGGCTCTCATTAAGATCCGCGTATGACAAGTTGCATACTTCATGCGAGTGGTACGGGCGTCTCGCCCGCAACGACTCCAGCATGGGTGGTACAGGCGTCTCGCCCGTAACGACTCCAGCCTAACGGTGGTACAGGCGTCTCGTCCGCAACGACTCCAGCATGGGTGGTACAGGCGTCTCGCCCGTAACGACTCCAGCATGGGTGGTACGGGCGTCTCGCCCGTAACGACTCCAGCCTAACGGTGGTACAGGCGTCTCGTCCGCCTGCCGACGGGCGAGACGCCCGTACCACCCAGATTACGGGCGAGACGCCCGTACCATTCCACACAAAGGCAACCGCCCAGTTCATACATGCGCGCCCGTAGGAGAACGTCCCCTATTCGATCGTCTGCACTTCCACGCTCCGGTTTTCTCCCGTTGTCCCGCCGTAGCGGACCCGGGTCGCGACGATCGGGCCCCAATACCGCTGTGCAACGTGCTGCATGTCCTCGAAGCTGCCGCTACGGGTCGGTGTCCACTCGACGTGTGAGTCGATCAGAAGGATGTTCATGCCCCGGACGCCGTGGTTGTCTTCAGTGGTCAGCCGGGTGAATGACTGGACCGTTGTGTCGTCATCGTTGCTCTGATCGGCCATGAGGATGAAGTCGCTCCGGTCGTCCGTTCGCCAGAGCGCGACGTAGAAGTAGCTGATGAACGACTTGCCGAGCATCGCCTCCTCGACAATGGTCCGAGGCAGCTCCGAGAATCTATCGATGCTGGCTGTCGGCCAGAGCGGCGGTGAGTCGGTCTGCGGCCGGTTGTTGACCGAATCGTTCGGGCAGAGCAGGATCTTGGTTTGGGGCAGGTATTGCGGGCTGGGCGAGTCTACCCGCGTGTGCTTGCGCTCGACGATGTCCCGGATCATCCCGGCGAAGTTCGGACCCCACTCTGGCGAGAGCTCGTCCTGTACCGTTGCCAACTCCCGCACCGACGCACCAGGAATGGAAGGATGGGGCTTGGCGGGAAACCACCCTTCGAAGTTCCTCAGCGTAGAAGATGAACGAAGTGCCGACCTGCCGCAGATTCGAGGCACAAACACTCCGGCGGGATACACGGCGTGCCGCGGCCAAGGCGGGCAGCAGGATCGAGACCAATAGAGATATGATGGCTATGACCACCAGCAACTCTATCAACGTGAAGCCCCGATCGGCGATGCATCATCTCGGCGACCACTCGCGAGTTCGCCCCCCGCCGGCCCATCGAGCACACGTCCGGTCGTGTCCCCACCTCCGTTGTCGGTAGGAGTTCCCGGCGAACATTTGATTTCCCTTCAGCTTCCGTGTATGCTACGGCTAGTAAAACCTTTTACTAGGTTCAGTGTACTTCTTCTCAGGAGAAAAGCAAGTCACAGGCCCCGCATTTTCGCGAAGATGTAAGGACTAGTGCCGCACGACGGGATCTGGCTCATTGGGTTCCGGACAGCCGAGTGTTCATTGCGGCAATCGTGAAGGAAGGCTGGAAAGGAGGTACTGGCAAGGTCTGGGGAGCATCGGCGTCTCGCCGGTGCGTTTCGCTTGCCACGCCGTGACTTGGAGTGGAGCGGATCATCGAGTCGCACCGGCGAGACGCCGATGCTCCCCGATTCAAACCATACCAGCACCGCAAAGGAGCTCCGCATCGCCATGGCAAAGCGTAAGTCTATTAGCATCAAGGACGTAGCAAGAGAGAGCCAGGCCTCTTTGACCACTGTCTCGCTGGTCTTGAACAAGCGAGACAGCCGGATCAGTCACGCCACCAGAACCCGGGTATTGGAGACTGCAGAGAGGCTAAAGTACCGACCGAGCCGGCTGGCCCAAGGCCTGCAGGCCTGCAGGGCGGGCATGTTGGCTATCTTGAGTCCGCAATTGCGACATGCTTTCGCCGACGCCTATTTCGGGGAGCTCATCAGCGCGATCCACGACCACGCCAGTGAGGCGGGGTACAAGATCCTGCTCGAGGTCGCCTCTCCGGCATACATTGCCGACAAGCGGCACCTCGAGCTGTTCGAGCGGCACTTCGTTGACGGCATTCTCTGCCTTGGTGTCACCAGCAAGGACGACTATCTCACCGAGTTCGAGGGCGGCGATCACCCGGCGGTGATTGTCAACAATCACATTCCCGGTCGCGAGCTGAACTTCGTCGTTTGCGACTATCGCCAGGCCGGCCGTTTGGCGGCAAAACACCTCATCGATCACGGCCACAGGAACATCGGCCTGATCCACGGGGCGTCGGAAGTCCAGACCTCGCGCGACTTTCGCGTCGGCCTCGACGAAATCATCGAGGAAGCGGGGCTGGCGATACCAGAGCGCCGCGTAGAAGATGGGCTCTATACAGAGGAGGGCGGGTCGGCAGCCGTGCTTGAACTCATGAAGCGCGAGCCGCATCTGACCGCCATCATCGCCGGCAACGACAAGATGGCCACCGGGGCAATCAGCGGGCTGAAGGAGGCCGGATGGCGGGTACCGCGGGATGTCAGTATCGTCGGTTGCGATGACATGCATCAGGGTGAGTTCTGCGACCCGCCACTTACAACAGTGCATACTCCATTGTACGAGATCGGTCAGCGAGCCTGCGAGCGGTTGCTCGGTTTGATCGAGGGCGAGACGCAGTCCGTCGCGGAGATGCACGCCGTCAGTCTTACCGAACGCAAGTCGGTGACCAACCCGCGTCGAACTGAATGATCCAAATGCCACCGTCGGTCCGCTGATCGGACCCAGCCCCCTTGGCGAAGGGAGGATGCGGCATGAACAGACGATTCGCACTCTGGTCGACGTTTCCCGCCCTGATCGTGGTCGTTCATGCGTGGGCTCATCAAACCACCGCGGAGCAGCCATTCGAGCGCGTCCGCATCGCCGGAACCTTCAACCAATGGGCAACCGCTGACGACGACTACGCACTGGTCAAGGTCGGCGAGCGTTACAGCTTGTCGCGATTCTGGCCGTGCGGCACCTACGAATTCAAGTTCGTCTTCGACGGCTCATGGGGGCGGCACCTGGGAGATGCGGGCGACGGAAAGCTCACGCAGCCGGGCCGCAACATCGAGTTGACCATTTCACAATCGGCTGAATACGCAATCTGGTACGACCAGCAGAGCAGCCGCTGGGGCGTACAGCGTCGCCCGGCTGCCCGGCCGCACGCGGTGATCAGGGTGCATGACGCCCACACCGGAGACGTTCGACTCGACGCCACCGCCAGCACTGCCCGCCACGGCCATCCGATCAGAACCTACAAGTGGCGCGTCCGGCTGCTGGCGCCCCAGGACCGACGGGTCGAGGGTGACCAGACCTGGGAGCCTCCTCCATCAGCGACAACCACCTTCCGTGTGTCCCGGCCGGGCCGCTACCAGATCCAGTTGACCATCTCCGACGGCGAGTACCAGGACCAGGCCGCAATCACGTGCAGCCTGCACCACGGCTGGCGGCTGACCTACCGGCCCAAGGACCAGCCCCCTGCCGCCGGGGGGGTGATGCTCCCATTCGGCGACGGGGCCTTGGGCTGGGTGTTCACCGCCCAAGGCGATGGGCAGGCCGTGCTCCAGATTGACAGGGCCACCGGCTCGACCCCCATGCTGATCGAGGGATCTCGCCCGGTTCGAACCAAGCATGGCCGGCGTTATCTGGCGACGCTCAGACCGAAGACGGGCCCCACCATCTCCCTCCAGGAAGATGAATGGCGGGAGTTCCGCTACCAGCCGCGCGGCGACGATCGCCTCCCGCGAAACTTCATCCTCGAACGCGTGGACCTGGTCGGCGACTTCAACCAGTGGAAGCCCGGCGCGACGCCGATGAGCAGCACACAGGACGGTACCGTCTATCGCACGTTCCTCGAACTCCCCACCGGCATCTATCATTACAATTTCCTGCTGAACGGTTCCGTCTACCTGGAGGATACCGAGGCCGACCCCCAGTTCCGCCGGACGGACGGGACCGGCGGGTTCAATAGCGGCGCCAGGATCGGCCCGGATGCGGGCAAGCTGGGGCCGGTCGGGCCCCATCAGATAGTCCAGGAAGCCCTGAAGCACGACCCGCATCGGGCTACCTACTTCACCCTGATTTCGGAAAACCTGGTGCGACTCACCCTTCGCACCCTGGCCGATGACGTCGAGTCCGTCGCGTTGCTGCCGCTCGCGGAAGACCAGTTCCATGCCGACGTCCTGACGCCGATCCCTTTGCGCCGCCTCTATTCCCGGCACGGTTTCGACTACTGGGCCGTTCAGGTGCGGATCAAGAAGCGGCTGCACCCCTTCGAGTATTCCACCTGTCGCGGTGAGACCGTCTCCGGCAAGATGGAGGTCACCCCTTGGCTTCAGTACGCCTTCCTGGTCACCGACGGCGTGCAGAGGTTGCTCCTCGGCCAGGAAGGCGATGCGGCGAGGGCATGGTCCCAGCGCGTGCAGATGCCATTTGGCACGCCCGACTGGGCCAAACGGGCAGTCTGGTACCAGATCTTCCCAGAGCGTTTCCGCAACGGCGACACCTCCAACGACCCCATGCGCACCGTTCCCTGGAGGCACGAATGGTCCAAGCCCTACAAGCCGGCGCCCGGTTCGACACCGAACGGTTTTGAGGAGACCGGCGAGTTCTACCGCTACATCTACGACCGCCGCTACGGGGGAGACCTCCAGGGCATCCGCGAGAAGCTGCCCTACCTGCGCGAGCTGGGCATCACGGCAATATACCTCAATCCGGTTTTCCAGGCCGATTCGCTGCACAAATACGACACCTCCGACTACCGTCACATCGACGATGGCTTCGGCGTTCGTGGAGGCATGGACTTCTTGCAAGGCGAAACCGCCGACCCCGCGACGTGGCAGTGGTCCCCTAGCGACCGGCTCTTCCTCGACTTTCTCGCCGAGGCCCACCGCCTGGGCTTCAAGGTGATCATCGACGGCGTGTTCAATCACACCGGCCGCGGCTTCTGGGCGTTTCAAGACGTCTTGAAGAACGGCAAAGACTCACCCTACGCCGACTGGTTCGACGTCAAGAGCTGGGAGCCCTTCCACTACCGCGCCTGGGACCGGGAGGACGGCGATCTGCCGCGACTCCGGCACGACGACGCCCTGGGCTTGTGCCGGCCCGTCCGCGAACACCTCTTCGCCATCACCCGCCGCTGGATGGACCCCGACGGCGACGGCGATCCTTCCGACGGCATCGACGGCTGGCGGCTCGATGTCGCCTCGGACATCAACGCAAACTTCTGGGGCGACTGGCGCACACTGGTCAAGTCCATCAACCCGGACGCCTACATCGTCGCGGAGCTCTGGGACGAGTCGCGGCAGTGGCTGGACGGCCGGACCTTCGACGCCGCGATGCACTATCCCTTCGCCGCGAGCTGTCAGCGCTTCTTCGTGAACCGCAACAAGGCAATTGCCCCGACACGATTCCAGCGGGAACTCGCCGATGCCCTCACCTGGTATCCGCCGCAGGTGAACTTCGTGCTGCAAACCCTCTTCGACAGCCACGACACCGACCGCCTCGCCTCGATGTTCATGAACCCGGACCTGGTCTACGACGAGGCCAACCGCATCCAGGACAACGGTCCGAGCTACAACCCGGCCAAGCCGACGCCCGATTGCTACCGGCGGCTCCGGGCCATGGTCACCATGCAAATGACCTGGATCGGGGCCCCGATGGTCTATTACGGCGACGAAGTGGGCATGTACGGAGCCGACGACCCGTCCTGCCGCAAGCCGATGTACTGGCCCGACCTCATGCCATACGATGACGCCAACGAACGGATTGAAGCCGACGTACTCGAGCACTATCGCCGCATGATCGCCATTCGCAACAGCTTCCCCGCATTGCAGCTCGGCCTGTATCAGCCGCTGCTTGCCGATGATGAGACCGGCGTCTTCGCCTTCGCCCGATCGCTCGGCGAACAGACCCTGGTCGTCGTGCTCAACAACGGCGATCAAACCTACAAGCTCGACCTGCCGGCTCCTTGGCCACAGGGAACGACAGTGCTGCGACTAGACAACCCCGCCGCATTCGAGATTGTCCAGCCCGACCCGAAGAACGCGAAGGCCCGACCCACGATCCGGCCGCTAAAGAAATACGAGTCCCCCATCAAGATCAAAGACGGCCGAATGCAAGGCATCGATCTGCCGCCCCGCACCGCCGCCGTCTTCGGCGGAAAGGGATAGTGTGGCGTCAACCTTGCACATACGGGTCGGGGAGCATCGGCGCCCTAGCCGGTGGGGTCACAGGCAGGATGCTAATTCTGTCCGGGGTCTCTTCTCACAGAGTCCCGGCCAGAATCGCCATCTCGCCCGCAAGGATCCCAGCATGGGTGGTACGGGCGTCTCGCCCGTAGAAACCCGAGCATGGGTGGTACCCGCGTCTCTACCGCGGGCCGACGGGCGAGACGCCCGTACCACCCAGGAGCGGGCCGACGGGCGAGACGCCCGTACCACCCAGGAGCGGGCCGACGGGCGAGACGCCCGTACCACCCAGGAGATGGCCCTTCCGCCGACGCTCTCCGGTTTCTTTTTGTCAGAGTCCCGGACAGTATTGGCAGGATGCCTGTGCCACAGTCTGCGTGGGGTCACAGGCAGGATGCCTGTGCCTGGGGTTTGGCACTTTCGCTCACTTTTCTGCCATAAATCTTGACTGACTAAGCCGGATTGGCCTTGGCGCTGGTCGTAGCGCCTGGGCCGGGTGGCTTGCGGTGGGTTGCGCCTCATGGT
>SDBT01002437.1_pt1 | contig 32908 bp, 61 predicted proteins | sample 2277101 | NCBI WGS metagenome assembly SDBT01 (sample SAMN10404973, study PRJNA504765) | marine sediment metagenome | isolation source: marine sediment core GS10_PC15, 103 cmbsf | place: Arctic Ocean: Southern Knipovich Ridge | collected 2010
GTCAACAGAGTTATCCGTTCCTAAGAATAAATCTCCGCCAGACTCCTGATTAAGAAGATAAAAATCTATGCCATTTTGTTGCAGATAGCCCCCATCACTAATAGTATCGCCAGTTGTAGAATTAGTGAGATGCAGAAATGCGTTAGTCGCAACGTAGATATTTAGCCCTGGTCTGGAAGGATTCACCGTCCCGATGCCTACGTTGCCAGTATTGTCAAGAACAATACCTTCATTCCAAGTAACTACCCCACCAGCTGCGGCTACACCATAGTTGATTCTTAATTTATTCGTAAGTTTCGTGATCAAAAAACTTGATCCAGCATCGGAACTTTTCCATGCCGCGTCATAATAGGAATCAAACGCAATGCTTATGTCGTCATGATTCCAGTTCAAAATTTGCATAAGTGGATAATTATCTACTGGTACCGTGAACTGAATGTGAGGACCAGCAGCGTTCCCGGCAGTTCCTTCAATAGCAAATTTAGCGTAACCCACTCCACCATGAGGAATGGTATTAGTCCCTATGCCTACTTTTCCTGTAGGATCAATGAATAATCTTCTTATTCCACCGGTCGCTAAAGAAAGATTATCTATTCCACTGCCAGCGCCAAGAATAAGCTCATCAGTATGTGCGGCTGAGGTAAGAATTAAAACATTATTTTCTGTTCCACCAGCATCTTTGATTCTAATTTGCTGGGCATTATCTAATAATATGTCCCCCCCGGAAACATGTAATAACTCACCAGGACTCACTGTCCCAATACCGACGCTACACCCCATGAAAGCGGCATACCCTGCCGTGTAAAACTCCAATCGTTCTAAGGCTGCGCCTATCCCTATTGCATTGCCATTATCAAGGTTTATATTACCAGTTGGGTCAATATCACCCGTAACAACAAGATTGCTTCCATCATAAGTCAACCCACTCTCCCCCCTAATCGTACCATCACTAGCCCATGTAGCAAGTTGGCCGTCTGCGGGAGTGCCGATGTAATCTACAAGATTTATAGCCCAAACTTTAGGATCAATCTCATCATGCTTTAACCTACCGTTTGTATCAAAAATAACTACCGAGTTATCCGTACCAGATGGCATACTTGGTAAACGAAGTGTTTGATTGTCAACAAAGGTAAAATTAGCCGATCCTTGAATAGTGTCCACATCAGCAAAATATGCCACTTGATTTACCGCTGGTGTTCCAGAATAATCCACCAATGAGCTACCCCACACCCTACTGTCAATTTCATCAATACTCAATACACCGGCAACAGAAACCAACACACTATTATCAACGCCAGCAGGAATAGCAGATAAAGTCATACCTTGGAAAGTTGGGGTGGCAGTAACATCAATATTCTGAACAGTATCAAGAGTTATATTCCCACCTGCTCCACCATCGACCAAGGAAAGGTTAGTCGTATTGACAGCCAATACTCTTTCAACAGAAAGATCGCCGGACAGAGAAATAACAACATAACTGGCATCAGCGGGAGCAACAGGACCACCACCACCCACATCATCCAGCCTTATCATATCAGAACCACCAGCTGGCGCTGTATCTGCCCTGATTGTACCGGTGGTATCAAGTGCTGCTGGAAATGCAGCATCATCATACTTAAATGGCCCTTGGGAACCTATGTTATATTGTTTCTCAGCCATACAACCCGCCTACCAATTCCTTACACTCAAACGGCTCATCATCTATACCCTCCAAGTCCTCATATTCCTTCTCAATACCAGGCCCTTCCTCAGCATATGTTGCCTCATCATCAAACCAATCATGGAAGAAATACCTAAGTCCCTTCTCAAGCATCTGGACTATGTAGGCAAATGCATCCATTACATCCTTCTTCTTACTTCTAGGGAAGCCTAATAATTGTTTTTCAAGAACAGCGCAAACTGTACGGAAGTGGTATACTTCTCCTCTACGATAGAAAGGTCCAAGTGCTGCTATTCTCCTCAATTTCCCTTCACCCTTACCCTCTGAATGGCCACCTCTCGCCTGCAACTCTACAATCTCAAGGGTAATACCCCTCCTAGCCATCTCATTCTTCAAAGGATATATAATGAACTCGTTAAGAGATGTAACCTCAACTCCAACAACCCTTGACTTCAACATTGCCGCCATATCAAATAGGGCATCATAAATCTCATCGGGGTACATTTTCCCGTGAACAATATCGGCAACGAATAAGCAATGCCTCTTATGATCAACAAATCCACCGACAATAGCAGTCTCGGCACTATGCTTTGTGACAGTCTTAGCAGGGTCTAATAATACAAAGGCTTCACAGTGGGGAGACCGAACCAACTCCTCAATTGTGATCCTAAGATTGCCATCTTCCTCTTTCTCATCAGGCCCACAATACTTAAACATCTGTGCCTGGAACAACGAATCTTTAGTGGATTGTATTTCACACATATATTCCATGAAGAAAGTATCAATTCGATGATCCTTCCTAAAGGACTCCGCAAGATCCTTTGTCCCAAGCAATACTGTTCCGTCAGGCTGTGGTACAGATTCAGTCGGAATATAGTTTGGGAAATGACTATTAAAATCATCATCGCATAAAGGTAGAATGATTGTCAGCCAATCATCCTTCTCCATCAACTCAACCAATAGAGCATCTTCGTGAAGAATGGTACCAAGGTAGAACATTTTCCAATCAGTCTTGCTTCTATCAACTGCATTGACAAAGTCTGAGAAGAACCACCTTTTTAACTTATCCCTTTGCTCATCACTCATAACCTCTTCGGTCTTTTCGAGGTCATCGGGAATTAACAAATCTGGTCTATATATTCCAAACTTCTGTCCTCTAACCTGCTGTTCTGCACCCCTTGGTCGAATGCATGATCTATACTCAATCTTACCAGTAACGGGATCACGCCAATATACAGACCATAGTTTCTCCGAATCCAAGCCAAATTCGAGGCCAGGAAACAATACGGAAATCTGCTCATTGTTTTTAAACTCATCCTTCAGGTTCCTAGCCTGCTCAATTGCCATTTCTGATGTAGCAGATAGTGGTACTGTGTAATGACTCTCCCTAAACAATATTTTCTTCGCCTGCAATGCCATCAGAAGCGCGGTTTTTCCAATTCCTCTAGGACCACATATCACCGATTTCATTACGGAAGGGTCATCGAAAGCGTTGAATATCTCACTATAGGGTTTATCAAACTCTCGACTGAAGTGATCTGGGAATAGAACAGAAGCAAAAATCTCTGTATGCCGATACATCTCGACCAATGTATCTTCTATCTCAGAAGATATATTAGGTCGAAGGTGTTCTCGAACCGGATCGACTTCTGTATAATGTCGGGCAACAGACATTATTGAGTCACTTGCTTACTTAGGTTAATCTTACCTTCTAAGAGTCGAACGGCCTGTGTGGTATCTCCTCCTGGATACAATTCAAGATCATACCTACCCCATACAAAGTCAAGGGCGTCAGTGATATTAGCAGGAGTGCTAATTGTAATAGTTCCTGCTGTTCCACCTAATATCAAATAACCATTGGAGGTATTCAATGTTAATATGATGGTATCAGATTCCTTAGTTTTCCTGACCTGCATCTCAGCGGTATATCCAGTCAGATCAACGGGGTCACCATTACTATCCCTATAGATAACAATCCTTAGAAAGCTAGAACCTTGTTCAATTGTTAAACTAGTCTTTGCAACGCCCATAGAGTCGCCTGCCGATGTTAAAGTTTCTTTTGTAAGAATGTAATCGCCATCCGGGTCTTCAATGTATTCAAAGTCAAAAAGGTCTAGAATAAACACCAAACTCTGGCTATCTGGATCAATGGTGCCAGGATTAAAAAAGTTGGCAATAATCTCTCCACCACCACTAGGAACTGTTAAGGTAGTAGACGAATCATATAAATTCTGTATCCCTGTTTTAAAACCACCCTCCCATTGCCATCTGACAAAAATCCAATTAAAAGGCGGTATTGCTACAAGAGCAGCGGAGGCATTGGTAGGAAAAGATTTAAAGCTTTCCCCATCAACTGTACCATTAATAACTTTAATCCCAAATTCTTGTAGGAATTCTTCAATGAGACTAACAACCTCGGGGATAGGTACTTCTATTCTATTAGTACCCTTTATAACATAGAAGTCTGTTAATCCAAGGAATTCACCAAAATCCAAGTCAAACCGATCAGTGACACTAATTACCACATCATCGGATAACCCCATAATGTCACTTTGGGGAAGAACAACTCTAGAATTATGACTCTCACCAAATTCCTCACCAAGGTTTACGGTATCCTCAAGATTAAAGATAGGGTTGTATTGGTATACTGTACCAATAACATCACCAACCGCCAACCCGTCCTCTATATTCCTAGAGTATCTCTCAGTGTTAGATTTGTTAAAGACATCATTAACACTGAGAGATTCTTCTACATCTAATGATTGAAGTTTATGTATTTCAGTAATAGTCTCACTTAACGCGAGGTTACTCACTACGTCAACCGAATACCTATTAGGAAGTTCCGATTTAGTTAGCTCATCAGAAAGCGGGAAAATTTCGGTTAGGTTTAAATTAGTATCAGCCAACCGTTATTTTCCAGTTGATTGTAATTATGTCATTATTCAACAAAGTAACAGCGGCATATACAGCTTCAGCATACAATCCAGGAAAATCCTCGAATGGCTCATCTGCTGGAACATGAACATAGCTATGGCCCATGTGGGCCTCGGTTGATATCTCGGTAACACCAGTTAGATTCTGATACACACCCTGCCACTGACGATAATAACTGCCAGATGGATCAGTTGGATGCACAGCAGAGGCCATAAAAGCTAACCCATCACCAATAGTCTCACCCCCACTATTATCAAACAGAAAGAGGCCATCTTTACCATTAAGTGATGCAGAGAGTGAAGCCTGAGCAACCTGCGTAGCCTGTAGATTATCGAGAGCGAAATCTACATTGGCATTCATAGTGTCATGCATGTTCGCTTTTAGATCGTTGCTGATGGTATTGTTACCCTTGTGCACAGATTCCATTCTGTCTGACAATGCCCGTTTTACAAAAATCTCTACTTCACCATAAATATCCATACGTGCCCCAATGACAGCAGGGCTAGGCATTACAGCAGGTTGTTGATGCGCGTGTATCATCTCATATCTCCTTCTCAAGTTCAGTTCTAAGAGGTTTCCAAAGTTCATCATCCCAAGTTGGCTTTGATTTCTTAACAAGGTGATCAACGCCAATAATGGCAATACGAACCAATACTTTTCTGGTAAACAACCTACCAACTACAAATGCTAAGGTTGATCCCAAAGCACTGAATATTCCGGCAACCATGATTTCCTCCTTTTACTTGTTATCCAAAAGCTTGTCTATACCCTCTCTGATGTACTCAATATCCTTACCTATCTTCGCAAGTTCGATATCATGTTTATCGATCCTTCTATCAAGACCTCTAGCAAATCCAAAAACTCCAAGTACAGCGGCTATAATAAGAGTTGTTACTATCTTAGTAACCGTGTTATTGTTTGCCTTCATTATCCATTATTTCCTATTTGGATATACCCCAAGGCATCTTATGATATACCATATGATCTTCGGGGACACGACCAACATGGATGTGCTTGTCACATACCTCAATATTGTTAAAACCTAACTTTATAGCTAATGTAACAATTATCCATCTCCTACGATTATAATACCTTCCTACCCTAATATCGGCTGCACCGTATGCAGCATTCTTCTTTTTGACTTTATGGGCGGAGTACTTATAACCTTTTATATCCCTATTATACGTAGTACAACGAAATATGGATGTAAAGTGTAATGGACCCCCATATGCATCCCGCAATCTCTGTAGAAGGTGAAGAAATTCCTCAGATGGCAATAACCCACAATGAGGGCATTCTGCCTCTTTACGAGAAATATTTTTCCTGACCATTTCTCTGGACATTCGGTTAACTTTCTATATTCCCTTTTGTAGCATGTGACCAAAATAATACATAGCTAGTACACATAAAGTACCAATTATAGTTAATGCTATTTCTTTTAATTTACTTATCAATTCGATATCCTACTACAATTCCAGAAGTAGGTCGAATTTGTGAAAAGCGGCCATAGACGGTATCACTTTCTTTAAGGATAAATGAGGTTAATCCAGGATCAAATTTACCAACGGCTGAAAGTACAGCATCACCACCGATTGCCTTAGCACCACCCCAATAACCGGGCCAAGGAATATCTGCATCGGTTTTACCAGGAGTTGAGCCTTCTGCAATAACACTTCGTATAACCAGATTATCAAAGGTGACAATTCCTTTACGCGCACCACTTGATGTTGAACGAATTTGGAAACTCTCTGCGGTAGCCCCAGATGGAGCAGCGAAAAGTAATTCCTTTCCGGTCCCGGTGATGGTATCAAGTACCTCACCATTCCCAAATCCTTCTACGGTAAACACGGTGTTATCTGGTGCGATATATCTAACAACATCATAAGTAAGAAGATAAGCTTTTAATTCGGTACCTACTGTCGAACGATTAGCAGCAGATTGGCTGAGGTTGCTAGTTTGATCTGCGGAAAAAGAATACACGGCAACTTTATTACCGATGTATATAACTGAAGATGCAGCACCGATAGCAGTAATTGCGAACAGATCATTAGCAGCAGGAGTGCTACCTTTAGCAGCCTCAAGAGCATCATCGGTAGTATCTCCCGTTCCCAAAACCCTAAAGACTGTACCGGCAATGATACTTTCTTTACCCGATTCTACAAGTTCAAAGTTGTCCCAATACTGACCATTGGCAGGACCGCCGTAGGCAATGAATCTAAATCCACCCGATGTATCTTCTGGAGCAATGAACCAATATTCGTCATCAGGAGATTGAGGAAGAGTGGTGATTATGAAGGATTGGCCCGGAGTTCCCATAGGGGAACCGGGGGCTATTATAAACTGCCTTCCACCATAGTCTCTAACTTCCCAGGAACCACTCCAGATCTGACCCAGGTTGTATAACACCATCTTATAAACACTACCCGGTGTCATGGGAGCATACTGGCCATCTAGTTTCCAATACTTATCTGCCGCATCTGCATAAGTCCAAAGCCAACTACCAGCATCGGAGAATTGGGTCATGTCATGACTAGCCCATTGATTCTGGTTATCGGTCATTATCCTATTTACTTCAGGTGTTAGAACTTGAAGGCCGGCCAATAGTGGTCCCTCGAATAAAGCTTGCAAATCAGCCTGCGCTCCATCGGACACAGTGACGGACATATCCCCGCCGGCGTGTTTCATATCACCTGATTTATCCCAATCTGTATGAGTAGCAAAATCACCTTGGCTTAAAAGCGACATTGCTACACACTGATCAGCTCCAAGAATATTCATTAGGCTCATTTTAGACTCCCTCCTTCTTCTATTTCCTCAACAATTTCTGCATCCTTCACATCACCCCTGTTCAATAGCGCGACCCGCTCTTTTACATTGCCAATAATCTGGCCCATGTTATGGGTGTGATCATGGAGAATTGTTCCATTAATCCGCTGGCGGGGGGAATATCCCTGGGAATGGCGGCTGAGGATGTCTTGAGATGCCTTGATTCTCTGCTCCTGCTTGACAGGTATCTTCACCTTTTTATCCTCACCAGTCTCCGGATCAGTTAATCCAACCTCCATAACCCCAGAGATGGCCTGCCTAATAACATCAACAGCAGGAGCAGCAAGTCCATCTATCTTACTCTGAATATCAATAGCAACTTCTTCCCTCTCACCTCGAAGGAACTCTAGGTATTCCTGACCCAAGACGCTCTTCTCTACATATTGGACCATTGCATGAGTAACCCCAAGGGTAGAGGCAATCTCTTTCTTAGACACCCCAAGGACAAGTAGACGCAGCAATTCCTTATGCCGCTCCTGTAGACGCTGCATCTCATAATAAGTGCCCTTATTAGTCGGAAGGCCACTAAGGGAACCATTCCCTCCGGGCATGTGAGACAAGGTATCCATGTCCTTAATTTAAGCCTTTTAGCAAAGAAAAACAAGGGGTTTTTTGGGGCTTTTACCCTTCATAAGGACCACCTATTTTTAATACAAAAGGCGCCGTACATCGTTCACTGTTTGAACGGTGTACGAGAATCCTATGATAAAAGGGCCGCTTGAGACGAAGGATATGGGTCCAAAAGGGGGCTTTGTTATTAATCGTTAGAAAATAGAATGAGGGCTGTACGACCTTCCTGTGGCTTTTCATCCCCATAGGCCCCCCTTCATCCACTAGGTGGATGACTCATCCTAGCCACAGATTTACTTTGTGTCTCATCCAACAAACACAAGATTTCCCTTGACTTCTCCTACCCCTCCCCGTAATTTCCAGTTGCAAGCAGGGATCACGGAAAGGCTTTTTGACAGGGAGAGAAAGGGAAGCAGAAGCGTTTGAAGTAACACAAAACAAGGAGACAAGCAAATGGCTGACCAGATGAAACAGACGGTCATCACCCTTCAGGACATTAAGGACAACCGGTATGGGTTCGCCAAGGATGTCGTAACCGAGCACTTCACTGGTGTCTCTCGCTCCGCCTCTGCGAAGGAGGAGAATGAGGGGAAAAGTGAAAGCAAGTTCAAGGCCCGGTTTCACTATCAGGGTACAGACCTGAAAGCGGTAATGGGCCATGCGGATTACCAACTTGGGGTTAACCTTCGGGCATCCTTGAGGGGGAATAACAAAAAGCCTGCATGGATACCGGACAAAGGAACAGCAGTTGACGTTTTCGTCACCGATGGTGGCAAGGTTCAGTTGAAGAATCTGCCGGTTGAGGTTCAGGCTCAAATGCTCTTTGGGGGCATTGAGGACCAGGATACCAGAAAGAGGGCGATTAAGGCTTTCTTGACGAGCCTCGGCTAATGGCCTATACAAGGGTGAATTATAAAACCAAAAAGGTCATGATTGATGACTTCAAAGCAGGTAAGGGAATAGAGGTTTTCCAGCCTGGAATGTTCGGACCAGAAGTCAAAGACGGGCAAACAAACCTTGAAGGACCACACTATCCAGAGACACACAGATGGTACGCTAGTGCGGAGGTCAAAGACGGAATCATAATCAAGGTCAAGTAGAACCAGCCTAACAGCCCCACCGACCAAAAGGCCCATTCTCAATAAAAGAGGGTGGGCCTTTTTCTTTGTATTATAAAGGCTCTGTACACCGTTCAAACCTTGAACGAAGTACAAAGGGAATTCTATACAGAAAATAGGGCCATTTTGATGGTCTGACCATCGATTGTAATCACTTTTGTGCTAACCCCTTGTTTTTGGTAGACTTGGGTAAAAAGTGTAATCATGTAATCATTGTAATCGGTGTAATCATTGTAATCATGTAATTTGTAATCATGGTGGCCCCCTCCCCTGCGTGGCCAAACAGTGTACGAGTTTCATTCTATCTCTCTCTCCCTCCATCTTTTTGTGTCCAACTCTCCTTCTCTCTCTTAAAAAAAAAAATTAATAAAAGAGAATAGAGACTTAGATGAAGGGAAGGAATAGAGAGTAGGAAGGATAGAAGGATAGAGTGAATGATAAGGAAGGAAGGATGAGGAGAGTTTCGTACATTGTTTGGGGAAACTAGGGAGGGGGCCGGGTCGATTACAAATTACAATGATTACATACTTTTGGGGTAAGACCTTTAAAAACAAGGGGTTAAGGGAAATAGATTACATAGATTACATGATTACACCGATTACATTGATTACACTTCTGGAGTAAGGCCTTCAGGAACAAGTAGTTAGGTAAGAATGATTACATTTTGATAGCCACCCGTGAGTAATACAAGGGTTCTGTACACTGTTCACACTTTGAACGAAGTACAAGAGACATATAATACAACAGCGTAAGGTGTAAAAGTACCATCTAGAATCGTAGGAAAAGGCTTGACTCTAAGAGGGAAAGTTGTTAACTTTAGGTAAGATAGATAAGAATCCAATGGGCACAAATAGAAAGGATAGAAATGGCTAAGTTTAACAGAGTGAGACTAAACTGTCTTGATGGGATACTGCATAAACACATCGAAAAGGAAGGGGCAAGAATTTCAGCAGTGATAATGATCTTTCTACCTGAGACCAATGAGCCTTTAGTATATCATCTAGGCGATCCGAAGGATATCAAAGTAGAATTGGATGATTCTCCTCTCGGAAGTCTCTCCCGACACTTGCGAAATATCACGGAAGACCAAAGGAAAAAACTGTTGAAGGAAATCCTTACCGGCGACCTTCCAACCCATAGTATTGAGGCAAAGCACCCAACCTTAGAAGATTAAGGACTCTTGCCGCCGTTTAAAGTCTAATCGAGAAAAGAAGGGTTTTCCTTGACAAAAGGTCGCTCTCTCCCTAACTTCAAACACACCCCGATGAGGGAATCCCCAATACATAGCAAGTCTTTAATAAAAGGTATAACATGGAACATACACCGTGGACATATCACATTGGCGAAGATTACTTCACCATCTACAATTCAAAAGATGAAGAAGTTCTTACGTCACCTTGTTCACCAGACGCAGATGCACCATTAATCGAGTCCATCGTCCAGGCTGTAAACTCGCATGATAAACTTGTGGCGGCGCTAATAGGAATGATTGAACATTCCTCCTGTCGCTGCGGTGGATTTGACGGGCGGGAGATTGTGCCACAACCATGTGATATATGCAAGGCTGCCCAAACAGCCATCACCAATGTAACCAAGTGAAGGAATATTATAGTGATATTCAGTAAATACACCGAAGCAGTGGTTTACATCATAATCATAATCAACTTAGTAGCCTATGTTTGGTCCTTTGCAACCGAATTAACTAAATAAAATCCTGATGAATAATACGGAATACATAACCTGCACAGAATGTGGAAAGAAAGACCGTCTCAATCGGTCGGAAGAAATAAAGAAGGAAATGATATCCAGGGCATTATGCTTCAGTTGCAATTTCTGGAATGCCTATGCAAACAGAGTACACCTTCCAATTTCTGTTAGAGTAGGTGATAAGCATTACATGATATTAAGCGAAACATTAAAAGCAGGAGCATTCAGAGGATTCAATGGGAGAAAATTTCGCATAAGGTTCCATGATGGGAGATTTGTAGAGACAACGAATCTATGGTGCCAGGGTAAAATACCAGAGCGGTTTAAATCTAGGTTAGCAGACAATGCAGAGTTTGTTTAATTGTAAAAGAGGGAGTATGATTAATGAGTACAGACAAGGCTACAATGGAAGATGTAATAAACCAACTAGAATCAGATATCTCCAATCTGCAAGAGACAGTGAATGCTGCTGATAACCTCAGATGCTCTGGTCAGAAAGCGGGTCCATTCACGCATTCTGTTCTCTTAAAAAAGACAGCAGAAATAGAGGGAGAGTCAGCGGAATTGAGAGAGATTGCCAATACAATGTTTCTTCAACCAGAGGAATAGCATGGCATACAAAGTCGTAACACCAAAGTTGAATAGTTGCCTGCATATCATTCACGGGAGAAAAGTGCATTATAAAATAAATGAATGGGTCACTCCTCAATATCCTTCCTTCGTATTCAAGGATTTGGAAACAGCAAGGGAATGGGTAGCATATCAATTGGCTATTGCGAGGTGTGTACAATTCCAGATATGGAGATGTAGGACAGAAGGTCTACGCAAAGCAAACGCTATCATAAGTTTGTACAGTGTAAGACGATTATTGTCCACATTTTGGGAATTAGTCTCGGCAAACCGAGTGATAGGTGGTAATACAATGTTTATTCAACTTAAACCGAAGGCTAATTTCTACATTACCAACAAAGTAATGCTAACCAAGAGAGTCGATTAATCCAATAAGAGGAGGTAAATATGAGGTTGATACATCGACAAATGCCAGAACGTCCAATGGAGGAAACCCCTGATTATCTGCATTTCAAACATAAATACGGCTTCCTAGCCAATTTCACCCAACTCTATCAAGCCTTCTTCTGGTCCTGTAAACAGAGGGAAATTGAAATCAGCCACAAGCGATGTGATAAGTTCTTCACAAAACTGATTGAGAATCTTGGACTCGATGTTGAATTCAAACAAGCCAACATCGACCCGAGATCATTCACCCTTGAGATAGAGGTAGAGGGTGGGGCAACCGCTGTTCATCACAACATAAACGCCGGTCGCCTGTTAGTGATAAACCCAACCTTCATTCCTCTAATTGCCCTTAAGGGATTTACAGAGTGTTCCATAACTTTGAATGGTATTAAAAACACACTAACATTGGAGGAATGATGACGAATCGAGACAGATATATCAAGGCCCATAGGGAATTGGCGGCAAAGTACCGCGATCCTTATGGTGAAATTTTCTTCATCCCCAATTCCTGTAGTTTATGTAGATTAGCCTCTGAACTCAATTGCGAAACCTGTACATTATTAGGACCAACAGCACTCAGTAACTCATCTTGCCAACGATTTCCTACATACAGTTTGGCACATCGAGCCTTATCAGAATTAGCAGACAAGTTTAGCAATTTCCGTAGATTTCCTCCCAAGAATTCAATAAAAATGGGGCATACAGGCTTATTGAAAGTAGCCCTAGAAGCATTCGAAGCCAGAGCAGATTTCCATACAAAAGTCGCCGATCTATTAGAAACCCTCCCATCAAAAAGATTCACGAAAAAAGGATATATTGGATTCCCTGAGATTCAGAAGATAGAACAGTATGTTTAAAGAAAGGTGGCCCCTTGGCTTAATAATAACCAGGGGTCTCTTAATAGCCTTCTTGATATATGCAATAGTGTGGTCTATTAAAGAGAAAGGATGTTATTATGATGGTGATTCAAGGGATTATTATGATTATTCTATTGATCGTTGATTGGGTTATTGAGTTATTTAGACATCTAACATAAGAGGTATAATAATGGGGCGTAGAGAATTAGTACCAGGGGATAGGGTTAAAATAGTTGGTCCTTGGGATACCCATACAAGGAATGGAGAAGGATACATAGGAAGGATCGCTACAGTTCTGCGAAATTTAGGCCCAAAATCAAGAGCGCCAATACCCATAAACATAGATACAAAGTCTACACCATATTACTGGTGTCGTGAAAATCTACGTGCATTGCCCAGGAAGGAGGAAGTAAAATGATAGGTTACTTCATTGCAGTGATGGCCTGGGCAATCCCGGTGTGGGTAATGCGGGACACCTTACCAGATTGGGCATTTGTATCCTCAATAATATTACTTTGGATAGGCATGATATATGATGGAATTGAGAGACCTAGGATAAAATGACAATCAACATAAGCGTCCATCTACATCTAATATTAGACACCAAGGGCGTCCTACATAATTTTACCCTCAAAATAACCAGGAAGGAGTATCAGTTTCTAAAGATAATGAAACCCGACGAAATATATACAAGGGGAGAACTATTTGATCTAGGGATTGACCTGAATATGAAGATGGCTGACCTGTTAGATACAAGCCCTTACCTATTTATAGATAGGAAGTATGAAAAAACATATTCCCTTAATATAATAGGTAGGCATATTCATCGTATGCTAACCAATACTTAGAGGTATTATATGCTAACCAATAGGAAGCGAATCCTCCTATTATTTATATTATTCAGTTTAATAACCAGCCTAAAGGGGGAGGAGTTAAAATACCTACCACACCTATCTAGAATATTAAAAGGATCAGAGTGGTGGAAATCAGAATCGAAAGCAGATTCAGTCCGTAAGGCTTATCTTGAGGAATGGGATTCATTCATAACACAACCCCAGATCAAGAGCCTAAAGTGGGATTTCAATTATGGCTTGGATCACGGATTCGAATGGACAATGCCTGCAATTGACTGGCATGAGGCTAGTGGGGCATTGAAACTGATTAACGATGAGGATAAAAGGGGCGGCTCTCGCGGTAGATATGGTACAACAACATACTCTGCCATGCTCCGTACTCATTTTTCTGAAAAGCAGGTAAAGCAATTCCTGATTCGGCAAGATGGATATGCTGCATGGAACTGTGTGGCGGAACTGTATTATTGGAAAAAGCGCCGTAAGCCGGATGAGGGATGGCGTGGGGTTTGGGCTGGATATAATAGTGGATATGAGGGCGGGAAGGAATATTCTGCAATTATTGCTGCCCGTGTTTGGGTATTGAAGCACAGGTTATTTAGAAACAAAAACACGAGGTAAGTAATATGGAGTGGATTTTCCTTTTAATGGGGATAGCATTAATTGTGCAGGGCACACTCGGGGTCAATATGGAATCATTAGCAAATGGGTCCGGTGATCTCCTGATCAGTGGAAGCATAATTATACTACTCACCAGTATTCTGAGAGAAATTAAATATCCTTCAAGCAGAAAATAATGGGGGCTACTGATGAATGAAGAAAGCAAAATGGTTGACGAGGTAGAGGGAGAAATTCCCGAATCCACAGTTGTTCTAGATAGGTCACAGTATCTTCTAATAGAAATACTCAGGGACAGTAAGGTAATATATTCCAAGTGGTCAAAGGCCATCATCCCAATTTTCCATTGGATGATAGAATTATCCCAAGATGGGGACACTGTCCTAATATCGAGCGATAGTGGAACAGCAGGACAACCCAATAGAAAAGTACTATATGAGATTAAAGTTGGCCCATAAACATAAGGGAGAACATCATGATGATACCTAAAAGCGGAAAAGCGGGATTACAGGCGCAAGAGAAATTGCCGCAATACCGAGGATCAAAGAAGTATTGGTACCTACGGTGCCATTGGCCGTATGCATAGCCCAAGTCAGAAAATAAGGAGAATGAGATGAAAGTAAGACCAGGGGTAGAGCAGATAATATCATCAATCGAAAACCACCCGGAGGATTGGAGTTATTCCCAGGGTAGTAGCACAATGGTTCACAAGAATGGTGCCCGAGTATGGGTCCCATACCGTGAATCGATGGGTATATGGGAGGATGATAGCATAATAAACCACCGTGTGTTTTCTGAAAGAGAAAAGGGGTTAATCTGGGAAACGGTAGAACGATACCTAGACACTGGAAATACAGGTGAACTGCTTTTACATGATACCGCAAAAAGTATAGAAACAGGAGGATAGTATATGAACAAACTAATATGCCCCAATTGCCTACCCCCATTCACAGCGATACCAGCCAATTGCTTTGAAGGGAATATAATAGAATGTACCCAATGCCGCAAGAATGCACTAATTGTATTTAAAGGGAGGGTGATAGAGTATGGTAGAATAGTAGTTGCTGGGTTAAAATATCTAATTTGTTCCGAACCAACGGGAAGGAAGAAATCCTAAAGTTTCGTACTTCGTTCATTGTTTGAACGGTGTACAGAGCGATAACAATACAGTAAAGGAGAATAAAGTGGACTATATAGTAACCTTCGGTTCGGGACATCTACCAGGTATTAACTACTATACAACGGTAGAAGCCAAAAATGAGGGTGAAGCCAGAGAAAAGATAAACGAGGCTATTGGTATAAAGTGGGCGTTTATGTATATGTCTGAGAAGGATGCAGGTGTACGTAAGCACAACCTTACTTATATGCCATTAGAGCAAGTTGCCAACCTGGTTTACGTAGCATATAACTACTACCAGAAGGAAAACTAAGATGATAAGTCGAGCTAGAATTGCCATAACACCGAAGCCATTACAAGATAAGATAGCAATGATCAGGGAGGAGTATAACAAAGCAATGGTAGACGCAATGCAACTTGAGTCCGAAGTTGCTGTGTGCATAAAAGCACAAAAGATGTATCCTTACCTAGTTCGGCATCCGTTAGGCTCTAGGGCAATAGAAGTGGGTGTTGTTCTATACAGTAGTTGGATCAACCTAAATTGCAGTGTCGGTCCTTTTTCAGATGCTGTACCTGTTATGGAATTACTTGAAAAGGAAGGCTTCTTATTATGGCCAGGAAAGGGTCATGATAATATCCGCGAAATGTGTCGCGTGTTTCACTTTGGACCTCACATTAATTTAAAACTGTTTGCCCTCGATAAATTGGGCTCAACATGTCACAAGGTTTATGATGGTACTAGTCAGGTTTGGGGTGGAGAAATGAAGTACAGATTGGAATGCTAAAGGCACATGATCCCCACAACTCTAATCAGAAAAAGCAGGAAAAGACTTGACAACACCCTTTTAAAACCGTAAATTGTCACACCAAAAAGAGGAATAATCCTTTGCCCTCCGACCAGAAAATATCAACAGGATTGACAACGATTCGATTTGATATCAGAAGAATTGCCACCATTGCTAGATTCTACATTTCAATAGGCACAACATTTAGAAGCAAGTCTGAGATTATAAATCAGATAATATGTGATATGGAACAACTCCTTTTGGATAAAGAATTAGTAGAGAGTTTTGATAAGACAGATGATGCCAACTTCTTCCTTACCAATATTGGAATGAGTTTCAGACATCAGGCGACCGATAGGGGATACCTGAAACAATTGAGCATCGAATCTTTAGCCTTTGAAAAGAATTCTCCCGGTACACCTCCTGATATAAAAGGAATAAAGGGTGCTATTAAAGAGAATATGTAACAAGGAAAATAAACAAACAAACAGGGAAGGATAAGGATGGGTAATCAAGTATACGTTGCGAAGATTGGCGCGCATACCCTTGAGAACGAAGATGGTACCGAAGTTGAGGTTGCTGAGCAATCATTCCAAGCCGAGTATGATCTCGGTGATAACTTGGATAGCTTGCGTGGCATCGTCAACAACGATGACACCATTTTCAAGGCTGCGAAAGCGCAGTTCATCATCGGTTTACGGCGCATTATCCGCGCAGCGGGAGAAGCAGATGGAGCAACCCCTGAGAGTATTCAGGAAAAAGTCAGTGGCTGGATTCCATCTGTTGTTACTCGCGTTCCGAAAGACCCGGTACAACAGGCCCTTTCTGCCATCTCTGGCATGAGCCAGGAACAGAAGGATGCCCTCAAGGAGGCATTGGCCGACGAACTGTAAGGGTTCTTTTATATTGGGGGCTGATTGCCTATAGCCCCCAAAGATTTTTGATATTACCGGGGTTGGGTGCATTTTGATTGCTAACACTGTCTATAATGTGGATAACGGCTTGACCCCGGCGCTTTTTGACATTCGCACACTCAGTAGGACCGCCATAAGGTAATCCGAAAAGTACCTGCGGATTAGTGTCATGATAAGTCTGGTTGTCCGTTTAATAATGGATGACCTGCAATTTATCCTCTGATGCAAGGGGAGGGAAACCTGTCTCGGACAACGACCGAGTGGCCTAAGGCCAGCAGGATGTGTACACGGCTCTCCCCGGTACCATTAAAACTACTTGGCGAACCATGCCGTATGCGTATGACTGGCCAAGTAATAGGGGGGGATGGAATCGTGGAGCCTCATGCTATGAAGCGGTAACCCATCTCCTCCGGCGCTTTTTGAAATGGCAGCAGTAGCGGAAGATAGACGCATAGGACGACGGAAACTGTAACGGCAAATGCTTGTCAATAGCCGAACGCAGGGAACCATACCGCACCCTAATGACAAGAGGAGATGGTATGAAAGTACGTGCTAAGAGTCCGTTGTTAGCCGAAAGGCGCAACAATATCCTATGGAAAACTCGCGCAAAGTGGACTTGCAGGTATCGAATCCTGTCTGCTGCCTAATTCTTTCCAGTGGGAGTGCGATAACCGTAAGGCTCGCTCCAGTAGACCTATGTCTACCCTGCTCACTCCCGCTGGATGTTTTTTGAATGCTGGAAGTGATGCGATGGATTTGGTGGTGATTGGGGAACGGCTCCAGATTGGGTTCTGGCATTGCGCCTCTATACCGCTCAGTGAGAAGCCCACGTTAAAACTCAGTTCATTGAAGCCTGGTCGGTTAATCCAGCCACTTCCAGCAGATTTTTGAAATGCCCCGCACCCCCGTCTGCTGGAGGTGTAAGGCAGATTGCATAACCAACGCCGTTCTGGTGGTAGTACATCAAATGGAAGAGGCCTGGGTTCCTGGGTCGTTATGGGTTCGAGTCCCATCTACTTAATCAGGCACTTCCGGTATTTCATTCAAATAAGGAGGTATCAAATGTCCAGCATTAAACTAGCAGAGCTACTATCTAACGGCAGAATAGGCTTTGTGTACGACGATCCGGATGGGAAATTGGCCTCAATTGCACCTGACAAGTACAGCAAACTTGTACCAGTAGTCATACTAAGACATCACGAATTAGGTGAATTGAGTGCCATGATGATAGCGGAAATTAGGACCAGATTAGAGGAAGCCGCAGTTGATTCTAGTAGACTTTAATGTCTAAGATAATCTATATCGGCTGCGAAAGTGGCACCCAAGGTGATATTGTTAAATTTAACATTGATGGCAAAAGATACTCATATGACGTTGGCTTCTATTTTATGGAAAGGATAAACAACCTTGCCATGCATAGTTCAAAGAGGGCATTGAACCTAGCAAAGCAATCAGGTAAACTATTAAAATCAGGTTAGGAGACAAATGTACATTCCAATAGGTGATAGACTCCTTGTCACATTACACACAATAACGGAAGAATTAAAAACAGCACAAGGTATTATACTTCCAGAAGGATTCAAGCATGATACAGACCCCCCTGATTTATTAAGGATAGAAGCAATTGGTACCGGACCTGCATGTGAACTTGTTAAGGTTGGAGAGATGGTTCTCCTAAGACCTGGAATACCTACATACCTCGTATACACATCCAAGGAGAAACAATTAGAATATTATATAATAGATGCTTCTGTTGTAATTGGTCGTGCTAGGATGGTGAAGGATGAAGTGAATTTGGGTGCTCAGTTCAAATGTGGTGATGTTGTTAGACGTATTACCGATACTAGTCATATAGACATGACAGTCGTTCGGTTTGACGAAGGTGTAGGTATGTACTATTGTCAATGGTTCACCGATGCAAATTCGTTGTGTAATGGGCACTTTACAGAATCCCATCTTAAATTAGTTAGAAGGTAATAAACAATGACCCACAAACCCCCAATATCCTACATAGGAAAAACAACCATCAAAGATGATCCAGGGAAGGTTGTTGTTAACTTTATCGAAGATGGTCAACAGATTCTAATCAAACTAAAACACTTTCATTATGAAGTAATGGTGAAACTCCTAAAGGAAACACCTAGAAAAGCATTGGAATATGCGAGGGGAAGTGGCTCTGCTGTTGACCCAAATGTGCAGAAACATTATATTATTAATATAGAGGATGTAGTAAAAACGGGGGATGAGCTGGATGAATGACACCGTAAATCCATTCCCAATTCCCCAAGATAAAACTTGGTACATCCTGGACTCAACAAAGATACAGGAGTTCATGGAATGTGCTAGGAAATATATGTTTGCTCGCCTTCTTGGATGGCAACCAATTGCTCCCAATCTACATCTAACTTACGGCTCAGCACATCATGATAGTATGGAATATCTATTGGTTAACGGAATTAAAGAAGAATCCCTAAAAGGTGCCATCGATGTATTCCTTAAAACGTATTATGAAAAGTTTACTGAGATTGTAAATCCTGATGGCAGGCCAATTCCATCCAAATTTATGCTCATACTTCTCAATACACCTGAGAAACCATTATCCCTCACAGAATATTACAATGCATGCCTTAAGTATTATACAGCATATTATAAGGAATACAAAGATAAAGTAGGTCGCCCAAAGACCCCAGGGGACGCAATACTTGCCCTTACCTATTACATAATCCATTACAGCCACGAATCAGAGGACCGAGAGGTATTACATACAGAGGTAAGCGGCACTGTTCCTATTGATGATAAGAGGGTATTGCATTTTAGAATAGATGCAATTATGAAGGATGCCCTTGGCATATTTGTTCAGGAGCATAAGACCTTATCCAGAAAGGATAATAAGTGGCTCAACAAATGGCATCTTAAAATACAAATAGGAACCTATCTCCACGCCCTTCATATGCTGTTTCCCGAAGGCCAGATTAAGGGACTTGAAGTTAATGGAATGTGCCTTTATCAGAGTGAGACATCTGAACATGGCAAGCAGGAAGTTGTTAGGGTTCCTGTTAATAAGAGCAAAGAATTAATGGCCGCTTGGCTATGGAATGTACGCCATTGGTATGATCTAATCGAATGGAATATGGAGCGCCTTAAAGAGGCATCGCCAGATGATGATATTCTTTCCTGCTTCCCAATGAATACAGAAAATTGCGATAAATATTTTGGATGCATGTTTGAGCCGTATTGCCGCCTTTGGCCTAATCCATTGAAGCATTCTATGGAACCGCCACCTGGATTTAAGGTTGAATGGTGGAACCCTGCGGATAGAGAGGAAATTGCTAAGAAGGTTGTACATCTTGAGAAAGAATGATGAAAACCCTTAAATCCTACGTGAAATACACCATCGTAATCATGCCGCCGATTGCGAAATCGCCAAAGCACTGGAGGCTACCCCATGACCATCACACTGAAGGGAGAACGATTATGAAACGACAAAAAGAAGATAAAACGCCTGCATTTGATATTGATGATAGAGGCTTCAATGCGAAGGCATGGTATTTGGAAAACACCGAAACCTCAAAAGGTGACGCGCTCATAGAAATCAGGTATCAAGGTGAATTGATAAGGGAATTTCTTTTCCCGGCATATAAAATCTGGAATATCGCGGCGCATTTTAGTGATATAGTGGACGGGGAATTATCCAAAGACAATAAAGAACGCGGCTATCAAATAGCAGCATCTACCGGCCTAGAAGGATTGGCCACCCCATGAACCTTAACCTACGACTCGCTGAGATTGACGGGAAGTGCCCCTGTGAAAAACCAAGTGTCTGTTATGGGTTTGAAGATGATCAATGCACGGAATGTGGGAAATTGCAAAGGCCCAACTACCTCATCCCTGAAAACCTGCATGAACTGGTGAGGATAGCAGATGAGCAATTTATCTACTGGCGATTTGCGCATGATAAAGGCGGATATTACGTAAGCGTGGGATTAGATAATGAGCAGGTGCGGTCCGAATCCCTCTCCGCCGCCCTAGCCGAAGCCATTGTGGAGGAGTAAGGGATGAAACGATCAATAGATTGGTGGGTTGCCCTAAGCGATGATGGAATCATATCATACTCAGCTGGGTTAGCGCAATTAGTAGATGAATGGATTGTGGACGCAATCGCGACAGGAGAGCCAAAGTTAAAATATAAGCGTGTTAAGGGAAGGTTAACGATTAAAGGATATGATGTCGAGGTTCCCCATGCCCCAGCCCATGACTAAAGGCGTCGTATCAGGCGGGAAGGAGCGCAGGAAGGGGCAGAGGCGAAAGGGCCGTGAAAAAGTTTTATTGCCGAGCTTCCTAGGACGTGCAATATATCGCTTGGTCAAAAATGTTGGTGAATGGGAACACGACCGCCGCACAACAGGAGAACGGAGGCAATCGTGAGTGAGTTCGAGAACATTGTAAAAATGAATGTAGCAGATGAGGAAATAGAATCCCATATAATATTTACTCATAGAGCCGCCATCGCCCAAGCGGTGGAAGAGGAGCGAGAGCGGCTATTCAGCAAAATAGCTAGTATGGATTATAAATCCATTAAAGGCGAGAAATGGCTGTTGATTGTTAGAAATGACGCTCTCGCCATACTGGAGGCCAACAAATGAAAATAAAACACATCTTGATTATACTCATCAGCTTCCTAATATTAGGTGTTGACTCATGCCCAACGGAGCCTGAGGAGAATACTGATACTATAGGAGAGCCACCAACTTTTCCAGATATACCCACAGATGACTAAGGGCGGCAAATAACTACTGGAGATTCGACAATGACAGGTAGAGAACAGGCACTCAAGAACATTAAACGGATTAAAAGAGTATTTACTCTGGTCAAAGAATCCCAAGAGTGGTTAGATGAAATAAGCAACCACGAATGGGGAGATATGTCACTGCGTTTAGGGGCCATACACATTCTCTTAGTTGTCGAGATGGGTATATTAGAGAGGGAAATGACGGCGTTTGATGATGATTAACACAAAATAAACCTAGGAGTACAAGTAATGGAAATCAGTATCGAGTGTACCTGTGGTACAAAATTGGTACAAGCCGCGCCAACAGTAACACGCTTTGATGATGTTGCTATACAAGTAGAACCCTGTGGAGAATGTAATGCTAAAGAGTATGATAGGGGTTTAAGTGAAGGACAGGAATCATAAAAATGAACCTAGACATCAAAAAGAAACTGTCTGATATAGACAATACCTATAAAAACAGCGGTGTATTTACTACCATGAATGGTCTAATAATTGGACCAATCCGTTCAGGCAAGACAGTTGTATTATCAACTGCTCCTAAACCGATAGCAATTGATTCTTTCGATCCAGGTGGAACTAAATCCATCGGTCCGCAAATAGCCGAAGGTGGTATCTACCCCACATTATACGAGGAGGACGACCCAAAAAATCCTTTTGCATTTAATCGTTGGATGATTGAATTTAACAACAGAGTAAAAGAAGGTTTTTTTGATTATATTAGAACCTATTGTATAGACTCATTTACATACTTTTTTAACACTGCCCTATTTTATGAAAAGTCTTTAGCAGAGGCGGCTGGTATGAAAAGACACCGCAGTCTACCGGCACTTGATGACTACCGCTTAGTAAATCTAAACCTTATTTCATTCATTCAAAGAATAATGTCCCTTCCATGTAACTTTTTTCTGACTGCACATGTTTCTAAAGAGAAAGATGACATGACAGGGAAGTTTGTTTCTAGTATTGTTGCTAGTCCAAAGATGCAGGAGACACTACCAGCAACATTCGATGAAGTTTACATAATGCAGGTTGATGATAAAAAACCTTTAAAGGATCGGTATAAATTCCTAACAGATAATGATGGTATGTACGAGTGCGGATCACGATTTGCAACTACGGAAGGGAAACTCGATAAATATGAGCCAGCGAATATTAGGCACATTCTAAAGAAGGTTGGATTGCCTTATGAAGATAGAGAGATAACATAACAAAAGGAGAATGAAATGTCAGGAGAACAGGCTAAATCAGAAAGTAAAATAGAGGCAATCGAGGGGGCATTAAGAAGATTGAATGTCTCTATAGATTGTGTGAGTGATTTTTTGAAGGTTATCAGAGGTGAGGATGATAGTGGTGATAAAGATGGGCCTGATGCTGCCGACAGACCGTTGGTCGTTCTATTGGGAGATTTGCCAGGTGACATGTTAAATTCAAAGGATCGGTTGGATTTGATACTACAAGGCTACAGGGATACCCTCTTGTAATATGAAAGTCTTCTATACAACAAACAAAGGAGAAAAGCAAAATGAGTGATTTCCTAGAATGGAATCTAAGTGAACTTCCAGAACAAACACTACTGGATGATGGTGCGTATCTATTCACTGTCAAAAAGGCAGGTATGAAGGATGCACAAACGGGAAGAAAAGGCTTCTACGTCATGTTCTTGACAGACGAAGTTCCCAACCATCGTCCAGTATTCAATTCCCTATGGTTCCCGAAGCAAGGGGATGAGGAATCCAGCGCGATAGTAATGCTAACAATGATCAAGACCTTCTTCGATGCTGTTGGATATGATTATTCTGGCATTGGTGGTCCTGCTGCATTGGAAGAGCATCTTGCCGAACTTGAGGATTTGCAAGTACGTGCATCTGTAGGGACTCAACCGGCTGATGAGGAAAAAGGACTTCCTGCACAGAATACCATCAAAGCATGGCTTAACCGCTAGGTTTGTAGGCTGGTAGTATAGGAAGGAAGGGTCATTTTTGTGTCTCCTTTGATCCTTCCTTTCCTGTACACCGTTCACTGTTTGAACAGTGTACGAAAATTTGACCATTACAAAAAGTGGTAGAAGAATGATTTACATGAGATACTGGACACCTCGCTTTGTCGTTAGAATAATGATAGATAGTGTTGGTCGGTTTTGGCGACCCCATACCAACGACTATGATTTCTACCATAAATATATAGACGAATTGGAATGGAAGCCCAAAGATGAAGCCCAATCCGATTTGGATGCAATTGCAGAGAAACTTGGCCTCATAAAAGCTGGAACAAAGGTACCTTAAGAATGGAAGAGGACAAATTATCCTTCCGCGTTAAAGACCCGGAGTTATTAAAGGAATGGAGAACCCTTGTTGAAAGAGGACAGCAGACAACTATATTCAATGCTGTCCTAAAAGATTTAGTGCGACTACTTAAATCACCCAAGAAGTATATCATCATTGGATTATTATGCTCCGGTGAGATTGGGGTCGAGGATATTTCCAGTAATTTGAAAGAACATAAAGATGAGTTTACCGACAACTAGGATTTATTATTACATGATGAAATCTGGCGCTATTGAGCAATACATGTCAGATAAACCAGAACAGGTCATGGTTAGTAATTTGACAAAGATAGGAAAAGGCGAACTTTTCCCCGTTGACATTAAACTGCCGAATGATATCATATCCTTCTTCTTCCCATCAGGAAGAATCTGGTATTCCAATGGGAGTCATTTCATAGTTGGATCAGCACTTAGATTTAGAGAGTGTATGATGATTCATAAGAGGCAGCAACTTATATTGGATTCGAGGAAGAAGAAAGATAAAAAGAAAGATAAAAAGAAAGGAACATGGGATGTCCTTAACAATAAAGTGTGATGTAAGTAAATGCGACTCTAAACCGACCGAGATACAACATGAGTATCAATTGCCAAAAGGTTGGAACAAGGCCCAATTGACTATCAGTAAAACAGATATAAATAAACATTTCCACATCTGCCCGGAGCATACTAAAGTGTTCGGATTAGAAGAACTAAAGACCAACATAAATCCAGCACAAGCCTTGCTGGATATTATATATGAAATAGCCCAAGAAGCAGTTGATGATAATAGGCAATGAGTGTCCAACCTAAAAGATATAAAACCTAGCATCTCAGAACTATCTGATGATGAAAAGGTTTCCTTAATCCTGGCCTCCAGAGAAAGGAGAAACAACTTTTTCAAGAAACCAGATAAGCGGTCTAATAAGAAATTATTAGGTAGCCTATCACAGGAACAAAAGACCAAGTTATTAGAATTATTAAACAAGGATCAAAATGGGGCAAAAAGTTGATTCCATCAAGATAACAGATATAGAATTTGGTAATAGGTTCCGCAAGGAATACGGTGATCTAAAAGAACTTGCGGAATCAATAAAAAGCACTGGCGGGTTAGTCAGTTCTTTTTCTGTTAAAATATTGGAGAACTCAGATAGGAAATACCTCCTATTGGCAGGTGGTAGAAGATTGCGTGCTGCTGAATTGGCTGGAATAGATACAGTTCCTGCTATTATATATCCATCAGACACCAGTGAGATAAAGGTTAGGGAAATCGAATTAGTAGAGAATATCCAAAGGAAGGATTTAGAATGGTGGGAGAAGGTAGAATTGACAGATGAGATTCATAGGTTAGAGCAGGAACTACACGGGGCCAAGACAGTAGGGGGGAGTACAGCAGGACACAGCAAACGGGACACAGCGAGGCTTCTAGGGCGCTCTGCCGGGTCAGTCGTGCAAGACCTTAACCTTGCAACGGTGCTGAAAGCGGTACCTGGATTAAAAGAATTAGGATCGAAACAAGAAGCAGAAAAGTTCATTAGACGGATGGGCAAGAGTATGCAGGCCCAGGAAGTCAAAGAGAAACTTAAAAGTACAGAGGATAAGGATGGAATAGAAACTGTACACAAGAGACTCGTTGGCCTTTATCATGTCGAGGACATCGACGACGATCCATTGAAATCAGGATTCTTTAAAGCCTCTCCATCATTGTCAAATGACATTGTAGACATGGTAATACTAGACATGCCCTATGCCTTAGATGATGACTCTCAAAAGGAGATACAGAAGAGGAGTGGAACGCTAGACGCTGCTGGCACTTGGATTGATATGGACCAATATATTCCAACCCTCAAAAAATTCCTCTCTGAATCCTACCGAATCCTAAAGCCATCTGGATGGTTGATATGCTGGTTTGGCCCTGAACCTTGGTTTGAACCTACATACCAAGAAATCATCAGGGCTGGATTTAAATGTAGGAGAAATCCAGGCCTTTGGGATAAGGGTAAAGGATTTCCTCATAGGCCAGATATGTATTTAGGAAATGCATATGAGTTATTCTACTATGCCAGAAAGGGTCAGGCTGTCATTAGGAATAGAGGGAGACATAATTCTTTCTATTTCTCAGCACCACACCATTCTAAGAGAATACATCAAACAGAGAAACCTGTTGAATTGGGGCAGGAGATCATGGACACTTTTCTGTATCCCAATTCACTAGTATTAGTTCCTTGTCTAGGTAGTGGGAATGATATTCTCGCTGGTGCTAATCTAGGTATTAACGTATGGGGGTATGATATTAGTCAGACTATGAAAGACGATTTTATTTTGAATGTAATGAAGAGTAGTCCACCGAATTATAGAACGTTAGGAGAATAAAATGGCCGATTTCCACACCCCATATAATACAGGCTCAGATATATCAGACCATGCTATCATGGTTGGTGGTGCAATAATAAACCAACTTCAAGAAATTCGCACGGGAGCTGATAGAGCAATCGTGTCGGTTACTCTTAATAATATAAAGGGTTTTAAGGAGAATATAGACAACATACACCTTGCATTGTCAGGTCTACTAGACGAACTAAGTAGACTACTAGAGGAGTAATATGGGCATCATCAGAGGACTCATTAAAAGATGGAAGTTTAGAAGATGGTATAGACTGTCTAAGAAACTACACAGTATGTCCAATGAGGAGAGAAGAAGGTGGATCGAGGAATTATGGCCTGGTTCAGAGCCACCATTAATAGGATTGACAAAAGCAATGGATAAAGAAGCTCCATCTAATCCAAGGTTCAAATATTTCCACAGCGTTCTTGGAGAAAGAAAAGAATAATGCAAATCAGTGTTCCAGCATCAGGAATTAGGGAAGCCCAAATTGCCTTAATAGGTGAGGCGGCGGGTGAAGAGGAAATTAAATATGGAAAGCCATTCGTCGGTCGGGCCGGACGGCATCTGGATTCACTCCTTAGTAATTCAGGGATCAATAGGTCTAGCCTATATATCAGCAATGTTTTAAAATTCAGACCCCTCAATAACGACGTATCTATCTATATAAAGTATAACTCCCGCACAAGGGAAATCACAACAACACCTACATATACTGAATATGAGCAGTATCTATACGATGAGTTAAGATCAGTCAAAGCCAATGTCATTATTGCAGTCGGCAATATTGCTCTATATGCCCTTACTAGAAAATGGCAGATCACCAAGTGGAGGGGATCAATATTAAAGGGTATAGAAGCGATTGATAACCGAAAGGTAATTCCAATAATACATCCTGCCGCTGCCCTTCGTAATTATGAATACAACTATCGTATTCTTGCAGACCTAAGAAGAATAGCAGATCAATCAACTTTTCCAGAGATCAATATCCCCAAGAGAAACTTCATAGTCAGACCATCCCTAAATCAAGTCCTACAATATATAAAAATCTGCTCCGAACAGTCCCCTGTATCCTTTGATATCGAAGTATCAGCGGGTGAGGTAAGTTGCATTAGTCTCGCATACAGGGAAGGTGAAGCCATTAGCATTCCCTTCATTTGGGAAGGTAAGTATTATTTCTCCGATCATGAAGAAGCAATGGTCTGGACTGAGATTGCTAAATTGCTTGAGGACCCAGGGGTTATAAAGATTGCACAGAATGGAGTATTTGACTCTGAGTTTCTTTTTAACAAATATGGAATTAGAGTATCCGAGATGGAGGATACAATGATCCAACATGCTGTCCTATACCCTGAACTTCCAAAAGGTCTGGATTTCATAACGAGTGTTCAAACGCTTGAGCCTTATTATAAGGATGACGGCAAGTTCAGGAAACATCAACACAATGCCACAGATGCGGATTTTGCAGTATACAATGCCAAAGACTCAACTACAATAACTGAGATTAAACCTAAGTTAATGTCATACCTAGACCGGCAGGGGAATAGGGAGACATATGAGTACCAGAAAAGACTAATTCAGGTACTGGTCTATATGCAGTCCAGGGGTATTAGGATGGATGTAGATGGTCTTAAGGCAGCAAAAAGGAAGGCATTAAAAACTCGTGATCTTGCAAAGAAAGCGTTGTATGAAATAACAGAAGGAATTGTAAATAATCCTGCCAGCGTTACCCAATTACAAAAGTACTTCTACGGCGTATTAGGCATACCTCCTATTCGTGCTCAAGGTAAGATAACAACAGATGATCCTGCAATGAAGAAGATATCCTTAATGGGACATGAAGCCGCTGATTTGGTTACTCTATTCAGACATAACAAAACCCTTGCAAGTCAATTTTTTGGTGTGATACTTAGCGATGATGAAAGGCTCAGATGTTCTATGAATCCTGTTGGTTCTGTTAACCTCCGACTTTCCTCAAGTATCAACATATTTGGGGAGGGTACAAATCTACAAAACCAACCCCATGTCATGGATCAATACATGCTGGCTGATAAGGATTATTTATTATACAACTTCGACCTTGCTCAGGCAGAAAGTAGAATAGTAGCATATATATCCCCTGAACCTAAAATGATAGAGGCTTTTGAATCTAATAAGGACATACACCGACTTACTGCATCTGCTATATTCAATAAACTACCAGAGGAAATAGGTAATGATAATGATAATCCTTGCAGTTTTGGTAATGGTAAAAGACCAGAAAGGTATTGGGGAAAACAATCCAATCATCAGTTTGCATATGACTATGGACCAATTAGTTTCTCTAGGAAATATGGATTAATAGTTAAGGATTCCAAATTTCTAATAGAAAGTTACCATTCAACATACCCAGGTATTCGTAGGATGCACAATTGGGTAGAGGAAGAACTCAGGGCTAATAAATTAGAGATGACAAATTGCTTTGGGCATAAAAGGAAATTCATGGGGCGGTGGGATAAGAGTTTATTTAGGAAAGCCTACAATTACATCCCACAGAGTACTGTTGCCGATAAGGTAAACAGAGAGGGGCTAATCTACATCTATTACAATCAAGATAAATTTAGACACCTTGAACTATTGAACCAAATACATGACTCTATTATATTCCAAGTCCCCCTGAGTATACCATTAAAGAAACACGCTGAATACATCGCCCTAATCAGGGATTCCTTAGAAAGCCCCCTACATTGGAGGGGTACAACATTCAACATCCCGGTTGATGTGGGGGTTGGATATAATCTAGGAAATACTGTACCCATAGATGTGGCAGGAGGAATTAGTGTAGAACAGATAACAAGAAACCTCAAAGTGGCTTACGAAGGATTAGAAGAACATGAGTAATCTAGTTGTACATTGCAGGAAACAAAAATTCGATATATTAATCGACAGAAGGACAATTTGGGGGAATCCTTTTATAATAGGTATAGACGGTACTAGGGAAGATGTAATTGCTAAACACAAAGATTGGTTTTATAATAGTACCGAGGCAGCGCATTTGCGTTCCAAGGTACATGAGTTAAAGGGCAAAATTCTTGGCTGCTGGTGTGCTCCGTTATCATGTCATGGAGACACCCTTGCAAACGCATCCATAGAAGGGTTGTCGGTAGATAATGCCACGCCGGTTAACTAATTGGAAAGATGCCTATTTGCAGTATGTAGATGAAACAGAACCTCCTATCCTGTATAAAGAGTGGACTGCTATTTCTGTTATTGCTTCTGCTCTTCAAAGGAAAAGTCATATTAGGTTCGGTACATATGTATTCTACCCCAATATGTACATTGTCCTAGTTGGTCCTAGCGGGAAATGTAGGAAGAGTAAAGCAATGGAGCCAGGAAGGGACTTCCTCAATAACATTAATGTCAACATTGCCCCCGACGCTACATCACAAGTAGCCCTATTGAGTGAATTAGAAGATGCAATAGAAAGCGGAATGACCGATAGAGATGGGGTACCAATTCCTGCCCATTGTTCCCTTACTGTGTATAGTATGGAACTAACTGTATTCCTTAGTTATAATAATCCCGACTTATTAACCTACCTAACAAACTGGTATGATTGTGATCCCCGTTGGAGATATAAAACACAAAGCAGGGGGGATCAGGTTATTGAGAATGTATGGGTCAATCTCCTTGGAGCCACTACTCCTGAGTTGATAGCATCTTCTCTTCCCAGGGATACGGTTGGTGGAGGATTAGCGAGTAGAATTATCTTTGTGTATGAAAATAAGAAAGGGAAAACCATCTCCCTTACTAAGATGAAGCCGGTTGATGAAGTACTACAGAATAACTTAATACATGATCTACAAGAAATCAACTTAATGCACGGTGATTTTAATATAGATGAGGCTTTCGATAAGAAGTTTAGTGCATGGTATGAGGAGGAAGATTATCAATACACCATAGAAGACCCTAGATTCTCAGGGTATACAGAAAGAAGGGCAACTCATATCATCAAGTTATGTATGATCCTATCCGCTATGAGGGATAGTGATATGATTATAACTACTGATATATTTGATGAGGCACTGGATCTGTTGGCTAGGACCGAGATCAACATGCCCAAAACATTCCAAGGTGTAGGTAAGTCTGATGAGGCAGAAACGACGGTTGCTGTTATGGATGTTGTTAAACATAGGAAGGTTATTAGTTATAGTGAGTTGACGGGGATGTTTTTCCACGATGCTAATAGACTTACGTTAAGATTGATAATAGATCAGATGGTGGATATGGGATACTGTGTAAGGGGGACTGATTCAGAGACAGGGAAGGTTGTTTTGATATATAAGGGAAAGGAATAATAGATGGAAGTAAGAGAGTTAATAAATGCCAAAGATGAGAAACCAAAAAATACAGATTATGTATTAGTTTATTGTTTATCACCACTCTATGGTGAATATCGTATGCTTGCTTATTATGAACATAAAATGTGGAGAGATGATGATGGAGGATGTTTTTTAGAAAATGTGGTTCGCTATTGGATGCCAATTCCTGATTTTCCAAGGAAGGATAAACTTACCTCTTCTTTAAACCTGGAAGTATTACCTTTGTTAAAAATCCTAGTGGAGATGCACCGTGATACAGGTAAGACGGATGAAGAACTTATAAGGGAATTCTTGTCAATAAGATTGGAGGATATTGGTGTAAACTTTGAGGAAATAGAGACTCCACACGGCACAATAAGGATAATTAAGAATGAAGTGGCTATTAACAAGAGTTAGAGATGAAGTACATGTTTATCCAGAACTGGATATTCTGCCCCATACTATGAGTGTCAATTGCCCGTGTAGGGCCGCGCTTATATACATGCAAAAGGGGGATATTATGCTACTGGAATTGGAAGATGTTAATGAGAAGTTTGTAGCAAATGATAACCTAACTATGTCACTTCATGTAGGAGTCTTAGAGAAATTGAAGAATTCCGACAATTAGAATCATTCCAAGATTAAAGGAGATTAACATGATTACATTTGAGGACCATAGAAAGAAAGAAGGAAAAACAATCGTTGACTATTACGTGGAACATACAGTTAGATATGTGTGGCCACTGTCTGTGGTAATAAGTTTTCTGCTTGGAGTATCGTTACACTCAATACCACTAACATGGGTTATCCCTAGCTACCTTATAGGTGGTTGCATAGTCTTTCTATTTGCATTGAAAGTATATAACATCTGGAAAGTTTAGAGTTACTTCCTTTTCTTCTGTATCTCATTAATCAATTTTGTAACTCTGCTGGTTGCTTCCTCAATATACTTTTGACTAACCTTTCCTCTTCTCTCAATAATAAACTTAACCTCATTATTCAATTCATTAAGCAATCCCTGAGATTGCCTTGCCGCTACTTCATCTGAAATCCCACGTAGGTATGCAAAAGCGAACCAGCGAGCGAATAATGTCCCAGCCTTACCCAATTCCTCAGTAAGCAGTTTATCCATCTCAACCTTCTCAGGCTCATGGGAAACCGATGTCAATACCTCGTCTACAAGGGCAGCAGATTGAGAAAGGAAATATGCCGCAATTTGTGTTGCACCTTCCCCTGTAAACTTCTCGTATATCTGTCTACCATCTGGCCTTTTATTCCTCATAAACCCATTGACCATTCTCCATACAGGGTGCAATTCCCAAGAATTCTTTTGTAGGAATGCCTGGAGTTTATTGGTAATAGCGGGGTTGGCAAATGATTCCTGTATTCTAAAGAAGTATTTTAAAAACATGTTAAATGGTGCACCATAGGTGATGACCAATTCCTTCTTACCCTCAGTAGTTTCAACTTCCTTGGTATATCTCCTCCCCCACTCATCCCTTTCGAATCCCATGAATGAAGTCATTAGAATGTCCATTGTCATAACTATTCCAATGGTTCTTCCAAGACCACCCATCATCAATTTCTCTTCTTGGCTAATATTCTCACCAATCCTGCGACCCTTAATAATATTCCCCCCTGCCTTAATTGAGACATTAATACTATCCTTTATCATCCTGAGATAAAGTTTACTCATGGCAACTTTGAAGGATGGGGTAAAGAATACTCTATTCAATTTCTTTCTGGTAGAAGTAGGTATTCCAGCATAATCAGCATGATACAATGCTGTCAGTCTACCTGCATCGGAAGGCTTAAAGCCAAGATTATCAGATAGATGTCTATATGTAATCTGCCTAACAAAGCCATCTAGAGCCCATGCGGTTTTCCAAGATGTGTTGTAGGTTTGCCGCAATATATCTTGGCTAAAGATACCATTCATTGCCCTGATAAATGGATTCGGATGCTCCGCAATTCGTTGAATATATTCATCATATTGTGCTATTGGGTTGACATAAGGAGTTGACCTTGCTCCATGCAATCCTGCTTCCTGCCAAATAGGCCCCTGATCTCTAAAATCGGTCACTGCCCTTTGTATGTTCTTAAAGGTTCTAATTGGCCTA
>SDBT01002438.1_pt1 | contig 32902 bp, 37 predicted proteins | sample 2277101 | NCBI WGS metagenome assembly SDBT01 (sample SAMN10404973, study PRJNA504765) | marine sediment metagenome | isolation source: marine sediment core GS10_PC15, 103 cmbsf | place: Arctic Ocean: Southern Knipovich Ridge | collected 2010
TTTCAGTTTCAGTTTCAGTTTCAGTTTCAGTTTCAGTTTCAGTTTCAGTTTCAGTTTCAGTTTCAGTTTCAGTTTCAGTGATCCATCTGACAATATTATATTTTCCGTTTTTCATGATTTCAATAAGTTCTTGATCAAGTAATTTCTTAATCATACGTGAAACGGTTGGTTTAGATAATTTAGTGAGAGAACAAATGTCAGTTTGACTAAAGAACTTATCTTTTTCATTTTTTAATAGTGAGGTTACTTGATCGATTGATTTAACAGCTGTCAATTACTTTCCTCCTTTTATTTGCAAGTCTTTCATCAATAGAACTAGAATTTTGAGTGAAAACAGGAAAAGCACGGTGGCTAATGAGCCATAAACGAAATCATTGATATTGGTAGTTAGAAATGCTTTGGTAAACATTATCGCTGACATGATTGCGCAAAACCATGATAGTATCATCATAAACCAAAAATGTTTTTTATACGTGTAATGATTGATTGATTCACGCTTTTTATGATTATTTTTTGAATTGTCAGGAATCAATTACTCTCCTCCTTTGTAATTGTTACAACACTGATGTCTTCCAAACCAAAAACATCATTCATAAGTTCAATTGAAAAAACAGAACTGTTGAGTGAATAATCACTGTTTTTTTCATCCAGTTCTTTTTCCATTTCTTCTTTAATATACAGGAAAGGATTTTTTCCACGACAAAAGATTTCTAAGGCTTTTTTTAGTAAATCGCGGGAGAAATAATCTTTGTAGATGAAATAGTGTCTGATCATCTCAAGGATCTTTTTCATGTGTAAGAGTTCATTTCTGTAGAAATCTATAGTTGGAACAGTCAATTACTCTCCTCCTTCTGTTTAAAAAAAGGATGTTCTTTCACATCAGTATAAGCAGTTATTACGGCTGTATAGTGATTAACTAATTCAGTGTCACCAGCGCATTCAGCGTTGTGTTTTCTGTATTCAAAGTGAGTAATTCTTTCATCGAAGAATAGATGTTGATTATGGTGTCCTTGAACAGCTAACAGGTATTTACTGTCAGCTTCTATTGTTATTATTTTCAAGCGTTCCATGTGTTCAAGTAGATAATTAGTTAGCAATTCAACTCCTTCTCTTTCTCCCAAGATGTCTAGATTAGCAAAAATTTCACATTTTGAAGAGCAGAAGTGATCAACAGTCTTTTTTCCGTTAACATAGGTTATTGATGTGATAGCTTCGATTTTATACACTTCTTCAGTGCACTGACAGCATTTGATGGGTTCTTGAAATAAATCATATTCAATACTTGCTTTTTGACTGAAAGAAGGGATGTTACCGTGAAGAATGATTAAATGAGCTAATCGCTGGTAATCGTGATGATCATTCAGGTTTTTAATGCTGCTGATTGCTTTCCTGAGTTTTTCACTGGGTTTTATTTTAGGATAGACTTTTTCCATTTTCATCAAATCCTCAAGCGTGTTGTAGTTTGATACTGAATGAACTGAAGGGTTTTGCCAGTTCAAGCTTTCCCAGTTCAGTTAATTTGTTGTTGAGATAATTACTGAAAGATAGGAGAAAATGTTTATCAGGCATACAGCTTTCCGAACTTTTAGCTTCAGAAATCAGTGTTCCAATCATTTTACTGGTATTGATGAATAGTGTTGATCGGATAAAACCAGCAAAATCAAGTTTATCGGGAACAAAACCTAAATAAGTAGTGATTTCGTTTTTGAGCTGGTTATAATCGTGATAGAAGTAAGTAGAGCGGTTTGTCAATCCTCTTTTGAGAAAAAATTCCGCTTTCTCAGGTCTGCAAAAAGTTGTGGCTAGCCGTAAAAATAATTCTAACTCTCTCAATAACTCTATTTTTTCTTTATACAGTTGTAGACAGCGTTCTGAACAGAAATATTTAGGATTGTTTTCCAGAACACAGAAATAAGTGATTGTTTTTTCTTCTTCAACAATCTGTTTGCAGTAATCTCTTTCACAGCTGTAAACTACCAGTTTTTGTAATATTTTGATTCTACTATTCATCGTTGTAGACTCCTGGTCTTTTGTTTTTTGATTTCATTGATAGTAAATAGACTGATAGAGCGGATAACCCAGTAAGAGAGAAAAAGCCGTAAATAATACATCATTTATTTCCTCTCACTGATTCTAGCTTGGATTGATTCTTTTGCGCCTTACGGGTTGTCTTTCCAGCCGCTTTCCGTTTACGTTTCTTCCGATCGTGTTTTTCACCCAATAGAATCATCTCTTACTTTTTTACAACATTCTTGCATTTGTGACAGACAAATTCATTATCGAATTCGATCATTTTGAATCCGCAATCACAGATAACTGTATCTTGGATTTTAGTATTAGGAACGACGTATATTATTCGTGATCTTCCTTGACCAATTACATACTTTTTTTTGAACTTTTTGACTTTATTCTGTCGTATTAAACGCTGTAAGGTATCGTAAATTGTTGTTCTAGGGATTTCAAGTATGTCTACTAGTTCAGGTCGTGATCTGGGAACATTGTCTTCTAACAAAGTGAGAATTGATTCTTCATGAATTTTTTTTAATTTGCTGGTGCGGTTATTAGCAAAGAAGCGTTTGACAAACAATTCCTCTACAATATCATTAGTAGAGAGCATTAAGCAACATTCTCCTCGCTTGTTTTCAATTGAAACAGTATCTTGTGAACAAGATAAGCAAAAGCAGCGTTAATTCCATCGTAATGTTCTTGCTCAGTTAATCCTAGTTGTTGACTAATGATTGAACTTCTTTGTATCTTTAATAACCCGTAAGGATTTAATTCAAAGTATAGTGTTATTAGGAAACAGTGAAGAATGAAAGGCTGTGGTTGGCAATTGATCCTTTTGAAAAAAGTGGTTACATTACTGGAAACAATACTAATAATACTCGGATAATTTATTTTATCAAAATCACCGGGTTGATAGGTAGCCATGTTCAAGGAATCAAAACTTGCGTATTCTTTGAATAACTGGCTAATTTCTGTTTTTTCTTCTTCAGTGATGCTGTATTTGAAATACGATCGTAGATAATCGTTTTTGTAGTTCCACGGGGGAATATACAGCAATAGATCAGTGCGTGGATCGTAAGACATTCAAGCAACACCTGCTTTGATTTTGTTGTATTCTGCATAGAGCAAATGCTTGAAAAGTTCTGTTCCACGAGTTATTCCTAAGTGGTTTTTGACAACTCCGAACTTTTCATGATCTTGTTCATCTAACTTCAATACAACAGTAATTTTCGGTTTAGACATGAGCTTCACCAGTATATTTCTGGTATATTCTAAGTATATTTTATGTTAATAAAGGTATCGTTAAATTTACTCTAAAGTATATTGTAGGTTACTATAATTTATTAAGAATAGATCATTAGTGTGATTTGATGAAATCATGAGTAAAGAGCAAAGTAGTTTACGGATTAATATTAAATTTGAAGGATCTGTATTCAAGAAATTGAAAAAAGTAATGGATTATTATGGCATTCAAACAGGAAAAGATTTTATACGATTTATTGTAGCTAAAGAGTATAGAGAGATTTTTGAAACGGGAGATAGAATAGATGATGAATTGTTCAATGAGAAGATGAAAGAAGTAGATGGACTAATAGAAAAAAGAATAGCGAAGCTAAAAAAAGAATTAAGGGATAGTGATAGCTAGATTTTGAATATTATATTCTAGTTTAGCTATTCTACCTCTATTTTTGATGATTGACTGTCTATTCCTTTTGATGGCTGAAGATACAGAGTTGTGAAAGACGGGTTCTTGCAATTGACTCATTATAGTTTCAATTTTGTTCATTCCGTTTACTCTAACAAATGATAGGGAGTTTACGCGGAATATGTCGCATTCTAGAACATCGTCAACTACACACCCTTCTTGATTCTTGCAGCATTTGCAAACAAGGTTATTTTTGTTGTTTAACATTTTTATCCTCTGTTTTGTCGGTAATTTAACAAGCGTTAAACCACTGATCATAATAGTAAGATTCTACTATTTATTATTATCCATTTTCGTGATGTTTTCTTTCTTTACCGACTAAAAGGGGAGAAAGTGAGAGAGATCACTGGACAAGGTTTAGACGGTAATATGCAGTAATCAACATATTCTAAGAGGAAATTATGTCGAATAATGCATATTATTTCAAATATATTGTAATCAACATATTCTAAGAGGAAATTATGTCGAATAATGCATAATTTTTTAAGTTGCTGTTGTTGTAAGTGCTAATTGACTGACCTTGCTGCTGGTGAAAGAAGAAAAACCTACCTTGAAATCAAGCAGCATTTTCTTTTTTGAAAAATAAAAATAGGAAGAATGTTAAAAATGAAGAAATACAGTTTGCAGCTTGCTTTAATCCTTGGGCTAATGATATTTGCGTTAGGGGTTAATCCAGCTAGTGCGAAAGCTCCTACTCCAATTTTGGCTGAATATGATGTGCAATTGACATATTTTAGCCCGTATAATTCGGAGTATAAATTAGATGATCCGCTTATCGTGGATAAATCCATTGATTTGCTCTTTTTAGAAGCAATGCGGAGTTCAACAAAGTTGGATCTTGGCAAATCCGTTTGGGAATCAACTTTCTCAACTATTACGGGTAATAGTGCGTATAGTTTAACAATGGGTAATGCTACTTGGGATACAGCAACTTCTGACGGCATGACTGTCAATACCCAAGCTACTTGTAATGCGCCTGAAACGCTTGTTTCGTTTAAGGCAACAACTAATGGAACTGCTGTTGCCCAATATGCTCAAACAATTAGCTATTTTTCGTATGACAGCAATGGAGACGGTGATTATGTTGATACAGCGGATAAAAGCTATCTTCCTCATGATGAGAATATCCATATTCTCGTGAATAACGAAATGACATGTGAGGGGACTGATGCTCAAACCTATACACAAGTGGATGTTGTTTTAGAAACAACCACGTCTCAGGACTATACTATCAGTATCAAATACTGGTATACGGCAGGGGATTCTGGTTGGGATTTCACGACTGGCAATGGTGCCACACTCGAATTTTTTGATGTTTCGGGCATTCCTATTGTTGCGGGTTTAGATGTAGCCGCTATTTTAGATGCTGATTCTGAATCTGTGAATATTCTTGGAACTGATTATCTCAAACAATATCTGTATGAGGATGTTGCTTCTGAGTATGTTCAGAACGAAGTGAAAAACATTGCTTATTTTACCGCTATTCCCGCATTCACGGATGCTACTGACGGTAATAACGACTGGGATATGGATGGTGATGATGAGTATTTCAGCGGAATTGATCAAACAGATTATCTCTTTACTGTCGTTACTCAGGCTGGAACCGATGCCTATGATAACAGTCAGGAATTACTAGCTGATCATTCGGGCTCTATTACTACAATTACTCCCGCTCGCTACTTATATTTTACTGGAGCCATGGCTGTTTACCCTACTTCGGGTTCTAACTGGGATTCTGCTTTTGTTTCCCAGGGTAAATACTTGACTAAAGAAACGCTGACTTTTGATACCCGTGAAATCAATACTCTCAAAACTCTAGCGAACGTGCTTTCGGTTTCCACGTGGAAAATGAACATGACTCTCGAAGACGCTATCATGTGGGATACTGATCATTACGAAAACAATCTGGTGACTTTTACAGATCAGGGAATCGATCAGGTTGAAACGCTCCGTCCTGCTTGGACAGTTACTACCGATGATTCGGAAGTGACTTACGACAATTCAGATCCTAGCACCACCACGGGGGATCTTGATTCGTATTATCTTGAGTATTACACTGCTTCTGACCTGGGTTCTCAAGACGTGACTACAACTGATTCAGATAGTGGTTCTGGTCCAACATCGGGTTCTACTGATTTCGGCTTTGAAGCTGTCATTGTAGTGGTGATTATACTAGCGGGTGTAACTGGTTTCTATCTCTGGAAGCGCGATTAGTGCTTGTAGCCAGTGATAAACAATAAAGGTGATAATTTTGCCTTCTGCTACATCACTCATTGTTGACTGGGTTTTAGTGCTGGTCCTTGGAACAGCACTAGCCTTTGTTCTGGCAATGTTCGCCGTGTTTCTCACGGGGACTACTGATATTGATTTTATTACTGCTTATAGAGCGCTGACTCTGAACGTTTACATGTTTGTCGGTGTATTCTTTTTCCTTCCTATTGGAATCCTGCAATTCATGATAATAATAGCTTTTGGATTTTTAGGAGATATAGGGGTTGAAGTATTCGAATCTATTTGGAACTGGATTTTTGGAATCATTGAACTATTTATTCAGATAATTTTTCCAGCTTTCACTTACACTCCAAAAGACTTTGTTTGGTCACCGGTTACCGTGGAAACAATAACTACGGCGTATTTATCTTTAGTAAGCACGTATATCACGCTAATCACTAGCTTCGTGGAACTATTTGATCCATCTGATGTGGGAACAACAGCAGCTGCAGCGTATTTTGCGTTGGAAAATATGCGTGTCAAGCTAATCACTAGCTTCGTGGAACTATTTTGAATACAGGGGGAAATATTGGTGCGTTTCTCTCTTTTTTCTACTATCATACTAGCCATTTTTTTATCTGCTTTGATGATAATTTATGCACCAGCAAGATCTACTGATTTATTTGTCCGCGCTATCCTTATCGGGTTGAAGTTATTAAGGATAATATTCATTTTTGTCATTATAATTGTTTTAATTATTGCAGAAGTTTTAGAAATGCTTTTTGGAGGGGTTATAGCTCTTGCTCTTGAAATGATCTTTGGTGTGGAATATGTTCCAGTTTTCAACAATGTCATTCCTTGGGCAATTGAAATTGAGGAAGGGATTTTCGGAGCGTTATTTGGAATGGTTGTTACTTTTGCAGTAGAGAGTGGAGCAACTATAAATATTTCAATACCAGTGATAGATGTCCGTGTTATTGAAATGTCAACTGAATTCGGTGATTATGTTGATAGTCTGGTATCAACGTTTCAAGCTGTATTAGAAAGCTTCTGGAGTGATGTTGTAGAGGCGCCAGCGGAAATCGTAGATTGGTTTAATGAAAAGCTTAATCCACCAGTGCAAGAATAAAGGATGTTAGAATAAAATGGGTTTTTGGATGGTATTTTGGATAGTTATCTTTATTGTTACCTGCATTGATGATGCAATGTCTAATTTACCTGTTTTACAGGAACTGTCTCTTCTTCCTAATTTTTCTATTGTTGAATTTTTATTTGAATTTCTTCATGCAATTCTTTCATTGTTTTTTTCTACAATAATTTTCGCAAGATCATTTCTGTATCTTTTTGGCGGTGAATCAGCTATTGACTATGAACCATTGGTTCAAACTATTGTTATTGTGCTATTTACTTTTTTAGAAGATATTACAGGTGTCATGTTTGATTTCATGTTTCTTGTGCCAAGATTATTTTTAACAGCTGCAGCGCCGTTTATTGCGGCTGCTCTAGCTGTTTTTGGACAGGAGTATCCGTATTGGGCAGCAGCTGATTTTGATATAGGATTCTGGAGTTTAATAGCGGGAGTGGATTTCAGTAGTTTAGTGATCACTTTTGAGGGAACGCTGGATCTAGCTCTAGCGTGGGGTTATATCTTGGTTGATTTAGATATTCTGGGGGATTCTCCATTGAGCTTCGGTATTGAACTAAGTATTGGAGCTATTGGTGTAGATGTGCCATTATCTTTCAGAATAGCTGTTTTTGACTTCCTGATGGAACCAATTACTAAATGGGGTGAAGCTCAACCAGTATTGGAAGATTGGTTCGCTCATGTAATATCATTGTTTTGAATATGAAAGGATGTGAAAAATCAAATGAAATTAGGAAAATTCGTGACTGTTGCAGTGTTCTTATCTGCCGGGATATACGCTGCTTTGCAAATGTATTCATCTTTTGTGGAAGAATATCTAAGTGATTGGATAAGCAAATCGCAAACTGAGATATGGACAGCTACTTTTTTGATTGTAATGTCTTTAGCTTGGGTTGTCTACGCTTATAACAAGGGGAATGACTCATGAGCGATATTTTTTCTGTTATCGCTGAACTGTTAGCTGATCCTTTTATCTTTGCTGTGGCATTAGTAATATCTTTTTTAGTTATTTACAAGATAGTAAGTGGTCAAAATGATAGAGAAGAAGGTATTACATTCGCGCAATACGTGATTACTTCAGCTATATTATTGATTGTCTATCTTGTCTTTGCTGTCCGTTATGAAATCGCTAATTACTTTACAATTGATCGGAACGTGATCATCTATTGCTTGTATGCGTTATTAGGCATCGTTCTATTTTTTATTATCAAAAGAAAGTTAGAGAGTGAATGAAAAATGAAAAAACAGTTGAAAGAATTGTCAAATAAAAGCAAAACATCAATTATCTTGGTGTTGGTATTAACAACGTTTTTCGCATCAATAACAGCTATTTCAAGTGTTTCTGATAGTGATCTTGATCATGATCTAGTTGATTCAACTTCTTTGACTCCCAGGGTCGAGAATGAAAATTCTGATATTAGTCAGTCAGTTATTAATTCTGATCATGTTCTACCTATGGAATCCATTCAAGAAACTGATACTTGGAATTTGGGAGAAAGTGTTAAAATTGAATATACATCCGTGAATAGGACGGTGAAAGATTATGAGTTGTTTGATGCGAAAATCCGTTCTTTCATTACTGAATGGGGAGCCTATGGAACGGGAGATGGGGAGTTCCGTCATCCTCGTGGGGTAGCTGTTACTCCGTCGAAGGTCTATGTGGTCGATAGAGATAATAATCGCATTCAAGTTTTCGATTTGGACGGTAATTTCATCGCCAAGTGGGGAAGTTTTGGTTCGGGAGATGGGGAGTTTGCAGAGCCTTACGGAATAGCTGTTACTTTGTCAGAAGTTTATGTGGTTGATAGTTATAATTACCGTATTCAAGTTTTTAACACAACAGGGGGGTTTCTCCGCAAGTGGGGGAGTATTGGTTCAGAAGACGGGGAGTTTAGTTATCCTTGTGGGATAGCTGTTACTCCGTCAGAGGTTTATGTGGCTGATACAAATAATAATCGTATTCAAGTTTTCGATTTGGACGGTAATTTCATCTCCAAGTGGGGAAGTTCTGGTTCGGGAGATGGGGAGTTTAGTCTTCCTCGTGGGATATTTGCTACTCTGTCAGAGGTCTATGTGGTCGATAGTTATAATGATCGCATTCAAGTTTTTAACACAACAGGGGGGTTTATCCGCAGTTGGGGGAGTTATGGTTTTGGAGAAGCGGAGTTTTGGAATCCGATTGCTGTGTCAATCTATCTAAATGAGATTTATGTAGCTGACACTAATAATCATCGTATTCAATTGTTTTCTTTTTCTGACATTACGAGTGGCTATAGTGATTTTGATAAATTGCTAAAGGACGATAATGAAGATGTATTAATCTCTTTAACTAATCAAGCGTTTTTCGGATTTTCCCAAAAAATTGAGTTTATTCTGTATGACGTTGTTAATCCAGAAACGGTTAGTGCCCGTGTTAGATGGGAGGCAGTTAATTATAGTGAGATATTGGAAACTGTGGTAACTGATACGGTTTTATCGGTTTCTGTAACAGGTTCTTATTCATCTGAAGAATTAAAAGCGTTTCTCACTTGCGATTTTAGTATTCCAGCGGGATATGAGGTCACGTTGTCGGTCTTTGATACAGGAACGAACGAATATGTAACTGATAGTGTAAGTAATGGTTCTGTGAGAGATTGGATCATACAGAGTAATTTCTATATTGACTATGTATTTGCCGAGAGTGAGACTATTGAGTCAAATTCACGGTTTGATTATTCATATACTTCTGCAAGTTCGATTTTAAGGAGATTGAACCTCGAATGTTTTAATTACAGGATTCCAATTAAAATTTATACCGATTATGATCTTGCTTCTATTGATCCAATTGCGGATACAGGAAGGGATCCGGGTGATAGTTTCCTCTGGGTTAATAATACCGTCCCGTTGAGTTACACTTTATACTTTACTGAGGAAGCGTATCCTAAATTCGTGGCATTGATAGAATCTTCAAATGATTATTTGACGAATGTCGGATTTGAAGGTGGGTGGCAAGACGATTGGAGAAATAAACCCAGCGAAGCCTTTGCTAACGTAGCTTTAAACACTACTATTGTTTCTGAAGGGGCTTTTAGCCTTAGATTAAGCAACGATGGAACTGATATTCTGGACAATTACCAGAATTACCTTCCTGATGGTTATTATTATATTTCATTTTCTTATTATTTAGAAACTGCTCCAGCAACCTATTTTAGGTTGTATCATCGTGAAGGTGGTGCATGGGTTTATACTACATTGTTAATATCAACAACTGATCGTTGGATATATTATAATGAGTTTATGCATATCACGGACCATGATACAACTGCTAATCGAAATCTTCTTTTCCAGATGTCTGGTGCTGGTGGAATACTTTTCCTTGACAATGTCCGTATCTGGAAGTCGTCAGTTAGAGCAGAAACGGCAGAATACTCAGAAACCACATTTGGAGCCCAGTTTATAAGCTGGGATGGTTATAGTAATCCACCCGTGCCTTATCTTGATGTGAATTTCGATTTGAGGGATCGAACGGCAGATACAAGCGTAGATACCTATGTCACAACAACTGATGCTTCTGGAGTAGCTTCTTGGATCTGGAAAGGGCATCTGGATCAGAAAGAGTATGAAATCAGAAGCTGGAGCTACGATTCTTGGTGGGGTTCGCCAATAGCGACTTACGATATTACTGAATTCCTTGCCGATCCTATTACTTCTGATTACTGGGACGCTATGGATGCTTCTCTTTCTACTGAAGCAAGATGTGGTAGTTATGCTATTTCTGATACTGAAAGCTTTAGCGTTGTATATTATTCGTATACTGGAACGTGGGATTTTTCTAATGTTGATTATATTTCTATGTGGCTTAAACCGAATATAAGTGTGACAAACACGATGAATTTCTATATTATGACCGATTGGAATAACGATGTGTGTTATCAAGAATCTGACGATATTACAGCTATTTGGAATCATTTCTATTGGGAGATAGATGATGACGTAGCGTTCGAAACGGGAACTTTCGATATAACCAGTGTAAATTTTCTTTATTGGAATTTCAATACAGGAGCAACTACTGACTGGCTTTATGATGAAATAAAACTCATCCAGTCGCAAAAGAGTTATTTTACTCCATTGACAGCCTCAAATGTTGTTTACGAATATGAAAGCGGGAACGAATGGGATTGGAGTGAAGGAACTGGTGACTCAGCGAGAGCTGCTTACGGTGCTGGAGACTGGACGGTAGAAAATGGTTATGTATCAATTACAACGGCAACGGGATTAAGTTATGCTCGTATTGAGTTTGATTTAGTGAGTTATGAATGGGATACTTCGTATTATAACACAGCTATTGTCAGAGTTTATGCAAACGATACTTTAAAGAATCCGTATTTCTATTTATGGAAAGCCGCTCCCACAGGACAAGGTTCTGACAATCAAGTTATTACATCTACTGGATGGAATATATTTGAAATAGATTTGAGTGGCTGGAAAGCTGAAACAGGAACAGAATTACAAATATATTTTGATGAGCAAGGCGGTGTGTTTGAGGTTGATTATTTATTTAGAATAGACATTCTCCGTCTTGTTCATCGTGATTCTTCTCTCTCAAGCGGTTATAACTGGGAATTTGAAGAAGATGGTTATAAAGAAGGTTGGTTTGCAAATAGTATCTCAGAATCAGCGTTTACGGTCAATAATGGTGAAGCACAAGCGGTTTGCACTGGACAATACGATGGAATCAAGCTCACATCATTTGAAAGTGATACTACAGGTTTTGATTACCTTCAAGTTGAAATTAAAGCCAGTGTTGCGATAACAGGATTAATAGCACTGATTGATGGTTCAAGTCAATACTATGAACCGTCTATTACTACTGAATGGCAAACATTACTTCTAACTATCAATTTTGACGGTTCTGCTGATTCAAGCGATTACATTTACATCAGTAGTAGTGAGGCTACTTCAACAACGATAACTTATCGTTCTGTTCGATTGATTGAAAATACAGAACCAAATCTTTACGAAACAACAACGCAATTCAGTATGCAAAGTGAAAATAACACACTACAGTATAGAACGTGGTTAGACGGTCAATTAGCTGGAGATTATCGGGATATAGAGAACATCCAGAAAAACTTGACAATTGGATCTCATTCATTCAACTATGCCGTCTATTTGGACTTTGACGACAGTAATAGAGTTTATCTTCCTAGTGCTTGTTATTATTATTCTTATGAGGTTTCTGATGCGTTTTACATTCAATCTAGCTGGAGTGTATCAGATTCAACTTATCATCTTCAGGTGACTCCTAGCCATGCCTGCAGCTATCAAATTTATGTCAATGGATCAGGTGCGGGTTCGGGTTCTGTTCCAGTTACCGGGACCACATTGTCTGGATCGATGTTATCAATACCTGGGTTGTATTTAGTAAATATCTCATTCACTTACTCAACTACAGCTTGGTCTAATAACTCTTATTCTGTTCCAGAACTTTCCAGCTGGTCTTTTGAAAAAGAAATTGACTTTGATTTGCTTGATCAGCAGTGTTCTGTTACTTTCAAAACTGACTGGAATAATCTGACTGGTTACGTGTATGAAAACAGCACGTATAAGGGTTCTTTTTCTGATGGAGAAACTTTCACTTGGCAGAGAAACACTGATTATTCTTATGTCAGGAATGTCACAGCTGTTCTCTGGGATGGATCGGTTAATACTTCTTTCGCTTGGTTTTACCGTAATGAAGATGCTAATACATTATTCATACGAATGTATCCACCAGAAATTGATTCTGATAGAATTACAATAAGTGTTGCTAGTAATTGGGAAGAAGCTTTGTTTACCATTGATGATAATGCTACAGCTGGAATTGAAGTTTCTGGAGAACTAGCTGGAACTTTCGTTTTTACCAGAACTTCTAGCTATGGTAGTTATCAGATTAACGTGACTGGTTATTATGATTTCAATGGAGACGGTGCTTATGATAGTAATGAGAAAGAAACGGTTATTTATCCTTATTCAATTTATGAAGAAGCGTTAGTTTTAGAGGAACAATCCAGTGTAGCCTTCATTGATAGAAAAGCTAGTGTTTATTTCAAATCAAATTATTATGAGAGCAATAGGTCGCAATTCAGGGTTCTTCCGTATAATTCAAGTGATTATACATCTTGGATGTATGAAAAAACCGTTAACGGTTCTTATTCATGGGATACTAGTTCACTGTCTGACGGTTATTATTGCGGAGTTCTTGAGATAAGAGTCAATATAACAACTTCTTCAGGTAATCAAACCATTATTTACTGTCCTTTTGATTACTATGTTTATGATAATGTCGCTGTTCCATCAGATGTTATCATAGGTGTTCACGATAATAATGCAGAACAAGCAGCTGAAATTGCTGATCTGAAAGAAGAGATTGCTGATCAAAGTGATCAGATCGAAGAGCAAGGAGAGCAAATTAGCGGGTTCTCTGCCATTGCCAAGTTGATTTCTACAGCGTTTTTCGGTTTTATTTGTCTTTATTGTTATGTTAACCGTGAAGAGCTTATGAAAACTGTTAAGCGGATTGTTTTAGGTAAACGTTCGGAAAGTGAGTGACAATGAATAAAAAAGTGATTCTTAGCTTAATTCTATTTGGTTTTGTTTTTAATAGCGTGATTGCGTTTCCAAGCTCAGCAATATTGCGTTTTGGCTTCTTTGCTGAAGATGGAACGTTAATTCAGCCTTATATTGAAGTTGAGGGTAAGATTGGCGATAATAAAACAATCGTTCCAGTTTTCATTCCGCAATACTTGAAAACACTGGAATATGATGAATTTATTCTCTACTGTGAATTTCCTGATGAAAATAACCACACGCTTGAGCTTGTAATACAAAATTCTATTGTGGTTACGGTTACGGAACAGGATAATTATTCAATCACTGGTTACAGGCAATATAACGAAACTATCTGGGTTGATAGCGATAGCATGGATCTGGTGATCAGAAATAACAGAGGATATGGTAAATACCGCTATATTGAGCTGGTTATTGATGAAACTGTCTTTCCTGCATTTGATCAATCGAATGTTACTGAGAAATTTGTTATACGCTATCAGAATCTCTCTATCCAGTTCTTTCATAAAACGAATCCTTATTTCTTTGATGTTACTCAGAATCTAGGTGAATTCCAGCTTACACTTATTTTTAGCGCTCTTTTAACAGGTATTTTTGCTCTTGTTTGTATCAGGATAGCTAAGAAACTTCAGGAAAGAACAAAGGGTATCTGGTTTCCAATTAGATTTTCTACTGTTTTTCTGGTAGCTACTTGGGGTATGGGATTAACAGCTTTGTTTCTATTCTTTGCTGCAACTTCTGGAAGTGATATTCAATGGCAAATAGCTATCCTTCCTGTTCCAGTTCTGAATTTTATTGTTGCTGCTGTTGTCGGTCTCTGGACACCTAGTGAATTCCAGAAAAAATTAGAAGAGCATTATATTCTGGAATGGGATTTATCAGCAAAACCGTTAGATGCGATAATCAATTTGTTGAAAAATACCAGTTCTAAAATCCAAGATGATGTTTCTAATCTTGTAATGAAGAAATATTATGTCTACAGGGAAGGTAAGAAAGTTTACTATTTCAACAAGAAAAATTCGATCAAAGAAGTCTTTCAAGCAATCATCTGGGGACCTAGAGCGATTAAAGACATTGAAAAGACGTTCACTATCAAAGCTAATGATAAAAACCAAAAAACGATGTTTGTAAAGGAGATAAAAGTAGAAAAAGAGAAAGCTTCGTGGATTCTCAAACGTCTTGAAGCATCGTTATTCGTGCTTTTTGTAGTGTTATTTATAGCTACAATGTTATCAACAAATGAGGTTCTTTCTGGTGTATTAGGCTTTTTCACTGGTGTTTCGCTGGTTTTTGCTATTATTATAACTAGCAACCATAGTTATTTTGTCAAGCGAAAAATCAGCAATATCAAAAAGTTCTTTGTTAGTAAAACGCAAGTTATACAGTGGGTTTCACTTGCTAGCAGTGTTAAAGAGAAAAAAGAGGATTTACCGATTGATGATAGGGGTTTTCTGCTTAAACTAATTGTTCCAATTATTATCGGTTCTATTTTCTTCATTGGAGCTGTTTTATCAGCTACAGCTGAGACTAGTTCAGTTTTCGGTCTTATTTCAATTTTATTCCTTTCATTTGCTTTCCTAACATATCTGTATGAGTATTTCAAGCTTAGAGATGAAATCACTATTGTTCCTCTTTCACGTAATGTTATCAATGCCGTGAGCGATGCTAGTTTTGTTGTTGAGTTAGAAAAGGGATTAGTTAGTGTTGTTAGCGATTATGATGATATCCGCAGGAGATTCATTGTTCACCAGCAGTTATCCGAAACTAGAGATATTCTAGAAGCTGAAAAACGGTTCTATCCACGCAATTTCCAAGAAAAGTTTGGAAAAGAGAAATTAACCGAAGTTAAAGAACTTATTTCTAAAAACAAAAAAGGAGAAGAACTGGTGGATTTAACTGATGATTCAAATAAGGGTTCATCAGCTACAAAAGGCGGCGGTGTCAAATGAGTTCACAAGTAAAGCAGTCTAAAGCTTGGAAGAAGTATAATGATGCTAAAGCCATGATTAGAGCTAATCCTGAGATGTCGTGGCTTGGTGATGAAGAAGGGTTGTTTTTTGATCAAAAAATCCGTTCTCTGAATCAATTATGCGCTAGTCTTGAGTTAGGCATTGATCTTAGACAATCAATGTTTATCCGTAATACTCAGAAATTTACTCATGAGGACAACATGGTGAAATTTGCTAAAGAAGAATTTGATACCATTACTAAGCTTTCAATCAAATCTGGTGATGAGAAACCACGGAAAGAAAAGGTTACTGAGATTGTTCAAGCTGATACTCTTGATGAGGCTGTTGATAAAGTGAGTGAAGTGATAGAAAACCATCGTGCGGGGAAAATGGAATGAGTTTTGAAGTATTAGAAGCTATTTTGCTGTCTAAACCTGATTATCTACACACACCAGAAGATGAATTGCCGTTTGTAGTTAAAAGAGTCAAGATTCCTGTTTCGCCATTGAGTAAATTGAAGTTTGAACCTAACAAGGTAGCTAGAAAAGTATTTGAATTTGAATCAGTTTTTGATGCTATTAAATGGCGATTGAAAACTGGAAGGATCAATCACAGAATTGCTACTGGTGAAACTGGAGAAGGAAAAACAAGTATTGCTACAGAACTTGCGCGTTTATTAACCGAAATGAAAAAAGAGTATATTCCTAGTGCAAAAAACATCGTTTTTACGATTCCTCACAACATGCTTCTTGGTCAATTCGTTACTCTCAGGAGTCAGCTTCTTTATCAAAAATATAGAAGGTATGAAGAAATTCTTGTTGATGAATTTGAAACTTGTGTTAATAGAATGCGTTCTAGTTCAGGTCAGAATCTTGATGCAAGAAACACGTTGGATGCTGGTCGTTTTAGGTATAATCCTATAACAGGTATTTGTCCTAGCATAGGTTCTATTGATAAAGAGATTTCAGCTAGTAAGATGATTTGGAACTTTATTGCTGAGTATAATAACGGACCTAGTAAACGGACTGTTGATGTTATAGTAAAATACAATGTCCATAGCCGTGATAATTATGAATATCGCTGGGTTACTTTCATTGAAATGCAAATTGCTTGGTGCCCAACACCCATGTTTCGTGAAGCTGAAGAATTGAAACGTAGAATGATTGCTACAGTTGAAGGTTTGAAAAGCAAGGATAAACATCTATCAGAAGAACTGGGCAAGGTATTGAACAAAGAGAAGAAACGGATTGAAGGTGAAGCAAAGAAAATAATAGCTTTGTGGAAGAATGATGATATTGATAGAAAGGAATGTGTCTGGCAACTACACAAGCAGTTAGGATTCTCAGCGAATAGAATAAAGACTTGGATTGGTGGTGGACACGAAACAATCAGTAAATACATTAGAGAAAAGACAGAGGAGTTTGAGAGCGGGTTTATTGGAGAAGAGAATCATGATGAAATCATCGATTGAAAGTGAAGAAAAGAAGAGGAGGAGAGGAGGGGAGGGTCTATCTAGTATAGATTATCATAAGACGAAAGCCGGCAAAAAAATCATCCTGTTACAAAAGGGGATGGGGTCAGGACTACCTTTGATTGCCTCAAATAAAAATAATTTTTTCTTCGTTTTCAATTCATTCAATTATTTTATTCTCTCACGGAGTTTTATCAAATGTGTGTTGAAATTTCTAGTAATCAAGCTAAACTAATCAAGCAAATTATCACTAAGGAAATAGATCATAAGAATGACAATCTAGTATTCGATGGAAAACTGATTGATCTCATTGAATTAGAAAAACAATTAACTGGAGGTTCGTAAATTGGCTAAAAAAGGTGGAAAAATAAGTAGTGGTGGAAAATTCAAAACGGGTTCTTCTTATCAGTCAAAAAATGTTCAAACTGGTTTAGAAGCAGAAAGAAAAGTGCTTGACGCAATACCAGCTGCTTTAGAAGCTGAGCGTGTTACAAAAGGGAAAACTAGTCCTGATGGCGGGATACCAGATATCAGGATTTATTCAGCAAATAACCAGCGTTTGATCGAAGTCAAAAGCATTGCTAAGAATACTAGTGATGGACACGGAAGAGCGCAGTTTTTACGCGGCGAAATCAAAGATCTATCTGATTTTGATGGATTAGTTATCTTTGAAGTCCGTGATCGTGGTAGCAAGCGTTATTATAAAGCTGAGGCTAAAGAAGTGTATAATTTGTTGAAAGATGAGCAAGGTGATGAATTGAAGCTGGAATATTCAGAAATAACCAGTTTTGAAAAAGTTGACTTAGGTGATCTTTCAATTTGGATGGAGTAATAGGAAACAGAGGAGTGGTTTAATTTGACAAGTAAAGGTGGAAGAATACCAAGTGGAAGCAGTAATCCCAGCGGTAGCCGCGTGGCTAGCGGTTCCAAGTTTAACTCTGGGAAAAATGAACAGCGAATATCTTACTGGGAATTACAGGTTGAATCCATGAAACGTTCTCAACTACGTGAAAAAGCTAAAGAACTTGGATTATCCCCTTCAGGCAATCCACGGACATTAAAAAACAGAATCAAGAAAGAATTGAAGAAAGATCAGAAAATAGGGGATAATGCAGTTCTTTCTGTTAGTGATCAAGGTTCTATTACAGCTGCTCATTTTGAGGAAAAGGACTTCAATGTTGATATTATTGATCATGACCTAGAAGCTCATAAAGATGCTAGTGTTGAAAGACTAGGTGAAGGAATGTATGCAGTTAATCAGGAAAGCGGTTTAGGTGGCAAAGAAAGCCTTCTAGTTACTGTTTCTGATCCTGATCCTAGAGTCAAGAATGATAACCTAGATCATGAACCTGAATTACTTGAAACTGAAACTGAAAAATCCGTTTTTAAAAAAGACTTGAAAAATGAATTTGATATCATTAATATTCAAGAAAGACGGGGTGGGATGGTTAGAATACCCGATTTGTATAATGAAATGAAAGATGACTATTCTAAAGAAGAATTCCAGCAAAACTTACTTGAATTGGAAAAAGAACGGGTTATTGAACTTCAAACTGCGTCTGATCCTAAATTGATTCCTGAAAACGAAAGAAAAATTGGTATTGTCCATGAATCTAGAGGACATTTGAATTATGTTGTATGGAGGAAATCTGAACCAAGTCAATTATCAAGTTCAAGTTCGACACTCCAGGAAGAACTTTCAAGAAATTATGATGTTAAGGTTGAGAAAGATCGTCTTTTCTTGAATGATAAAGAAAGTGATCAGGTAATGGCTTATGCTGACCTTGAAATCCAAGGTGATAATGTAACAACCATGTTTCTTGAAGTCAAGCCTGATTATCAAGGTCGTGGACTTGGTAAACAACTTATTAGTGAAATAGAGAATTATTCAGCTGAAAACGGAAAAGACGGTGTTGTAGCCGTGTATGTTACTGATTCATCAAAGGATTTCTGGAAAAAACAGGGTTTTGTTGAACTAGGAACAGATCGTAATGAGTATTATAAACCAATGAAACCAATAAATAAGAGTGGTTTAGCTAAAGAAAAAGAAAAACTTGATACTAATCTAACAGAAATTGATATTAAAATGGAAAATGTTACTTTAAGAGAAAGAAGAGAATTAGCTGGTGATAGAGATAGAATACTCCGTGATATAGCTATTAATGAAAAAAAATCAATTCTGGTTGTTCAGAAAGAGTCTTCTATTGATGATAATATTTCTAGTTATTCTAAAGACCTTCAAGCAAGACACGCTATAGCAAAAAACATCGAAAAAAGCGATTTCACGAATTTGAAAGAATCTGAAGGTCTTGATCAAGTTGTTGAACCTAAATTCACTGTTGATTATACTAAGAAGGGAGAAATAACAACAACTAGAATGGGCAAGGTTAAAGTTGAAGAAAAGAGCTTTGATCGTGTCTGGATTGTAGAAAAAGATGATACAGCTAAACAAATCGAAGAAGCTTTTCCTGATGATGCTGTTCATTCTCTAGGGGGCAATCCTTTTACACAACCTAAAACATCGCATTTTAGCAAGAATAACCGTGTTAGAACTTCCAAAGACTCAACTATTGAATGGCGTAATGATAGATCCTTCGGCAAGAACTTCTATTATCCTGAAGTAAAACCAAGTCAAGAAGTAATCATTGTTACTGATGAAGATCATTTAGGTGAATACATCAATAGAGAAGTCAGCAGATCAATCAAATCAGATAATATTGAACAGTATTCAGTTGAAGGAATGAAATCAGCTGAATTCAAGAAATTGCTCACTGATCGATCTCTCCAAAAGGACCACGCTCATGATGAAAACAAAGCCTTTGCACAAGAGTTCTTTGTTGAAGCTGATTCAAGCATTAATACAACTATTCTAAGTAATATGGTCTCAGCTAGATCTTTTTATGCACAACATCAAGCAGACATCATTAATGATGCTTATGAAGGAAAATTCAGCAGTTATAAACAATCATCAGGTTTACAGCAAAATGTTTCTTTTGGCAGGATTGAACTGGGAATAGGTGATCATATTCTCTCTAAACAGTTAGAACAGGATACTAAAGTTCAAATCATCATGGATACTGAAGCTGGAGTTCAAACGATTGAAACAAGCATCCGCAAAGCACCCAAGGGAAATTTCAATGTTAAATTTGAAGCTGAAGATGAATCTGAAGACTTGAAAATTCTCACTACTGATGAAACAATCCAGTATTTGATTCAAAATCTCAATCTTACAGGAACACAATCAGAAGAATTGATTTCAAGACTTTACAGGCAGGGTTATCTATCGTATCCACGAACAGAAAGCGATAGAATCAATTTAAACAAAGAACAGCTTTCAGCTAAGGAATTATCAACAATCTGGAGTAGTTACTTTGAGGTTAATGATGGAAAATTACTTCTTTCAACAATTGAATCAGGAATCAAAGAATTAGACGCTAAAAAAGGCAAATCTGGAATTATTGTCTTGAAAGAATCTCCCTATCAAGAAGGTGACATAGAGCATAGAGTATTAACTGAAATAGCTAAGTTTAACGTTCTGGCAACAACTAAAGCTCAGAAAATCACTGGAAAGTTTATTCTAGAAGATGAAAAAACAGATATTGTTTGGAGTGATATAGTAACACTGATTAACACTGATAAGTATGATAAAAACGTTGGAAAAGTGATTGATGTTAAATTGATCACAGATCAGGGTGTTTCGGAGATTGAACTGTATAATTTCATCAAGAAAGCAAATATAGGCACACCTTCAACTAGAACAAATAAAATAGAAGCAATGACTAAAGCGGGTTTTCTAATCAAGCAGAAGGATAGGTATTTTGTTGATGAAAGAATGAAATTCTTCATTGTTGAAAACAGGATAAGGAATCAAGCAGCTAAGAAACGTTATGCTAAGACTCCTCACTTTGATGCTGGTTTAACGAAATCATTAATGGATCTTAGAAGTGATTTAGAGAAAGATCCTTCAGTCAAGAACTATTCTGATGCTTATAGTGAAGTTCAAAAGTGGTTACACGCTCAATACGATCCTTATGATCCTGAAACTGAAAAAGCGATTCTAAGGGAAATATCTAGTTCATTACAAGAGGCTAAAAACAGGACTTCTATCGATCAGGAAGTTGATGAACTAGTTGATGATGTAATAGAGGTTGATAGCTAGTTCACTGTCTTTTTTGCTTGTTTATACCTTTCTTTGAGCAATCTACAGGATATTCTAAAAGGCAAGTTACCAGTTGCAAAACCTTTGTGATATTCGCAGGACTCACATTCAGCAACAGGTATATCTTTATCCTGTATTGGACATTTAACGTAAAAAGAAACGGGTATATCCCATTTAGAGATTTTTGTCAGGGTTTTCATTATTCATCATGGATATGATCTAGTAAACATTAATAAGCCTTTACTTTACTGAGTTTACCTGTAAAATAAATACAGTGAGTAAAATGAGCAAAGCAATTGGACAAGCAAAATTAAGCAGTAAATACCAAATGGTGTTACCTGAAAAGCTTAGAAAGAAATTAGAAGCTGAAGCTGGTGATATTGTTCTCTTTTTTGAGAATAGTGCTGGTGAAATCGTTATCAAGGTGAAGGTGTGAAAAATGGTTTTAGATTATCAAGAAGTCTTCAAACATCTATCAGAAAGCGAAATCAAGACAATCAATATTTTTTATTCTGAAAAAGGTAATGATCTATTGATTTTCAAAAAGAGTCCTAATAGAGGAGTAAAATTACTGTTGTTCAGAACTAAACAATTTAACGTCTATAATCTAGTGCAGTTATGTGATGGAGACACACAAATACAGTTACCAGCTAGTTGGGCTAATAAAATCATTGATATGGAAATACGAAGTGAAATAGATGTTGAAACAGAATATTTACGGGATTATAACCAGTTAAAAAGTGAAAGTGATCTAAAGAAGTATTTTTAATCAAAAAGAGGTTCTAAGATGTCTATAGTTAGAATGAGTGATATGATTGATCATTATATCCGTGAGGGTTTAATTGATCGTAAGCAAGAAGTTACTGCTAAAGTTCAATTAGAGAAAGGTAAAAATCCTTTCACTGATGAATTGCAAGGACATATCTGCTTTAAAGCTCTTAATCGCAGGAAAGTAGTTGATTCGTATATCGATGAAAAATATACCAAGATGATTCAACTTTTTGCCCAGGAATCACGGAATGACTGGCTTGATCATCCCGGTGCTATTACTGAAGAAGCAACAGCGGAAACATTTGATCTTCTGGAAAAACTGGTTTCTTGGGATTGTTACTCATTACAGGGAATTAAACCAATGATCTATAAAATTAGACCTACTCTTGATGATTGGACTTTAACACAAGTTCTCGAGATCCTTCTAGGAGTAATTAGTGAAAACAAAGGATAAAAGGTGAGTAAATGTCGAAAAACAGTGATTCGAAGGTAATTAAACCAGATTTAACGCTTATTGTTCATACTAATGTTAATAGGTTAATTGTTAATTTTTTGAAAGAAAAAGGCTATAATAACAAGGAAATCTCTGAACTTACTCATTTAACTTATTCATCAGTTAAACAACATATTAAAAGATACCGTGATTCTATTCGTATAGAGGGATCGTTTGTTTCTGCTTATTTATCAGAAATTATCGAATATATTTTGTATTTTGATTCATTACCAACTAAAAAAGGAATTACACGGGAGATCCTTAAATTTTGGTTACAAGATGTAACTCAGGAGAGCTGATCCTCGATGTCTGATTATGCAATTTTTCATGATGCTAAGACAGCTACAATCTGTTTACGCTGTAGCTTCACGAATGAAGTTAATTATTAGGTTTGGTGTGATTTAATGTCGGGAAATGAAGAATTGAAGACTCTGTTAATTGAAATAATTAACTGTCGTTGTAAAGACTGTAGAATAAAAGAATACTGTGATAGCCATGATGATTGGGAAATTGATCCTTGCATGGTATTAAAGGAAATATTCAACGCATTAGGATTAATTAGTGAAAACGGTGTGGTTGTATAGTGATAACAGGGGAGAGAAAATGAAGGCTTATCATTCTGAATATTCCGGACTTGATTGGTTGGAATGTCGGCATGGATTTGCTATCTATTGTAAAGCTCAAGGAGTTACTGTAAAAAAGTTTTATGTTAGACGTAACGATAATTGTGATTTAGACGGAAAATTGTGCGATTTTATAAGAGTAGCATTAAAAAGAACAAATAAACCAGCTGGTATAATTTACTCCAGGTGTGAAATAAACCATTCGGTTGAAAAAGTCCTGGCATCGAAAGCGGCTAAATAGAGTTGATCAAATGAAAGACAAACAAATTCACGGTAAAGATACTACTGATTGGACTTATCTACCTATTACTGATGATAAAATGGTTACTGAAGATGATATAGTCAGCTATTATAAAGAACCAGCAATCTATCACGGTTTTACTGTGATCTGTAGTGGTCATTGTGGTATTAGGTGTGCACAAGGTCTCTGGATATGCAATGTTTGTAATCACGTAGAATGTGATCGTTGTATAGATGATTATAGCCTAAACCGTCACAGATCCGATGGGAATAGTTTTTGTCGCAGGTGTGGTGCTTTAGACAGTTTTAGAGAATTCATTAGAAGTGAAAAATCGGGTATTCACGGAGTGTCGGAAGAAGAGTTTGAATCATTCTCACAATCAAGAGATCTCAGAAGAATACTCTGCTATGATGATTTTCACATTAGCTTGATTAGACGGATTATCTTTGAGCTTAAGCGTAAATACCAGCATATCCGTTATTATAATCCTTAGAGATGATAAAATAATGATCGAAACAAAGACAGCTGGATTTGATATTTACACCCTTCTGGACATAGATAAACATGTGAGAACATATTATCTCAATGACAACTGTTACAAGTGGACTTTTGAAGCTAAAAAGGTTAGAAAAATAGTTGAATACAAAGCTAAAGGAAGGGTGCTTAATCTTTTTGCTGGTAAAACTAGATTAAACATTAATGAAGTCAGGGTTGATATTTCAGAAAAATTTGAACCAAATTACAATATTCCAGCTGGAGATTATCTTCAATTTGCCAAGGAAACGGGTTTAAAATTCGATACAATCATCTATGATCCACCTTGGAACGAACGGAAATCAAAGGAATATTACAAGGGAAGCAAAGGTCGTAAAATAGGTAAATTCACCAGATTAAAAGATGATATAGTCAGTATATTGAAAGGAAACGGCATTACCATCAGCTTAGGTTATGAAATAACTAATTTCGGCAAGAAAAGAGACATGAACTTAGAAGAAGTGTTTGTTGTTGATCCTAGGGGAGAGATAAGACCATATTACATTGCAATAGAAAGCAATACCGAATATAGAGAAGAAACAAGACCATATCTAGTTAGTATTGAAAGAAAGACAAGAGATAGCTTGTTAGAGCATTTTCAAGAGAAATAGAAAAAAATCCAGTATAGAATAACTAATTAATGAGTAAATAACAAAACAAGTGATTAACTATGAGCGATGAATATTATAGCGGTTCTGAATGGAAAATAACAAAATCACGTAAGATAGGGATAATTCTCTATTTATCACTACTTTCTACTCTTCTCATACCAGCAATATTACTATTGTTACACGTATTACCGTTATTAGACGGTGAAGGTTTGTTTTACTGGCTAATAGTGGTGATACTCTTAATTATCGGTGTAATACTTGGAATTTACAACGCACTTGAATTCTATGATAACGGCGTGAAAAGAGTAAGCATTGAGCACAATCAACGAAGAGAAACTACTTAGTAGAGTAAATTACAACCATATTAAGCTAAATAACAAAAATTCGAGCGTTTTGGGAGCGAAAAACCGAAACTTTTATTCGGGGCATGGTTAACATACATATAAATACTGTCTGTCTCATTAGGGTGGAGAGTTGAAAAAGTAGCCTAAAGGCTACAACAAAACAAAAAACAAAGGGATACTCGCGTTTTTTTAACGCATAATTCCCGTAAATTCTTTAGAATCTTTACTCACTTCTAAGAGCTTCTTTTAATTTCATACAAGTAAGAGAAAATTAGATAGTTCTGAAAATAGTTAAAGTAGATGTGTAGAAAAGTAGAGTGTTTACTAAACCAGTGAGAAATAGTAGAAAAAAAGAAGGAAAAGAAGTGATTAGATATTTACTAATCAGGCGGGTCTTTTCCTAATGGTATAAGCTTTTCTTGAGAATTAGCTTCTTTTTTCTCTAAATTCAAGAAAAGAGTTGTATCCGTGAATTCCATTATTAGATCACGGAGTTCTTTTTTGTATTCTTTTACTAGTTTTGTTTTTTTTTCTTCATTGGTCGACATCGAAATTACTCCTAGATCGGTAGCAAAACGCTTGAAAAACGATATAATTTTGTCAAACCAATCGTAATACGTATCAGTAAAGATCTTATCGTTTCCTCTCAGTGTTATTTCAATTCTAACTATATTACTGGGATAGTTTATTTTATTACTTTCCTTTAATAATCTTGCTGTTAAATTCTTCTTGCCACTTACTCTTGAAATCTTGTTCTGATATTGTCTTTTGTTTTTATGATAAACTGAAACATTAAAGTGGTGTAGAAAGTTATTCCAAGTGAAACCGTCACTTTGCCCGTGCCGATGTGCGTTATACATTTTTCTCCCTTTGAGCATGTTTACGGTATTATTTGCCTGCTCGTACACTTCTTCGTGAATATCTCTAGTACATCTCCACATAGTATCTATGAAATCATCGGGGTCTAACGTATCAGGTAACTTGAGATTTATTGCGTGAGATATTGATCCTAATTTTGATTTAAGATTAGGTAAACACCGTTTAAAGACAGTGTAAGCCATTGCAAGATAATTGATTTGCAGTAAGTAATCCTTGTCTTCGCTTTTTTTGATTTGTTCTTCTGAGGTTTTAGCTTTTTGACTGAAGAAAGTAATGATGTTTATTTCAAGTAATTTCTCCAGTAATTCACGGATTAAACCGGTATTGCTGTTTAAATCAACAGCATTTGTTTCAAATAGGTTGATATTGTAAAGATTCCGTGAACTGGGGTTCATTCGTAGATTTGCTGAGAATTCGCGGTTAGTCAAGAATGTTTCGTAACCGACACCGTGTTTCAATCTAAGGGTGCAGTTTGTCCGTTCACTGCCTAATTTTTCGATAGAAACTGACCACGTTTTATCTAACCATTCAACAGTTATCCATTCATTAGTTCTGTTTTCATTACTGAATTTCACGAACTGAACAGGTTTTTTGATGAAAAAACTATGATCTCCCGATGTCTTGATGATAGCGCGTTTAATCAAAGTTTCTATTTGATCATTGCTGAAAGCTATGCTCATGTCTTTTCTGGGAATTGTCCGTATTTTCTCACTGGTATAGATTAACTGAAAATGGAGTGGAACGACAACGAATTTATCTAGCTTAGGGCAAGGTAGTTCTTTTGGATCTAAATCAATATACAATGCTATCAATTCTTCCTTACCCATTGCTTTTGCTCTAGCTATGCTAGCAGCTAAACCGAAATTGATGATTAATCTAGTCCAGTAACGGTTTTGATTCAGTTTCAAATCTGATGCAAAGTCTTTATCAGGCAATTTGAAACCGCACCAGTAATCGTAACCATCAGTAAATATATTTCTTGATTTAATGTAATTAGATAACGGTCTTTCATCATAGATAATATCTGATCTACTGTAAACAAGATCATCATAATCTACATCAGTATTTTTTATTCTTTTCTTGTTACTTGTTTTCTGTTCATAGGTAAAGAAACGAGCTAATTTCTTATGAGCTGCTTTATCCCATAAGAATTGATCTTTTAACGGATCTGATTCGCTTACTCTATCATCATCATAATACAGGTTTCCTAAATTGAATATTCCATAATGAAAGCCTAAATATTCAAGGAATTGGTGAATATCAATATTTTCTTCATAGAACTTCTCAAAGACATTTAACCATTGAGTAGGGCTAGCTTGTTTTTTGAAGGGCATTTGTATTCCTGTTATTTGTTTAATAACCTTAATTATGTTTTGTGAATGAATGATGTAATCTTCTCCTAGTGATTCACCATAATTCATTACTTCATAATCTGTTTCACTTTCTACAACATTAGATAACTCAATTAAGATGGGTTCTACCATTTCAATGATTTTATTCGCTCTTTTATTGAGTGGTTGCTTTCTTTTTCGCGGTAAAACATTCTCAGTGAATCTTTCTAACGCTTCTAAGACAAGATGTTCAAAATCACAGCTGGTAAAGATAGCAATGTGTAGATAATCACTTAATTTCCTGTAGGTGCAAAAATCACCTTTCCCGTATTCAGGGGTGGCATTAGTAATGAGGAAAGTGTCTTTACCTTCAATTTCAGTTTTGTATAAATCAAGTGGAACTGGAATTGGATCTTCATCACGGTAAATAATTGAATTAATGATTTTACCTTTACTAAAGAATTGTTTGAATAATTTCGTTTGTGGTCTTCCAGATCTTCTTTTCTTTCCTGTTTTTCTATCTATCCAAGTTCTGTTTTCTTTAGCATAGGTGACTTGATAGCCTTTTGGGTGTAAAGATATGATTTCAGAAGCTATTTCTTTTCCTTTCTTTCCTTGATAAAATAATTCAAAACCAGCTTTGAGAACAGCTTTCATTTTCTCTCCAGTCCACGAACTAGAACCGTGAGTTTTAAAGTGAGTAACCTTTCCATTTTCATCAAAAAGACCGTATTTTTTCTTTCCTAAAATAGCTATAGCGTGAATTTCTCCGTATTTTTTTTCTGCTTCAAGTGTGTTCACGTTATTAAACATTCTAGTTACTAGATCGTGATAGAATTTTGTTGTTTTCCCTAATTTGCTATCAGTATCGTTGTAGATACTTTTTCCTTTGCATAGATGATAATTCTTTCCAATTTCAGCTCTTAACTCTTCGCTCATTTTCTTAGCGTAACGATAAGCTAAATCAGCAATAGTTGTGAAAGCTCGAGCGCTGGCTGTAATTGAACTACCAACAGCGGGAGTGTTGATGATTCCGTCATAATCAGGATCGCTATGTCCCTCTATTGATCCACCAAATACCACATTGACTAGATATTTGAGATTCTGTTCAACAGCATTGATTACTCCCTTGACAGCGTTCTTGAATTTTCTTCTCCAACCTACCATTTTTGTTAGATATTCTTCTCCGAATTTATCGACTTTTCCTAGCTCTAATCTTTCAGCTTGGATGAAATGAAAACCTTGTTCAATTTCTGTAAGTGTAATATCTTCTTCAACCATTAGACGTAAGGCAGCAGTTGCTATATCAATTAGGTGACTTGTGAACTTGTTTCTTTTCCGTTTTTCCCAACCTTTGTGAGTGGCTGGAATGATTACATCAGTTAAAACTTTCTTGTGTTTCTTTCTGAGAATAATATGCTTGATTGGATCTTGAATTGTAAAATGAGCATTACCTATCATTTTTTCCCAAATATCTTCAGGAATTTCACTGCGATTTATAAAACAGGTGAAAAGGGTTCTAATACATTCGATAACATCTTTCTTGATCTGTTTCTTATTGAAATTAAAGTGCTGGTTTAGCTGATCTGTTGAAGCTAGGTAGAAAATCTTTTCTGCTTGAATTAAACGACCATTGCAACCGTATTGACCTTCAAAATCATCATAGAAGTTATATTCATTTCTTTTATCATTCGGACTGTAGATTTTGTTTTTAATTAATCCATGAATATCTGCATCTGTCTTTCCACCAAGTAAGGTAAAATTAAAGTTATCTTGAAATTTACGCTGTTTTCTGATGTTATAAATGATTGTTTCTCTTGCTAATCCTGTTAGTTGTTTCATACGTGCAATTAATCCTTCTTTACCGATTGTTGCTGAAGATTTGATCTTATGAAGGATTCCTTCTTTTTCTTGATGTATTTTGAAGGGTGGCAAGTCAGGAAAGTGTTTATTGAATAAATCTTCTGTTCCTTTCAGATCATTATGCCAAGTGAGTTTATTAAATAGTGCTAAAGTAGCAAAAGAATCAGTTAGAGCGTAAAGTGCTTTTTCAGAAAATTCTCCTTTTTCATTGGGTATAAAATCTTCTCTAACAAAGCGTTTTGATTTAATATCAATCTTTTCATACTCTAATCCTTTACTTTGTGTTAATAATCCACCAGTAGGTAATCTACCAGCAATAGCAAGAACCATAACATCAATAGGAATACACAGGTTTTCAGCATCTCTTTGTTTGGGTGCAATAACTATTTTAGGCATCGGGAGTCCTTTATGTGGTTTATCAGCAGCAATATTGAATCGATAACCAGGTCTTGTATTCCCTAATTGAACTTCGTAACTTTCTTCTGTAGCGTGATTAATAGTAATCGTTTGTCTTTCATAGGGTTTTAGGCAATTGAGAGTTAATCTTTTACCTTTTCCAGCTGAGAAGTAGTGTGTGCGGAGTTTGTTGTTATCATAGAGTGAATTATAGACTAGTGGATAACAACGCATTTTATTATCCATGAATTTTTCAATAATCTCTGGATAGATCTTCATACTGGTATTCTTGATTTTATTATACATATCCAAGACATTGAAGCTTGATTGATGATAATTCGAAAGAAAATTGGCTGCGTAAATTACTTCAAACATTCCTATTATGAAAGCATCAATCAGATTAGGTGTTTCAACAAAAACAAAATCATATCCGTGATTTGTTTTATAATTGGTTACTCTAAATTCTTCAGATAATATTCCTAGAACTATTCTTTTGCAATTGTAGTTATATCCTTGGAAACTGATGATTCTAGCGCGATTATCTGCTTCTGTATCATACGCATACAATAAGGGTTCGTATTTAGGAAACAAGTATTTGTTATACTTCATTTCTTTGTATTTCAGTTCTGGTGGTAATTGCAGGATTAGATCACTGTGTTCAACACATTCATTTTCAACAGCTATTTCATTTTTAAACTGTTCAAACATTTTCCGTGATTCTTTTCCACGAACAACACCTTCAACTCTTTCATCAACGATTTTATCAACTGTAATCATTCCTACTTGCTTTTCAGCTGATTCAAAAAAGATTCTCTGGTTGTGAATGAATTCACCAGAAGCATTTTCCAATAAATCAGTGAATCCACGTTTTTCAAAGAATTGTTGATCGAACGGATCTATACCAGTTGTTTCTCCAAAAAGATCGTTTTCAGTGATTTTATTATTTTTGTTATCCAGAGTAATGATTTCATCACTATCAAATAGCATTGATTCAGTAATTTTGTTAGACAAGAAGATACCCCCGAGATTCGGAAAGTCCACGAATGGATTTGAACCATTGAGAAGCCCTAGATGCTTCGCAGACAAGGGAAGAAATAAAAAGGGGTGTGGAAAGTGATATACCGAAAGGTTAAGAGTTCAGTTTCAGGCGTTCAACCAGTTGATCTCTTTTCCTGCGGTTGGTGCAGGAACTTTCACAACGATGGTGTTTACACCATCAATTTCTATCATGTAACCGTTTTTGATCAAGGTTTCTTTGGCTTTATCAGTTACACATCCATATTTGAATTCTTGATTCTTGTTAGGACCTTCAAGAAATTCAACAATAAGCGAGGGGTAAAACTTACCATTCACTTCAATATTTGCACCCTTGAGCTTCTTAGCTTCAAACAGTTCGCTATACATCAGATCTTTTTCTGTTATAGGTTTCTTTTTTGCATCTGCCATTTTGTTTTTCTCCAATGAACTAGGGAATTAAGTTCACTGTTTCGTTATTCTGACTTTCTACGATTCCCTTTCGCTTCTCAGTTCAAAAAGAAAGAAGATAGCGGGGTTAATACCATGATTTTATTTCTTCTTCATACTGCAATCGTGATTGTTCTACTGAATCCATATCATAAACACAAAAACCGCAATGGAGTTTGTTCGGATAGTGAGGTGCTTTAGGATTCCATCTTTGATAATAAGGATAAGGTAGATAGTATTTCTTACAACTATTACATTTTCTTTTGTATCTATACCAGTAATACAGGAATTTAAGGTATTTTATCAAGCCGAAATTATGAATAGGCATTTTATTTGTTTTGAATCTCAGTATTTTCACCATTCAGCTTCTTTGTTTGCAGATATTATTATGAAGACATTGTCCACACTCCCAATCTTCACGATCTGCTGGAAATTCTTTTCCTGTGATAGAACCACCATTTTTCAGGTATTCAGCTGCTTCATTAACTTCTGAATAGATTTTATTTAGAAGAACTAAATCAATTAATGCTTGTTCGCTATCCTGTTCGTAGATATGTTCAACCATATAATAGTCTACTTTTTCTACATAAAGGATTGAAAAATGAGAAGTGTTCAAGATATAAGCGTAGAGATTAGCTTGTTTAAGATGACGGCAATCAGCTTTGTTGATTTTGTATGCAAAAGCACTTGGTTTTGCTGATTTGACGTCTACTGTTTTTAAACCGTGATCTGGATCTAAAACCAGTAAATCAAAGTGACCAATTATTTCGATATCTTTGAATTTCTTAGAAATTTTCTCTTCTGATGCAATCAGGTAATTTCCTTTTTTTATTAGTGTTTGTTCTACGAACGAATGACAGGCATTACCAGCTGCAAATCTTCCTTGAAGCTCTAAATTGGGTTCAAAAGTGACAGCTACATCAGGGGATTGCATTTGTAATTCAGGTAATTCAAACAGTTTACTGAAAAAAACTCTTTGTGGGCAGTAAATAGCTGTTGAAATCCTAAATTGATTTCTTTTAACCTTGTAACTATTTTCTTCGTTTGTCCAGTTTTCTTGTATGTTTTTAATGAGTGTTGTCAATTTTTTTCACCTAGTCTTTTCTCTTTTAGTTTTTTTCTTGTCAAATAGTGATAAATCAATAGGAGGGGTTATATTACCAGCTGGTATCAGAACAAAAGCAAGATATCTACCGTAGCACCGGTCACAGTGAATCTGACCACGCTTTTCGGTCTTAACACCACAGCAATGGCACAATCCTTTTCTTGCAGCGATCGTCAATTTTCCGAATCTGAAAAACTCTTCTTCTATCATCATTTGTTCGATCCTACTAGAGTTTGTATTTTCTTTTAGGGGGATGTGGAATGACTGTATCAGTCAGAATAATCCCGTAATCATCAAGTAATTTCGTGTAAACAGCTTGTCTAATGAATGAAGCCATGCTTTTGATTTGTTTATCTTCTACTAATTCAATCAGCTTTTCTTTCAGGTTAATATCACTGCTGAAACGCATTTGTGTCTTGTTTTTCCCGTATTTCTTTTCTTTAGCTGTTTTAGAAGTGATCAAATGATTTCCTCCTCTTGGAGTAAGTTAATAACAGCAATAACGATTCTCTTGTATCTATCTTCGTTACGCTGCCTGTGAATCCCTCTTTTTTGACCGAAACACCAGCGGTGAAGCATTTTAGCTGTTTCGGTATTTTTTGCTTTGATAATTCTGAAAAAAGATTCTAGAGCTAATATTCTTGTTTTAGTTTTGAGAAAATACTTCATTTGTTTGTTAGGAAAATTAGCCATGAAAAGATTATTATCTAGCGGTTTATCAGGAGTGAAACTGAATCCATCAGGTGAACTACAATCGGGCTCGGGTTCTATTACATCAATAACTGATTTTTCAATAGCGGGGGGGAATTTCTGCTTGTAATAATCATCGTGTGCCTGAGTAATTCTCTCATAACCAGGGAAGTTTTTTTTCATTGGATTGTTATAGGAAATTTCAGTTTCAGTTTCAGTTTCAGTTTCAGTTTCAGTTTCAGTTTCAGTTTCAGTTTCAGTTTCAGTTTCAGTTTCAGTTTCAGTTTCAGTTTCAGTTTCAGTTTCAGTTTCAGTTTCAGTTT
>SDBT01002439.1_pt1 | contig 32893 bp, 25 predicted proteins | sample 2277101 | NCBI WGS metagenome assembly SDBT01 (sample SAMN10404973, study PRJNA504765) | marine sediment metagenome | isolation source: marine sediment core GS10_PC15, 103 cmbsf | place: Arctic Ocean: Southern Knipovich Ridge | collected 2010
GAGGCTTGGCCGCAACGCCGCCGCCTCGAAGCGCTCGCCGTAGATGTCCCGCCGGGCCGTTTCCGGGAAGCGTGAGATAAGCCGCAGATAGCGTTCGAGCCCGTCAACGTCGCCGAGGTCCGCCAGCCGCCGCAGTTTGCCGGTGAGACTGCGTTCCTCGGTCATTGGCGGCAGCAGCTTGAGGATCATCGCGCGGACGGCCCGGCGCATTGCCTTCGGACAGACCTTCAGCAGCTCACAGAGCTTGTAGACCCGGTAGCGGTAGTAGCCCCCGAACAGTTCGTCCGCGCCATCGCCGCTCAGAGCCACGGTGACCTCGCTCCGCGTAAATTCGGCGAGCATGGCCGTGGGCAGCATGGACGAATCGGCGAACGGTTCCTCAAACTGGGTCACGAGCCAGCGCAGACGCTCGAAGTCGTTGGGGTTGACTTCGAGAAAATGGTGTTCGGCGCCCAAATGCCGCGCCACCGTCTCAGCGTATTTCCGTTCGTCGTAACGCGGGTCCGGGAAACCGATCGAGAAGGTCCTGGCCGGGATGTCGCCGAGTTCATGCTGGGCGAGGGCGCAGATCAGGCCCGAATCCAGCCCGCCGGAAAGGAATAACCCCAGCGGCACGTCCGCCACCAGCCGGCGTTTGACGGCTGCATCAAGGGTGGAAGCGAGTTCTGCCTGGGCGTCAGCGTAACTGCCGGGATAATCTCCCCGCAGTTCCGCCTGCCAATACCGCTGGACTTCGAACCGGCCATCCTTGAACCTACCGCAGCAGCCCGGTGGCAGTTTTTTGATGCCGCGATAGATGCTCCGGGGCGTGGGCACATAGAGGAATTCGAGGTAGTCATGCACCGCGGCCGGCTCGATTTCAAGGTCCACCCAGTCGAGCGGCCGCAGCGAAGCCGGGCCGCTGGCAAAGGCGAAGCGTTGGCCCTCATGCGCGTAAAATAACGGCTTCTGGCCGAGGCGGTCGCGGGCCAGAAACAGTTCGCCGGAAGGGATGTGGCAAATGGCAAAGGCGAACATGCCGTTGAGTTCCGCCAGCATGCCCGGGCCTTTGTCCTCGTACAGGTGCAGCAGCACCTCGGAATCGGTCTTGGTTTGGAAAACATGGCCTCTGCCGGTCAACCGGTCGCGGAGCCGGGCGAAGTCGTAGACCTCGCCGTTATAGACCAGGGCTAAGGTCCGGTCCTCGTTGAACAGCGGCTGCTTGCCGCCGGCAACGTCAATCACGCTCAGCCGCCGATGCGCCAGGCCGAGCTGCCCTTCTTGGAACACGCCGAAATCGTCCGGGCCGCGGCGCGTCAGCGGCTTGGCCAGGCGCTCGAGCAGCGCCCGGTTCGGCGGGTCGAGCGGATCAATTACGCCGGCAATGCCGCACATGGCTGGTTCCCTGAGAGTTGGTTTGCTGCCGCATAATTTAAGCTAAGTTCGACACTTTATCAATTGACCCCACCACTAAATCTGCCACCCGTAGATTTAGTGGTGGGGCCTGCTTGGCTGAAACAGACTTGACTCACCCAGCCACTTGACAAGTGGCTGGACGCCCGCGTATATTCCCGCGTAATGTGAAAGGTGGGTTATGCCACAAAAACGTTGGCAGCGGAAAAGTTTTGGCACCTGCGCGAGGTGATATTGCTCGGATGACGGCACCACGGAAAGAGGATATAGTCAGAGGGATTCGCCAGCATCCGGCGCTGATCGATGCGCACGCGCACGTGGGGCTTGACCCGGCGGGGATCTACACCGGTTCGTTTCCTTACTGCATGTCCGCCGAGAGCCTGGCCATGCGGATGGAGCTCGAGAAGATTGACTACTCGGCCGTGTTCCCGTTCATCTACTCGGAGTATTTCTCTTTGCGGGCGTTTTGCCGGGGGGTCTTTCGCAAAGACCCCGCCAGCGCCTCGTTGTTTCCTTATCGGTTGGAGAACGAACTGCTGTTCCGGGAGATATACGAAGTTTTTCCCTGGTGTGCGGGCCGGCTGCTGCCTTTCGCTTGCTTTGACCCGGGCCGGCGGCCGCGGGCGCAGGCCGAATTTCTGGGCGAGCTCGCGGCTCGCCACCCGTTGTTCGGGCTTAAGACCGCCACCAGCTACCTGCAATCGCCAATCACGGCTTTGCTCGCAGGAGACCAGGCGCTGCTCGAACTCGCCGCGCGAGAAGACGTCCCCTTCATGCTCCACAGCGCCGTAGTGCCGGGCGACCCATGGGCGAACGTGTTCGAGATTCTGAAAGTGGTCGAGGCGCGTCCGGACGTGCGTTTTGCCATTGCTCACACCTGCCGCTTCGACCGCCGCGCCCTTGACCGGGCCGCCGGGCTTGACAATTGCCTGGTTGATCTTTCCGCTTTTCACATCCATTGTCTGTTGGCGCAACAAGATCACGAGGCCGTCGCGGCGAAAAAAGATCGTTTCCCGGCTGATTATCGGGACCATGCCGGGGCCATGCAGCAGATCGCGGAAGCCTATCCCGACACCATGATTTGGGGCACTGATACGCCTGCGCACACCTGGACGGGCCAGTTTTTCAACGACAAGGGCGAAAAGATCACCATGAGCCTGCCGTGCGGACCGCATACGGAAGTCGCTGAGCTTCGCAAGCTGCCCGCGGACCTCCGCCGCCGGATTACGTATACCAACACGCAACGCTTTCTTTTCGGCAATTAACAAGGAATAGAGGACGATGAAAAAGGTTCTCATAATCGGTGCGGGAGGCATTGGCAAGCGCCACATCCGCGGCTTTCTGAAAACCGCCCGGGCGACCCTTACGGTGGTGGAACCGGACGCGGCCAGGCGCAGCGAAGTGCTCGAGGCATACGAAATTGACGCAGGCTATGCCGACATTGCCGAAGTCAAGCTCGGAAGCTTTGAGCTGGCGGTCATCTGTGCGCCGGCGCACGTGCACGTGCCCCTGGCCCAAGCCTGTGCCGATGCCGGTCTATCCTTTCTGCTGGAGAAACCGCTGGCCGTCACCCTGGACGGGGTTGACACCTTGATCGAAACGGTGAACCGCAAAGGTCTGGCCGCGCGGGTCGGCTATGTCCGGCGTTCGTCGCCGGAATTGCTGGCGCTGCGGGAACAGGCGCTCGGCGGCAGAATCGGCGAGCTGCGCATGTGCTACATGAATGCGTCCCAGGAATATCCCAAGTATCGGCCGGATTATCAGACCATCTACTACGCGAAAGCAGCCATGGGCGGGGGCGCCATCCTCGACTGCGCCAGCCATTTTATTGACGTGCTGCTGTGGTTCTTCGGGGAAGTGAGTGAAGTAAGCGCGATGTATGACCGGTTGCAGCTTCAGGGTGTTGAATGCGAGGACAGTTGCCTTATCTCGCTGCGGTTCAGGAATGGCTGCCTGGCCCAGATCAATATCAACCAATTCCAGAAACCTAATGCGAGCACGATTGAAATCGTTGGCACGCAAGGCAATCTTCTGCTTGACATGTCAGTTCTGAGCTTTGCGGCGGATGATTCCGGCAACTGGGAATCACACGACTATATGGAGGGTCTGCGGCCCATGGAGGCGCACGAGGAGCGTTTTGCGATGCAGGCCAACCTGATGCTCGACGCGGCCGCAGGCAAGCCCTGCCATCTCGCCACCCTCGAAGAGGCCCGGGACAATCTCCGGGTGGCGCTGGGGGCAAAAGAATCCTATCAGACCAAGAAGATCATTCAACTGTGACGGCGGCAACCATGGATCCGGACAAGAACATTATCTGGTCGGCAACGCCCACGCCTTTTCTGGCGGACGGTTCGTTGGATCAGCAGGGGATCGAGAAGCTGATCGAACAACACGTCAAGCTCGGGGTCACGGGCCTGCTGGCAGGCGGCACCTGTGGCGAGGGGGCTTTCATGCCCGGGGATCAGCGAACCGACCTTGTGACCAGGCTGAAACGCGCTGCTGGCGACCGCCTGCACATCGCCGCCCAAGTCTCCGATACCTCTGCGGCCCGGGTGCGGGATAATATGTCGCGCCTGACGGCGGCTGGGGCCGATTCATTGGTGATTGCCCCGCCCATTGTTCTGGGGGCGGCCTTTTGCAGCCGCGACTTTCTACGGCGTTATTTCCTCGAGCCCCTCGAGGCCGCGGCTCTGCCCGTGGGCCTTTACGTGCGAATGCCACCGGACAAGATGGAGCTTGATCTGGCCTTGTGGCAGGAAATCATTACCCATCCCAAGGTCCGTTTTGTGAAAGACTCGTCCGGCTCGGCGGAATATCTCAGCGCCTTTGTGGCCGAGAAAGCCAAGCGTCCGGAACTCACTTTTCTGACGGGTGATGAGTTCGCCGTAGTTCCCGCCGTGGCAGCCGGTTATGACGGCTGCCTGCTGGGCACGGGTATTTTGAACGGGGGCATGATCCGCCGGGCGCTGCATGAACTCGAGGCCGGGAACCAGGCCGGCGCAGCCGCGTGGCAGGAACGCAGCAACATCTTCTTGCATGAGCTGTTCCGGCCCGACATCGGCTGCTGGCTGGCAGGGCTGAAGTATGCGCTGAAACGGCTGGGAGTCTTTAGTGACGAATTTGCCCACCTCGTTTTCCCCCTTAGCGGCCAAGACCGCCAGCGGATTGACGCGGCGTTGGCGCGGGAGAAGGAACTGATCTATGCGTTATAGGGAAACCGGCCAAGTTCACCGGGACTTTCACCGCACCTTGAACGGCACCATTACCTGGCTGCGGCAGAACTATGGCCGTGAATTCCTGGACGACACTTTCCGGCGCACCGCGCGGGAGGTGTATCGTTCGATTCGCGAGGACCTCTTGCGGGGCGATCCCGAACAACTTATCGAGCACTGGTCCTACTTCTTTGAGCGCGAGGGTGGCGACTACACGATTGAACGCAATGGGGACGAAATCCGCCTGACGGTCCGGCGCTGCCCGGCTGTCGCCTATCTTCAGAGTCGGGGCATTGAAATCGACCCCGACTTCTGCCGGCAGACTTTAACGGTGAATAACGCCCTGGCTGAAGACACACCGTTCGAAATCACCACCGAAGTTATCGGCGCCGGCAGATGCGTCCAGACTATCAGGAGGGTCGGCCGTGATTCCCAGTGACCATTTCGTGCGGTATTACAGTGAGGTCTTCAAGGCCCTGGATGAAAAAGGCCACCAGCATCTCGTCGGCTACTGGCGTGAATTGGGCCGGCTGCAGGCCGCCGAACTGGCGGATGACTTTCGCACGGGCGGCCTGCAGGCGGCATACGATTACTGGCAGCGAATTATGAACGAGGAAAACTGCCAGGGAGAGTTGACCCTGACGGAGGACTATTTTGAATTCCGCATGAATTGCTGCCCCAGCCTGTCGAAAGTGCTCGATAACGATGCGGCGCCGTGCGAGTTCTATTGCGACCATTGTATGGGCTGGGTCGAACCGGTGATGCAGGCTGCCGGACTGTACGCGGCGATGGACATGAAATCCCGCACAAAGCCCCATTGCGTGTTTCGCATTTACCGGGACGCGGCCAAAGCCGGGGAGTTCGAGCGTCAGGCAACCCTCCTTTCACATCCGTACAAGGAAGTTCTTGATGACAATGTTTGATCTTAGCGGCAAGATCGCACTTGTGGCGGGCGGCGCGGGCTATCTTGCCCTGCCAGCGTGCCTGGGCCTGGCACGGCAGGGCGCGGCCGTGGTGATTGCCGATCTTAATGAAGAAGCTCTTGAGAAGGCCGTGAAGGAAGTTGCGGCTGCATCTTCCGAGGAAAAGGTGATGGGCATCCACCTTGACATCCGCGAGGAAAGTTCGATTAAGCATGCCGTAACTGAAACGCTGGCCCGTTTCGGTCGGCTCGAGGTGATGGTCAACGCGACTTACGCGAGTATCGGCAAACCGCTGGAAGACCTGAGCGCAGCCGAGTTTGATCAGGTCAATCGGGTTAATCTCACCGGCGCGTTTCTGCTGGCCCGGCAGGCGGCAGAGGCAATGAACGAGGGCGGCAGCATTATCATGTATGCTTCGATGTACGGGCTGGTTTCGCCGGACCCGCGCATTTATCATGCGCCCATGGCGCCGAACCCGATCGAGTATGGCGCCGGCAAGGCGGGAATAATTCAGATGGTCCGCTATCTTGCCGTGCACTACGGGCCGCAGGCGATCAGGGTGAACGCCATTGCCCCCGGGCCGTTTCCCACGCCCAAGACAGTCCAGGACAACCCGGATTTCGCGGCGCGGCTGGCGGCGAAAACGCCGTTGGGACGAATTGGCCGGCGGGACGAAACGGCCGGCGCCGTGGTCTTTCTGGCTGCGGATGAGGCGAGTTACATCACCGGCCAGGTACTGCGGGTTGACGGGGGCTGGACCACGTGGTAATCTTTGCCAACTGAAAGGCGCCGATTATGACTAAACCGCTGGTAGAACGTGAAGTGATCCGCTTGGCCATGCTTGGCATGGTTGACGGCAACGGCCATCCCTATTCCTGGAGCGCGATGTTCAACGGCTACGATGAGACGGCGATGGCGGAGTGTCCCTACGCGGGCATCCCCGTATACCTTGATAAGCAGCCCAAGCATACGCTCCGAATCCCAAACACGGAAGTAACTCACATTTGCTGCGACGACCCCAAGGACGCCGAGCACGTGGCCAAATGTTCGCTCATCCCGAACGTCGTGACCCAGCCGGCTGATGTCATTGGTCAAGTGGACGCGGTGATCGTTGGCACGGATAAGGGGCATGAACACGTGGCGCGCTGCCGGCCCTTCATCGAGGCCGGTCTCCCGGTCTTTATTGACAAGCCGATGGTTGACAATGCCGAAGACCTGAAAACCTTTAACGCCTGGGCCGCCGCGGGCAAGCCGTTCATGAGCTCGAGCTGTATGCGTTATGCCAAGGAGTTCATGCCATACCGGATTTCCACCGCGAACCTTGGCGAACTCCGCTACCTCAGCATCACGACCCCGAAGACCTGGGAACGCTACGGCATCCACGCTTTGGAAGCTGTGTACCCGATTCTTGGGCCGGGCTTTATTTCGGCGCGCAATACCGGCAGCCTGGAGCGTAATATCGTGCATTTCACGCATCAATGCGGGGCCGACGTCGTGGTGGTGGCAAGCATGGACATGTACGGCGCTTTCGGCGTGCTGAGCATCTGCGGCACCAAGGAATTCGACCAGATTGCGTTCCAGGACACGTTCTACGCATTTCAGACCCAGCTCAAGGCCTTCATCCAATATCTGCGCACCGGCGTGCACCCGTTCCCGTACGCGGAGACCGAGGAACTGATGCGCATGCTTATCGCCGGCATCCACAGCCGCGAACAACACGGCGCCGAAATTATGCTTGCGGATTTCATTTAACTGAAAGTGATTCTTCCGGCGTTGCTTTCAACAATCATCTAACGATGGAGAATATTGATCATGGCTGCAACGGACAAGAGCGAGGATAAAAGTCGGGGCGATACAGGCGTGCACATGCGCCCGAGCCGGGTACTGCGCAAACTCCGCGAGGGCGGCATTGCGAGCTGCATCAAGCTGAACCTCCTTGATCCGCGGGGGGTCGAGGTTGTCGCCATGTCGGGCATTGACAGTATCTGGCTGGACACCGAACACGTGCCCACGAATTATGCCGACCTGGAAGACCAGGTCCGCGCCGCCAAGGTCTATGATGTGGACACCATTGTCCGGGTGCCGCGAGGAAGCTACAGCGATTATATCCGTGGCCTCGAGATGGATGCGGCGGGCATTATGGCGCCACACGTAATGAACCTCGAGGACGCGAGAAATATCGTCCGCATGACCAAGTTTCCGCCCCTGGGCAAACGCGCCGTGGACGGCGGGAACGCCGACGGCGCCTATTGCCGGGTGGATTTCCTTGAATATCTCGAAACTGCCAACCGCGAACGCTTTGTCATCTACCAGATCGAGGACCCCGAGGCGCTGCCCGATCTGGAGGCGATCGCGGCACTGCCGGGGGTGGACATGCTGCTTTTCGGCGCCGGGGATTTCTCGGTGACAGTCGGCAAACCGGGTCAGACCGATGACCCCGAAATCGCGGAAGTGCGGGCGCGAGTGGCCCGGGTCGCCCGCCAGGCCGGCAAAGCCGCGGGGGTGCCGGCCGCGCCCCACAGACTGAAAGAGATGGTGGACCTGGGCTACAACTTTATCTGCGCGGGCGCGGACGTTATCGCCCTGGCGGAATACGCGGACAACATTGCCGCGGCGTTCGCCAACCTGTGAATGGCTCATCCAGTTTGAGAAACAGAAACGCTGTCATCCCACAGGATGACGGATTGATGGAGTAATGGAGTGCTGGAGTAATGGTTTTGAACTCAAGTCCGGAATTCATAGTTACCAATTCGGTGAAGGTCACCGGAAACGATCTTCGGACTTTGCCGGGATTTGTATTGTCGTCTAACTTGTTCTTTCCCAACACTCCAACACTCCAACACTCCAATACTCCATAGGATGCCTGTGAAACAGAAAGGTAAGAAGAATGACTGAGTTCAGCTACGGACCCGCTGAGTGCATCCCCTTCAAAGACAAGGAAGTGCTCGAAAGAGTCAGAAACATAAAAAGAGAGGATATTACCAAGCATCCCAACCCCGATTTCAGGATCAGCGTGGTGAAGGATTCCGAGCTCGAATTCTTGTGGCTGACCGACATGTTCTACCGAATCAAGCAAGCCAGCGACCGCGGGGAGCCGGTGGTGCTGATCACGCCGCAGCCTTGGCCCAATTACTCCCGCCTGGCATATCTGCTTAACAAGTTCAGGGTCGATTGCCGGAGCCTTCATACCTTTAACATGGACGAGTATGCCAACGAAGACGGCGTAATTGCCCCGGAAACCTGGCCGCAGGGCTTCATGTACTCGATGAAAAAATATTTCTATACGCAAATTGATCCCGACCTCAGACCCCCCGAGAATCAGATCAAGGGCATGACGAATGAGAACATTAACGATTACGGCAAGATGCTCGCGGACCTGGGCGGGGCCGACTGCTGCTATTCCGGCCCCGGCTGGACCGGGCACTTGGCTTTTATCGAACCGGACGCGCCGGAATTTCAGGCTGACCTCGAAGAATGGAAGCGAATGGGGCCGCGAATCGCCACCTTGAGTCCCTTCACCATTGCCCAGAACTCGTTGCACGGCAGCTTCGGCATGAGCGGCGACCTGGCCCAGGTCCCGCCAAAGGCCGCCACCATTGGCCCAGCCGAGGTAATCGGCGCCAAACATCGGATTGATCTGCACGGCATAACCATTGACGGTTCCTATGCTTCCTGGCAACGGCTGACGACCAGGCTCGTCCTGCACGGGCCCGTTACCCCCCTGGTGCCGGAGTCAATCCTCCAAACTCTCAGGACGGATTGCTGGGTCACCGAGACCATCGCCCAAAACATCGAGCCGCTTTGGGACAAAGGCTATTAACCCAAAACTGCCGGGGTGAACAGGCGCCGGTTGCGGGCCAGGAACAGGGCGAAAAAGCCCCAGGCCAGGGCCAGAACGACCCAGGCGGCGATGCGTAGGCCAATCTGCACGCGGCCGGCCACCGCGCCCGGCAGCCGGGCGCGGTGGCGGCAGGTTAAGGTGAGCAAAACCGAAAGGAGTAAGCATGAACATTATTGTTATTGTCATTGACACGCTGCGTTATGATTACCTGGGGGCCAACGGCAACAGTTGGATCCAGACGCCTAACCTGGACCGCCTGGCGGCCGAAGCGCTGGTGTTCGACCGGGCCTTTGCCGCCAGCTACCCCACCATTCCGCACCGTACCGACCTGATGACCGGGCGTTACGGCAGCCCGTTCCACGCCTGGCAGCCGCTGGCCTTTGATGTGCCGACGCTGCCGCGCATGCTGGCGGAGGAGGCCGGGTACTGCACCCAGCTCATCCATGATACGCCGCACCTGGTAAATGGCGGCCATAATTTCGACTGGCCGTTTCATGCCTGGACCTTTATCCGCGGCGCCGAGGTGGACCGCCCGTGGCTCACCGGCGAAGTCGAGTGGCCGGCGAACTGGCGCCAGGACCCTTCCCTGGATGATTATTTGAAAGACGAAGACCCCAGCGCGCCAAACGCGCTGCTCGACACCTATTGCCGGGCTAACCGCGGCCGGCGGAAACCCGAGGACTGGAACTGCGCCAGGCTTTTTCGGACAGCCGCGCAGTTCCTCCAGGACAATGCCTCGCGGGACAATTTTCTGCTCTGGGTGGACTGTTTCGACCCGCACGAGCCTTGGGACGCGCCGCCGGAGTTTGTCCTCAAATACGACCACACGCCGGGCTATGACGGCCGGCTCGATCCGCGGCTGATTAAGTATCGGAACAACCCGGAACTGCCCGAGACCGCACGCGAGCGCGTCAAAGCCACATACGCGGCGAAACTAAGCTGGATGGATCATTGTCTGGGCGGGTTCCTGGATACCTTCGAGATGACCGGCTTGGGCAAGAATACCGCCGTTGTTTTAACCGCGGATCACGGCACTAACGCGGGCGAACGCGGCAAATTCGGCAAGGGATATCCCGTGCGGGAACAGGAGGCCCGGGTGCCCCTGTTGATTCGAACGCCCGGCGACGGCCCCGGCCGCAGCGATATATTGGTTCAGCCGCAGGATATTTTTGCCGCTGTCCTCGGGCTGGCCGGGGTAAAAGTCCCCGAAGATACCGTGGGCCACGATGTTTTCAGTCTGGCCCGAAAAGGCGGGGAAGACCCGCGCAATCTTGTGCTGGCCGGCAGCGCGGCAAATCCCGGCTGGGCCAAGAAGGGCATCCTGTTCACCGTGTTCGACCGGGACTGGCAGTTGGAACTGGCGGCCCGGCCGGCAGACTCGCGGCTGACCCGCTTAGGCTCCCTCGAAAGCATCGAGAAGGAGCATCCGGAAGTAGTGGCCCGGCTGCATGCCGCCGGACTTGCCGAACTGGAACGCCGCGGGGCCGTGCCGGAACTGGTTGCCTGGCTCCGGGGCGGCGGCGGGGGTGAATTCCCGGCCGGCTGCCGCTTTCACGAGCCCTGGCCCAAGCCAGCGGGCTACACTTCATATTTCGGCCGCCTGTATCTTGGGAACTGAATTCGCCGGAAACGGATTCAACAGAGTCTCGGACAAGGTCCGCCAGATCCGGGTTTGATGACCGGGACGCGCTGGCTGAGCAACCGGCTATGGCCGGCAATTTCCTGATTTCTTCCGGGAAAAAATCAGGAATTTTCCCAAAAAAGACTTGCAAAGCCCGGCTTGGCTCTTATATTCATTAGTGAAAATAATTATCAATATCAAAAATCTATCACAAATTAAGCTCGCACAGGAGGAACAAGCATGAAAGGCCTGACTGAAAAACAACAGGGTATTCTTGATTTCATTGAGGAATTCGGCCGGCGCGAGGGCATGGCGCCAACGGTATACGAAATCGCCGAGCATTTCGGCATCAAGCCGGCGACTTCCTTTGCTCACCTGCGGGCGCTGCAGCGCAAAGGCTACATTGATCGCACGTCCAAGGCCCGCAGCGTGACGCTGCTGCGGAGCGGCTCGCCCAAGCAGGCGTCACTAACGCTGAGCGTGCCGCTGCTGGGCCGGATCAGCGCCGGGGTACCGCTCTTTGCCGCGGAAAATAAGGAAGACACCCTCCAGATTGACCCCGCGATGCTGCCTTTCGGCATCGGCGGCCACCGTCTCTTTGCCCTGCGGATCAACGGCGACAGCATGAAAGAGGCCGGCGTCATTGACGGCGACATAATTATCGCCAAAGAAATGAACACGCCCGAGATCGGCGAGATCGTGGTGGCTTTGGTGGAAAACGACGAGGCCACGGTCAAATACTTCTACCTGGCCGACGGCAAGGTGGAACTGCGCCCTGCCAACAAGCGGTATCAGTCCCAGTTCTACGAGTATGACCAGATCCAGGTGCAGGGCATCGTCGTCTCGCTCTACCGCAAATTCTGACTCCGGCGCCTGAATATACAGCACGCATTTCCCTGCGGGGCGCTAGAACCCTTGGCTTAGAGGATATCGAGGGTTATCAGCAACAGGGTGAAGAAGCAGACGGCGCTGAGCAAGTAGCTGATGCGTTCCCAGCGGAAACCCCAGGGGGGGAATTGCAGGATAGCTTCGATGGGATTGCGCTTGTGGCTCCTGTGGTAAAGGAAATATCCGCCGATAAAGATCACCAGGTTCTTGGCGATGACGAACCAGCACAGCCAAAGGCTGGGTTGATCGGCGAGGAAACAGGCGCACAGGCCCATTTCGCCAACAAAAAGCGCCGTCGTAAGCAGGCTCAGTCGCAAAAAGCGGCGGAGAAAGCAAGCCACGGCCTCGTCGCCCTGGCTTGCCGGGGCCAATTCTTCCTGGTCGAAGAGTTCGGCGGCTTGCCGGAGGATCGGGTAGGGAGTGCTGCGCAAGAGCTTATAAGCAGGATTGCCCCGCAGGCCCAGCTCAAGGCAGAAAACCGCCACTACCCAGGTGAGAATGATCAGAACTATCATCTCTCCAGTCTCGAAAGGCGCTGGCCCGCAGTTGAATTTGCGCCGGGCAAATTCAACTGCGGGCCAGCGCCTCAGTCTTTATCTTTATCTTTATCTGTCTTTTCTTTGTCTTTTTCAGCGTCTTTGATTTCTTCAAGCTTCTTGATCAGCATCAGCGGACGGGACCAGCCTTTGACCCAGTATTGAGTGCCGGTGACGCGGACCCGGCGCCATTTCCACTGTTCGAGCCCTTTGAAGCTGGGATCAAGATAAAGCAGGGGATAGAAGATATTGTTGATTCGAGCCGCCAGGGCATGACGCCACGGCCGGTTCTTGCCGGGCTCAAGTTCAATAACGACGCCGCTGCGAGCGATGTTCTTGGCGGCCCCGAAAGTTTTGATTTCGCCCGTCTCGGGTTCACCTTCGAGTTTATAGACCTCACAGTCTTTGGCAGCTTTGACGGGCAAGCTCGCAGGCAGCGTACCCCTCAGAGGCTTGTCAATCTTAACCAGTTCCGGGTGGGCGTCGGGTTGCCATTTTTTCCCGGTCTTCGGCGGCGCGGCCTTTTCCGGCCTGGCGCTTTCTTTCCGGCGGTATTTGGCCGGCAGTTCAACGTAATTGCCGTGAACCCAGACTACGGCGCCGGCGGGCGGTTCAATTTGCGCCCAGGTTCCGCGCCTGACCTTGCGCACGGTGACCTTGTCGCCCGATTTCAGCGTGGCGAACACGGAAAAAGCCGTCCCTGGCCCGGCGTGCACCGTTGCGTTCCCGGCGCTAACCGTCCCGTTGTTCAGCGCATCTACCCGAATCCAGGCGCGGGCATTCTTGGGCGGGCTGATGCCCAGCCAGGGCCATTTGAACCTGACGACGCTGACTTTGTCGCCCTGCCGCAGCCGGGCGACCACTTCAAAGTTCCGGCCTGGAGCAGCCCGGACATAGAGCCGATTGGCGGCAACTTTGCCCGTGATCTCAGCGCCCGAAACCGGCAGCGCCAGCACCAACAAGATCACCGGCCTAAGATAATGCTTCATGATACACCCTGGCCAGGCCATAAGCGTTTTCCGTCAAGAGAGCCGATGAATAAAATAGCCGATTATGCCTCAAAGTAAAGCGCGTTTTCAGGGAAGCGGCGAGATTTTGGCAAACCGGGATCGTTAGCGCGGTTTCAACGGGGTTCTGGACGTTCTTGCCTGCAGCTTCTAGCCGGGAGCTCAATGGGATCAGGAAGGCTGCGGGCTAGAACATGTGTTTCAGGGCGTCTTTGGCGGCTTTCGCCTTTTTCGTACTCGTTTTGTTCTGGGCCTCGAGGATGTTCTCCTCGGTGACGTTCTCGCCCAAAACCTGGTAGCAGCAGGCGATGACAACATACCATTTCCGCCGGCGCCGGCCACCGCTGGTGACGGTTTGGGTCTTCACCTGGACCTGGCGGTCCTTGTAGTCGCCGGTCACGAGCTTACCGACATATACCCCGTCCTTCTTCTTCTCATAGCCCTGTTTCTCAAGCGCCCTGAGATAATCCTGATAGGCCCGCTTGCTGGTATACTTCAACTCGACGGCGATAAGTTTCTTGTTCAGGAACATGAAGGTCTGGCTCTTAACCACCCGGCGACCGGCCAGACTGCGGCCGCGATCCACCCGGTACACCGAAACTTGGACCTGGCTGTCCTGGTCAATGATGCGTCTGCCCGGACCGATGAGTTTTCGGCGCTTCTTTCTGGCCAGGGTCAGAATTTCGATCGTGCTCTGGCCCAGGCTGACTCCGGCCAGGTCGATTTCCTTGGGCTCGCCAATCTCCGGCGTGGCCAGAAGTGCCCCGGCGCCAAGGAGCGAAAAGCATAATGTCAACATTAAGGTTCTCATTGCCCGTCTCCTGTGTTTCCGGCAAAGAAAACTTTTTTTACGGCTGTTTTTAATATAAAACGTTTATAAAACCTATGCAAGTGCAAATCGCCGATTTTTTCGGGTTATCGGTCTTCATCCCGCAACTCGTTGAAAAGACTTTCCAAGGCCGTGTCGGGCGGGCCTTCGCCATGCAGGTTCGCCAGTTGGTCGAAAGCCCGCACACGCCCCTGATGAATCACACAGACGCGGTCGGAAAACTTTTCCACCACATCGAGTATCTGGGTAGAATAAACGATGGTGCGTCCGCGGGCCACGGCGGCTTCAGCTTCGTGGCGGAAGGCAAACAGGCCCTGGGGGTCCATGCCGGAAGCGAACGGTTCATCAAGGAACCACACTTCGGGGTCGGCGGCGATGAGAGCGCTAAGCGCAGTCTTATAGGTCTGGCCGCGGGACAGGCGTGAGATGGGAGACTCGGCAATCTCGAGCAGGTCAAACGCGCCGAGCAACTCGAGCACCCGGTCTTCGATGCCGGGCTCATCTTTGCCGTAGAGATTCAGGGTCATGCCGAGATGGCGCAGCACGGTGATTTCCGGGAACATGGCGGGAAACTCAGGCAAGAAGAGGAAGCGGCGGCGCAAATCGAGGCGGTCGCGCCGGAAGACTTCGTGGTCATAAAGAATCGTGCCGCTGGTGGGCAGGGCGATGCCGGCCAGGCAGCGCAACAGCGTACTTTTGCCGGCGCCGTTAGCTCCGAGCAGGGCCACGGCCAGGCCGCCGGTGATCTCCAGATTCACGTCGCTCAGGGCGTTAACCAGACCGTAGCTTTTGTAGAGTTCGGCAGTCGCGATGTGCATGGGCAAACCCCAGCCACTTGGAATCGGTCAGGGGGCGCTCTCGCCGGCTTCCCGGCGTTTTCCGAGAGGGTTATCGGGCGGCGGCGCGTCGAGCCCGTTGTCTTCCTTCGGGTAAAAACGCAAGAAGTTCGGGAATAACCCTTGGGGAAGGCGGACACGGTGCCGCTCCAGCAGGCCCTGTTTGTTGATTAGGCCGACCACAAAATAGAACGCGATGACGATTAAAACTAAAACCACCAAGTGGGCAAACGGCCCCGGCCCCTTGCGCAGCCGCAGATAACGCTGCAAACCCGTGACCGTGCCCCGACGGGAGCCAGTCACAGTTCTGCTCCTGATCGGCCTCTTCTTCGGGCGATGGATTTCCGGGCCGGCGGCGGCCCGGCGCCGCTCGAGGCTGACGACCTCCTTCATAGCCTCGATCAGCTCGTCCCAGCTACCGTAGCGGGAATCCGGGTTCTTGGCCATCATCCGGCGGATCAGTTTATTGCAGGACTCAGTAAGACTCTGGTTGAGCTGTTGCGGCGGCGTCAAAGGTTCTTCGACCTGTTTGCGCATGATCTCAGCGGTGTTCTGGCCGGTGAAAGGGGTGCGGCCGGTCAGCAGGCGGTACAGGGTCGCGCCCATGGAGTACTGGTCGGAGCGCCAGTCCAAATCGAGTTTCCCCTGGACCTGCTCGGGACTCATGTAATAAGGCGTGCCGATCACAAAGGCGGCGGCGCCTTCCTCGTCGGTCGAGATTTTGGCGATGCCCAGGTCCATAAGTTTGACTTCGCCCTGAGCATCGATCATGACATTAGCCGGTTTGACGTCGCGGTGCAGAAGCTTATAGCGGCTCCAGGCATGTTGCAGGGCATGAGCGACCTTGATCATGACTTTCACCGCCTCACTTTCCGGCAGCACCGGTTCGTGCTGCAACCGCTGCTCGAGACTTTCGCCGTTGACGTAAGACATGGCCAGGAAATACACGCCCCGGTCCTCACCAGCTTCGAAGGCGGTTACGATGTTCGGATGGTCAAGCTTCGCCAGCAGACGCACTTCGTTGAGGAACTCGCGCACGGCGTCATCGTCCCGGCTCATGATCTCCGCCGGCAGGATTTTCAGCGCCACCTCACGGTCCATGGAAAGTTGTTTGGCCAGAAATACTTGGCCCATCGAACCGGAACCGAGAAGCGGGCCCACTTCGAACCCGCCTATTCGCTGCCCCGGCTGGACTATTGGCGTTTCGCTTGTGGGCAGGTCTCTTTCGCCGGTTTCCGGCTCAGGTTCCGGCTCGGTTTCCGGCTCGGTTTCCGGCTCAGGCTCCGGCTCGGGCTCCGGCTCGGGCTCCGGCTCGGGTTCCGGCTCGGGTTCCGGCTCAGGCTCCGGCTCGGGTTCCGGCTCGGGTTCCGGCTTCAGTTCGAGCTCACTGAGGTCAAGCAGGTTCTCGTCATCTGACCCGAGTTCCGGATTGAGGCTGCCAAGGCTGAACTGTTCGTCAATGTCGAATTCTTTGTCACGGTGCAGTTCGGATTCAGGCACTGGTTTGGCGACGGGTACCTTCTGAGGCAGTTCAGATTCCGGTACCGGTTTGGCCAGCGGCACGTCATCCTGCGCTTCAGGTTTTTTCTTCTTTTTATCGCCTTTGCCCTGCTTATCGCCACCCCGGCCTGTTGAGGCTTTCTTATCTTTGGCCTTGGGCTTGTTGGCCGGCTTGTCGTCGGCGTCAGCGTTATTATCTTCCGGCTCGGGAACCATAATCCAGCCCTTGCAATGCGGGCAGGCCATCGCCAGGCCGACGGCGGTATCGTCCGCCCCAAGCTCTTTCCCGCAGGCGGGACATTTATAAGTTGCGGGCACAGGGAACTCCTCAGCCAGCGCCAAGCTCAGATAAAATGCGGGCGCGCGCCTGCACTGGGCAGGCCACTTCTCTGCTTTACCTCACAGTATATCACGATAAAGCGCTTTTGGCAAGAGCTGCTGCCTGCTGAAATGGGAATTGCCCCTCCTGGCGCTAATGGCCGTCTTATGAAGGGTCAAAGTGGGCGTGATTCCAAGTGGTGTCCGCCTCGAGGGCCGCCTGGAGGCGGCCTTCATACTCGCTCCGGGGGATTTCCCGGGCGCCGAAGCGCCGCAGGTGCGGCGTGAGATATTGCACGTCCAGAAGGGTGTAGCCCTTGCGCCTGAGATGCCGCACCAAGTGGAAAAGCGCCACTTTCGAGGCGTCCCGAGCCCGGTAAAACATGGATTCGCCGCAGAACGCCCCGCCCAAGGCGATGCCATAGACCCCGCCCGCCAGTTCGCCGCAGCAATAGCACTCGATCGAATGGGCCCAGCCGAGCTTGTGCAGTTGCGTATATAACTGGATCATCTCCTCGCTGAGCCAGGTCCCGGGATGCTGCGGCCGGGGCGCCGCGCACCCCCGAATCACCCCCGCAAAATCGCGGTCGGACACCACCTCGAAACGCTGCTGCCGCACCGTGCGGAGAAGCGATTTGCTGGCGTGGAATTCGTCCAGCGGAATGATTGCCCGCGGGTCCGGGGAGAACCAGCAGATGGCGTTAGCCATCTCCGGCACGGCCATGGGAAAGATGCCCGCGCGATAGGCCTGCAGAAGCATTTCGGGCGTTGGATGGTCAAAATCCGTCAGCACTAGGCGGGCCTGGCGTTTCATTTGACCTTGCCAATCCCTTCATTGCCGGTCACCACCAGGCGCAATGGCCGGGCGGCCCGGGTCACCTCGAGGCGATGACCAAAACCGAAGGGCAGCCGGTAATGGCTGCCATCGAGAGAAATCATCCCCTCGCGCATCCGGGACTGCACCCGGACGCTTTGGTCCGGCGCGACAATGCCGCCTTTCAGACGATAGTGCTGGTCGTCACCGCGAAACAACTCGCGGGGCAGATACTGCAGCCGCCGCGAGCGCGGGCGCATGATCCTGCCGCCGGCCGACAGGATCGCCCCGGTCGAGCCGGCCGCGGTACTGATCCATAAGCCCGAGCCGCGTTGCGTTTCCTCGATCTCTCCCACCCGCAGATGGTAGAGGCTCATGGCCGCCGGTCGCTGGTGCGACACCAGCACCTCGTTCATCCCGGTTACCGCGAGCAGTTCGCCGTCAAGCCGCAGCTTGAGCCGAGTCAGCCGCAGAAACCGCGCTTTAGCGGCCAGGAGTTCATCCAGCAGTCTCGGGAACCCGGCCTTGTCCGTGCAGCAGAAGTGGCCCCAACTGCGTTCGGGATCGGAATTAACGCCCAGCAACGGTTGGTCTTCGAGGCCGCGGGACGCCTCGATCAGGGTGCCGTCGCCGCCGACGGTGATAACGAAGTCATACCCGCGGCAATCAACCGGTTGCCCCCGGCAGACTTCCCGATAGCGCAGGTTTCGCGCCGCCAACGCCTTTTCCACCGCCGCGAGCGTTTCGAGGTGGGCCGTATGCGCCTGTTCGAGCCGCGCCATGTCTTCGGCGTTGAACTGGTGCTCGCCGTTTTCCGGCTCCCGATCCAGGAAATAGAGCTGGTACATGCTCTTCTTGCAGATCAGCAGGATATTGTCGAACGAAAAGGCTCTCATCATGCTCGCTCCCTTAACCGGATTCCCTTAATAATGGAATATTCCGGGCAAAAATGCAAGTGAAAAATCGGGGAAGAACTTAGCGGTTTTAGCTTAGAACGCCATGCGCGCCCAAACGGGTTCAGGGTCAGGCGGCAGGCCGAGGATTTCCCGCGCCCGCCGCACGTAATAGCGGTAAAACTCCAGCGGGGTGCCGTTGGGAATGCGGTGGTCCAGACCGAAGACAATCCCGCCCTGGTCCTTCAGCGGCGGCAGTTTGTAGTTCAACTCGCGGTCAATCGCCTCTTTGCCCCGGCGGATAACGTGTTTGTCCAGCCCGCCGAGCATGGCCAGTTTTTCGCCGTATTCCCGCCGCAGTTGCACGATGTCCATGTGGGCGGCCGGTTCGAGCGGCAGCAGGCAGTTCACCCCGGCGTCCAGCAAAGCCTCGATCACCGCGTTCACATTGCCGTCGGTATCCTGCTGAAAGATGCGGGCGCCGCGGGATTCGAGCAGGTCCCACACCCGGCGGTAATACGGCTTGATAAACTCGGCAATCTGCCTCGGACCGGCCAGCGGGCCGCTTTTCCCGGCAAAATCCTCGTGCACGGATAACACGTCGAGTTGAAGCTCCCGCGAGACGCGCTCGAGTACGCGCTCGGCGGTCTGGCCGATGGTTTCCAGGATGTCATGCACCAGTTCGGGATTGTCGTGATACGCCACGCAGAGAGTTTCGTCGCCCAGCAGTTGCCGCGGCTCGTCAAACCCGCCGGGAATGCCGGCGATGATCAACGCCCCATCGTCCCGGGCCTGCCGGGCTTGCTCCGCCCAGCCGGGGGCGAAACGTTCCTCGGAGAATTCATACCACGGTTTGAAGTTTTTTACCCATGAATCCATGCCGGACACCGGGTAATCCAACGGCAGGGGAATCGTGGCCACATTCTTGTACAGTTTGATGGTGCGGCCATAGCGGTCCCGTTCGAGTACATATTCCTCAGTCTCTGCCAGCAATTCCTTCTTGAACCCGCCCAGCAGCCCGGTATTGACCGCCACATGATGCCGCCGCACGTGATCGAAGCCGAACGCCGTCAGGTCAATTTCCGCCTCGGTAGCGTTCTGCGCACGCCATTCATCCGCCAGCCCGGGCAGCAGCCCGAAAAGCTCGACGAAAAACGGCCGGTGAAAGCTCCCGAAGGTCATCTGCTCGAGGTATTCGTCCCGTAAAATCTCCATTCCGTCCTCCGTTCGCAGCCACTCCCCTGCCATTACGATAATATACTGAATACTCCTGTGCAGGATACAGGATGCAGGAAGTGGCAGTTTGCTTAGCCCGGGGCTGGCGTGGGATGGCGGAATCTGGCGAAGACGAAGACCACGCCTCCCATCAGGCTCCACAGGCTTATCACCAAGGTGAAAAAGATGGGTACGGCCACCGCCTTGTTCTTATTCGCGCCGGCAGCCTCTAAGAAGCGTGAAACGACCAGGTCGCGGCCGCCGATCCCATTGGGGAAAATCGGGATCGCACCCACGGTGTTGCCTACCTGCATGGCCAGAAAATAGTGGCGGGGCGCAGCCTTGAATTCGCTGACCGCGCGGCCGACGGCATACAGGGTCAAAGCGTTCAGGATGTGGACGCCCACCGACATCAGAATCGCCAGCATGACTACCTTCTTCTTGTACTTGTAAAGATCGAGGGCCGCGACCACGCGGACGATCATGGTGCTCAGCTTTTCCGGCAGCCAGCGCTTTCCCAATTCGAGCAGCTTCAGGACGCCCGGCAGCCTGGTCAATTGTTGGCGGTACTGCACACTCAGCAGGGCAATGATGCCGCCGATGCAGGCCAACCCCACCAGGGCGGTCGTGCCCTGCACGAGGGCCCTCGCCCTCAGTAGGTCCCGCACGCATAAGCCGCAGGCGATGCCCGCCACCACAAAAAGCCCGAAAAGACCCAGAATCCGGTCCAGGAGAATGGTCAGTACGGCTTCGGCGGTTTTTTTCCCCGCGTGCTGGGAAACGTATACCATCTTCACCACGTCGCCGCCGACCGCGCCGGGCACCACGGCGTTGAAAAAGACCCCGATCATGCCCAAGCGCACAATGTCTCTGAATGGCAGGTGGAGTTCCTGGACCTTCAGCAGCATCTGCCAGCGATAGAAAGTAATGAGAATGACAAAACCGAAAAGCGCCACCCCCAGCAACACCCAGGGCCACAGGCAGCCGCTCAGTTCCAACCCCAGCCAAGCCAGCTTCTGTTTGCCTGCCTCGAGAAAGGAAAGCTCGGGTGTTTTCCCGGTTACGGGAATGATCCGGTAGATCAGGAAGCCGGCCAAGGCGAAACCCAGCGCCGCCCGGACCACGGTCCGCCACACCCGTTTGCTTTTGTTGTTCGATTCCTTCATGCGACCTCAAAAAAATCCGCCGCGGCGGACCATACTGCTGTGACGAATATACCGACAGCCGGCATGACGGCAAGCTTGGCCCGCATATTTCATGAACGAATGTCTATATGTACGTAACCGCCTTGGCGGCGGCGTTGCCGCAACTTGCCGCTTCGCTCTCGCCTGGCGGCTCGCATAGCGCCTGCGGCGCGTCTGTGCCGGAGGGAACCAAATGCCGGCAATGCCGGTTTGTCCTTTTTGAAATTTCTTTCTGTTCACCCCTCGCTTACGCTCGGGGCGCTTTCATCGCGGCACATCTACTTCGTCAGGCAGCACTTGCAGTATCTTCATACTGCGGCGCTTGCCTTCCTCGTATCTGCACCACGCTGAAACCGTGAAATATGCGGGCTGGCGGCCGGATTTCGGGCTGAAAAGGAAAGAATTTGCCGCACCGGGTTGCGAAGCAGCCGTTAGACGCTAAGTTATCACGAAGGGAACGAAGCGGCAAAATCCGCCTTGTTCACCCAGGGATTGCGCCGAAGCGTTAAATATACAGGACAAGACCATGCTGAAAGCCATCAAAGACGTTAACACCTACCGGATTGTGCGCAAAATCGCTGATGGCGGCATGGGTTCGGTATACGAAGCCATGCAGGATGGGGTAAACGGTTTTCAAAAGCTCGTGGCGCTCAAAACCCTTCTGCCGGAACTGTCGGAACACCAGAATTTTGTGGAGATGTTCATCCAGGAAGCCAAGCTGGTGGCCAACTTGGTGCATGAGAACATCGTCCAGATTTATCAGCTTGGCAAGACTTCGGACGGTTATTTCATTGTCATGGAATATGTTCACGGGCTGTCGCTGCATGAGTTTATCCGTTTCCATGCCAAGACGGTCGGAACCCCGATCCCACTGGCACTGGCAGTGTTTATTGGCAGCCGCATCGCCCGCGGGCTGGATTATGCGCATTCGCGCACCGACAGCTTCAACCGGCCGCTGCACATTGTCCATCGCGACGTGTGCCCGAACAACGTAATGATTACTACCGAAGGACTGCCGAAGCTCACGGACTTCGGCATTGCGGTGGTGTCCGCCGACATGCTCGAAGGCAAGCAGAAGCTGGTAGGCAAACTGACCTACATGTCGCCGCAGCAGGCCCGGCGCGAGCCGGTGGATTTCCACGCTGATATCTTCGCGCTGGGCGCGGTACTGTTTGAGATGCTCAGCAACGCCCGTATCCGTGAAAGTGAGGACGAGGCCGAATTCGTCGAACTCGCGCGGACCGGCCACGTGGACTGGGATAAGCTGTCCGAGGATGTGCCCGCGGAACTCCGGCAGCTTTTGGAGAAGTGCCTGCAAGTCAAGCCCGAAGACCGTTACCAGGCCACCAGCGAACTGGCCAAGGAACTGGAGTATTTCATCTACAAAGACGGTTATGGCCCGACCATTCAAGCTCTGGAAGCCTATTTGCGCCAACAGTTCCCCTATCTCTACCGCATCAGTAAGAGCCGGGCCAAAGGCCCTGAGCTTGCCACGCTGGACTCGCGTACCGACATGACGGCCACGATCATCCTGGACGATGAATAACCGTAGTTCAGAATCCAGAATACAGAATACAGAATACAGAATACAGAACACTTAAGACTGGAAGATTCAACCACGGAAAGCACGGAATACGGAATACGGAAAGGAGTATTCAGTGTTCAGTGTTCAGTGTTCAGTAATCAGTGATATGGGCACTGGCGATGCATTACGTGGTGAATGAACTTCCGGCCCAGTAAGGGACCACGCCATCATCCCGTGGGATGACTCTGGTCCTGGTTCCCTATTCTTTCAACAAGTCACATGCAATGAACAGTTACTCCCGGCCAGTCGTCTGTCCGGAAGGGGACTGCAGGAAGTCCCTCTGAGTTAATCAGGTTACAGTCGGGGTTCTGTGCCCATGCATAACGGACAGCGACTGGTGTCTCGACTGAGTCAGACCGGACGATTATGCTATTGCCATCAATCCTGGCCTCTGCCCATACAAAGCCGCGATTGCCCCTGGTGAAATCAGTGCAGCCTGCCGACACGGCAAAACCAAGCGGCAGCCGACCATCACTCGTCTTTAGTCCCCCGCAGGTATGATCGAACTGGATACGTGCAATGTTACCCTCGACACACATAGTCTTGAATGTTGGCCCGGAATACGGAATAGTTTCCCCATAAGCAAGCTTCCGGGCGGCCAGGGCCAGACGTTCACCGAGGGGCGCCTTCCTGATCGGATGGATATTCTTTTCTTCGCCAAGATCAATCGCCACAGCCATGGCCGTGTTCGGTTCCTCCTGTCCCATGAACTGCGCTTCACGCAGTTCCGCCCAGGAGTGTTCAGACGGCTCAGCTCGTCGCGGCCCGAAATTTGCTTCTTGTCCAAAGATAAATGGTATATCCCCCAGCTTCCATGCCTTTCGCCAGTGCCGTATCAGCTTACGGAACAGTGTGCGATACTGATAGGCTCTTTCCGGGGCAGCCGCGCCCTGATACCAGAAGATTCCTTTAACGGGGGTAGAAGTCAATGGGACAATCATTCCATTAAACAGACCTGCCGGTGTCCATGTGCTCTCCGGTCCTACAAGTTTGGGGTGAGGTCCCGGTATGGGGCGTCCCTCACGCTCAGCAAGATCGGCATCATGATCCCATCGAGCAAACGCTTTACCGTAAGCGTCATTGCCATCCGGGAAATCCTTGAGCGATTGCCGCCATCTTGCCAGGATTGCGGAGAAATGATCATCTGACTCGAGCACATTCATCGGGACCCAGGCTTCCCCGGGGGTTTCCCCGACAGCAGCGGAAATTAAACCGACCGGCACGTTTAAAACCTTGCGCAACTCTCTGGCGGCGTAGTACGCCAAAGCCGAGAAGTTGATAACGGTCGCCTGGTTGCACTCGCACCAGGAACTGCCGCCAATCTCAGTTGCCGGCGCAAGGGACACACGCCTGGGTACGGTCATCAGCCGAATGCCGGGATCGTTTGCACGGGCCGCATCTTCCTTACCGCTTTCTGCTTCACTGAGCGCCATCGCCATGTTCGACTGGCCGGCACAAATCCAGATGTCCCCAACAACGACATTACGAAATTCCTTCTCATCATCACCGGCTCGGATAATGAAACTATCAGGACCGCCCGCTGCGAACGGGCCAACGCCAATCTCCCAGGCGCCAGTATCATCCGCAAATGTTGTCCAACTGTTAGCAAGAAACGAGATTGTGATTGTGCTGCCGGATTCCGCCTGACCGGAGAACGGCAACAGTACACAACGTTGGACAACTGCATTATCAGTAAGCAACGGCATTCTCATATTCCGCTCATTTCTCAGGCAATGAATCGGGATAGGGGGGGAGCCTTGCGGCTCTCCCCCTCCCACACCACCGGGCATACGGATCGCGTACCACGGCGGTTCGGTTTGATTAAGTTAGGCTACAGTACCGCACACAAACTCGGAAGTCCACGCGCAGCGAAGACCGCCGTGCCGACAAGGTCAAGCATGTGTGTCGCGAGATCCATATTCGAATCCTGAAGTGAACTTATTATTCTACCAAAATCCCCGTTTGCCGGGTGCGAACCGCCCTGCAACTTCGCATCATGCTTCCGGTGTTCGGGTTGTCAAACGGAAATTAAAGAAGACTTGATTCGGCGCCGGCGCCGGATATACTTGACGAGTAATGGAGAAGGGCAAGAAATGAACCGGCTGAAAAGAATACTGACGCTGGGCCTGGCGAAGAAACGGGCCTGGCAATTACCGCTGATTGCTGGTTTGCTGGTGCTCCTGAGTTACTGTCCTGTCGCCACGTCGGCGCCTTGGCAGACGGTGACCAAGAGCAAATGGCAAGGGAGCACGGCAGCCGAGGTCCGGGGACTCAAAGGCGACCGATCAGTGGTTGTGGCCTATCCGAAGAGCGAAGTGGCTCCTCTCGCCTGTGCTACTCCGCAAGCCCTCCCTGCCGGCGTCTACCTGGTCCGTTTCACGATTCGACCTTCCCAGGTGGCGGACGCGATCGCCTACAACACGAAGCTCCGGATCCATTACCAGAGGAAACTCATAACTGAGTTCGGCGGCGAGCTTTTCGCCAGAGTCCACCAACCGGAGACACGGACCATACAGATCGTGCACACTGGTGGTCCGTTAGCCCTGGGGCTCAGCGCGACGACGAATGCCAGAGCAGTCGAGCAGACCTTCACCGTTGCCATGCTGAAGGCCGGTGGCGTCAAGATGGGATCTGGCAATCCTGACGCACTGGCGGATGATGATGACGGCGATGATGGCCTCGACATTCCTGTGGACCTGGCATTGTCACCCAAGACATCTGTTTACTTCGTCATTGACAAGATGGAAGTGCAGACACTTTCCCAGAGCCTGCAGGTCGTCTCGGTTGAAACCGACCGCATTCGTTACGATCCGGGCAGCCAACTGAAAGGGAGGACGATCGTCCGCAAGGTAGGTCGCAGCAGCGGCTCCGGCACGATCAGTATCTACCTTGAGCACGGCGTGGCCGAGCGTACTAAGGTGAAGTCTATGCCGATCAAGCTGGCAAGCGGCACGAAAACAATTCGGTTCGAGATTCCGCTGCCAAAAGAGGAGTTCGGCTATGCTCTGGTCGTGGGGTACGTCTCTGCCGATGGCCGGGATCGCTCCGAAGCGCAGGAATACTTCGGCATTGCCGAGAATTTCTATCGCGTTGCGGTGTTCGGCAATATTGGCGGGCACGGCTTTACCAAGAGCACCGAGAAAAGGATGCGGGCCTCGGTGGAGAAGGCCAAGAAGAGCTACGCCAATACGTCGGAATTCTTTGCCTGGGCCGAAGAGGATATGGTGGAGATGAGTCCCCCGACGGAATACTGGTTCTCGGGGCAGACCTGCTACCACCTGAGAAAGCAGGGCCTGAAACGACTGATCGAATTGGCACATGAGAAGGGCATTGCCGTCGTCACCTATGGCAAGTTCATCATGTCCGGCTATCTCGGTTGGAAGACGGCCTATGACTATCCGAACGATCATCGCGGCCAGTACTTCTATCCGGTCGGCATGTGGGAGGGCGTCAACGTGGCGACCCTCGACCGCTTCCGCAACCGAGAATTCCAGATCTACGAATCACGCCCTCACATCACGGGCAATGTGTTTGATGCGTGGTGGCAGGACTTCCTCCCGATCAACCCGGACCGCACGCCGCGCATGGTGAAGATCGCCGCGGACGAGATGGTACGTTCGATTGAGATGTTTGGGTGGGATGCGGTACGCTGGGACGGTCACCCTCGCGGCGGCGGTCCCGAAGGCGGCCGGGCCGGCAAGTTCAACGTGGTCAACGCCCGTCGAACGCAGACACTGGTGCGCTACTTCAAAGATATCGTCGCGACCAAATACCCCAGATTCCGGCACGGCTACAACTACCTGCTCATCCAGAAAACGCCGAATTATGATTGGGCTTACGAGGACTACGAACTGGATGAGCTCTGCCGCGGCGGCGGACTGCTGATGAACGAGTCCATCGGGAATGCCACTGAGGGTCCGTTCGGCGCGATCGCGGCGAACCTGCAGGTGGAGGGCGATCTGTGCCGGGAACGCGGCGGCTACTTCCTCGGCATTGCCGGTGTCGGCGGGGACCGTGGCCGCCGGGACAACCTGATTGAGGCCGCTCTGTGGGCCGCATCCGGGGCGCGCACCTATGGCACGCCGCTGCAGGAACTGCGCCGCTACTACACCCGCTATTCCCAGTACTCCATCGATGAACGCCTGCGCCGGCTGACGAAGCCGGAGAAAATCCTCAACCCGACGGCGAAGACCACCCTCTGGTGGCAGCCGTTCGTCTATGAGACGCCACTGGCCAACGGCAAACGCCAGTTGGTGATCAATTTCCTCAATCTGCCGTTGAAGGAGATGCGAACGCCGCCCGGCAAGAACAAGTACACTATGCCGGCGGGCACGGATCCGGTCGAGTTTGAACTAAAACTCCCCAAAGGCTGGCAGGCCACCCGGTGGCGCCTCATCAACCCGTGGGACCTCCGGGTCACGAAGCTGCCGATCAGCAATAACCGCTTCCAGGTCCCAGCCGTCGCCATCTGGCGGGTCGGGGTGATTGATCTGAAAGTAGACGCCCGGACACGGGATCTAGCATCGCAATTCGGGCCGCCAAAGACCTTTGGCGTTCCCCGACCCAATCTCAAAGAGCGTCCGAAGGAAGTGGTCCTCGACGCCGGCAAGGAGATCTGGGACGTTAATAAAGACATGTCCAGCGTGATGCCCGGGCGCCGGCGCCAGGATCGGGAGACCGACAAACTCGATGCCCTCCCCATGGACCAGCGGAATGTGAAGCTGCTCAAAGAAAGGGCAAAGCACACGCCGGAGGAGTACCTGAAGGGCTGGTGGCGGGGCGGCAGCCTGCCGAGCGATCTCAAGCTGAAAGATAAGCCGCCGGAGTTCGGTGATCTCGCGCCCCAACGCAACAAACGCTTCGACATCTTCCACGGCCGCGGCGCCATGGACTACCGGTTGCGGCTGCCCCAGGTCTTTGCCGGGCTGAAGACGTTTCAGGCACATGATGCCCCCCTCTACGGCGTCCTGCGGCAGCACCCCGGCATGCGCCTGGGACGCGGTCTCGCCCCGGCGCACCTGCCGCAATACGACCTTGTATTGTTTACCGGCATCCCCCATTGCGCAATCGGTGCAGAGAACTCCTACGCGCTTGTCAACTATGTCAAAGCCGGCGGCGGCGTGGTCTTCACCGGCGGCGAATATGTCTTCGGCAAAGGCGGCTACATGTTCACGGTCCTCGACCGCGAATTGCTCCCGGTGCTCTGCACCGAGACGGTCGACACGCGGTACTCACAGGCGCCCCTGGTGTTCGAGCCGGGCAAGGATTTCGCCGAACTCGACGTCAAACTTGACTTCTCACCGAAGCCCTCCTTCTGGGTCTGGAACCAGGTTGCCCTCCGTGACGAGCCAACGGTGAAAGTCTTCCTCAAATCCGGCAACCGGCCCATCCTTGTCGGGCGTCAACTTGGCAAGGGCCGCATCGTCTGTCTGCTGGTTGACCACCGCGGCAAGTCCACCGAGAAACAGACCGCATTCTTTGACTGGACGGATTGGCCCAAGCTGATGCGTGCCATCCTGGCCTGGGCCGCACCAAACGCAATGAAGACCGACCCCCCGCCGAAACCAATGGCGGCGGCAGCAGTCAAGAAGCTCCGAGACCAGCTCCAGGGGGCCGAGATCGAAGACATTGTCGGTGATCTCGAAAACCTGGAAGACGATGAGGATGATATCGGCGGCCCCACCGGTGCAACCAGCAACAAGTTGAGCGCCGAAGAGATGACCAAGCGTATCAAGCTGCTGCATCGCCTGCTCAAGACGAAGCCAAGTGCCGGCGTAGCCGATCTCTTGGCGAGACAGTTGACCAGGGTGAGTGCACTTCCGGCCGGGGTCCGCTGGCAGATGATCGATTACATCAGTTCTGCGCCGCCAGCTAAACTGACCGGCGCCGCCAAGTCGGCAGTCAAGTCAGGCGAAGCTGACATCCGCCAAAGCAGCTATGAGCTGTTGGGGGTCGCCAACTCCGCCGAACTGCCGCGGCAGTTGCGCCGCGGACCGTCCAACCTGGAGCCCGATCCCGCCGGCCGACGACGAGCCCTCGCCCTGGGCATCATCCACTACCGCAAGCCGGACCTGGCGCCCATTGGCCGGAAACGTGTGGCTGCGTGGAATGCTGCGGAGAAGGCCACAAAGATGAAGTACACCATGGGGAAGGAGTTCTCACTCGAGCGCCCCGAGCATCCGTGCCTGAATGCCGAGGATCTTCTCCAACGCGTCGCCTGGCTGGCGTATCTGTCCCGACACGATGCGAAGACCTACGCCGCCCAGTTTGCCCGGGAGTGGCTGATGACGGCCACGTACGAACAGTGGTGCCAACGCAGCGCCTCGAATCTGTGGACCCGGAACATGTCACCGGCCGAGAAGAAGCGTGCCAGGGTCCGCGGCGAGGACTGGCGCCGCCTGCGAGCGATCTATGCCAGGGCTCGCCAGTTGTCCCAGCCGGGCATCGAAGCCTTGTTGAAGAAGCATCCGCAACTTGCCGCCGACGGTTTCCGACGCGCCAACTTCACCGCCGAGTTCCGCGCCGCAATGAATCTGCTCGGCAACATACGTGGCACAGACGCACAGCTGATCCTCCAAGCCCTGGCCAAGGGCGCCCGCAACGCGGATCTGGCTCGATTCGCGGCTGCTCGACTGCAAGACATGGGGCTCAGCAGGTAGGCAACCAGCGAGCATTGGCTGCTTTTCAAGTACCTGAGAGGCGCCTGTGGATTTATCCCTAGATGCGGTACGGCCTCTTGCAGTTTGCTTCGCCCCTCATAGGTGACATGTGTTCGGCCCTGGAGGGTGCCGCGATTTCGCCGGCCCTTTCAGCAGGTGCTCGTCGCTAATGTTGTCCGGTGAACAGTCAGAACATTGTTCAAACATTTCCCGGAAAAACTGCCAAACCTGCCTTGAACCACGATCCGGGTGAGTATACCCTCGCACCTGCCTTGCCTATAGATATTTCATGGGTAAGGATTTATACCATAGACCGCAGCCGAAGGCAGCTCACCTGCTCCGAAAGAACAGGAGAATCCCGATGAATCGGGATGGAGCTGGCGGCTGGCGGAGAGGCAGGGATTCGAACCCTGGGTACGGTTGCCCGCACAGTGCATTTCGAGTGCACCCCGTTCGACCACTCCGGCACCTCTCCGGCCATGTAGTCAAGGGGAATTACTCGGGTATAATATCTGACCCGAAGCGAAAAGCAAAGGCGTTGCCCCCGGAAATTCAGGCGTTCCGGTGAGGGATTGATTCGTTCTCGGCGCCTTGACAGGTTGCTCCACGCCGCTTATGCTGTATCGCTCTGAACGGGAAGCTGACAGGCAAGCGAAGAGCCCAGGTTATGGACGGGGAATTATTGCATGAATTGCGGCAGGAGGTCGGGCGGGTGCTGCCCGAGGTAACCGAGCTGCGCCGGCGCCTTCATGCGGAGCCGGAACTTTACCCGAAGGAACTAAAGACACGGGCGCAGCTTGCTGCGGCGTTGGCGGGCACCTCGCTAAAGATTCAGGACCCGCTGTTGGGCACGGACCTGATCGGTGAACTGCCGGGACGCAGCGACCGGACCATCGTGTTGCGGGCAGACCTCGATGCGCTGCCGATTATGGAGGAAAGCGCCAAGGATTATCAATCGACCGCGCCGGGTGTAATGCATGCCTGCGGCCACGACGGGCATGCGGCCATGCTGGCCGGCGCCGTCAAAGTGCTGGACCGGCTGCGGGCATACCTGCCGGTGACGGTGCGTTTCGTATTTCAGCCGGGCGAGGAAATGGGCTGCGGCGGCGAGCGGCTGGTTAAGCTGGGCGCCTGCGACGGGGCGGCAGCCGCCTTTGCCCTGCACGGCTGGCCGGGGTTGCCGGTGGGCACAATCTCCGCCCGGGCCGGGGTGATGTGTGCGGCGGCTGATTTCTACGGGCTTGAATTCCGTGGCCGAGGCGGGCACGCGGCGCTGCCAGGCCAGACGGTGAACCCGATCCCGGCCGCGGCACGGATGGCTGGGGAGATTCAGGCACTGCACGATGAGCTTAATGCCGCCTGCGGCGCGGTGGTGACGGTGAGCTCTTTTCACGCGGGTACGGCCGCGAACCTCATCCCGGACACGGCCCTGCTCGAGGGTACGGTGCGCTACCTCGAGGAAGGTTTCGGCGACCAGGTTGCAAGGCGCCTGGCGGAACTTGTGCAACAAACAATCAACCGCACTAAGGTTAAAGCCGAGCTGAGCTACCAGAAACGGTATTGGTTGCCGGTGCTGAATTCGGCCAAGGGCGCCGCGCACGTCCGGCGGCTGGCGGCAACTTATTTGCCGGAGGGGAAATGGGTGGAAGCGGCGGAACCGGCAATGGTGGCGGAGGATTTTGCCTTTTACCTGCAAGATCGCGACGGCGCCATGTTTTGGCTGGGCCTGGGCGAAGATTGGCCCAAGCTGCACACGCCTGTTTTCGATTTCAATGAGGCGGCGCTGTCCACCGGCATCCTGATGTTCTGCCTGATCGCTTTGGAATATTAAAGCGAATGGTCTTGCCGGCAGATATAAGTCGCAAGCGCGGATTCATCCGAGGGACGGGCATCCGGCGGCTGGCAGTTTCGCGAATAGATGCTATGATTCGGATAAGCCAAGAATCGCCAACTGACGCGGAGTGGGACCATGAGTGAGTCACTGCCACCGGTTTACGATGCACAAAGAGAAGCTCGCCTCCGGCGCTGGCGCCGGAGGCGGCGGCGGCTTATCTGGGCACTGAGCGTTATTCTCTTCGGGGCAGCGGTCTGCTGCTGGTTTCACAGCGCGAGATATAACGTGCACGAGCTTGCCGAACAAGGAAACGCTGCAACCCTCGTCTACGTCCTGGTATTTCATCCTTTCAGGGCCAGCGCCGGCGATAATGACGGCCGCACGCCGCTGCACTGGGCAAAAGATAAAGGCGTTGCCAAGCTCTTGCTCACCGTCAGGGCCAAGGTCAACGCCAGAGACAATAACGGCCGCACACCATTGCACGAGGCGGCCGAGGAAGGCCTGGTGAAAATCATCAGGCTCTTGCTCGAGGCTGGCGCTGAGGTTAACGCCAAGAACGGTTATAATGGCGGCACACCCCTGTTCGACGCCGCCAAAGAGGGGCGCGCTAAAGCCGTCGTGGCCCTGTTCGCAGGCGGCGCCAACGCCAATAGCCGGGAAGAAGACGGTGATTCAGCCTTGCATTGGGCGGCAAATGCGCAAGTCGCCAAACTCCTGCTCAAGGCCGGGGCCGAGGCCAGCGCCAGGAATAATGACCGGGGCACGCCGCTGCACTGGGCGAAAGATGAAGATGTCGCTCGGCTCCTGCTCGAGTCCGGCGCCGAAGTCAACGCCACGGATAATAATGGCCGCACGCCATTACATGAGGCGGCCGCTTACGACCGGATTGACGTTGCCAGGCTGCTGCTCGAGGCCGGCGCTGACATCCAGGTGAAAGATAACGATGCCAAAACTGCCCTGGACCTGGCTGTGGCCAAGAGCCACAAGACGATTGCCAGATTTATCCGCCGGCGCAGTCAGCAACAGAAAAAAGCGCCGGAAGAACCTCACGCGCCCTAACCCCAAACCTGGGCCCGCACTTTCGAAAGAAAGCATCTTTGATCTTCACCGCGAATACCAGGCGTTGCGCCAGTCCGACAAGGGCATGACCTGGGACTTTGTGGTGAAGCTCAAGAAGCTGATGCAGGCTTACAAACGGGCCGACGAGTAGCGCAGGCTTTCCAGCCTGCAGCTTTCCGGAGGTGTCCCGGAGGGACAGCGTGAATGTAGCCCAGCACTTTAGTGCTGGGTTTTTGAGGGTGAATCAATCCAGTCCCGTAGGGACGACTGAGATAGCCAAGGGCTTCGGGCCGCAGGACAAGTGCCGGAATTTTCGTCGCGGCCTGGCCTGACACCCCTTCCGGGCCGCCAAGCCAGGCCGCGACGAATGATTTAACGTTTTATATATCAACGCCCTATTACCCAGCACTGAAGTGCTGGGCTACGTTGACAACGTCCTTTCAGGACGTCTCCTGTCGCTCCCGGCGGGGGCTCTATTCCTTTTTCTCGCCAGGGATCCACGGGTTTACGCCCGAGGGTACATCATACCGTCCGCCACTAGCGGACTTTCCCCGAGGACATCGGCTATGCCCATTGCCAGATCGGGACGATGCTGTACTCGGCGGGATCGGATTACGAGTACGATTCACAGACATCCTATGGAGTACTGGAGTGTTGGAGTGTTGGAGTGTTGGGTAAGAACACGTTAGACGACAATAAAACCGCTGCAAAGTCCAAAGATCGTTTCCGCTGAGCTCCACCGAATTG
>SDBT01002440.1_pt1 | contig 32878 bp, 54 predicted proteins | sample 2277101 | NCBI WGS metagenome assembly SDBT01 (sample SAMN10404973, study PRJNA504765) | marine sediment metagenome | isolation source: marine sediment core GS10_PC15, 103 cmbsf | place: Arctic Ocean: Southern Knipovich Ridge | collected 2010
GTAGAGTATAGAATTATTCTTGTAAAGCTATTTGACAATCTTTTGCGACTGTTTTGCAGACCTTTTGACCGGGTTGCCTTGTTTCCGTTCGGGGTTTCTTCGGGTATGTCAATCTGACAGTGCCACATTGGCAGGCTAACTGCCACAATGGCACGACGTTGGCAGGATAAGGCAGGCCGCACGATTCCGGGCGTTATGACGTGGGAAACTTTGTGGAGAACTCCGTGGTAAACATAATATCCGGGCACCTTGCCATGAGACAAAATGTGGATAACTCCGTTAGTGGTGGCTGCGTAGCACATTCCAAACTTTCGCAGTTTGCGGTGCCAATTCGTGGCACGGGCCGTGCAATAGTATCGGGCAGACTTGAACGATGGAGCGAGACATGCTGACTAGACTTCTGGAGTGGTTCGGGTTCGACCTGACGACACGGCGACAGCTTGCCGCGATCCGGCAGCGCCGCCTAGCGTGGCCTGACTGCGACTGCTCGACACACCGCCCGCTGTCGAATCTATGGCGGGCACGAAAGATGGAGTTGCACGCGAGGTTTCTGAATGACGAGTTCTGCTCGTGCGCGTGGTCCCCTTATGTTTCCTGCTTGCGCCACAAGGCGACAAGCTAACCCCGGACGGGGGCGCTACCAGAGGCCCCCGGAAAGGTCCGAACAATGTGCAAGACTGGCCTGATGAACGAGAACTATTACAACCCAACGGCAGAACGGTTCGACTCCGAATACGACAGGGGACTAGACAGGGAACTAGAGCCGACAAAGTACGTTCTGACCTCTAACCCGCTGTGCAATTCGGCAGGAATCGTCCGGTGGCTTGTCAACGTAAACCGAACCGATCCAAAGTTCGCCCGTGACTTCCTGCGGGATGCCTACAACCTGCCCGAAGATATTGCTGCCGGGTTGATGGACGGGTTGATTCCGTTCACATACAACGGGGATACCGTGGAGTTTCAGGTATGACGATGCACAAGAGCATAACCCCGGACAGGATCAAAGCAGCGAGGGAGCGCAACGAGTCGAGGGTAGATGCTGAGGCGTGGGGTTTCTGTTTCGCATGTGGCGAGGATGTGGAAGGTGCAAACCCGAACGCATTCAGCCCGACAGAATGCGTCTTCTGTGAAGCTCCGGCGGTGCATGGTCTAGTGATGACCATATACCGATATATCTCGTGACGATGCAGGAGTTTATTCGCCAGAACAGGGCCGAACTAGATGCGGCCATTCGGCGCGTCGTTCCGAACATTCGCACCATAGACGATGGCGAGCGGCGGGCGTGGATCGAAAACGACGAGGGCCTATACTACTGGGCCAAATCGGAAGGGGTTGACGTATGACGTTCGTGGAGTGGGGCCAGCGCAACGGTTTCACTATGGGCGGCAAGACCGCACCAGAGACACCGCTACGATCAGCGGGTAACCCTGACCCGGCGGGCCGGTGTGACTGCGCGCCGTGTGGGCTAGGTTACCAGACAGACAAGTATGTGCGACACCGCATACGCATAGACATAGTACACGGTAGGATCGAGACAACGATGGAAGCAACGAGACAACCCGAACAGAGAGGGTAGGAACATGGCACGATTCCGAAGCACGATGCAAGGGCAGCGGGGCCTAGCTTCTCGACTTGGCAGCAAGGCAAGCGGGATGCGGGTCAACGTCAACGGATGGGATTCCGGCCTACGAATCGTGGCACGAGTGGACCGGCAGGGGCGGGATACGTTTGACGTGTACGCCAGCGGGGGCAGCAACGATGCTAACGTCCTGACTCACCTGCTTACGTTGCAGGGGTCGGGCGTGATACTGACAGGGGCGACAGAGTACGCCAGAAGGGGCGACAGGGTACTAGTCAACGCCCGGCGCTAACGCCCGGCGAGCCGGGGGCGCTAGGCATGGCCCCCGGTAACGATGGACGGCAGAGAGGCCACTAGATGGCACAGCGACCGGCTGTGGGGGGGTGTCTGTTTTTTTCGCAGCAGGCGACCTATGGCGTGGCACGATTTTTGCCCCTTCCTAATGAGCCAGAGCAACTTTTTAGTTTACTTTTCACACTTCCTAGAAAGCCAAGCCTTGAAATCCCGCCACGCAACAAATATATCTTTCGAACTCCGGTCAGATACCATCCTGTTCCAGTCTTCAATGAACCGAGAGAAGTCGTGACCGTTGCAATTTGGGTGTCCGCAATCGCAGTATTTACTCATTCTCTTCCTTTCCTTCCTCCTTCTTTTCTTCCTTCCATTTCTTATACAACTTACGAATAGCTGATGCTGCGGTTGGTTCATATGCAACTGACAAATAGCTATCTCGATGCCTACGACTAACCATCCATGGTCCATCTGGATCGCGGAAGATGTTTATACTACCCATCTCTTCAATCATACTTGCTATAGATTTTATGGTCTTTGTCTTCAAGGGCGGCATGTAACACATCCAGCAACCTTCAGGCGCATCTTGGCAATTCTGACAACTAATGACACTCATGCTTGCGCCTTCCATTTCTTATATAGTGCACGAATGGCATCTTCAAGCGTAGACTCATCTGTAACATACAGAGTATCTATTGGTCCTGTGGACCTTGCTACTGCCCAACCAAATTTTCCTTTCGTAATACCACATCCACCCATTTCCTCGATCATCTCCATTGGTGTCGAATCTCGCACAATCCCGTCACAGGTGCAACACCGTTGGACTAGTTTGTTTCGCGGCGTATATGGTTTCTGGTCGTCACAGTCGCAACGACCTTGCATTCCTTTCACTGTCATCTTTATTCCTTATCTCCCTCTTTTTTCCACCACTCTTTCATGCAATCGTTCCACCCTTCTAAGTAGATACGTCTGTACATACTTGAAAAACAAGCTCGCATGTAGTTTTCATGTGCCGTCTTCTCTGGCATGTATCCTCGTTTTCGAAGAGTGTTATCTATAACTTCACCTAGTTCTTTTTCGTCCCATTCATTGCTCATTTTGCTGTTACTGCTATTGTTATCCCCATGGCGTTTGTTAGACAGAAGATATCGTGACATACCATATAACTACCATGGTCTCTTTTCATGGCACCAGCATTGACCTCAATGAATAGCTTCGCTTGATCGCCACAAAAACAAGTGAACTTGGTATCCTCTTTCAGCAACTTACAACGTATCGTTGACCTCAAAGGGTAGGACATTATGTGTCTACTCTTACTCACTCTCTCCACTCAATCTGTGTATGCCCAGCACCCATTGTCATGAACATACCTTCATCGTTTCCACTCTTACCCCCCTTATTCCCGGCTTCCCTGAGATCATATAGCAAATTCCTACCTATACCATCTGGGCCTGCTGCCCCGCCCACGGCTGTAGTAAGATACTCCAACTCTGTCCGCGTGACAGTAAGGGTTACTATATAAATGTTGTCCACTGGTCTTTTTACTTCTAATTTCTTATGTTTCATTTTTTCACTTCCAAACCTTCCATTAGTACATCAATTTCAGCTAGCAGTTTCTGGCATGCATCAAGACCATCACGCACAGCATCTTGACAAAACCCAACATTCGTCTGTCGATCCTTCAAGTTAACCATTTTGCGATCAATGGCTCTACGGATCAACACCTTCTGTTCTTTATTCATCTTCATCCTCATCTTCGAAGAACTTTATCTTATGAGCCTCTGCAAACGCCTTACTCATTCCTTGGTAGATCGCACGAGGGGCTACCACTGGTAAGGCTAACGCGATCATCAATTGTCTTCTGGCCTTCCTGCGATGTGTTATATGGTAGCTGTGTATCTCTGGACTATCATATACATCATACGTAATGAGATAGTTTGCTCCACCAATAAATATAACTATCCCCCATATTACACCGAATATTATTAACGCAATCATCATTTCACTTCTCCTTTTCTGTGAACACAAGCCTAATCTCGTGCTGGTCCTGTTGATCTATGGCTTGCATGAAACGGCTTAAAGGGAAACGTGACGCCTCTGTAGTCCCTCTGACCATTAGATCAATGCTAGTATTTGTAGGGTCCATGTTAACGCTGACGATGTATACGCCTATCTCCATTGTGGTCATTTGAAAACTATTCCTTCGTCATCCTTGATAAGCTCCGTGATTGCCAAAATGGCTTCATGGGCGTTCTTGGTTTCTTCCCTCGCCTTGCGTTCAGCTTCTTCTTTCTTTTTAACCCACTCGACAGACCACATAGCTGAACTAGCGATGGACCTTTGGGCGGGGATTACTTTGGTTCTACGCCACCACGGTATGGGCATAGTCCGGTCAAAGGTCCATTTTCTGGGAATTTCGGGTTTCGGGTGCAGGTGCCCAGTTGATAGCCATATGTCTCTATTATAGTAAAGGGTTTTAAGGGTGGTTCGATGGGGGTCATTTTCGTCATAAATATGCTTCATGTAAAACTTTACCAGCGTTTGTCCTCCCTCTTCCTTTATCTCTGTACTCTGTACACTCTCTACGTAGTATGTATCCCCTCTCCAGATCTCACTCATCTTCTGTCCATCTTCTGTCACCCTCTTCATAAATAACTGTTGCTATACCACCTATGATAAGCAACACCGGGACGATAACGACAACTATGGGATAGGTAAATACAAAGTGGGCTATAGCAAATGTTACAGCGGCTATTGTGACAAACACCAATACCGCCATTACCCAAGCACGTACCCATCTTTCGAACTTGCTCACACCCACCCTCCTAGCGCGAAGACACCAATCAAAAATACTATTAGCGCAAAGGCTGCAAAGATAACAAGTACATGCCAGACTTTCATTCTTTCCCTTTTCCTTACTTCTTTTCCTTTTCCTCTATTACTAACCACGCTGCCAGTTTCCCTTCTAGGCGACGTTCATAGCTATATGGTGGACCTACCGCAATATCAAGAGCACGAAGTTTGATGACTGCAAGATTGTAAGGAGTAATCTCTCCGGCCCTATTTTGGATTATTTGCATACACTCATTGAATGGAACCAAACCATTTAGTGCGACCACTCCCGCCTCGACTGCTTCGTTAATCCTTTGCTTGCGTTCTCGCCGCGCTTTTAGCCACTTCATTCTTTCCCTCTTATAACGATGCAAACATCTAAGCGGTTGATCGCTGTATCGACTTTAGCTTCTATTCTTTCCAAGCGTTCCAGATATTCGGCACCTTTACTCCAAGACGAATTTGACGGCGCACACCCTGCTAGTAGTATGATTAGCCATATAGTTCTCATTCTTCCCCCTCTATGTAGGTGAGGCGGTGCTTGAATGTATCGCCGCGTTTGGCATCTTTCGGTGCTCGTATTCGGGGTATGGAAAGCATCGGTATTCCATCAACTATCACGCATACACTCTCCACCGCTACGTCCTCGTTCTCCTGCTGGCGGGTATAAGTAGCCATTGCCACCAGTGTCCCGTCTTGTTCCCGAAGTGCTACGTCGAGTGTGGATGGTAGTGTGACATTTCCGATGCGGTTCTTGTAGTAGGTGATAGCTTCGCCAGCGTCTACTGGCATGACAGCACCTCCTTCATCCTCCCAACCTAGCATCTGGTCTTCTTCGTAGTCCGGGTCATTCTGTTCCCGCCATTCACGAATACATTCGTCCGCTTCAGACATCGCATCATCTGGATCTCTAGACGCAGCAAACCGTTCGATATCATTCATCATTTTCCGAACCTCTTTCTTGCTGACTGTTGTGCTTCCTTTATACGCTCTGTCTCTTTCTCCAAGTATTCTTTGCGCTCTTCTTCGTTTGTTGGCGGGTGTACCGTGTCATGGTGGTCCGGGTTGTAGCACACATGGCTCCCATAATTTCCTCCTACATGCCACGAATCTTCACAGCCACCACCCATCGGGCCTGCCTTATTACAGAACCGTGCATCATTGGTTTTCTGGTAAACAGCGACCGCTCGCATCCCTGCATTCTTCAGCAACGCGGTGAGTAGGGCAGAATGGAAACGAGCAGGAATTCGTAGACACAATACTTCATCGTCCATAATTTTTAGGATGTCACCGAAGCGTGAATCTTGCACCTGTAATACTTTAATCCCACTCATCTTCCTCTTCCTCTTCCTTTATGTCAGAGATAGCGATACGTAACGTTACGAATAATAAAGATACACGAATGTCGATATACGAAGGTCCGGTGGTAAACACAAACCCAAGCTCAGGCCACACATATGCTTCAATGGATAAGTATAGCGGACCCAACATTCCCGACATCCCGATACCTGTTACTTCACTCATTGAATTTCTCGATTGCTTTCAGTTGTTTTTGGTCTATGTCTCTCTGTGTTCCGGGGATTGGATCTCCCTCTTCCCATACTCCGTACTTAGTAACCCATCTAGTCCAAACAGAACCGTCGTCACACACCACTTCTATGAAAACGCTGTCATGTATTACGCTAGTGGTTACACCTACTGGTGATCTATCCAAGAAATATCTCGTCTGCCAGAACGTACACATGTGCTTGCCTGCCAGAATCTGTGGCTCGTGTCCTCTCTGTTCTCTTGACGAACCCGCCCATCTCTAATTCCTTGCGACGAGTACGACACGATGATGGCCGCACGTTCAATATGTTTTCTATATCCCGGTCTATAAGCCCATGTTCTCCGCTTTCCATGAATAACTCTAATATTCGATAGCGAATAGTCCCTACATTTGGCAGCATCATCAGTGCTGCCGCCTTGCTGGTATCGCTGCCTTTTGTGTATGGCGGGATTCCACCATACGACGTTTTGGTCAGCCTGTCTACCGTATCAAAGTCAATATTCATCTGCCTCAAAGAAATCCCCCTTTTCCAGTTAGTTCATGGTCAGCAAGAAACTCAAGAATGGGTTTCCCACCGAACTCTCCTTCTCGTATTATTTTCTCCAATATATCAGTCCCTCTTTCCGTTGTCAAGAATTCCCATCCGTCACAAGGAATCCACATATCGAGCGGAGCGAAGTAACTGTACTGCCCCCATACGTCTAGCACGAATAGACCGGGACGATACAGCTTCTTCGTGAATCGCCACTTGTCCTGCTTACTGTCATAGTAGTATGATTGAACAATACTTATACCGAAAGTTATGTCGTCCACACGAAATGTCTTCATGTATCTCTTAGGTATTTCGTGCATACGTTTCAAGCCATGATATTGCATGACGATGGTAACCTTATCTTCCACGCGCCCTCGATTCCATGCAGGAGTGATTCAACCCCTCGGCATATAGCCAGTGCCCGCACTTGTTGCATCGCTTGTCTGCGGCTTCTCCTTGATGAAAGGGGTTGGCGACATCACTAAGCCACTTTAGCCCCTTTCTCTTCGCGTACTTCGCGTGTTCCGTTTCGTGTCTTTGTTTCTTCAACATCTTGACTTTCCTCTCGGAAGGTGTTATCGTGTCGTCTTCCGTACTCGTCTCTTGAAATTTTGCTTGGACGCCTGCTGTCTTCCTTGCTCATCTCGGTAAGATAACATATTTTCGGTTTTGGCGCAAGGGGTGACAGAATTGTCGTGGGGTGACAGAATTGTCGCTAAATCACTCTATAATATTGGTAACTAAGGTAACCAAGGTAACCTTGTTGTTTGGAATCTTTAAGGGGTAACCAAAGTAAACACCTAAGTAACCAAAAACGTTTAATTCTGTGCAAACTTTTAGCATAAAGTTTAGTACTATAAAAGTACACAAAACGTTAATTAACAACTAGTTATGCTATCATAAAGTACAAATATCCTAATTGGTTGCCAGTTACCCTCTTGACAGGTACACAATAATGTGTTATATTGCCGTAATTGCCAAAGGAGGGCGAATGTTTGAGTTCTTGAGAAAACTGGAACAGACGAACAAAACTGACGAATTGCGCGAGATTATCGAGCCAGCAGTAGAAGAGGCTGTTCTTCGTGCAATATCATTCGTCAGAGAAGACTTCGAAAATCTGGAAAAGGTTGCTGTTCTGAAGAGACAGAAGCTTGGTCTTGAGGAAGATCTGGAAAAACTGAAACTTCAGAAGGAACGTAAGGAAGAAGAGTTCGACAGACGAGAAAGAGAGATCGAGCACAAAGTTGGCCTTGATAGACAGAGAATGGAACAAGAGGGTACGCTACAAAAGCGTGAGGCTGTGCTTGAAGCGAAAGAGAGTAACTTGGAGCAGTCTCAAGAGGCATTCGATGAGCGCATGGAGTTCTTCAAGCAGGAGCTTTCAGACCAGAAGGGTTTGCTGAAGAGTGTTCTCGATAGACTACCTACGGCTGAAATCTTCGCTGGACTAGGAACACCGAAGAGTGCCGAGTAGTTTTGGTAGATCACTTAGAAAGCTTTGTATCGCTGGTGAAGCAGTCAGACAGATGGATTCGCATTCCCTTCAACAGTGGATTGCACATGAGTTTCAATTGACAGGAGGTACTTGGGTGAAGGATACGTGGTTGGGCAATACCACTGCTACTTCTAGTGTAATTTATACTGATGCGTATGGTGTTAGTGGTCCAACGATTAAGGTACACTATGACTCTAAAATGGATCATTACGTTTATGCAGAGCAAGCACCCATGGCACCTCCACAAGTATCGGTAATACAGAATGATTTCAATTATAACCTTGGCTATGAGAAACCGAAGAGCGGAAAGAAAACAGAAATACAGAAGTTGGGTGACAGAGTATCGAAGGTATGTAAACAAGGTAGGTTGTGTTTAGCTTAAAAGGAAAAGGAGACAGTGTGAGTGAATTGAAAGATCAGGGAAGTTTCTTGAAATGGGTAGTAGTTGCCAGTATTGGCATACTATTAGCTGTTGGTATCGGTGGTGGTGGTGAGTATGTTTACCAGACTGTTTGGGGTGTAAAAACCGCTGACGTTCGAAGAGAAGTGTTCGAAGAGTCAAAATCGTTTGTACACGGTACGATTCGTGACATTGAAAATTTGTCTGTAGATTACGCCAAAGCAGATAGTGATACGGAGCGTGCGATCATCAAACAGACCGTACTCCATCGGGTGTCTACGTTTGACACAAAGGAGTTACCGGAGCATTTGGTTACATTCGTGGAAGACCTCAGAAAAGGAGATTTACAATGAGGTGGACTAAGGGAGTAGGAATTGTTGCGCTGATGTTCATGGTAGTCGCGTTTGGTGGCTGTGATGAAACTTCGGCAGATAGGTTGGGTGAACAGATGGAGCGTGAGACAGCAGAACTTACTGCGGAAGCGCACCGTCAACTTGGTATGCCGGATATTATCAATTTCACTGAGCGTAGGTTTATGAAGCAGATTCTTGAGCTTCGTGACAAGGAAACGGTAACCCATACGTATATAATCGACTTCAACGGCCAATTGCATTACTTGTGCCAGTCGATTGGTTACGGAATTCCATACTCAACGCAGTACACAAACCCGAATAGAACTGAACGTGTCTACCAAGGTGAAATCGCTATCCCGCAGGCAGACCCGAACGGTTTATTCTCTGTCGGCGGTACGGCAGCTACATGGGTACTTTGCCTTGATGAATCAGATGGTGACATTGATCCTTTGTACATTGAACCAGAGATCCTTGTCAGTCCATTCATGCTCAATGCAGAGGGTGGAGATTACTACAGTGCAGCAAAACAGAGCGCACAGGCTACAGAAGGAATCAATTAAAGCGTTTTGCAATTTGTGTGACAGGTTGCGGACTTTGCACACACTAGTTATAGTATGCGCTGCGGGGAACATACACGGGCGCGAATACATTAGAAGATAGCTAGAGACCCGCGCCAAAGCGGAGTTTTTGGTTAGCACTTGACAAATAGGTCGTCATGTTGTATGTTCCTTGTATCATGGGGATGTAGCTCAACCGGGAGAGCATCTGCCTTGCAAGCAGAAGGTTGTGGGTTCGAAGCCCATCTTCTCCATTAAGGGTGGTAGTCGGTCGTTTGACAATTTGGTGTGTTACGGAGTATGGAGAGGCTGGGATCATCGGCTTCCCTGTCACGGAAGCAATGACGGGTTCGATTCCCGTATACTCCGCTTGGTCGTCGTCGCCGCAGGAATGCGACGTAAGGGTAATCAGAGTATTACTTTAACAGGTTCAGGTGTGAAGACAGGTTTTATTCTCTGATCGGAAATCTGACAGAAGGGTAGGGATTTGTCAGGCGACGGCTTATCATAGAGAATTAGCTTAATTGGATAAAGCACACGGTTTGGGACCGTGGGGATGAGAGTTCGAATCTCTTGTTCTCTATTGGGGGTGCGCGTCGTGCGCTTAAAGGTGGGACTTGACCCGCGCCTCATATTCGATGGGTGGTAACTCAGAGGTAGAGTTCTGTTCTGATACAGCAGCGGTCGAGGGTTCGAATCCCTCTCACCCTATTTTCTCTGCGCTGTCGCGTAGAATAAAAGCCCTGTCGGGCAGGAGAAAAAAATGTATGACGAAAAGTATCTGGTGGAATCAGAGGATTCCACCAACGGTGATGTAGCTGTTGCCGAAAGGAAAGAGACTTACGTGGCGTTTGTCATTGATGAGTCTGGTAGTATGAGTGGTGAAGAGGATGCTGTAATCAGTGGTTTTAACGAACAACTGAACATCATCAAAGATCAACAGGATCAGGGTGGTGACGTGTTCGTGGGGTTGTACAAGTTTGGTACGCGCCCGGACAGTAGGCCACGTCGTTTGTTCAAAGACAAGAGGCCGAATGACCTACTTCCTCTGAGCAGAAAGAACTATGCGCCGTTTGGAAATACGCCGATGAGAGATGGCGTTGGAATGGCGCTGTTGGACTTGATGCAGCATGACGAAGAGGACGATGGGGTGAATCGTGCGTTTCTTGTGGTTGTGTTCACGGATGGATTCGAAAACGCTAGCAAGGAATGGGATGCAAAGCAACTTGCAGAGAAGATTGAAGCACTTCAGGATACGGGTAGGTGGACGATTTCATACATCGGAACCAACGTAGATCCAACGAAGTTTGCTGAGACACAATATGTTCCATTTTCGAACATTATTTCAACTCCAACTGTTGCTGGAGGAATGGCAGTAGCGAGTGCTTCGATGAGCAACTATTTTTCGGCAACACGAGGTAGGGGTGGAACATCAACGTCAAATTATGTGACGCCAACTCCAACGCCTAAGAAAGAAGTTGAAAAGTACGATGAAACGTACTTGAAGTGGCCTGATGACAACAGTTAAGTTGTCAATGAAGTAACCTCGGATTGCGCTCCGGGGGTTAACGGTGTTCGCTTGGCGGCTGTCCTTTCACCGTGTGCAGGGTCTCGACTGCATGAAGACAACGAGAACCGCAACGTGCCGATGTAGCTCAGAGGTAGAGCGGCTGGTTGAAGCCCAGCGTCGTCCGGGGTTCGATTCCCTGCGTTGGTATCTTGCCTGAGTGGTGGAAATGGCTTACACAGCGGTCTTAGAAACCGTATCCCGTAACGGGACTGAGGGTTCGAATCCCTCCTTGGGTATTATAGCCTTGTGGCGAAACGGAAGACGCGAAGAGCTTAAACCTCTTTGCCGGAAACGGCGTGTGGGTTCGACTCCCACCTTGGCTACTAGTTTAGATGGGCCGAAGGAGAAACGGTTATCTTTCAGAAAAAAGCATGCGGGTGTAAGCCCTGCAATACCTCGTTTCCCACACCTTGTCTGTCTAACGCATATTAGCAAAGCATAGAACATTTGGTGGGCCGAAGTGAAATGGTTATCGGATAAAGCTGGGCTTGCCCAGTGATGGGGCTTCGAAACCCCAAGCCATGCTTGCATGGTCAACTCGTTTTACACACCTTGTCCACTAAGACATTTAGCGAACCGAACATGGAATGGTTATCAAAAGTTCGATTCTTTTAATCCCCTTACATGGGGATTGCCATGGCGGCACTCTGCAATTTACGTGCAGAATCCCCATTACATAAAAACTTGTTCGCTAACACGCTTCTGTAGCTCAGTCTGGCCAGAGCCGCGCCTTTGTAACGCGCACGTCGTCGGTTCGAATCCGACCGGAAGCTTTGAAGTATCATTCATCCGTGGCTCGATTGGAAAGCGGCTGGCTGTTAACCAGAGATATGCAGGTTCGAATCCTGCCGGATGAGTTCTTGGTGTACCGTCTAGGTATACCACGATTGGGGATGTTCGGTTCGAAACGGCTCCCCTAACGTAGCAGATAGGTTATGGTGACCAAACTGGTTCCAAACCAGTAGGAAAGGGTTCGATTCCTTTATTTGCTGTGCGGTGTAGTGCAGCGGTCTAGCACACCGGTCTCATAAGCCGGAGATCATGGGTTCGAATCCCATCACCGCTTTGTAGCCTCGTGGCTGACTGGACTAGGCGACGGTCTTCTAAACCGTTCTAAGCGGGTTCGATTCCTGCCGGGGTTGTACGAAGGTGAGTAGGCTAAATGGTTAAGCCATCGCTCTGTGAAAGCGGGGATGCGGGTTCAAGTCCCGTCCACCTGATACGCTGGATCTAATGACGATTAGTTAATCGGAGGGTATGCTACCATCGACCAGCAAACATTGGGGCTTAACTCAGTGGTAAGAGTTCCGATCTTATACGTCGGCGGTCATGGGTTCGATCCCCATAGCCCCTACTTGACAAACAGTACAGAAAGTGTTATGATGAAGTTGTGGTTAATCTTCGCAGGTTCAGGTTGGAATACAGTAGTACGAGCAGATAAAATAGGTGACGCGCTAGGAAAGGTCACTGATCTGTACAAGAAGTATAACGATGGAGTATGGCCGCGAATGAAGGTCTACGAAATCAAGTAACGATGGTCCGTAGCAAAACGTGCAATGCACCCGGCTTTTAACCGGAAGAGTGAGGGTTCGAATCCCTCCGGGCCTATATGCCAAAACATACGAAAAAGGGTGGAACGAAAAAGAAGTAATCATACCTTGATAGCTCAGTTTGGACAGAGCGCCTGACTACGGATCAGGGTGTCGCGGGTTCGAATCCTGCTCAGGGTACTTTGTGACATAAGTGTTTATGGCTGCACGCCTGCCTTCCAAGCAGGATGGACGAGTTCGAATCTCGTATGTCGCTCTCGGGTGGAGAAGTTGCAAACATAGGTTACCGGATTGGCCGAAAGTCTCTCTCTACCCCATGCACTTGTAGCTCAGATGGAAGAGCGCAACGTTGCCAACGTTGAGGTCGCGGGTTCGATCCCCGCTAGGTGCTCTTTGCCGGTGTGGTGAAATGGAAGACACGCTGGATTCAAAACCCAGTGCTTCACGGCGTGAAGGTTCGACTCCTTCCATCGGCATACGCAGTGACCTTCGAAAGAAGGCGGAAAGCGACGGTGGCACTCGACTGGATGGTTCCTAACGGGGCCAAGAGCGGCGTTCGGAGATGGTCACTCACTGCAAACAAAGATGCTTAGTGTAATGGCAACACATCTGGCTCTGACCCAGAAGAGTCTCAGTTCGAATCTGAGAGTATCTGTTTTTGGAAGCGCCGTCATTGGTGCGACAAGCACTCTGCTAAGGTGTGGCCCTGTAAGGGGTTGAAGGTTCAAATCCTTCCGTTTCCGTACATGCACGGTAGTCACATTATGGAATGTGATAGATGGTAAGCGAGCCGGAAGCGTTTGAGCTTACTGGAACCGAGGTTCGAATCCTCACCGTGCGCTTGGTTCTATCGTCTAGTGGTTAGGACGCTACTCTCTCAAGGTAGTAACACGGGTTCGAATCCCGTTAGAATCTTATGGTTGATCTTGAAAAGCTGGCTGAGACAATTCGTGACCACTTGAGGAAAGAGCTTTCAAGAGAGCCAACGGAGAAGGAAGTATGTGCTAGGCTTCCAGTAATACTTTGTAAGTTTGATACGCAGGTGTCCGTGAACGGGCAAGCGCGACGGCGTTGAACGAAAGTCGCCTGCGTAATTATAAGGGCACAGTGATATATCCTAAGTTCGCGCGTAGCTGTGCTGTTTTGTAGAGGTGTTCGGTTGGGCACCGTGTCGCATTGACGCTAAAGGGGCATTTGACAACCCCAACCAACCTCCACGTAGGGGTGCCTGAGTCTGGTAAGGGGTGGGGCTGTAACCCCCAAGCACCTTTTGAGGTCCAAGGTTCGAATCCTTGTCCCTACATCGAGGTTCCGTGTAATCCTCGTTAAATCGAAAACACGGTTTGGCACCTTCGTCTAGCGGCTTAGGATCTTTGGCTTTCAACCAAAGGAACGTGGGTTCGAATCCCACAGGTGCTATTAGCGTCACGATGTACACTGTATCTCCCAGTAATTGCAGGAAGTTTGGTTAACTAGTTGCTACTGTGGCGAAGGGATTACCTCCTTCGGTGTAAAGTAGCGGGGAGACGTGACTGCTTGTTGTCCGGGGGGAGTAGCGGACGTTAATATTTACTCCCGCTTAGAGGGTACTGCTAAATGGTTGGCAACTGGCCTTGAAAACCAGAGAGGCGTTACAGCTTGGGGTTCGATTCCTCTACCTTCTGTTATTATGGGAAAACAAAAACTACGCAAGGCCCCTACGGGAAGACGAAAGCTTGGAAGCAAGAAGCGACGTGCTATACGGAAACGCAAGCACAAGAAGTAACTTAGGTCTATGATGTCAACGGCTAACATACTCGGCTCTTAACCGACCTATCTGGGTTCGATTCCCAGTGGACCTATTATGACGAAATGTTATATCTGTCACGAAGTAATAACAGATGACGTAGATATAGTATTGATGTCTGTTCATCCCGGCGAACATTTCATAACAGCTTCTGCGGGTGCCCATAGGACATGTTACGAAAAACATAACTATGTGTCTGGTTATGGGTTTCAAGTTGAAGGTAGGTGGATGAACAGGAAAGAGTATTTGCAGTTCTAGCGTATCGCGGTACGGCGAAAGCATGTATCGAGGAAGGTCAGGACACCTACGACGGGAAGTGGGAGCCAAAAGGCGACTTACCACAGACGGGTGCAACGCAAACAGGCTGAGACCGGATACCCTGTTGGGTCTGTGAAGCCGGGTAGCGGCATAGATAGATGATACGCCTCGACAGAATCCTGCCTATAGGGACTGCAACTATGGAAGAAAAATGGATACCAGATCCGCCGTCTAATCCAGAGATGGAAGCTATTTTTGGAAGAGAAGAATGGGTAAGGATGTGTGACAGATTTTTGCTGTATGTTACACAAGATGCATTGAAGAAAGTTTTACAACATAAGTACGCCTGATTAGCTCAGTGGTCAAGAGCGTCTGTCTTACAAACAGAGGGTCCGGGGTTCGATTCCCTGATTGGGCATTTGTGCAGGGCCGAAGTGAGTTGGTTATCAAATCAAAAGAATCCGACTTACACCAACTTGTCTTGCCATACTAGAGTACAGGGCCGAATGTGAAACGGTTATCATCGCAACCAAGGCTGAAATGCTTTGCGGTATCCATGGTGTAATTACCATAGGAGCTTCGTTTTGCGAAACTTGTCTTGTAACATATGTAGTTCAGGGCCGAAGGCACATGGGTTATCTACACTTTTAATGTAAACATGCCCCATAGCTAACAACTTGTCTAGAACACTTTAATGAAAGGAAAGTGACATGACTACAACTTACGGAACAATCGTTTCAAGCACACCACAGACAATGAAGGCAGATCCGCGTCAGGTTAAGAACGCTGCGGGCGGGTATGTCTTCAAGGTAGGAGACTGGGACCGCCTTGACAGATTCCTAATCCTTGGAACAATGGCTGGAACGTATTACGTTGGACGTAATGAGTTGACTACAGATGCAGTTAACGCTATCCGTGCCTTGCTTGACAAGGACGGTGAACGTGTCGTAGCTCGCACTGTAGAAATCTCAGAGTCAGGTCGCGCACACAAGAATGACCCTGCGTTGTTCATAATCGCGCTAGCCTCTGTAGTAGGTGATGAGAAGACTCGTATAGCAGCACTAGAGGCATTGCCATCAGTCGCACGTATCCCAACTTTTCTGTTCAAGTTCCTTAACGAGCGTAAGGCTCTGGGGGGTGGTTGGGGGCGTGGACTACGTAGAGCGGTTGCAAAGATTTACGAGGAAAAGGATTTAGAGCAGCTTGCTTTCCACGTTATCAAGTACAGACAGCGTGAGGGCTGGACACACCGTGACGTGCTCCGTAAGGCGCACCCAGTTTCTGGTGATGAGACTCGTAATGCACTATTTGGGTGGTTGACTGGCGGCGATGTATCTGCTATGAACCTGCCAAATATTGTGAACGGGTTTGGACTTGCTCAGTCTGCGGAGGACGTTGGTACACTGTTGGAGGTTATGAAGGAATATAACCTTCCACGAGAGGCACTGCCAACGGAGTTTCTTGGAGAGAAGCTTGTTTGGAACGAGTTGCTGAAGAACATGCCGATGATGGCGATGGTTCGTAATATCAGAAACATGTCTAAGTCTGGATCTATTACTTCTGGTTCAAAGGCAGAGAATGCCATTGTGTTGAAGTTGGAGTCTATGACTCAGATCAGAAAGTCTCGTATGCACCCAATGCATTTCCTGTTGGCTCTAATGAGCTATAAGGATGCAGACACATATCGTGCATCAAGCGCGGTTCGTGATGCGTTGGATAGCGCATTCTACAGATCGTTTGGCAATATCAAGCCAACCGGAAAGAGAATTTTAGTTGCCCTTGACGTATCCTCTTCAATGAGCGGTGGTTGGGGTAACCGTGATTCGCGTTTGCCAATGACTGCGGCTGAAGTTTCTGCGGCAATGGCGATGGCGACAGTTCGTTCAGAAACAAATGTAGACATTCGTGGATTTTCAAATGTCTTCAAGGACTTGAAAATCACAAGAGATGACACTTTGGAAACTGTACTTCGAAAGACTAGCGCAATGAACTTCGGTGGAACAGATTGTTCATTACCGATGCGCTGGGCTTTAGAGAATAAGAAGGAGTACGACGCATTCGTGATCTATACAGACAATGAAACGTGGGCAGGTCGTCACGGACACCCACATCAGGAACTACAGAAGTACTGTAGAGAAACTGGTATAGACGCAAAGATGGTTGTTGTTGGTGTAACAGCTACCCAGTCTTCAATTGCCGATCCAAGTGATTCCGGTATGTTGGATGTTGTTGGGTTTGATGCTGGTACTCCAAGTGTGATTTCGGGGTTCATCTCCGACTAAGTAAGAAGTATGGTGTAAATGCAGGATAGTGTAAAGGTCAGCACGGCGGGCTTTGAACCCGCAGATCTCAGTTCAATTCTGAGTCCTGCCATTTGGTTCCGTGTCCGAAATGGCGAGGTGGGCGGCTGCAACCCGCTCTATGCAGGTTCGAATCCTGTCGGGATCTTTTACCCTGCCACCTAAATGGGTGGCGGGGTTTTCCTGTTTATATAAGGTATATACATGAGCTTACCAGATACGGTAAATAGCGAACAGGGGCGAGCGCCTATAGTCAATAGAGATAGGGACCGCGCCAGAAATGCCATACTTGCAGCAGAGAAGGGCCATAGTCAAACCATGTGTGCCCAAGCTGCCGGGATAGCCAGAAGGACGCTGTACTATTGGCTTGACAAAGGCAAACAGATACGTCAACTAAAAGAAGACGCCCCACACCTCCTACCACTTACCCCTTACGACAAAGACTACACATGGTTCCTCCGCGCCTTTGAGAAGGCGGAAATCAAACGTAAGGAAGAACTACTCTCAAGAATTGACAAAGCCGGTGAGAAGTCTTGGCAACCGAACGCTTGGCTGTTGGAACGTTTACACCCAGATGAATTTTCAACAAGGGCACACGTGCAGGTTACTGGTAGTGCTGGCAATGAAGAGAAGACGTTCACTCTTTACATGGGCACCACAGAAGTTAAAGAAGATCCTGATATTGAAGAAGCCGACTATGAGGTAATAGAAAATGCTTCGTAGGTTGCGGTTGGACCTATCTTTGTGTTATTCTCGCTTGTGACTGTCGCAACAGAAATAGAGATAACTGAAGTACCTGAGAATGCTCTTGGTTATATAAGGCCAAAGTTGTATAAGAAACAACTACATGCCCTATTCAATACAAAGAACATTTCAGTGTGTGAAGCTAGTACGAAGAGTGGTAAGACACATGGTGCTATGATTTGGCTGATAGAGCAAGCTATCTTATACGGTGGTAGGAATATGAACTATTGGTGGGTAGCTCCTGTTTCAGATCAGACAGACATTGCGTTTCGTCGTATACGTGAAGCTTTGCCTCGTAATTCTTTTAATCCGAACCTGACGAGGAAGACAATTACGCTAAACCATAACGGAGCAACGTTGTGGTTCAAGTCTGGAGATGCCCCAGACTCTCTTTACGGAGAGGATGTATACGCAGCGGTAGTAGACGAAGCTTCTCGTGTCAAAGAAGAGTCTTGGCACGCGCTAGTCACAACGTTGACTTTTACGGAAGCGCCAGTGCGGGTTATAGGCAATGTCAAAGGAAGGGCCAACTGGATGTATAGGTTGGCTCGACGCGCAAAGTCAGGTGACGATGATGACATGCACTACGAGAAGATAACGGCATATGATGCAGCAGCAGCCGGTGTCATTTCGATTAAGCAGATAGAGAAGTTTAAGAGTATATTGCCGGAAGATGTATTCAAAGAACTATACATGGCCGAGGCCGGGGAAGACGGTGGTAATCCATTCGGGATTAGCCACATCTATGCAGCGATAAACCCTGCTGGCCTTTCAGAGAAAGATCCAGTTGTATGGGGATGGGACGTAGCGAAGCATCAGAACTTTACCGTGGGCATAGCTCTGGACGAAGACGGAGCGGTGTGCAGGTTTTCGAGATTCCAAGATATGTGGGAGCCAACCCTGACTCGTATTATAACAGCTACAGGAAGCACCCCCGCACTGATAGACTCGACAGGATCAGGCGACCAATTCTTAGAACGTCTACGCATGAAAGAGGGTCTTACCAATTTCGAAGGTCAGCTATTCGGTGGTTGGAAGGCAAAATACGAGTTGATGCTGGGACTCGCTGTAGCTATCCAGAACATGGACGTGCAGTTTCCAGCGGGTCGAATCGTTGAAGAGTTGGAAGCGTTCGAATATGAAGACAAAGGTGACATGGTGATCTATACCTCACCGAAAGGAGTCCACGACGACTGTGTAGACTCTCTTGCAATGGCTGTGAAAGCGTTGTTAGGCAAGAAGATGGATTACATAGGAGACGCAATTCCTTTATTGTTCTCACAAACATCCAGTTGGGCGATCAGTTAAATGACAGAATCGGTAATGGAAATACAGAAGGCAAGACCAAGATCTGAATTTAGTGAAATTGGACATACTGGTCTTGTCCAATCATTTGGTATCATAGACGAAGAGTTCCTTATTAACCTATCTGGCAATAATGGTATCAGGGTCTATAAGGAGATGAGAGACAATGATCCCATTATAGGTGCTGTAATGATGGCGATTCTGAATCTTGTCAGACAGGCAGAGTGGAATATTGAGCCTTGGGATGAAAGCGCATCGTCGGAGGCCGACGCTCAGTTTGTTAGAGAGTGTATGAAAGACCTTAACGTGTCGTGGTGTGATCTCATCTCAGATATCATGTCCATGATTGTGTTTGGGTGGTCATACTTTGAGACGGTGTATAAGATACGTAATGGTGGTATGAGAGATACTGCCAAGGGTAGTATATATAATGATGGTAAGATTGGATGGGGCAAACTTGCAATTCGATCTCAGGATTCGCTAGATAAATGGGAACTTGGTGAGCGTGGCAATGTGACTGGCATGTGGCAGCGTGCGGCCCCAAACTATACTCTGCGTCTAATCCCTGAACACAAATCACTTCACTTCAGAACGTCTGTTTGGAAAGACAACCCAGAAGGTCGTTCAATCCTTCGTAACGCTTATCGTCCTTGGTTCTTCAAGAAGAGAATGGAAGAGGTCGAGGGTATTGGTATTGAACGCGACTTGAATGGTATTCCCGGCGCATATGTACCACCATCTATTTTACGTCCAGATGCTACAGCGGCAGAGAAGCTTACATTAGCTGCCGTAGAAGAGATGGTGAAGAACATTCGTAATGACTCGCAAGCAGGTTTCGTTTTGCCAGCGATGTATGATGAACACGGGAACAAGTTATTCTACATTGAACTACTTACCACACTAGGTCGTCGTAACTTCGACTTGAACGCGACGATTACTAGAATGAACCTGACGATTGCAACTTCCATGCTTGCCGACTTCGTTCTTATCGGTCACACCTCCGTAGGATCATTTGCTATGGCATCGAGTAAGACCAAGGTGTTTAGCACGGCAATAGGAAGTTATCTTGATACAATATCTGACGTTTTCAATAGAGTGGCTATTCCAAGACTAATGGCCCTAAATGGAAACGTCACACACATGATTCCACAGCTTACGCATGGTGATATTGAGACAATAGATCTTGATTCGCTTGCTGACTACTTGAACTCACTGAGTGCTGGTGGAGTGGATATTACGACGGAACCAATGCTTAGACATCTGGAAGCACAGGCAGGTATGCCAGATGAGAGCTTGGACGTTAAGCCTGAACCAGTAACCAACCAACCGTTTACGAGCGGTGATGCTAAAGTAACACCTGCCGGTATAGGAGCTACAGATGAATAGTAAGTTAGAGCAATTTTTGAATATGTTTGCACCAGAAGAAGGTGACATCACAACTGAATTGCAAATACAAAAGTTACACGAGTTTGATAGGGAGTATTATGGAGGTCTGAACCCAGAAGAGCTTATCTTGGAGATCAAACAGGCAAAGCTTAATGTGGACAGAGCAAAGCTGTTTGTGTCAGAGCTACAGGAGTTTGTGACTGTTGATAAGTCAGACGAGAAAGAAAGAGAATACGACGCCCCCGGTAGAGGTCAGACAGACAGGCCGATGGTAGCTTTTGTCGGTGCCTCGCCGTCAAAGATTGACTTCATAAGAAAGCGTCCGTTTTCAGGACTTGTTGGTAAAACCATGTCAGACTTGTACTTACACAATCTTGGGTTGAGTGAAAATGAGGTTTACTTCACAAATATTGTGAAAGACTTTTGCTTCGATGAACATAGACATCCAACAGACCCTTCACAAGAGGTACTGGAAGAGTCTCTGCCAGACTTCGTTGAAGAGATGGAGAGCGTAAAGCCAAGGTTTATCGTCGCCATGGGCAGAACAGCAAAATCTGTTATCGGTGAAATCTCAGAAGAATGGGTTCCACATCCTCGTGCCATCAACATGAACACAGATTCAGGCGAGGTGGAACGCAAGATGAAAAGATTGTCCAAGAAGGTGGCTACGCCAGACAGGGTGATAGAAGGTGTGATTGCCAAGTCGGACGATGATAAACAAATTGTATATGGCGTTGTTATGGAACCGATGGAAAATGACACGGATGACAACTGGACAAATGCGTCTCAGATTGAAGAGGCCGCTCATTTGTTTATGAAGAGTTTCCGTGAGATTGACACAGAGCATAGTAGAGAGAACATTAGTGCTACACCGGTAGAAAGCTGGTTGGCACATGAAGATACAGTTGTTGGTGGGCAAGAAGTCAAAGCTGGTAGCTGGGTAATGGCGGTCAAGGTAGAAGACCCCGAAGAATGGGCGTCTGTAAAAGACGGAGGGTATACCGGATTCAGTATAGATGCGGTTACCAGAATAGACCCCACTATGTTGCTAAGGTAGAATAGGTTGCAGGGGTTACCCTCTCAGCACTATATTCGCACAAACAATCAGAACCTTTACGTGATGGTGTAGCCGATGTCCAGTCCAGTGCAGGGTTTTATGCATGATATAAGGCCAACGCGGGTATCTCTTGTCAAGAGTCCTGCGAATAAGCGTAAGTTCCTGATAACCAAATCAGAGGAATCCAAGACAATGGATGATATTATCAAGATCATTACTGACGCTGAAGGCAATGATGAGTCTTCTCTTGTAGAAGCTCTCAAAGCACAGAAGAAGGATGATAATTCAGTTCAAGCCGCACTAGCAGTTTACCGCACACTCAACGCATTCCGCGACTCGCTTGACGAGTCAGATCTAGACATAATTACGAAGTCACTTGGTTACGAGTCAGACCCATCAGGGTCAGACGGCGCACCTTCTGGCGATGACGTGAATAAGTCTGATGCAGGAAGTGTTGAGGTGGTAAACACGCTGGTAGATAACGGTGGAGAGACGGCAGATGCCGTCAACGACGCACTAGATACACTCCGTCAGGAGGTAGAGGTGCTGAAGTCAGATAAGCGCAGAGCAGAGTTTACGGAGTTGCTTGCAGATGTTCAAGTTGGCAAGCCGACTGAAGAACTAGTTGACGCGCTTATGACAATAGATAAAGCCGGTGGAGATATCAGCCAGACGGTTGAGATTTTGAAGACGGCTTCAAATATCGCAAAGCAGTCGCTCTTTGACGAGTTCGGATCTGAAGGCTCAGGCATTCAGGCTGCGAACGCTTATGAAGCAATGAAGAGTGCCGCTAACGAAATTGCATCATCTGAAGACATCGAATACGAAGAGGCTCTAAGCAAGTTGCATAAGACTCGCCCAGAGCTTGTTACCGCATACGAAGAAGAGATAGTTGCAAGCCAGTAGTCTAACAATAGATTAGGATAGTAAAATGGCTTTTTCAGGACTAGTACAGTTACTGGACTCACAGCCAGCAGCAGCAGATCTTTCTGCTCATCAGTTTAAGCTAGTCGTTTTTGACGCCACGCCAGAGCTTGCTCTTGCGGGCGCTACGGCTGGACCGGCGTTTATTCTTCAGGATAAGCCGAACGCACAGACAGTCAACGGTACAATCTTGCTTGCAGGTAAGGGCAAGGTTATTATCGGAGCTGCTGTCGCTGCCGGAGAATTCCTGACACCTGACGCAGCAGGGCTTGCTGTTCCAGCAGCCCCAGCAACGGGTGTAAACGACGAAGTTTGTGCCATTGCACTTGAGGACGGCGCAACATCTGGTGACTTGATTAAGGTTCTTGTTGTACAATTCACATTGCAGGGCGCATAGGAGATATAGAAAATGCCACCAGTACCACGCGATTTACACGTTGATAGATACCTAACGGATCTGTCAGTGGCTTTCGCACAGTCTGAACGGGATTTCGTATCTAATAAGGTATTCCCTGTTGTTTCTGTGAAGAAAGCTAGTGACCAGTATGTGATTTATAATCGCGGCGATACTTGGCGTGAAGGCAATATTGAACAGCGTCCATTGGGTGGTAAGCTAGGTACCATTGATTGGACATTCACAACGGGCACATATACGTGCTTCGAACGTGGTGCTGCTCATAAGATTGACGACCGCCAGACAGCTAACGCCGACGATCCAATTAACCTCCGCAGACAGGCGATGGAGTTACTCACGTCTGCTGTGATGGTTGACAATGAAAGACGATGGATGACGGAATACTTTAAGACAGGTGTGTGGACAGCCGATAAGGTTGACACCACTGACTTCGCAGAGATTACCGGCCCAGCAGTCGGTTTTCCAATGATCGACATTGACAAGTTCAAGGAAGAGATGAAGGCGCTTACGGCGCTGGAGCCGAACACTCTTGTTCTTGGTCCGAAGGCGTATCGCGTCATTCGTAACCATGACCGCATGAAGGATGCGTTCAAGTACACACGTCCGGGAATTATCAGTGAAGATATCATCGCTATGGCGTTTGGTATCGAGCGTCTGATTATCCCTCGTGCCGTGAGTAACACTGCTGTTGAAGGTGCTACTGATGTACTTGGATTCATGGTTGGTGCAGTTAATGACGAATCAGCACTGTTGACGTATTCACCGGGAAGACCGGGACTGAACACGCCGTCCGCTGGATATACATTCGCATACACAGGGTTGATCCCCGGTGTTACGAATGCCATGGGTGGAGTTATTCAGACTGGCCGTGATGCATTCGCTCACAGTGACCACATTGAAATCCGTAAGTCAGACGACATGAAACTTGTCGCTGCTGACCTCGGAATCTTCCTAGATCAGTGGACACAGCTACCGTAATAGGTTAGCTGAACTGATAGTTCAAGTTTGGTCGAGGGTGGCTCTGGGCTTTCGTCCGGGGCCACCTTCTTTTTACAGGGGGCAGGATGTCAACGTATGATTCAAATTTAGTTCTCGATAGGGACAAGGTACGGTTCCTGATCGGTGATACAGATAACGATTTCCCAATGTTGGAAGACGGAGAGATATCGTACCTGTTGACAGAAGAAGGTAACAACGTACTGATGGCTGCGTCACGCTGTTGCTTGGCGATAGCTAGTGAGTTTGCCAGAGATGTAAACTATCGTTTCAGTACGATGTGGCAGGATTCCACAGACGCCTATAACCACTATATCCAACTCTCTGATATGCTTCGCAAAGAAGGTACTACTCAGACAGAGCTAAGTGTGTCGTTCTTGATGTCCAACGAGATGCAGCGACGTGTTGATAACGACAAGGTAGAGATCTTCTTCTATGGTATGCACGACAATCCTGAAACCTCTCAGGTGCCTGACTAATGCCACGAGGGCTGTCTATACCCTCTTTAGGGAATGTGCCCGAAATTACCATTCTTGCTAGAATAGCTGGAGATTTCTCTTCTCTCGCAGGTAGTGGAAAGGGTATTGGACCAAGACGGAGGTTGATTAACAGGGGTGTTGGTCGTGCTGCCGGTAAGGTATTCGGTTTTGCTAATGCGAACTTCGGAGTGTTCGGACTGATAGCGACAGCACAGTTCTTCGCCATTCTTAAAGACGTTATCAATCTACAGACAGCACAATCAGCGGGAGATTTGTACATAGGATCTGTTTGCAACTATGCGACGGAATATCATAACGGGACATCTAATATGCAAGCCAGACCTTTTTTGAAGATGGCGCTTAATGGGACTCCCGTAAGAGCACCGGGAGGTGGTTTTCGTGTGCCTACATCATTAAGAGGTGGTCTATATCAAGGTCAGAAATTTATCTCGGACTTCGCTGCTTTCTTTCGTGGAGACTTGATTGGTAGGTTGAGTAGGCGTGAAGCCGGTAGGAATATCGCCAGTTTCTTTTGGGGTAGCTTGAGACTAGGGGCAGAGACAAAGAGACCCAACATCCTTGAAGGTTATGCCAATAGAGTTGTGGCGCAGTCACGAAGAAATATACGCACGATGGGAGAGGACACGGGAACTTTAAGAATGAGCATAGCTACTGGGTTTGACCGTGCAGAGGTGTCACGCAAGAGCTTCTTCCAAGCGTCGAACTGGCTGGCTTCCAAGGGAAAGTCAAGCTTGTCTGATGTAAAACTGTTCAATGGTATACTACCAGAGAATTCGTTGAGTGACATTGGCGTAACGATGGTGTTATAATGGGTATCCCATTCAAGTCACATCTAGCAACCAGACAGGTCAATAAACTTGCTGGTGGTAACACGGCTACTATAACCCAGTATGCTGAAGACACTCAGGATATATCATATGGTGATTTCTCTTATATTAAGACCAATACAACTATCACTGTCGTCCTCAGTTTTATTACGAACACGAGAGAACCGTTTGATAGGAAGGGTGAACTGGGGCATTACTTCAATATGCACGTAGAGTTCTTTACCGCTGATACACTTCCTTCTGGTATAGGTGATCCTGTAGACAAGGCTCCCACGCTCGCGCACGGTGGGCACGACTACGAGGTGATGGACGTAGAGGTAGCGCAAAATGGCCTAAGCCGATTGCTTTGCTACAGAAAGAGAGTCTAAGTTGCTAATCACAGACCCGAAAGTTAAACTACAGGTGTTACTAAGGGATAACTGGGTAGCAGCGAATACGAATTCGCAAACTCCCGTTTTCCACACAGGTTGGTACAACGCTTCTTGGAAGACAAAGCCACAGGTAACAATTACGCACCCTACTTACACGGTTATGCGTGGAGGGGAGACTGGCGTTACTGCAATTGATGGACTAGGTGGTAATGTTCGGTTGATGCAATGCGACCTAGAAATAGACTGTTGGGCACATTCAGAAATGACGAATACTGCTGGCACAAAGTTCGAAGATGGGGTGCTCAATGTAAAAGACTTCACCTACAACATGGGTAATGAAGTCAAGAGATTAGTAAGTGGTAACCTCCTAGCTGACTCCGAACTGGAGTGGATGACTTGGATGGGTATGGTTGAACTTGTTGATACACGAATTCAGCCAGTTGTATTTAGATACAACAACTCTATACGACTCGTTTGGAAAGAGACGTTGTAGGGCAGGGAGAAATGATATACTCCCGTTCACATCGCTGCCGAAACGATATACGGCAAGCAGACAATTACAAGGAGTTTTATAATGAGGGTGATTCAACTACCCGAAGGCGTTGGTACGCGTAGTTTAAGCATGCTAATCGACGGTGAGCGTATTACTGTAGATTTCAAGCTAGACGGCACGGCCAGCGTGAGTAATGAAAAGGCGGAAAAACTTTGCGCGGCACTGCCCGCACTTACACTCGTTGGTGACAAAAAGGCTAAAGAGCCTGATCTAAGTCCTGATGAGATAGAGGAAGAGGAATAAAATGCCACAAGAAAGCGGCATTAGAGCCTTAACACTAGAGTTTGTTAGGGAAGCAACTAGGGGCACTGTCCCAACCGATCCGACGTGGCTGTTATTCAGTGACGCTGTACAGAATTTCAGTTTGACTCCTGCGGCGTCGATTAACCCTCGTGGGAATATCGGCTCTGCTGACATTGTGAACTTCAATGCAGGAACAGAGTCACATGAGTTTAGCGTTCAGTACGATCTACAGAGATGGTTTACAGCGTCTACTGATGCTGCATATGACGGACTCTTTAGAAATCCCGATCAAGAGTTGGCGAGTTCTCACTATGTAGTCGGTAAGGCGAAGCACGGTGGAGCCGGGTCAATGGCTAATGGTGGTTTCATTTATTACACGATGTCAGGATCTCTTATAAATACGGTTACCCTTGGTGGTGAACCTGAAAGTGGAGATCCTGTTGTAGTAGACCTGAGCTATATGTGTGAGAAACAGCGTGCCTACCTTGTTGATACACCGGCTTCTGCTACGCAGTTGACAATCGTTTCTTCAGATGCTGCTGACACTACTCAGTCACTTGAAATCGAAGATGCGGGTGCGTCGATTGCTGAAACGATAGCCCTCACTGGTACAACTCCTGTGGTGTCAACTTCGTCTGCGTTTACAGAGCTTGAAGGTGCATATCTGGACGCACAGTGTAAAGGTGACGTAACGGTTACCGATGGTACTGACTTGTTGATAACGATTTATGGATCAGATTCATACAATGGTCGTGAAGGTGACTTGGGTATTCCTGCTCTTGGTACAGGATCTCACGGTACTGCCATCGCTGGGGCATACGAAACGATCCTTGGTGATACCATCGAGCGTCCAGCAGCAACATCGTTGGCTTTCGATGGTTTCATTTCATCTGCTTCATTGACTGTTGATAATGCCATAGAAGCTAACTCTGCTATCAAGCAGATTGGACATATCTTGTCTGAGGGTCCACGTACAGTAACGATAGATGCGTCTCTGTTTGGACCTAAGATCTCGTTCGACATGATGAGAGAACACCTACAGGCAACAGAGGTAAATATTGTTTGGACTATGACAGGTGGAACGTTGACATTGGTTGGCGCTGCACTTACATCATTAGGGTCTGTGTCGAGAGATACGGGACAGGCAGTACTTACTTTGGACAACACTTTCCAAGGTAAGAGCTTGACAATCGCTTAATCCACAACTGGAAAGGGGGGAGCGGTGGCTAAGAAGGAAGTGAAGGAAGTGAAGGAAAAGAAGGAAGCAACGTCATTACGTCTCAAAAGAGGCGCAGATGGGAAGCTGGCGACCATAGAAGGCGTGTCTCCAACTATGGGTATCGACTGTAAGATTTTGCCGATGACATATGGACAAAGTAGACAGTACGAAAGCTTTGGTGAGAACGTATATATGTGGTCTGATGAAGAGAAACTACAGGTTCTAAATGAACATGTCATAGAGCCTGAGCTTGACATCAAAGACGTAGAAGACATGATGAACGAGTTTGACCCGTGGACTATTGAAGACCTAGTTGCGGCTGTGTTTCTTTACAGTGGAATGCAGAGGTTGTTTGATGTGCCGGAGGGAAACGAGATGGCAGGGGAGATGGACAGGATAATCTCAGCTTAGAGGAATCGTTTCTCCTGCTGGAAAACAGTTTACACGAACTTGGTTATAGGTATGTTGGAGATGCTAGACTTTACGACCTGTCGTGGACGGAGATATTCAACATAGTTGATGCATCTGAGTTAAGAATGCAACTCACAAAAGATCGTCAATCAGGTGTAAGAAAAGGCGACCTTATGAAGTTTGAAGAGTACGACAGAAAGTTAACGGAACAACAGAATGGCTAACATTCTTGTAACACTTGGCCTTCAGGCAAGAGGGTTCTTAGGTCAAATCAACACCGCTGTTGGCGGGTTGAGAAAACTTGGTAGCACGATGAGCAAGACGGCCAAGTTTACAACTGGCCTTGGTATTGCCATAGGAGCCATAGCTGCCATTCATATCAGAAATTCCATTAAAGAGTTTATCAAGTTCGAAGTCCAATTAGCCGGGCTTGCTAAGGTGATGAATGACTTTGATGCCGCTGAAACAATAGCTAGAAACATTGGTCAGTTATCCAAGGTTATGCCAGTTGCGAGCGCAGAGATGTTTAAGGTGGCTGAAACTGCTGCACGTCTTGGAATTCGTGGAGTTGGTAATCTTCGTGAATTTACTAGAGTCGCTACTATGATGGGTGCTGCTACTGACCTATCTGCTGACCAAGCTGCCGATGCTTTCGCTCGTATCCTCAAACAGACGCGAACACCAATCAAACAGTTCGAAACACTGGGTAGTGTAATCAATGAACTGTCTAACAATATGGCTACAACCACAAGCGAGATTGTAGACTCTGTTCGTAGGTCCGCACCTGAGCTTGCCCGACTAGGGTTTACAGCTAATGAGATTTCCGCACTTGCCGCATCGTTGAACGAGGTATCTGAATCTGCATCCCGTGCAGGAACCCGTCTTCGTAGGCTTGCACAAGACCTTGGAGATCCACGTAAGGTAGGAGCGTTTGCGGAAGCCATAGGAGAAAAACCTATCGCCTTTAGGCAGCTATTGAAGGAGAATCCAGTCCAGACCTTGCAGAGAATTATAGCTGTGTTTGGTGCAGGTGGGGCAGCGGCAGACAAGCTTGCTATTAGCCTTGACACTCGCGTTAGGTTGGCGCTCGCAGCACTTTCACAAAATGCAGAAGGAACGGCTAGAGCGTTAGAGATAATGAAAGAGCAGATCGCTGGCCCTGATTCTCTTCAGACAGAGTTTGACATATTTGCCGATACTGTGTCCGGTAGAATGCAAATGGTGCAGAACTCTATTGATGAGCTACAAAGACAGACTGGACGCAAGGTTATCTTTATGAAGGAGAAGTGGGTAGAATTGAAGTTTTCTATCCTCGACGCCCTTACTTCTATAAACAAGTTTCAATTGTTCAGTAATGACATTGATGCACTGGATAGATTCCAAGATAAGTTACGTGAGACAATAAGGTTGCGTTTGGAGTTGCATAGAGATCCAACACAAGCAACAGGAGGGAAAGGCGGAGTTACGGGTGCGCCTACTAGTGGGAGATTCCGCGCAGCGCGTGCAGAGGCCATCGCAAGAGAGATAGAAGAGCAATTGCTTGCTGGTCTAGAAGGGTTGGGACGAGGTGAGCAGCATGCACTGGAAATTATAACTAACGTTTTACCCGACGTATTGTTCCAGAACGGAGTAGAGGCTGCTAAGATCTTTGGTCAAGATGTTCTAGATGTGTTTCAGAGTATCAGCGATGCTACCGATGCTGGTATTCTACCGCCTAAGAAACTTGATAATTTCGTTAAACAGTTTGTGGAGGCTAGTAGACAGTTGGACGGATCTGCCGTACAGTTGAATCTGTTTATGAAGGCAATGCTTGACATCAACAGAGGTGTACCCTTTGAACAGGCGGCAGAGGCGTTAAGAAAGATAAGCGAACAGACGCTTAATACTTTCAACGAAGAATTAGAAAATAAGAAGATTTTGCTAGAGGCACAGCTTAACGAGTTGCGTCTTGGCCCAATAGCTGCATTTAGGGAATCTGCCAAGGCTATATTTGGTGACTTTGATGATCCTGCTCTTAACATTGCTGTTCCAGATATTGTAACCGAAATCGAAGATTCAATGAAGGCAATTGCATTTCTTCAGAAAAAAATATCCCAAACAGAAGACGATTCCAAGGGTATAGAGAATACCAAAGAGAAAAACAAGCAGCTTGAAAAACAGATCATACTTGCTAGTATAATTGATACACACCTTAGAGAACAGAGAGAGTTTGATCTTGATATCGCTGCCCTTGAAAGAGAGATAGTAGAACTAAGCGCAAGACGGGGAGATGAAGGTGTTGAAGAGTTGATATCATTACGGGAACGAACAATAGAGTTACTGAAACAGTTACAAACTACAGAAGCATTGGCACAGATAGAGGAAGACAGGCTCAAGGCAATTGAGAAAAGAAATAAAGAAGAGGAACGTATTGCCAAGAGATTACAGGATAGAATGGATGAACTTGGTCTGAAGACGGCACAGTCTCGGTTTGAGTTCTTAATTAGAACGCTGGAAAACGTTGGCGAAGCTGCAACGGATGCTTTCGAAAAGATCATTACAGGATCTGACGGTGCTGGCCGAGCTATCCTTGATATGATTGGAGATATAGCTAGAGAACTATTGAAGAGACAAATAGTTCTAGCTTTGCTTGGGTTGGTAGACAGTTTTGGTGGCAAAGGTTTCACGGTTGGCGCTGGTCCGGGCAGGTCAAATACGATACCATTACCCCACGACATACCCGTGTTTGCTTCAGGCGGTTCGTTAAATGCCGGGCAACTTTCTGTTGTAGGAGAGAGAGGCGCAGAATTATTCGTACCTCGTACTGCTGGGCAGATAATATCGAACGATCAGTTAGGTGCGATAGGCGGTAGAGAGGTTATCGTTATCAACAACCACTTTACTATCCAAGCGTTGGATGGAGAAAGTGTTAAAAGTATTCTTTTCAAAGAAGAAGAGTTCATTCAAAACATTACCTCTAAGGCAATCAGTAGGTCAAGAGGACTGAAGAGGGCAGGGCTTTAATGCCAAGTCAAGTATTTCCTCGTAATTCGCTCTGGACACCCACTACAGTCACGGACATATCTGTACCAGCTAGTAGAAGAACGATTACACAGTCTGGTAAGATTCAGACGCGCACAAAGACAACCGCTGGTAGAGTGTGGACAGAAACGTATCCACCAATCAAATCTGAGAAAGTAGATATAGAGAACTTTCTTTCGTGGGTCAGGTGGTCATGGAACGAAGGTCAGGAGTTTACGGTTCAGCATCTTTTGAAGCCGGGGTCAGGTGTAGCTCCTAATGGTACTGGTCAGTCTGGTATTCAGGTAGATGGGGCCAGTCAAACAGGAACTACGCTCAATACTAAGTTATGGTCGAACAACATTACCAACGTAGTTCGCGCTGGGGATCTGTTAAAAATATCTGGTATTCAAAGAAGTTTTGAAGTTACCGATGATGCGAATAGTAATGGTTCAGGGTTGGCTGCTGTCAATATCAATCCTGCTATTTACGTAGGTGGTAGCCCGGCAAATTCTGCTGCTATAACAAATACGGGAGTTACACTCAATGCAATTATTTTGGATATGCAGGGAGCAAGTATCGTTAGGGCGTTCTGGTATGATGGCATGACTATCACATTTAGGGAGTCGCCATAATGGCACGAAGTGTTAACGACAACCCAATAGGTCCATTATCAACTAACGTTGTACACTTGATACGTTTGAAGTATTGGGATGGTGCCGCTGAACAAGAGGTTCGTCTTACAGACGCAGTTGATGATCTAAGTATTGACGTAGGCGGGGGAGCAGAGACATGGACAGGATCTGGTCTGTTGCTATCAATCTCACCTGTATCTGAAAGTGGAGACCTTGATGAACCGGGAGTGGACATAGCTCTTGACGGTGTTGATACATCAATTATTTCAATCATCTTAGGCAACGACTTTCGTGGTAGGCAGGTAGAAATATGGCGTGTATGGCTTGAACATTTGACTGGTAAACAAGCTACAAGTCCAACAGCAACGCCATTGTTGATCTTTGATGGATTACAGAATGCACCATACAAATTTTCTGAGACGTTCAGTGATGACGTAAGTTCTGTTTCGGTATCGACTAGAGCGGTTGGTTCTATATCAACAATTGGTTATAACCGTGCCATCTCAACGAACCCAACCAGCCATAATGAAATGCTTGAAAGGGCTGGATTGACAACAGACGATACATTTTTTCAAAACGTATCTGCACTAGAGAACGCAGAAATATTTTGGGGTAGAGACAAGCCAAGTGATTCTGTTTGGCTTCGTAGACTTGAGAAGGCAAAAGATCTAAGAGATGAGGAAGCGAACATACCGTTTGGGCCATAATGGATAGAGTAGATAACTGGAGTTGCAAAATAGTAGAAGATGTCGGGAGTCTAGCTGGCTCTCCTTTTGTTTGGGGAGATACTGACTGTTGTACGCTGTTACGTAAAATGTCGAGGTCCATGTATGGTCGAGATATCTTTACGGGACCATCTAAATATAAGACAAAGACTGGTGCCCTGCGAGGGTTCAAGGGAATAGAATCAATTGACGCATTGATCTTAGATGCTGGCGGTATAGAGATACCAGCACACATAGCTACCGATGGAGACGTAGCTGTGGCACAAGAAGCCCACAAAGGGTTCCAGAGTGTGTCTGTTAGAGTTGGTAGTAGGTGGATACTATCTAGTGAAGAAAGAGATCTTGTTGAAGTTGTGAAAGCAATTCCAGACGTAAACATGAAAGTGTATAGGTTTTAATGACAGATGTAGCAGGGTTCGTTATTGGTGCCGCCCAGCTAGGTGCTGGTATTTTCTTACTATCGACCGGCAATGTATCCCTCGGTCTAACGTTGATTTCTTCTGGTGCTATTACCA
>SDBT01002441.1_pt1 | contig 32865 bp, 51 predicted proteins | sample 2277101 | NCBI WGS metagenome assembly SDBT01 (sample SAMN10404973, study PRJNA504765) | marine sediment metagenome | isolation source: marine sediment core GS10_PC15, 103 cmbsf | place: Arctic Ocean: Southern Knipovich Ridge | collected 2010
TTAACGCATTACCACCGTAGGTTAGACCTACAGCCATTCGCCATTGCTCATCCGGTGTAGCCACAGGATGTTGCATCCTCATCCACGGACGGCCAACACCGGGCACGTTACGACGCTTTTCCAGGCTATCAAGTGCCATATTATGCTCCCGAACTCATCTTAGCCTCAGAATAATCTGCACCATCATCGGTCAATAGCTTTTGTGTAATGCGTGTGCCGTCATCGCTATGAACCTCAAGAGTATCCGTACCCGATGTCGCAACATCTAGCTTGTTACGCAAAGCCATATACATCAGCATCAGGCCCGTACGCATTGTCGGCGTGGCAGTTGGGATACCTTGTGAAAGCTCGCTGATAGCAGTATCCAAAGCAGCATTCGCCGCAGCTAGAAGCGTGTCGGTCGCATCCGCGCCCTCGATTTGTAACATATTAGCATCAACTTGGTTGGCAACAGTAAAGACAAACTTGTCAATTACAACCTTAACCGCCGTAACCTCAGTGGTAATGTCGTCCTTGGTAATTGTCACATTCCCAGAGCTATCCGTAATTTCCCACACACCTTGAATGTCAATTGTTCCACCTACACAGTTTGCGTTAATGACCAGCTCACCATGACCAGTCAGGTGCAACGTGTCAGTTCCACTGTCCCCCATGTTCTGAACTTCAATATGACCACCGTAACCATGGCAATGGACTGTCGTGGAGCCAACGGCGTCACCATAATCGAAAACAGGATTGGTCGTTCCGGTATTGTGGCAATTTTCAAACTGCACCGTTCCCGCCGGAAGCGTGATAGTCCCATCCAGCCCGGCAGAATCAACATGCACATCATCGGCCAAGGTAGTGGTTTTTACCTCTCCACCAGAGAAGTCAGCACCGCTGCCCGTCTGGACACCGCTTGCCGCCGAGCCCTGGAAATGCGCGCCCATACATGACTGGCCGTTTAGGGCTAAGGTCCAGTTGTCACCGAAGTAACTCTCATTATCAGTGTTTTCGGCCAGGGTGATGCTCGACCCGTTGATAACGTGGAAGTCACTTAGGCCAGTTGACGTAGAGAGCGTCTTGGCTGCGGCAATTGTGCTGACTGGACGGCGTGAGGTGCCATCAACGTCAGCCACCGTGTTCGTATTGTCGACGTTCGTGTTGATCCAAATCTGCCCGTTCTCATAGGCGCTCAAGGCGCCGGTGTTAATCGCCTCAACGAGAATCTGGTCGATAGACAGATTTGACGGGGTAGTGGCATTGGTATCAAATCGGACATAAACCCGGCCAGTGTCCAATCCGGTCGTACCTGTATGCTTAAGCAACAGCGGCACTTCCAGAGTGATGTTGTTTGTGCCGTTCGCCCCCGTGATGATGCGAATGATTTCCCAGTCATCACCGACGTGATCGTACACCTCGATGTCGAGTGTGTCGCCGTTACCCTGCACAAAGCCGTGAAAAATGATTTCCGTCCCGGACCGGCCAGCGCCCACGCTGAAGGTGTAAATCAGATCGATGTCGTTACCAACATCATCAATGTCGTGAATAACACCATCCAGTGCTTCGGTCGATACCACCGTGCCGGCCTGGACCGACCCGATAAAGCCGACCGTCTTGACCGTGGAACTGATCGTATCATCAGCACCGAAGGTCTCCGCAGCAAAGGTCTTAAGAATAACTACTTCGTTTGTGGATACGCTGTCCACATCAAACGAGCCATCGTTAGAGGCTGTGTTGGCAAGAGTGACTTGCTGCCCAGCCACAAAAGCGTGACCCGTTACTGGAATACCAACCGTAGCCGGACTGGTACTTTTATCAACCGCAGCCCCACCATTGTTTATTGAGACGCCTGTAAGCGTGTTATCAAGGATCGTTTGAATAGAGACAGAACCGCCTGTCGAGCCGCCCAGACCGTTTACAAGATCAATGGTTGAGCTAGTGTCAGTTTTGATCGCCCCAAGGCCATCTGTGCCGTTAGCCAGATCAACAGCAGCGGCAGATGCTGCAACGGTAAACGCTCCAACAACTTCACCAATAACTGATACTCCCCCTACAGTTCCAGTACTAATATAAATTGAATAACTTTTACCTGCCTCATATCCATTAGCGGCAGTTGCAACTATAGTTGCCTCATTGAGTCCAATAACAGAGGCTCGACTGACACTAACACTTACTCCCGCTGTGATGGGTGTTGCGTTATTGCCCTCTAATACTGACAACACAGGTGATCCTGCCAACAAAGTTGGCACACCATCAGAAAACTGACGGGTGGTAAAATCGTGTTGAAATGTGTCTTCGAGTGTAATATCTCTCATCCAGCAAGTCCTCCGCCTTGTCCTGCTATACCGCCCATGCCAGCAAGTCCACCGTGAGCGGCAAGGCTTGACATGATACGACCTGCAGCTACGGGTGCCTGGCTCTCATTTATCACAAAACTAACAGGGAGCATGTAATCATCAGTGCCATCCTCGTCGATCACGAACCCTTCCGGCGTCATCCATTGCCGGGCCATATCAGGTATCCGTCACGTAGACTTTAGGATCGACGTAGAGCGTATTCGTTCCAGCCTGGGCGAAGTGAACTCGTGCATAGACCGGGCCAGTGAAGTCGGGCGTCTTGGCGATAACGATCTTCTGTGCATTCTTACCACCCGCACCCGTAGACCAGTCGCTTGCTGTGTCGTCTGTTACATCCGCTGCCGAGGCATCAATGGCCGTGCGGCTGCTTATGTCGAATCCATGATCTGTCGTGCCCGCTTCCGAGGGATATAATATCTCAACCCAAACATCGGCTTTGGTCAGATCGGAACCACTTGAATTAGCAATGTGGATTGTGAAGTCTTTGGATGTACTTGCGTCACCCTCGACTAGCCCACCAAACCAAGACGTAACAAGTGACAGTATGCTTTCTTGTGTGGAGGCTGCTCGCGGGGTCAGTGCGTAAGAAAAACCTGCGACACCATCGTTCGCACCACTCGTTCGAATGAATGTTGCCTCGCTTAGAACCGTGCCCCTGTATGACTCTTTGGCATAGTCCCGGACGGATTCACCAGAGCCAAGACCCGTCTCGTCACTTGAGCCAATTAATTCAATTGTACATGCAAAATTGCGAGGAGTGCCAGTTAAGCGCGTGACGGCGGTCCCCATCTTACAGTTCGCGATTTTTGTCAGCCCGCCACCAGTAGTGCCAATATCCAACAAAGTTCCAGTGACTAATGACAGGTCCATTCCATAAATTTCCACCTGCCCATCTGGAAAATCATCAATAAAAATTGTCGGGGCCACTCCGCTTAATAGGCCACCGATCATGACCAGCTTAGTGCCATCGTTAATTTTGATATTTGTCGCAGAATCAAAGAAAATAAGGTCGCAATTCACATATGTAAAAAAAGACTTGCTTTGAAGGTCCAGCAGTCCATCAAAATCAAGTTCACAATCAGTTAACAAGTGACTTATAAAGGCGCCCCCGTCAATATCCGCATCTGCATCAAAACGAATACCCTGGGCGGTAATTTGTGGTCCCGCATTGGCGGTAGCTTCGTCAACAAGAATGGCGCCGCCACCGGTAGATTCAAAAACCGGCAGCGCATCCGTGCCCCTAACACAAAGATCACTATCTGTTGGGGGTTCAGCGGTAGTGCCGTTCTTGACCCCATAAAGAACCTGGGCTGCTTGGTCTGTACCCAACCACAAAAGAGTACGAGCCCCAGAGGCTGTATCCTTTGTCGTTGCTACGTCGCTGGTATCAATCTGCACAAAAGTCCGGCCGGTTGCACCCGCTGCCGTCATGCCAGCTTGCATCGTCACCTTAGCGTTTGCCCAGGTAAGACCATCGGAAACATCGCTGCCGTTCGTTAGGTCAACATACGTGTCAGCCATCGCGCATCACCTCGTCGGCTTCAAGCGCGGTCTTCAATGCAAGCACGCTGGTTATGCGGTTGCGGATTTTAATGCGCCGGGGAATGCCTAAAGCCGCTTCAAGCTGTGCGTCAGATACGTTGGCGTCCAACCATGCTGCTGCTTTAAACGCCTGCTGCGCCCGGCCTCGCATAAGAGCCAAGATGATGGCCTTAACCTTTTGCAGCGCCCTAATGTGATTCGTCGTGATCGAAGCTGGTTCCTCGCCTCCCAGCACCCGCATTTCCACAAGTTCCGCCTCGCTCTCAATCATGTGAGCATCACGAGCCACCACCGCATCAGCCAAGTGCTGCGCGGTGTCGTATCCATCCGGCACGTCGTAGATGTTGGTCGTCTCCAAGCCTACGTGGTCACGAAAATACTCATGCACACGGATACGGCCAGGACGCTGCGGCTCGGTCTTGTCGATGCGGGACTCAACAATAGGCATCTAGGAGGCAACCCCAGTCAACTTGATAGCATCCACCATGTATTGATCCTACTCTCTGTTTTTTATGTCTTATTTGGTATGTAAATAGCTAAAATCTTGAAGATCCTTCTCACAGCTGCTAGACTACCAGTTACAGTATCTGGGATAGTCTTAGCTATAATCTCAGATATCTGACGCAACATGATCAACCCAATAACAACCCACGCTGGTGCGGATTCTTCCAGGAATGACCAAAAGTTATCGACAGCAATAGTCTCTTGAGCAAACGCCATCGAGATTGGTGAGAATATGAATGCGAAGAACAGTAGTACAGGAATTAAACGCATGTGACTTTTCCTTCCTTTACAATTCTAACCAGGCTTGGTCGCGTCCAGTGATTTCTTTGACGATGGCATCGAAGTCTGTCTCTGTAAAATTCTCACCGGCTTCTAACCGTGTAGCGAGTTTAGTTTCTAGAGACTTGAAACGTATCTCTAGGTCTGAGCCACTGTCAAGAACATTAAAGATGACCCTGATCCACCCTAGGTATTCTTCTTCACCAATAAAGTTCTCAGCTAGTGAACGTCCTAACGAGGTGAACAGAGGTAGGAGTAATACGATTGACATGATGCTAATCCTCTACTGAACTGAAGTAGTCTGTGAATGCCCTAATAGTTGGACTATAGATCTCAAGACGGTTGTTAAGTACAGTGAGTGCCACAGCTACCTCATCAGTCGTTGTCGGTGCAGCCATCGTACTCAGTTGGTTCTTGGTAATACGGTAGACCTTAGCTGCCTCAGCAACGAGAGGAACGGCAAGGCGTGCAGGCTCACGTAGCTTCTTGAGAAGGTCTCTGACCTTTTGCGGAGTATCGGGCTTTTGTGCAAAGGTTAGGGCAGCGGCGTCTACTTCATTGAAGGCTGCAATGAGAGCATAAGCTTGATCAGCCGCATCTCCACCTTTTTCCTCAACAGTCTTGAAGATGTCAGGTAGTGAACACCCAACCAGTAGCAGGAATAGAGGTCCGATAAGAGCCATTCTTAGTGTCTTTTTCATATCGCGATCTCCTATTTATGAAAATTTCTCCGACCCTGAAGCATATCTTCGGCGTGCCTAGCTTCATGCTCAGGAAATAAACTCAACGACCTAGCACGCATGTATATCTGCGGCCATCTATTGTACCATCCAGGTGGCACCGTGAAGGCATCTTTGACTGTCGGATCAATACCATGCCGGCGTGCTAGAACGTCAAACTCGTCATCAGGCATCCAAACAGTCTTGGCTCTACCTCTAGTGGCCGTCCATAACTTAAGAGGCTTGGGCGGGGACGATTTGCTGTAGGCGAGTTTACGAGCCATCAGGAGGTAGCCGTAATCGTGAGGATACCAGTTACCTCACCTGAAGGCGAACCGATGAAGTCACTTACCTCACGCACCATTTCGTAGCCAGGTAACTCACCGGCGTTTAGAGTAAATGTCTTATGAGGTCCGGCACGCGAGGTGTCTCCTACCTCAAATAGCCGCACGTGCTGTTTGTTGGCGCTATAGGGGACTACTGTTGCCATTTCGTCCTCACACCTTTATAAACATCAGCATCAGATGACGACCGTGATACAACTTGTCGAATTTCCAGCCGTCTCTTTCGAACTTGGACCGAACCGATGGTATCTGATGTGATTCAACGATTTCAGCATGAAACCGTATCATCACTTCGGCTTCTTAACTGGCTTGGGCCTCGGCTTTGGACGTCCACCAGGACCTGGATGTTGTGCCATAGCTGTCTCCTTTTGTGATTAGCTTATAGTTTATCACCAATTTCTTCACAGATTTTTAAACCAGTTATCATAAACGCAAATCCTGAATTACCCCACCGTCTAGAATATTGTACAGTTTCTATAATACCTAATAACTCTCCCTGATGATTGAATACACCACTACCACTATCACCACCAGAAGCGAGTATAGCTAAAATTATACTACCGTCGGGATCAGTATCTGAAGCTGCTACATGACCATAACGTGATGACCAACCAACTTTATAAGCAGCTTGACTAATCGTAAAAACAGGAGTACCCATTTTTGCTAGTTCACATAAAATAGTTACAGGCTTTATATCAACTGGTTCTATTTTTAGAAGTGCTAGATCAACTGTATCTGAGCGCCAAATAACTTCACCAACTACAGGCTTACCCTGATAAAAGGTTATAGCTGCGTAATTTCCGAGGACTATATGATTTACAGTTAGCACTTTGTCTTTAGCAACCAGCACCCCTGTACCGAAACCATTATCAACTGATATAAGAGCAGTAACTTCCCGCGCCTTTTGTTCTAACTCACCGACAGGAGGTAGACTAACACATGTCGAGAGAAAGAGGCTAATAAAGATTGCTATCAGTTTGTTCATGATATCACCCTTACTTGATTTTGATTTCAATGTGATGGTTCTACAAAAATTTTATTGTTTAGAATGTTCGAAGGTATTTCTTATGTGGCGACTGAAGAAGCCTCCTACTGAATTAGCTTGTATCAGTGATTCGTGGGTTTCTGCCGGCACCCCGTGGTATTGGAAGACAGAGCCATTTTGAAACTGCACTTCTAAGGTCTCGGTACTCTCGTCGTAGCCCACGGACGAGAGATTGGCCGAAGACACTGATTGTCGGTCCATTGATATTATTAACTCCCCACTAGCTCTTCGGAACCATCCCAAACGAATTCGGCGACTGGAAAGTGTGTCTTACAAATGCAGCAGAACGTCCCGCTATAGAACTTCGGATCACGGGCGTAGGTTTCTGCAATAGTCTTATCCATAGTAGTTACAGCACCACAACCCTTGCCGATAGCGTCTAACTGTTTCTGCGTCCAATATTTTCCACTTACAGGCGATTCGCTTTCAGGGTATTTCTCAAATCTCACGTAATCGTGTTTGGAGAACCGCTCCTTTTCCTCATCGGTCAGATCCTGCAACGGGTGTGCTGGAGGTTGTGCTCCAATGTGTTGATAGCTTCTCCGATATGGACGCACGAAACCTTTGGCTCGTTCTTCCTTTCCTAACACCACATAATCCTGTTGCATTCCAGTATTCGGATCCATCGTTCGGTGTTCAGGATAGACCGGCCTTCCATTGGTTAGTGTAGTACGTGGGTTTTCAGTCATTTCTGCATGGATCTCCAAAAAATTTGGGACTTGAAAATGGTCCTACTAGATAGTTATGCCAATGCCTTTACTGCACGCTCAGCAGTATTCAGACGCCGCCCAAAGTGTTGCCTAACGACCGAGATTTGCTCATCAGTCAGTTCAACTAGACGGCCAGTACCACTGTCGCGTATAGAGACTTCCCCATCGGTCCCGATAAAAAGGTTTTCGGTGTCGATTGTGGTAGTATTCCCGGCGGCGTTTTGTGGTTGGTATTTGATCAGGGTCATGATATGTTCCTTCCGTGATGGTTCTACAAAAAATTGCGGCGGCACTCTTTAATGTGTCCTGAGCTACGCGTCCCGGTTAGGGTCACGCGGTCGGGAAACAGCCCGACGACCTCCGCCTTAGCACACTGATACGATAGTAGACGTATCAGTGTTCTTTTCAGAATGTTCCAAAAAATTGGGGACTTGAAAAATGGTCCTTTTGTGATGGTCTACAAAAAATGTCCGGGGTGATGGTCTCATTCGGAGTTGGGTAGGTCGGAAATCAGTGCGGCAGGCGCAGCCCCCCTCCCCCATCGACTTTGCGGCCGATTTTTGCCGGATCGCCCGAAACCCTTTCTAAAGAAAACTTTTCGCCCCAGGCATTTTTCGTCGTGCGCGCCGTTTTGATAAGGCTTATATTTAGATTATCGAAACCCGAAAGGATCCCGTTATGAAAACCGAAACCCTTGAAACCGCGAACGGCGATATCTTCGCGCTTATCGAAACCGCCGATAGTTTCATAATCCAAACCGAAGATAGCGCCGCGCCTTCCGGCGTAGGTTTGCGCCTTGAAATAGGAAAACCCTTTGCAAACCGCGAAGGCGCAATACGGGCTTTCGAAGCGGTTTGCGCCGCGCTTAACGAATAAGCCTTTCCCTTCCCCGCTTCCCTTAAGCCGCTTTCGGGCGGCTTTTCTTTTGCGTTTAATTTTGGGACGCGCCTTATTTTAAACTTATTTCTGGCTTAAGTTATCAATTCGGGCGGGCTTTCCGCCGCGCTATTTGAAACTACGTATAGGAAACCGAACGGGCCGCGCCGAATAGCGCGCGCTTGCCTTCCCGATAGCGGCCCGTTCAAACTTGAAAGGCGATTGTTATGAAAACCAAAACCGAAACCCGTAAGGCTTCAAAGGCGAAGGCAAAGGCGGGCCGGGCGGAAGCTTCCGCAAAGCGTTCGAACGGTAAGGCCGTAAGAGCGAAGGCGAAAACTTCGAAGGCTAACGGTAAGGCCCGCAAGGCTTCGAAGGCTACCGCCAAAGGCGGCGGAAAGGCTTTGCCCGATTTTGGTAACGGTTCGAAGCTTCGCGTTTTGAACGCGAAAGAAATCCCTTCGCGGCGCGATTGTTTCAAAACCGGGCAAACCGTTTCGGCTTGTTTGGCGGCGCAAAAGGCGAAAGGTTTTCGCGGGCGGCGAAAGTTTATCCGGGCGCAAATTACGCAAGGGCGGGTGAGCCTCCGCTAGATAATTCCCGATAAACTTTGAAGGGGCGGTTAAGGCGCCGCCCTTTCTTTTCCCTTTGAAAGGGGAAACGAAAATGGAAAAACTTTTTATACGCTTCGAAGATGGCAAAGCTATTCTTTGTAGCGAAGCCGATGCCGAAGCCGTAGTTACGGGAAGCGCCGAAACGGCTTTAAAATTCGAAGTTACGCAATGGTGGTCGGGCGAAGGGCTTTGTCGGTTAACGGTAAATTCCTTCCCGCTTTCAACGTCCCTTCGAATTTTTGGCGAAATGGTTAAAGCTTTCGAAAAAGCCGAAAGCGAAGGCGAAACGAAAGGGGAAATGCTATGATATCCCCTTATCTAAAACGGCCGCTACGTAGCCTTGCCGAAGTTTTGGCGGCGCGCGCTGCGAAGAAAATCAAACGGCTTTGCGAAACCCGGCGGAGACGATTATTCCGGCGGATGGTTTCCTAAACTTCAAACCCCGCGCGGCGAAAGCTTCGTGGGGTTTTTCTTTGCCTACATTTTAGTGCGTCGCCGGTGTTAACTGGTCTTTGTATATATGGGCTAGAACAGGCCGACTTACGGCGACTTAGCGACGACTTTAAGACCAGACCACATCAGCGCCAGATCAGGCCAGGACGAGCCGACTTACGGCGACTTCAGTTATCAGTTGGGCCATATTCACCAGCACCAGATCAGAGCAGGCCATTCCAGGACGACTTAAGACAATCACTCTCCCTCGCGTACGCGCGCATCATGCGCGGTGATTACGATTGGCTGAAGAAGAGAGAACTCAGGAGATAACTCAGTCCTATCAACAGTGTCAGGATGAGACCCAAATACCACATGCCTCGACGGACACTCTCCCTCTCCTTCTTACGTTGGAGCTCTGATTTCATGTTAATTCCCTCTCAGCCCTAGGACCACCGTAGACCAACAGCGACGACTTTAAGCCGTATTGCCCTATTTAGGGGTGAAGAGTTGGTCTACAGTGGGTCCAGGACGGTCCTAAAATAGGTTTAGAGTATGAGACGTATCAGATCAATCGAGGCAGCTTGTTAATCAGTTTCAATCTCGGGTCTTCTTTGTCCGCAGGTTTCTGATATATAAGTACCTCTCCTGTACCATAACACTCTAAACACGGACCTCCATCTGCGAGACATCGAGGGCAGATCCTATATCCCTTAGACACCTTTTTATTTCCACGTTTAGATCTACTCATCATTCACTCTCTTCTGTACTCTCCCCTCGCGGGTGCACACGCAGGCACGTTTGGACCAGGACTGTGATAGTGAAAAATGCTGCCTCCACTAACATACTCTAAAACACTGTTGGAGCACATCAGGAGTACACTACAACACAACTAACACACAGTAGAGCATACTACGATCATAACAACTACAAATACTATATTATCTAATCTATTATAATTGAGTTATCACAGAGGATCATCATCAGACCATGAGATGCGTAGAAAGTACATCAAATATAACCAATAACCTCCGCACGAGCCTTTATAACCACAGTGGCTATATCAGAATTATAATTATACGAATAAAAATAATTACCCAAACAGACACCACGATCTACTTCAATACGATGAAAAGCCTGATTACAGTCATCAAATCCAACTTCTTCATATTCTTTAGAATTTAGATAGATACAACTATAAAACTCTGTACCAATTTCTGGACGAGACTTCTGAGCAGCAAAGCTCACTACTGGAACAGCAACAACTACTGCGGCTGCAGCAGAAATACCCAAGAACTTTCTGCGTTCTATCATTGTTTCTTCACCTTTTCTATCATCACTTACCTCACTCCCAACGGTCTCATATTCGTATGAGACGGTCTAGACTGTCCTGGAGGCATAACTCTCCTTGTCATCGGTCCAAAAAGATTTGTTAACGCATAAACTAAAGCATCAACACGATCAGGGCTTCCATTACCGTGATATCCATCTGAAGTTAATTGACACATCTGACCTTCAAGTTTGGAGTAAGATCCTACGTGGTGCACTCTCCCTAAAGAATAGAGAGCACTGGAAGGTTCTGCTCTTAAAACCTTACCTTTCGTAGCACGGACCTTAATGACCTTAACAGCCTTTCTAACAGAGTGAATTGTATGTTCAACCATATCTCCACCCTGATTTACTTCAGCAACAACAGTATTAGCTTCGAGTATATCATGTAGAGCTACAACACGTCTCGCCCAAGTTTCAGGTTTACCTTGAATGCTTTCATCAGCTAAGACATAACCGTGTCCATCTTCACCTAAACCTACAGCGATTATTCCACACTCATCTGAATGTTCTTCTGACGAGGTAGGGGGATCGACACCGATCACTACTCTCTTAAGTGGGGGAGGTGCTCCAACCCGACTTGCTATGATCATCTCTCTATTCCAGAGTGCACCTACAACTTGAGGTTCGTATTCACCCTCCCAAATATGAGCATATCTAACTGGATTAGTGATCTCGTCGAAGGCTCTCTCTTCTTCTAACACACTAGGGAACCAGGGATTGTCTCTCCAATCTGCCTTGACAACAATCGAGCTAGGGGGAGGATATTCTCCTCTCAATAACGTGTCTATAGGATCAGTCGCAAGTCTTGGGTTCCATGAAGCCCAAATCTGAGAGCCAGGTTTTCGGATCGTTGGTCGAAGTAACTCAAGTGATCTCTTCGTGATCGTGTGAGCTTCTTCTAAGAGTGCAACGTCAAATCCTTCTAACGATTTAATACTCTCTGCTGTATGGTCTTGTAGACCCTGAAAGACCATCACACCTCCTCCAGGGGTACGGATATGATCATACATAATCTTAAATTGGTTCTCTACCTTATATACTTTAATTTTATCCTCGACGAGAAGTTTCACACTATCTCGGAGTGATCGCTGAACCTCTCTTGCACAGACAATTCTAGTTCCGTGGGATTGTAAGCATAGCGCAACAGCCATTCCTGCAAAGTGGTGACTTTTTCCGCTGCCGCGCCCACCATGCGCACCTTTGTAACGTGCTGGGGCTAAGAGTGGTTTGAATACCTCTGCAATCTCAATACTTAAATCCATTTATTTATTAAGGTTCCGTAAAATTTCACGCAGCATATTCGCTTGCTCACGATTACTTGCGTTCGATGTCTTTTCAAGTTTTTCGATTTGTGTTTGTAGATGTCTTACTTCCTGTGTCGTAACCGCCTGTTTTATACCTTGCTCGCGAACATCACTTTGGATAGATCCAACCTTAACATCAAGAGATCTATAATTTTCTTCACCCGCAGCCCAAGCAGCATCGAGCACCCTAACATCACTTTTTAAGTCAGAAAAGCCAAAGAGACCAGCTCCTAATATGGGGATGGCTGCGAGAGCAATAGGTAGCCACGGGAAGTTTTTCATGATTTCTCCAATTTCACTTTAAGAGCTAAACGCTCTAGACGAATAAACCACCACATGGCTAACTTACTAAGCTTATCTGCATCGAGAATAGATGTACCATAAATCAGTAAATCAATTGTTGGCTTCGATGCTGCTCTACTAACACAATATAGAAAACGATCCTGACGTGAACCTTTAAGTGCTTCTAAGAGAACTGATCGTTTCATTCTCCTAGCTATATTATTGAGTGCACCATTAAAATTGGTAGTTGGAAAACGTTTTAGTGATTCATCCATCCTAAATCGTACTTCAGTTGCTGTCATATGTTTATCTGATGGATATATTATATTAGGACTACAACCGTAGATATCATCAAAAGTTTTTAGTGTATCCTCATACTCAGTCACCGAAGATCTCCTTTAATTTTTCTTCCCTTGCTAATTCATGTCTACAAATACTTAATACAGTTAAAGCAGTCAAAGCACAACGATAAACATCAAAGAGACGCCTAAACCAACCTAATCCAAACACAATCACGTTCATTAAGCTAGAATAGTGTACTGCTCGTCTAACCATGAACTCACATAACAAATCACTAGGATCAGCTTTATCAGCAGCAGCTAATGTGATAGGACCTATCTTCCCATCAACCTTAACCTTTAGAGCTTTTTGCAATAATTTTTTAGCACGAGTTGGTCCCTGATTTACTCCACAATCAAATACAGCAAGATCAATACCTGTAGGCAGAAAATCACACAAACACTTTGACCAGAAATGATGGCGATAGAGCATAGTAACCTGATCTTCAGTCAAGGACCGAATATCTTTACCATCAATTACGCCATCACCATTAATGTCTATCTTGATAGCACGCAAGAAGCGCAGCGAAATACCCCACTTTGTAATACCACCAGGATCAGAGGGGTGATCAACTAAACCACCTTCCCATCGACGCACAACTTTTAGGGCACGAGCAAAGTTGTCAGGTTGTGGCACTATAACAGAGACTTCCTCTGGTATGAAAGTAAACTCACGACGTCCTCTCCTTAATTTTCCTTTCATTTCTCAGCATCCTCATCTGTATTACTAGACCTTGTTTGCTGCTCCCTGCCTTCCTGACCAGCTCCTGGAAGTATCTTGAAATCTGCATCAATTATCTTATCACTCTTTCCACCAGATGCCCCTGGTTGAACCAATATGAATTTTATTGACTGAACTGCACTAACACCACCTATGTTCTCTATCTCCTTCCTATCACGCCAGAAATCTGGAGCATGATTTTTCAGCCAGAAGATTTGAGCTACTGTATCAGGAGGATAATATTTTCGGGCCTGGGCTCTTACCACTCTATCGTGCTTAGCGCTGTAAAATATTTTCTCTTCAGGTACGGAGAACCCATTAGCTTTCTTATAGAGAGACCTCACAACGTTACCTGATGCAATCACACGACCCTTCTTTAACGTCATCCTGATAGAAGCATGTGCTTTCTTATATTTACTAAACTCTTTTGGTGTAATTTCTAATACCTCAGCAATATCCTTATCACGCATACCTAACATGGCTAAACGACCTAGGAGTGATAGATTAAACTTCTCCATCTCTCTTCTGCGCCTAGCTATGTTGGGATATTCCGAAACTATTATTTGTGTTAAATGCTTGCGTGTGGGTACAACAGGAAGAGGATCTACTTTGGAACCATTTAATCTCTTCCGTTTAATTGTCACGTTCTTATGTCCTTACTATTAAATTGCTCAGTACTGCGGGCCGGGATCCAACCACCGGCTCCAGGGATGCCGCGGACACCCCCACCCCTACGGTTACCTGCTCGAAACAAGACTGTACCGCCGCAGCACTGAGCAATCAAACGATGTCAGGGCAGACCCCCTTCGGAGAAATCTACCCTGACAAACGCAACCTGATGAGTTGGAGGATACGTTAGGCACAAAGACCCTACGTAAGCCATTACCCTAAACTTGGATGGTCTATCGCCGCAAGCCATTGATTTTGCTTATTAGTGTTTTATTAGTGTATTGGAAAAACGTACTAATTTCCACGATAACCACACTTTCTGGTTACAAAGTAGTGGTAGAAGGTTAAAAAAGCCCCTAAGTCCTTGAAATAAGCACGAGATCCCCCGCGCCGGAAAAGTGGTAAAATTAGCAAATACGTGGTGATAAAAGCCCAGATAGTGGTACTAATAGTCCTCTAAGTCCTTGAATTCTTTGACCTTTTCGGGAGCAATTTAGTCCTTGCGAAAGTCCCTAAAAGGGCGCACAATAGCGTTAGGATAATTAGATAAGTATTTAGTTATCCAGGCCTCTGGGAATGGGGCGGCCCTGGGAGAAGAAGCGGAAAGCTCACCCCTTACGTGTAGTGACGAGGATGGCCGGAACCCCCAGGAGGCCCAGCGATGGGAAAGGAATTCCCGCAAAGTCGCTGCCAGCCAGGTGAACCTGCGTAAGCTATGCGTGGAACGATCCCCAGAGACCTTGGACTGGTTTATTTAAACGCACCACGTATGTTTAAATGATACGAGACCAAGGCCGATGGCTACCCCAAGTGGTATAACTCTTTGAACCATGACGAGGGTGGAACGAGTACAAGAAAATCGGTCGCGTGTGACCGCAGGGAAATCTAACCCGGTTGGGAAAACTCTCCTCTTCTCCTAATAATCGAAATCAAGGCAGGTGAGCAATCACCTGCCTTGGTCCGTCAGACATTAGTCGGTCTGGCGCTGATGAGATAGACTAATAGGAGGAGAACACTATGACCCAGCAGCAAGATATGATCCCACAACAACCTGAAATGACTCCGCAACAACACGAAAAGCTTTTCGAAATATTCCAACGGCAACCAACCACCTGCGTATGCTGCGGACAAGACAAACCTGTCGAGCTCAGAACCCGTAATTACTACACCAACGAAACATTTGACGAGTTTCTTTCTCGTTGCGCATTTGGTTTTGGTGATACATGCATCATGATTGAATGGCAGAAGATGTGTATTGGTATTGAGGAAGATGGTTACGCACATACGTGAGAGGACAAAACGATGCAAGCTTATTCAGATCCTGACCGTGAATACGATCCCACTGCACTACCAAACGTGGAAGTTTTCCAGATAGATGATAAAGGTTATCTGAATGGAGAACCTTTTGTTCTACCTCACGAGCCTAGTGAACAAGCATTTGGTCTCGTGCTCGGTTGGTACTGGTGGTCATGCTTTCCCGGTTGCTTGCCGGATAGTGAACCAGTTGGACCTTTCGAGACTGAAGCCTCCGCACTAGCGGATGCACAAGACGTTTAAAGTCGAAACCTAGACAGGTAGTCTAGGTCACGTTAGGCTGACTACCTAACGTCTGATGATGACAAGTCAAATAGGAGGAGACAATGGGTGACAGAGCGAATTGTATCGTTCTCCAGAACACAAACAAATATTATCCACCAGTGTGGCTTTATACACATGGTGGTGGTAGAGACCTACTGAAATTGGTACAGAGAGCTATCGCCAAACGATGGCGTTGGAGAGACTGTTCCTATCTGACTAGGATCATCTTCGATACTATGTCAGCAAGACAACAGGGTGAAGAATGTGGTTTCGGAATCTCAACTGCTATGGGTGATAACTCTCACCATTTCGTTGTTGTCGATCCGAAAGAACAGGAAGTACGTATTGAAGACCAAGATGGAACTCGCAATGTACTTCACTGTTGGACCTTTGAGGATTTCTGTACTGCCAATTTATCTAGTGTTATCTACTAAGTCGAAACCTAGGCAGGTAGCCTGGGTCACACTAAGTTGACTACTTAGTGTCTGATGATGGCAAGTCAAATAGGAGGAGAAAATGTTAACAGTAGTAAGTCACAACAAAGAAAAAGGCCTGAAGGTGGTCAAGCATTCACACTCCAAAGACCCCACGATAGTCTTCGGATATCAGGTACACGATACGAAAGACACTAAAAACCCATTAATACGGACCTGTACCACCAAAGCTGAGGCCGACGTATGTATTGGCATAAACCTAAAGAAAGAACCTGAGAAAAAGTCGAAAGGCCCTAAATAATGGATGATAAATGTCCGATCACGTTGACCCAAATTTCCCAAGCCATCTTCCGTCCGTTCGGCAACATGGATTGGGAAGCCTTTGCTGGCTGTGAGGGTGAAAGTCCTCAAATCACCGAAATCGACAATTACATCGTGGTTGTCGATGAAGCAGAGGATACTACCAATATTCAAGTTCACGAAGTCGAAGGGGGTTCCCATGTTTGGAACTGGGAAATCTCAACCCAACCTGAACAACTTAACTAAGTCGAAACTCCTCAGGTAGAGGGGTCTGATAGAGTTGGTTACTCTATCACTGATGAGACAAACCAAATAGGAGGAGAAAATGGAATACGTCCTTACGCTATGGCTCTTTTGGTACTCACCATTTGATGCTGTCTTAGTTGAAGTAGCTGCATCATCATGTGAAGTAGCTCTCAAGTCTACTTTGGAACATGTCAAAGGTGATGGTGTTTCAGAATGGGAAATTATATCCTGTCATCTAACCCAGGACACATGAGTGATGTCAACCCGAGCTAGGAAACGGCTTTCCAGTATTGAAGAACTGGGTCCAATAGGTAGAGCAGCTGAAGAAGCTAATCAGTTCCTCAAAGATCATCCACTACCGAGGATCTTAAACCGAAAGCGGTGGACAAGGAAAGAGTGGAAACGTCATAAAGATTCCTGGGCCGAATTAGACAAAGAAATAAGAGAAAAGCAAAGAGAGCGCGCCAAGGCTGAAAGTAAATGGCGCACTAGGTCCAAACGGATTCGACATCACAAGGTGTTACGTGAGTTGAGAAAATCAGAACGACGAGAATTTCTAGATCAACGTCAAGGCAGAAAAATACGTAAAGGTATCACACAATCAGCACATAGTGATCTAATACTTGTTGCCTTGAAAAATGGTGCTGACACTGTAGGTCAAGTCTGTAAAAAGACAGGACTAGAAACGAGAGAAGCGCGGCGCTGCCTAAGAAAACTGGTGAAAAAGGGTGACGTTGAGAAGCCCGGTGCACGACGATATCAACTCACTAAGCCGAAGCAGCGTAAGCGTCTTGCTGATGTACAACCTATAAAACGCAGGAAGCGTTTGATCAAGAAGTCGAAAGCGGGGTAAATAACCCTGCTTGTTGTGAGGTGAGAGCTCACGGCCTGATGAGACATCTCAAATAGGAGGAGAAAATGAGCCATTTTTACACGTCAACAGATGAGAACCTTGCGGAGAACTACAGATTTTGTGTCCAGCGCGCCATAGATGGTAAAATCATAGCACGCTGCAAAACAGAAGAATGGGCGGGTGCAATCACGGATGTGCTCAACACAATCGACTCTATCGCAGAACAATTAGCAGTAATCAGGACTTGGCCTGATTAACTACAAACCGTGTCGAAACCTAGGCAGGTAGCCTGGGTCTGTCAAAGTTGGTTACTTTGACACTGATGAGACAAACCAATAGGAGGAGAAAATGGAAATGTCTAGAACCTATAAAGTCCTACGTAACAAAAGCGATTTCTCAGGCGTCAAAAAAGTATGGGTTCTTTACAACAAAAGAGGTGCCAAGAAATTTCAGCAAATAGTGAACAAACGCTGTCGGCGCCTGGACAAGATAGCTATCGCCGAGGGCATCAACGATATGGTTGATGATAAACTCAATCTGATATTTTACGAAATGATTGAGGAAGAAGATATTTTCTTCGAAGACCTCTGGTATTGGGACAAAGACGACGTAGATGAAGACTGGGCTTTCGAAGACGATCTTGAGGATGATTATTTTGATTCTGAAGAAGATATCTATGATCCATATTGGGTAGATCCTTTAGATTGGTGTCACTAAGTCGAAACTCCTCAGGTAGAGGGGTCTGTCAAGGATGACTACCTTGGCACTGATGAGACAAGTCAAATAGGAGGAGAAAATGAAGTACCAAGAATTTACCAGCTTTGCTGAAACTATGTTCAAGTCTGGTTTACCTTTCCTAGTGGAAGGAGAGCCAGGCATTGCCAAAACTGCTCTCATTGAGCAGGCAGCAAAGAACTGTGGGATGGATCTAATCGTGACCCATCCGGCAGTCCGCAGTCCAATCGACTACGGTGGGATACCTGCCCAGACACGACCCGCAACGGGCAAGAAGGCAGCCGAATGGGACTTCGTCCCTATTGGCGATCTTCGTCGGCTAGTTACAGCCAAAAAGCCAACCGTGTTCTTCATGGATGACTTCGGGCACGGCTCGACAGCTACCCAGAATGCTACATGTCATCTAATCCACGCTCGTCAGATCGGCGAAAATAGGATTAGTGATCATATTCGCATCTGTGCAGCAACTAACCGAGCTCAGGACAAGTCTGGAATCAACCCAATCCTTGAACACATCAAGTCTAGGTTCAAGACCATCGTTCACCTAGAGGTAGACGTTGACGGTTGGGTACGGTGGGCGTCACAATGTGATGACGTCGGCCTGCTCGATCGCAAGGAACCAATGCCAGCGATCTTACCTGCTTTCATCTCTTGGAAACGGGATATGCTAATGGACTTTCGTCCGAAGCCCGGACTGGAAAACAGCCGGTCACCAAGAACGGTACATCATGTTGGCCAGCTTCTAGCATCCGGTGCTGTTAACGAGAACACAGCCTTCGAGTTGATCTCGAGGGCAGCAGACAAAGGATTTGCAACTGAGTTCCTAGCTTTTCTGAAGCTGTGGGCTCACCTGCCGGATCTTGAAGACATCCTCGACAATCCTAATACACTCGACGATATGTCATTCGAGCGTTATGTTTGGGATGAGCAAAAGGAACAGGTTGTAAGTGCTGGACTTGCTCCAATCTCTCAGCGTCCTGATGTTGCCTTCGCTCTAGTCACTTCGACAGCGGATATTGTCGATCCTGATCGGATGAGCAACTTTGTCGAGCTTATTAATAAATTCGCCAAGCCAGTGGAAGTACTCGGTATGCTTCTCGTGAAGAACCGGGGCAACAGTCTGTTAGAGACGTCAGCCTTCATCCATTGGGCGACGGAGAACCAAGAATATCTAATGTAGTGTAGCAACCAGCGCTTCAGGTAGGAGCGCTGTCTGATGCACTATCGCATCGAAGCTATAGGAGGAGAAAGTGACTAAGAATCATAAAAAAGCTGAGTCCAACACACATCTACTAAAGCTCCGTGATGCTGGTATTAGTAACAAACAGATCTCAGAAGCTTTTGGGATAGGTGAATCCTCACTTAGTGGTTGGATGAGTGGTAACCTTCCTTGCCCCTACTGGACAAAGATTGCTAGTGAGGGTATTCTTCGACGTATGGGTGGTCTAAAACATGCTACTCTCTTAATACGTTGTCCAAGTGAGCAAGGAGAGACCATCTCTAAAGTTGCTGAGGGGCTTGGTGCTGTCGTTACACACATCAAACTCTAGTCGAAACTGGAGCAGGTAGTTCCAGTCTGTCAAGGTTGGTTACTTTGACACTGATGAGACAAACCAATAGGAGGAGAAAATGGCTAATTTAAGACAGACCAAGCCAAAGGACACCCCAAGTGATTTGAGCACACGAGCAATGCTCGTGAGGCTTCGCATCAACCGTTGGGGTGCCAAACGGAACGACAGTGAAATAGCTATGGAAGTGGCAAAGACTAAGAACTCAGACGCCGAGCTTGGAAAGTTCACCAAGCAACTTCTCAAGAGTGATGCTCTTGACACGTTCAGAAAACTGTCGCGCCAGTGTCGCAAGCTGCATAAATACTACACGCTCCCTTGGGATGAAGGTGTTGGGCTTCTTCCGGCTGATATGTACTTCAAGTACACAGAAGTCATCGGAGAGAAACAACGTGAGGCTATGAAAGCTGCTGATGAGTTCGTCACTGAATACAAAGCTCAGTGGAACAATGGCTTGAGTGACTATCGTAAGGGTCTTGGACAGTTGTTTAATGCAGACGACTATCCCGAGCCTAATCGGGTCCGGTCCAAGTTTGGTATCCATATCCGAACCTCTACCATTCAAGACCCGAATGATTTTCGGGTCAAGATGTCAGCTGATACGTCTGATGATCTCAAGAAACAGATGTTATCAGACTTTCAAGACAACCTCAAGGATGCGATGCGTAATCCGATCATGCGTCTTTTCGAACAACTGAAACATGTTCAAGGAAAGCTGCACGAGAAAGATGCAGTCTTCAGGGACTCTTTGATCGGTAACATCCAAGAGTTGGTTGAGATCTTACCTTCACTGAATGTCCTAGGAGATCCTAAGATCACAGCGATGATTGAGCAGACCAAAAAGGAAATCTGTTCGGTCAGCGATGTGAAGGCTCTCAGAAACGATCCTAAATATCGCAAAGAGGTTGCCAAGTCGGCGGACGCTATCCTGAAGAGCATGAAAGGTTATGTGTCATGAGTATCAAAAAACTTCACAGGTTCCAAGTCCGAGGAAAAGGAGCCTTCCCACTCGATATGCTAAGCCGAAACCAATGTTTTCCTGCTACGGATCAGGCTGCGGCACGTATAGATGGTGTATGGAATCGCATACCTCGAAGGATTAACCTCATCGCTATCGAACCACCTAAGTTGGACGAATGGAAAACCTGCCGTTGGTCCGTACATGACCATGAAGAAATACCTGCACCAGTCGAAACCCCTCACAAGCCCGCAGGTAGTGGAGACTAAATTAACGGGGTTTTTACCCTTTAAGGGTCTAACCCCCGCCTGCAGGCCTTGGAGGCGGTCCTAAAATAGGTCTAACGTCGAAACCTAGACAGGTAGTCTAGGTCTGTCAAAGTTGGTTACTTTGACACTGATGAGACAAACCAATAGGAGGAGATTATGTACGCACAGATGAAAGTAGACAGGTGTATAACCAGGCTGCTTATGCTGTATCCATTTTGGGGCAGCTTAACACTGGGTTTTGAAATACAGCCCTCCAATGTCATCCAAACGATGGCGACAGATGGAGTTAGGTTATTCTTCAACCCAGACTACGTGAGACAACAGTACGAAGAAATCCTTTGTACTGATATTGCTCACGAGAATGGTCACAAAATGTTCCTCGATTGTTTCCGTAGAGGACATCGTGACCCCAAGCGCTGGAATATCGCCTGTGACTACCGGATCAATCTGTATCTTCAGGACAGCGGTCTGAAATTAGGAGACGATTACCTAATTGATGAACGCTTTCGTGGGATGGATGCGGAGAAGATCTATAATATCCTATCACAAGACCCCAATGATCCAGCCAATAAGCAGGCTGAGGAAAAGGGAGGTTGTGGATGTGGGGGTCTTCAAGATCATCCTTCACAACCAAGTCAGGATCAAAACGATCAAGGTTCTGACGGTGATGGTAGTGATGAAGGTAGTGAAGATGGTTCTCAACTGTCTTCCACTGCTCTATCGGGTACAGACTTTGGTGAAACTGAAGCCATGATGCAAATCGCTCAGGCTATGAACTTTGCCAAGGCTCAAGGAAAGCTACCTGGTAGTATTGATGAACTAGTCGAAGAAATCCTGAACCCTAAAATTCGTTGGGAACAGGTAGTCGAAAGGTTCATGGAGAACTGTAATCAGGATGACTTTACTTGGTTAGTTCCTGATCGTCGCTTCTTACACCAGGATATCTACCTACCTGGTCTTGAGAGTGAAGGTGTGGATGAATTCGTCGTAGTGCTAGATACGTCTGGCTCAACAATAAAATTCATCCCACAATTTCTTAGCGAGGTTTCCAAACTCGCTGCTGTACTAAAATTCCGTAAGCTGCATATCATGTATGTCGATGCAAAAGTACAGCGTGTTGACGAATACGGTAAAGAAGACCTACCAATCAAGCCAGGTCGTACCTACGGTGGTGGTGGTACAAGTTTCATACCAGCTTTCTCTTGGTTAGAAGAAAGATGTATCACACCAAAAGGAATGGTCTATCTAACTGATACCTACGGATCGTTCCCATCGACAGCGCCCTCTTTCCCGGTACTCTGGACCGTACCGAAAGAATGTAAAATCCATCAAGAGATACCATTCGGAGAAACGGTGATAATAAACTAATGTCGAAACCTAGACAGGTAGTCTAGGTCACACTAAGTTGACTACTTAGTGTCTGATGATGACAAGTCAAATATAGGAGGAGAACATGAATCTTGAACAGATCGACAGCCTTGACGAACGTGCGAAACCTGAAGACTATAAGATCACTACTGATTTCCCCTACTGGGTAGGAGGGTCTAGGTGGACTATCGAAGCAAAAACAAAAGTCACCTTCCTGTTTCGTGGTCACATGTGTCACGGAATTTCCAATCACGAGGACGGAAATATTTTGTGGAATGAAGAAGGTTGGTGTGATCCAGATTTAGCATGGGCAGACTTCGTGAAAAGTTATAGTTTAGAAACGGAACCTGGAAATGATCAAAAAACCCAAATCTAAAAAAGACAAGGTGACTATCTGTCCTCCAGCTATCGCCGATGGTGTCACAACCACTGCTGAAGTTAAGCCTATCAAACGACCAAGAGGACAAGGACCCCGCAAGCTAACCAGGAAATTCCCCAAAGTAAAAGAGCGGAAGGGTCGTGTCAAGAAGTGGGTTGATTTAGATCCCATAGTTAAAGACAAACCTAAACTCCCACAACATCGGCGATGGTGTCCTCATAGTCGAAGGATCCTCAATGAACAAAAAGATAGGATGATACGCAGAAAGAGACTAAGTGTTAGTGACAGAAAGAGACTAGAGGCAGCAAATAAACGCAGATTAAAGAGGCTGCGTCAACGTCTACGTGATCTAGTCAACAGTGGTATTACCTTTGATTAAACCGAAACCACATATCAGGCTGTATTGTTTGATATGTGGTCACCGTAGTGTGAGAGACTACAGTCTGATGAGGTATCTCAAATATAGGAGGAGATCAAATGCCACCAGTCTATCAACATGTTCTCAATGAGTTACAAGGGGCAATCCGCCTCTCCATTCAAGGTGCTGCACACGAACTCACTGAGAACCTTAACGTCTCACAACCCGAGGCTGATGTCCTAACTCTTACTGCAGCCTTTTGCGAAGTGGATGCACTCGCCGATCTACCCACATTGGTAATGAGTGACGTAATAATTGCAATCCGTGCCGCAATCGAGAAAGAACACGCCGACGAGCTTGCAAAAGCTACTAAATGCTCTGAATATCCCCCATTATAAGAAAGTGAGACATCATGACAGTTGCACAGACCAAGGCCAAACGTCGCTTCTGGAAAAAGATCGACAAGAGATATCGTAGCCGGATCAAAGATGCAGCTACGCAAAAACGAAAGTTGATCGAAAAGGTCCAGAAGGAACAAGTGCGGATACAGAGAAAATCCAAAAAGAAGAAATAGTCGAAACCTAGACAGGTAGTCTAGGTCTGTCAAAGTTGGTTACTTTGACACTGATGAGACAAACCAATAGGAGGAGATTATGATAAAGAAAGTCATTTCCGGAGGTCAAACCGGAGCAGACATGGGTGGTTTATTTGGTGCGTACACAGCAATTGGTATCGAGACAGGAGGGTGGGCTCCTAAAGGTTTTCTTACTGAAGCTGGTCCTAAAAAGGTACTTGGTAAACAGTATAAACTTAAAGAGACCAAGTCCCCAACTTATCCTCCTCGCACCAAACGTAATGTTTTAAATAGCGACGGTACATTATGGTTTGGTAGTACTAATTCACCTGGAGCGAGACTTACGATTAAACTGTGTCACAGGCACGGTCGTCCTGTTAAAAGGATCCGATATAGTATCGAGAATCGTAGATCACCTATCCGTGAGATTCCAGGTCTTGTGAAATGGATAAAAAGTAACAACATCGAGGTACTAAATGTAGCTGGAAATAGAGAAAGTACGAACGAGGGTATCACAATGTACACAGAGGCTGTTATTTCAAGGTTACTGAGAGCACAATCAGAATAGGAGGAGATTTATCTGAGGAGATGAGTTGCTGTCGTCTTGAGAATATCATTGAGGTGATATTGTTGGGACGGCAGTGAGAAAATAATAATTAAGAAACCGTCCAATCTCCTCCTAGAGAAACTAAAAGGGTAGCAGTCTTGGGTTCTGCTACCCTTTCTTTTTGACTAAATTAAATTAGTCCCAGGTAAGAGTAAGAATTAGTTCTCCCTCACGTGCGCATTATGCACCCACGTATTATGCACGGGTGCGCCTCCACACCACCCTCCTACCCCCTAAAGGGGGGAGGGTGTGTGAGCGCGTGAGTGTGTATGGGTGTGCCGCGCGCATCCGGCCGCAGCCGCCCGCGCGAGGGGACTTTGGGGTGCGGCTGTATAGGTATATGTAGGAGAAATTTGAGTTGAAAGGGAATGAAGATGAGTAAGCCAATTCTGTGTTTGGATTTTGATGGTGTGATACACAGTTACACGAGTGGTTGGAAAGGTGCGGGTATCATCCCCGACAAACCAGTGCCAGGGGCAATTGAGTTTATCAAAGAAGCGACAGGTGAATTTGAAGTTCATATTTTCTCATCGCGCAGTAATCAAGAAGGCGGTCTCTCGGCCATGAAGATATGGCTTGAGATCGTCATAGGTGAGACCTATGGGATGATCCCATTCTGGTTTGATCTCATCAAATGGTCGACAGAGAAACCACCTGCGCTTGTTACCATAGATGACCGCGCAATCACTTTCACCGGAGTATGGCCAGCTATTGAGGAACTAAAGAACTTCAAACCGTGGAATAAAAAATAGCCGCTGTATTAGTAGATAGAAGAACCAAACTTGTTCTAGGTGTAGCTCAGTTTGGTCAGAGTGCCGCACCTGGACTGCGGAAGCCGCTGGTTCGAATCCAGTCACCTAGACCAAAACTGCCCTGTAGCTCAATGGTTAGAGCAGGCAGTTTATAACTGTCCGACCCAGGTTCAATTCCTGGCGGGGCGACCAAAAACGGAACAAAAAGTTACCCGCTGTATTAGTAAGTATCGAAGCGTGTGTAAGTCATTTTACTACTCGTTCGGTTGTGTTCGTTGAATGAAACTCGTTGAATGGAGATTGATATGTCATCTAATAAGTCTTCTAAAACAGCATCTTCCGTCAGAAAAGGTATCGTGGCTAGTATAAAAGATGTCCACGGGTCAAATGTAGCTGCAACAAAATGGCCAGTTACAAAATACAAAAAACATGGTCTTCCTACTAAATGGAAGAAAAGATATAATGATATATATGATATTAATGGGCAGGATAGAGATGGAAATACTATATCCTGTCATGTTATTGGCCTCTATGCTACATCTGACAAAGATAGATTTGTGATCAATCGACCTCTCTTTGAGTGGTTAGTAGCACAAAACGAGGTAAACGAAGTAATAGGTGTATACGAAGAAGAGGATGATAAAAGTATCATTATTCACGTGGCATCTGCAGATGAGATAAATGATGAATGGGATGCTGATAATATAGAAGAAGAGACGTTTCAAACACCAGTATTACTTTTACCACATGATGATGCTTACTGGGATAAATCAGATTGGGTTCGTGAGAAGAATAATCTGATAAGAAAAAAGACGAAAGAAAAGAAAAATAGAACAGATACAGATCATGAACCAGATGGTAAAGAAGTCTATTACCCAACCAGCTGGAGTACGTTTTGGAAGTCTAAGGAAATACCCGAAAGTGCAATGTCCAGTAATCCCACCTCTGATCGTGAACGAAAAGATCTTAAAAAAGTAGCTGATCATCTTGGAGCAAAAGATGTATGGATTATACAAAAAGCTTCTTTTGATGGAGAGAAGCTGAAGGTGGTAATACTTTACTAAGTCATGCCAAAACCGAAACGAACTAAAGTCAACGATATTCTTATGGCTGTTGCTAACCTTTCCGACAAAGAGCGTGGAAAGGTTAGAGCGGCTTGCACCACGTTGGGGGTAGACGAACCAAACTCTCAGTCTAAGAGTATTCACGATGAGGATGAAAAGTTCCTCCTATTCTACAGTGAATTCATTGAGATCATGCAAGAAGTGATTGGTAAGAAACTCCCAAAGAGTGCATCTTATCTACCACCTAAATTGTACCGCGACTTGAAATCTGGTTGGTCTACAGCTGACGAACTCTTGAACCAGGTTATACCACGAGCTAGGGTTACACAACGCACTAAATTCTATCGCATCGTTGTGCTTACTGTCATAGACTATATCCACGATCTTGAGAATGTACCTGTTGGAACCAAGACAGTTGTAGCACAACTCCAGAACTGCCCTGAGATATTGAACTTATCTTTTCCAGGTTATTTGCGTGCGGGTTTATTATCGTTGATGATGCAATGGGGTAAACTTGATAATCAAATTGACAATGAGGAATCATAGATGAAAGAACTAACCCAAACTGAGTTATGGAAATTACTATGTTACAATCCTTTCTCTGGTAACTTTATGTGGCGTATAAGTCCGAAACATCACGCTGAGATCAAAATAGGTGATGCTGCTGGATATATTGCTTACATGGGAAATGGGAGACCATCTAAGATTATCACAATTAATGGTCACCAATATCGAGCCCACCGTCTTGCTTTCCTCTATATGAAAGGTCATTGGCCTTACGATCAAGTAGATCATAAGGATGGAGATGGACTAAATAACCGTTGGTTAAATATCAGAGAATGTAATCAATCACAAAATATGTGTAATCGTGGGGTGCAAAAGAATAATCATCTTGGTGTAAAGGGTGTGAATTACTGTGAGAAAATTAAAAAGTATCATGCTTTAATCACAAAAAATGGTAAACGAATCTATTTAGGTTATCATGATACTCTTGAAGCCGCGACCTATGCTTATCAAAGAGCAGCTAAAAAATATCATCGTGATTTTGCTAATTGTTCTAATAAATAGGGGGAAGTAATGGATTTATCCCAAACGATGCAGGAATCACTCTTAACACTTCTCTGTATGGATGATAAACATTCTTTAATTATCAGGAATTCACTTCCAGCCGCATCTTTCGAAGGTATCTACAGCGATATAGCACGAGCTGTTTATCCATACGTGGACAGATATAAAAAGGCACCCAAGACTAATCTAGATGATGTGCTCGATGACATTCTAAGTAAGGACAATAAAAAGGCCCGACGTGTAAAACGAACGATGAAGATGATCAAACGTACACACGAAGGAAAGTTGAATGCTGATCACGTTATGTCCCGACTTGATAAACGTCTTAGATATTTTCGCATCAAGACCGCTACACGAGAATTGCTCGGTCTATTCAATACAGGTATGGAAGATGATGAGTCTATTGATCAAATGGAAAGTATTCTCAACCAAGCTTCGCGTGATAGTGTTGAGACTTTCGATCCTGGTATTAGATTGGGTGATAAGAAACGAGCAATCAACTCTTTATTAAAAGACGACTCAGAAGACGTATTCCCAACTGGTATAAAAGAATTAGATCAGTATAATCTCGGACCAAAACGAAAGACATTACATCTTTTAGTAGGTCTAAAAAAGACTGGTAAGACAAGATGGTTGGTACAACTAGCACAGAATGCAGCAATGCAAGGTGCTAAAGTATTACATGTAAGCCTAGAGATGGATGAGGAGAGGATGTTAAAAAGATACTACCAGTCGTTCTTTGCCATTGCTCAAAATCGTACTGAGATAAGACGGGTCAAATTCAAAAAAGATAACTTTGGTCGACTTACCAGAGTAGCTTATAAAAAAGCAAAAGTTAGATTGGCACTAGATGATAGAAAAATACGTAAGGAACTAGGTAAACGAATAGACCGATTTGGACGCCGACTTAACAACATCATTGTTAAGTCATTTCCAACTAGACAATTGACATTTAATCAACTGGTAGCATATATTGATAGACTTGAAATTCAAGAGCAGTTCGTTCCTGATTTGTTAATAATAGACTATCCTAAGCTGATGAGGATAGACATGAACAACTTTAGATTAGCTTTAGGAGCATTGTTAGAGGACCTACGAGGCTTAGGTGTGGAAAGGAATATGGCTATTGCTACAGTAGCCCAATCACATCGAGTCAGCAAGGGTCAGGTGGGGAAGATAGATACGAGCGATATTGGTGAGGACTTTTCTCAAACCCAGACGCTAGATGTTGGTTTAGTGTATCGACAAACCAAGATGGAGGGTAAACTAGGATTAGCTCGTATTTACGTTGATGATGCTCGTGATGTTAAATCAGGTTTCGAAGTTCTTATAGCACAAAATTATTCGATGGGTCAATTCTGCGTTGATAGCATTATGATGCGTGATAATTATATGGATCTCATAAGCAAGAAAGTTGGATTAGATAATGAGGAAGGAGAAGAGACATGAACGAGAAAAACCAATATGATGCGAAGGACGAGGATCACATGGTTCAGATCGACACTTTTATAGCTGATATGCAAAATATTAGTGATCGGTATGGCAACACCTGTGTCTATATCCGTCGCGGTGGATTATCTTGGGGTGCGGTCGCGCTCAATCGCCGGGATGACGACAGAAGGCATGGGGTGTTTGATCTTCAAGCGCAGCACGACCGCGACATGACACAGCGTCTAGGGCAGGTGGAACGACTACAGATAGAATTGAATAAACTAAGATCTAAACAAGAGACAACGGCTGTGGAATTACTAACAAACAGAAAGATATATGAAGGTTAAAATCATGACTCAAGCACGAATGGACGGAACGACCGAAGAACAGCTTATGTGGCGCGTTCAGGCGTTGCGTGATGCGCTACAAGACATCGAGGACATGACCGCGGAGGCTATGAAGGATGCTGTCATGAATGCGTTGGTGGTTGATAATCATAACCGCGAAATCATGGAACAAGGTGAAACTATAAAACCGGACCCATGCCCAGTTTGTGGTACTGATAGAAAGCATGGATGCGGACATTAGCAATGTTATCTAAACTCGCCGTAAAACGCTTCCGCAAACGTGATCTAAATGACTTCAGGTATTTGAAGAGGCTCAAACGTAGCACACTCATACAGATGTTAAATGATCTTGACCCAGTTCCTGATTTTATTTCATCAAAACCAATGTGGAAACATCAATTAGCATCTCTCTTAGCTGGAATTTATTTAGGACACTTTCTGTTTTTTCTTGATATGGGTCTAGGAAAAACTCGGGTTGTATTAGAAATGATAGCATATCTCAAGAAGAAAGGAGAACTTACATCTGCTCTCGTAGTAGTATTGAATGATTCCGCTATAGAAACTTGGGTTATGGAGGTAGAAGAACACAGACCGGATCTCAAATGTATACCGATGTATGGTAGTACAAAAGAAAGACTCCGGATGTTGGAGCAAGAAGCGGATCTATTTGTGATAAATTATGCTGGTCTCAACTACATGTGCTCTGAATTTGTACGAGTAGGCAAGAAAGCTCGAAAATTAGTAATGACACCAGCCAGGCTTAAAAGAGTGACTTCAAAATTCAACTTTATGTGTTTAGATGAATGCACTGAAATTATGTCACACAAGTCCCTAACCTATCGTGTTTGTAGAAAGGTGAGTGCATCGTACAAACATAGATTTGGAATGTCTGGTATCCCTGTTGGTAGAGATCCACTTGTGTTATGGTCACAATTTAATTTCTGCGATCACGGTGATACACTAGGTCAGACCCTTGCTATATATAGAGAGGCATTCTTTAAGAAAAAGATCAACTATTGGAGTGGTTATTTCGACTATAAATTTGACAAGAAAAAGTCCAAAGAGTTAAACCGTGTAATCCAACATTGCTCCATCAGTTACGATGAGAGTGAATGTCGTGATATGCCAAAAAAGGTGTACAAGCCAATATATGTACCATTTACCAGTGACATGCGTTCTTACTACAATAACATTGTGGATAAACTAAAAACTGACAAACACGATCTACGTCTTGTAAGAAACTCATTTCTACACATGAGGCAGATTGCATCAGGATTCATCGGTTTAGTAGATGATGAGACTGGAGATAAGGTACAAATCGAATTCCCTGAGAATCCTAAGATCGAAGCTATGTCACAAATTGTTAGAGAGATACCAACTGGTCGTAAGTTCCTTATCTTTCATGAGTACCGTTGGACAGGAGCGAGAATCAGCAAGGAATTGGATGATCTTAAAATACCCCATTCCCGACTTTATGGTGGTCAAAAAGAGAGACCTGCGATACTTAGAAGATTTGTCGAACAGGATAATATTGCTGGATTGGTAGTTAGTAATGGGTGTGGTGCATTTTCACTCAACCTACAAATAGCAAACTATGAGATATTTGTGGAGTCACCCGTATCACCAATTGTTAGAGCCCAAGCTGAAAAGCGTATCCACCGGGGTAGTCAGAAAAAACGCTGCTTCTTCATGGACATTATCATGAGTAAGAATAGTGCTGATGAGAGCATACAGGAATTCTTGAAAGAAGGTAAAGATCTCCGACAAGCTCTTATGCGTGGAAAGACCCAACTAAAGTTGAAGAGGATATAAACCCATGGAAAATGTGACTGAAAATATAACTGTCGAACAAATCAAAGATGCCGTCAAAGAGCATGACATCAGGGTATGGAAATTGCGTGGATGCTCTATATGCCTAATACCACTGACCTATTCTTTCAACGGTGATGATCCTACATATGACAGTAATTGTGACTGCGTTTCGTATTCGACCGAACCGGAGCCTCGGTCATGGGAAAGTATTGCCGAGATTTTCAACATGCAAACACCAGCTATCCGTATGTATATGTGGAATGAATTTCTGGCGGCTGGATCAAAATAGAGGGGTATAAACTATGTGGCAGCTAATTGAGACAGCACCGAAAGATGGAACATTAATTTTGTGTGCTGCTATAGGACACTCTAATTATACAGATATAGAAAGTGGTATTCATGTTGAGGATCCTACACTTAGGGTTTGGTGGGCTAGGTCTGGTAGATGGTCATATCGTTGGAAGAAATTTTGGGATGAGATAGAACCATCAGGATTTGCTAACTTGAGCCACTGGATGAACCTACCTAAACCTTAAAATTAGAGAGTCTAATGGTAAAAGTAAATTGGGAACGGTTTTGTACTCTCCAACACATTGAATATTTAAAGACTACAGCTAGTTTAGATCGTGGCTACATTAATATCCATTGTCCATTTTGTGGTGATACAGATAATAGTTTCCATCTAGGTTTACATAAGAGTGGTAGATGGACTTGCTATCGCGATCCGATAGGTCATAAGGGTTCTGACCCACGTCGAATAATAATGAGGCTGATAGGATGTAATCGTGATCAAGCTGACAGTTACGTAACTGATGATGTAGTGGAACTATCTGATTTCGATGAAGCATCGTCTGAGTTTATGCAAAATGATAATGAACCAGAACAACATGGTCAATTAGATTTCCCTGACGGGTTTCGTTCTCTCACCTCACCTAAAGGTCGAGCTAAGATATACTGGAATTATCTTATTGATAAAAGAGGATTCAAATCTAGTGATGCACCCAAGGTCACAGATAGATATGACCTACACTACTGTGACAAAGGTATGTGGCGAGGGCGTATCATCATACCAATAAAGGTAGGTGGAAAACTTTTATCATGGACTGGTCGCACGGTCTATGATATTGAAGAGCTGCGCTATCGAAGTCTTAGCCATAAAAAAGATGCAGAACCTCGGGGTTTAATTAATGTCCGTGATCTACTATTCAACTATGACAACGCAACGAAGAAACACCACCGCGTTTGCGTAATAGTAGAGGGTCCCCTCGATGTTATGAAGGTGGACTACTATGGTCATCGTCATGGGGTATGTGCGGTCGGTACATTTGGTACTGGTATAAGGGAAGCTCAGCTAGATTTGCTTTATTCAATTAGGGAGAGATGTGATATACTAGTGGTGTGTGGTGATCGAAATGCGGAAGCTAATGTTATGAACCTATTATCAGCTGCATACGATATTGATGTGCAAAATTTACCACTACCTAATAACGTAAAGGATCCCGCAGAATTAAGTAAGCATGAAATTATTGACCTCTTTTCTAATTTATAGTGTTAAGTCCTTGAAATATTTAAATATAATTACGCATTTTATATATTGTAATCCCGGTTGCGCGGCGTTAGACTTACCGACTTTCGCTTTGGAGGAGAAAGATACGATGACGGTAAGAGGCAAGGGGTCCAAGGGTAAACCATCACATATACGTCTGACAAAGTTCTACGATAAACGCGCCCGGCAGTGGGGTGAGAATTATCTAAGGAGGAACTGGTGGCGCATACGTGCAATGTATGACTTAGAAGATATAAGACAAGACGCCTTCGCTGTATACCTAGGTGTATATAGACGACACCCAAAGGGTGATGAGAATGACCTTTTCAAAGTTTACCGTTGTGCATTATGGGGTCGCGTGAATAACAGGTCGAGACAATGTTTTCCTAATACACACGCTTACGAACAGGGTATAGGTAAAGTAGTGCTAGATATAGATGAGCCAAAAATCGCACACCTTATTGAACACGAATTAGCATTCACTTTAGACAGCTTCTCTCATTTATTTGAGAAGTTACCAGAAGAGCTAGTAGAAGTGCTAAAATTATTGATTAGAGACTTTATTGGT
>SDBT01002442.1_pt1 | contig 32865 bp, 25 predicted proteins | sample 2277101 | NCBI WGS metagenome assembly SDBT01 (sample SAMN10404973, study PRJNA504765) | marine sediment metagenome | isolation source: marine sediment core GS10_PC15, 103 cmbsf | place: Arctic Ocean: Southern Knipovich Ridge | collected 2010
ATCCTCTACTACTATCCCGGGATGGATCCCGACCTGGTCGAGGCCGTGGCGGAAAAGGGCTACCGCGGCATCGTCATCGCGGGCACCGGGCTGGGGCACGTCAACAAGCCCCTCTACCCGGCCATCGAGCGGGTCGTGGCGCAGGGCGTCCACGTCGTCATGGCCGTGCAGACCATCTGGGGCTACGCCCAGATGTACGTCTACGACACCGGCCGCGACCTGCTCGACATCGGGGTGGTGCCCCTGGACAATATGCTGCCGGAGACGGCCCTGATGAAGCTGTGCTGGGTGCTGGCCCACACGGACGACCACGACCAGGTGGTCCGAATGATGCGCACCCCCATCAACCACGAGATCACCGACCGCGAGCCCCACAACGGCTACATCATCCTCCAGGGCGGAATCCCGGAGACCGAACAGTTCGTCACCTCGCACTGGAAATGAAGGCCCGTCCCTCAGGCGAGCAGCTGCCGGGCGATCACCAGGCGTTGGATCTGGTTGGTGCCTTCGAAGATCTGCGTCAGTTTGGCGTCCCGGAACATGCGCTCGACCGGGTAGTCGCGGGTGTAGCCGTAGCCGCCCAGCACCTGGACGGCGTCGGTGGTGATGCGCATGGCGGCGTCGGAGCAGAAGCACTTGGCCATGGAGGCCAGCTTGGTGTTGCGTTCGCCGCGGTCGTATTGCCGGGCCGCCCGGTAGACCAGGCCGCGGCCGGCCTCGACGGCCGTGCCGGCGTCGGCGATCATGGCGGCCACGAGCTGGTGGTCGGCGATGGGCTTGCCGAAGGTCTTTCGTTCGCGGGCGTACTCTACCATGGCCGCGAGGGCTCCCTCGGCGATCCCCAGGGCCTGGGCCGCGATGGCCGGGCGGGACATGTCGAAGTCCCGCATGGCGATCTCAAAGCCTCCGCCCTCGGCGCCCAGGACGTTTGCGGCCGGCACCTGCACGTCCTCGAAGATCACCTGGGTGGTGTTCGAGCCGCGCTGGCCCAGCTTGTCCTCCTTCTTGCCGATGGACACGCCCGGGGTGTCACTGTCGAGTGCGAAGAAGGTCAGCCCGTCGTGACGATCGGGACCGGTGCGGGCCAATACCGAAAAAACGCCCGCAACCCCGCCGTTGGTGGCGAACTGCTTGACCCCGTTCAGCACCCAGCCGCCTTCCGCGGGCCTGGCAACGGCGCGGATGCCGGCCACGTCCGAGCCGGCGCCCGGCTCGGTGACCAGGTAGGCCGCGAGCGTCCGGCCGGTCGAGAGCTTCGGCAGGTAACGCGCCAGGACCTCGTCGCTGCCGGCGTCGAGGATCGGGAACGAGCCGACCGCCTGGATGATCAGGCACAGGGCGGACGAGGCGCACACCCGGGCGATCTCTTCGACGCACAGGCAAAGGGCCGTGCCGCGGTCGCACTCGAGGCCGCCGTGCTCGGCCGGCAGCATGATCTGCAGAAGGCCCAGATCCCACAGCAGCGACTCGACCTCCCGGTTGAACTCGCCCTGGCGGTCGATCTCCGCGGCCAGCGGGGCGATCCTGTCCCGGGCGGCCCTGCGCACGGTGTCTCTCAGGAGGATCAGCTCCTCGGAAAGCTCGTACATCGAAACGCCTCACAGGGGCATAACGCAGGTTTCAGTGCGACCAGGCCGGGCTGCCGGCCCAGCCGGCGGTGCTGGTCACGCGCACCACGCTGCCGGAGCCGAGCGACATGACGTAGACGTCGAACGAGCCGCCCGCGTCGCTCTGAAAGGCCAGCAACCCTCCCCCGACCCCCAGATCCAAGAAGGCCGGCTCCATGTTCCGGGCGCCGTCGGCCACGATGGTCAGGGGTTCGAAGTCGACGGTCGACTGCGCGATGTCGGAGCGCTGGCCGATGCCCATGTCGAAGAACCAGGCGCCCAGCCCCGGCGTGGCGCGGCGCTCGTGCACGCCCTGGACCATGGCCTGGTCCGAAATCGGATTGACGGCCTCGATCCAACCACCGGCGAAGAGAGCGCCGTGGAGGTTCCAGTCCAGGGTGTCGTCGAATCCGAAGCGCTGCTGGCGGAAGTCGACCGCGTGGGCCACTTCCAGCATGCCCTGGTCCGACTTGGAGCACACGGGGTAGCGGTAGTTATGGAGCCGGACGGGTGGAGTGTGCATGCCTCCGGCTTCCAGGTCGAACAGACCGCCGGGCTGAGTCAGCTCGAGTTGGGCGGGCACCGTGGTCTGGTAGATGCGCCAGCCCAGCTCCTCGTGGCGTTCGTAGAACATCCAGCGCACGAGTGCCGCGTCGTCGTAGCACACCGACGGGTTCATCGCGTCGCCGGCCTGCCCGTCGCCCCAGTCCCAGTCCCGAAAACACAGTGGTGATGCAGAGGTGTCCTCGAGCGGCAGCGTGCAGATTCTGAACGGCGCGTCCTGGCTTTGGCGGTGGTGGAAGAATATCATCCCGGTGTCGGACACGCTCGCGCCCCAGGCCTGTCCCTGGCCGGTGGCGAACCGGTCTTGCACGAATCCGTCCACTGTCGCCTTGGCCCGGTACAGGTGGATGTCTCCGGACACCTCGTCCTGGGCCGAGTACACCAGGAAGCCGGGCCAGCTGCACAGGGCCGGATCGCCGCCGGGATCGGGAACGACCGGGCAGGGATCGGCGTCGTCCAGCAGGCCGTCGTCGTCATCGTCGGAATCGCAGGCGTCTCCCAGGGGATCGTGGTCCGAGTTTCTCTGGTCCGGGTTGTAAATGCCCGGGCAGTTGTCCGTGCCCTGCGGCACGCCGTCGCCGTCGGGGTCGTCGGGGTCCGGCTGCTCGACGTAGTCGGCGTCGCAGGCGTTGCCGATCCCGTCGCCGTCGCCGTCGAGCTGGTCCGGGTTGGGAAGGATCGGGCAGTTGTCCCGGGTGTCGGGAACCCCGTCGCCGTCGTCGTCCGGGTTGCCGCTGGGATCCCCGTCCCAGGGGAACTCGGGATCCTCGCGGTCGTCACGGGGCAGGATCAGCGCCTGCTGAAGCTGCAGCTCGTCTCCTCCGCGCAACTCGATGTTCGGAAGGCCCACCGAGCGGTGGCCCGGGTGGCTGGCCACAAGCTCGTAGAAGCCGGCCGGAATTCCGGACAAGGAGAAGGTCCCCGTGCTCGAGGTGAAGGTGCGGTAGCGCACCGAGCGGAAGCGCTCCACCAGCGTCACCTCGACGCCCTTGGCCGGTCCCGGGTTGCTGAGCAGCACCGTGCCCGAAAGGCCGGCCTCGGCGCCGACGGGGATGGGTTCGATCACCAGCGCGGCCGGCGTGGCCGAGCCGGGCTCGATCACCACCTCGCGGTCGGAATCCTCGATCCGCAGCTGGTAGCCGGGCTTGGCCGCGCCGATCTCCCTGTCTCCGGCTGGCAGGCGGTCGAGCGAAAAGCTGCCGTCGTCGGCGACCGGGGCGATCCTGTCGCCTCGCACCAGGTACACCACCGCGCCGATCGGCGAGGTGCCGTCGCTGGTCGTCAGCGTCCCCTGGACCGACCCGGCGCGCGACATCCGAAGCTCTCCCAGGTCCCTGACCGCGCCGCGCACCGGCTCGGGCCCGGGAAGCTCCATGACCCGGTCCACGGGCCCCTCGTCCCCCTGCAGGGTCACGTCCACCCGCACGGTGTAGTCGCCGTTCGGAACCTCGTCGATCGCAAACCCGCCGTCCGAGGCCGTCTCGGCCGACAGGCCGCACTCGATCAGGCGCACCCGCGCGCCGCCCACCGGCTCGGCCGCCGCGTCATCGGTTACGACCGAGCCGATCACCATGCCGACCTGCGCCTCGGGCGGCTCGTCGAACGACCTCCCGCAGCCGCAGGCGGCGAGAGTCCAGACGGCCGCCATCAAAAATCGTAAACCTCTCATGGCCAAACCCCCATTCGCAAGCCGGAAGTCTATCCGCGAGCCGACAACGCGTCAACTCGGGCTGCAATTATCAACACAAAGCCTTGACGCGGCGCGACGGGCGGTCCTACCATGCCGGGAACCAAACCAACACCCATGCCAAGGAGATGACCATGTCGCGGTTCCGCTCTCTATTCCTGCTCGCCCTTCTGCTGGCGCTGAGCGCGCTGGCCTGCTCCAAGGACCTTCCCGGCGCGATGAAGGCCGTTCCGGCCGACGCCGACGTCGTCGGCAGCCTGGACGCCAAGGCCGCCCTGGCGTACGTCAAGAAGATACTGCCCAGGGTGGTGCCGGCCGGGATGAAGGACCAGATCCCGAGCTTCGAAATGCTCGCCAAGCAGGCCGTGCAGATGGCCGGGATCGACATCTCCAGGCTGACCCGCGTGCACTTCTTCGCCTACGTGGGCGCCGAGGACAAGATGGCCCTGATCGCCGAGGGCCTGGGCGTGGCGGGGCTCAAGGGCGAGAAGAAGGGAGAGCACAAGGGGGTGGCGCTGCACGACATCGCCGGCGAGATCCGCTACGCCCAGATCGAGAAGCTGGGCACCGTGTTCGCGCAGAGCGATGCCATGCTCAAGAAGGTGATCGACACTTACAAGGGCGACGCCAAGGGCCTGGGCGGCACCGAGCGGGGCAAGATGCTCGTCGAGCTGATGAAGGTCCACGAGGACATGGACCTGCTGCGGGTCTATGTCCTGACAGGCGAGCTGCCCGCCGACGCCATGGGCGCGCTCTTCAAGATCAACGGCGGCGGCATGTTCCTGGACCTCGACAAGGGCCTGGCCGTCACCGTGCTGAGCGACAAGGAAGGCGTCGACAAGATCGCCCAGGCGGTCAGTGTGGGGCTTCTGACCTTGCAGACCGGCCTGATGATGGGCGGCGGTGAAGACATGCCCATCGAGCTCGACAAGGAGACCAAGAACGCGATCTCCGGTTTTCTTGGCAAGATAAAGACCGCCAAGAAAGGCGACCGGGTCACGATCTCGTACAAGGGCGACCTCAAGCCGCTGGTCGAGAAGGTCGCCATGCTGGGTGCCGAGGCTTACCAGAAGGAGACCGCCGCGGCCCCGATGGCCCCGATGCCAACCACTGCCGTCGACAAGCCGGTGCCCGCCCCGGCAGCTCCGGCCGAGCCGGCTGTAAAGTGAGCGCGCCCAGGCGATGAGGACAATCCGACTCATCCCGGCGGTCGCCCTGCTGGCGGCGTCGGTGGTCGGCTGCGGCCTGGGCGCCACGCTGCCGGTGCTGCCCAGGGTTTCGGAGCTCGAGCGCGCCCGGTCCCGGGCCCACCGCGAGAAAGGCGTCGAGCGCCTGGCGCGCCAGGGGAAGGTCTATGCTGCGGCCTCGGAGTTCGCCCTGGCCCTCGAATCCGACCCGGCCGACCCGGAGGCCCGCTTGTGGGCCGCCTGGACCGCCGGCTTGCTGGGCGACGAACAGGCGGAGTTCGAGCACTTCCTCCAGGCGGCCCGCCTAAAGCACCCGACCGCCGAGCTGGCCATCTGGAGCGCCTACCGGGCCTTCGTCACCCGAGCCCAGGCCCAGCGCCTGGCCCGTGTGCTGGCGGAGGTGATCCAACGACCGGACACCCCCCCGCTGGTCCGCGACAGGGCGCTGCACTATCACGGCCACACGCTGCGCTACCTGGGACGCTTCGAGCAGGCCGGGTCGGCCTTCGATCGGCTGGGCTACGTGCGCGACTGGATGGTGGTCGGCCCGTTCGACAATGACCAGAACGCCGGCTTCGACAAGGCCTTCCCCCCGGAAGAGGGATTCTCCAGCTATGACCTGACCTATCGCGGCAAGCTGCACGACGTGCGCTGGCGCCGGGTGGAGCACTTCGCCCCGGACGGCCGGGTGAGCCTGCGCGCATTACTGGACCCCTCCCGCTGGGCGACCTCCTACCTGGTCACCTGGATCCGCAGTCCGACCGACCAGTCGGTGGCGCTCAGGCTGGCCGCGTTCAGGGGCGTCAAGGTGTGGCTGAACGATCGCCTGCTGCTTTCCGATGACGAGGCCCACGTGGCCGCCCTGGACCAGTACGCCGCGGGCGGCAAGCTGGAGACGGGCTGGAACAAGCTGCTGCTCAAGGTGTGTCAACGCGACGGACCCTGGCAGGTAGGCCTGCGCCTGACCGACCTGGCGGGCAATCCGCTGGCCGGCCTGAAGTTCGACACCTCCATCCACGCCTATCCGGACCGCAGCCCGGACCGTTCGCCCTTGCCCGAGCCCGAACGATTCGAACGCTGGCTCGCGACCCGGCCCGCTGACGACCTCACGGCGGTGTTGCAGACGATCTGGAACCTGCGGCTGGGCTTTTTCAAGCTCGCGGTCGAGCGCGGGGTCGAGCTGGCCGCGTCCCGGAACCGTTGCCCGCTGTCGCAGATGCTGCTGGCCCGGGTCCATTTCAAGGCCGAGCACGAGGACAGCGCGCTTCGTGCCCTGCGCGCCGCCGAGCGAATCGCGCCCGGTCTGCCCGCCGCCCTGTTCCGGCGCTCCCGGTACGAACAGGGGCACAAGCGTTACGAGCGGGCCATGCGCATCCTCAAGCCGCTGATGGAGGCCGACCCGGTCCTTCCGGCCGCCCGGGCCCTGCACATCTCGCTGATGTCCGCACGCGGCTGGCACACCGACGCACTGCGCGCGGCCCGGGAGTTCGCCCGCGAGCAACCCGACCGGGCCTGGACCTGGCGGATGATCGGCGCCGAGCACTTCGAGCTGCTTCAGATCCCCGACGGCATGCGCGCCTACAGCCGGGCGCTTCGGCTGCGGGCCGATCACAAGGACACCTACGACGAGCTGATCACCCGCGAGTTGCTGCTGGGCCGGATGTCCAGGGCGCTCGAGCTCATCCGGACCCGGACGCGGGTCTTTCCGGATCTGATCTCCGCCGCCCTGCAAGAGGCCCGCTACCTGCTCGCCGACGAGAAGTACGCGGCCGCGCTGGCGGTCTGCGACCGGATCGAGGCTATCGCCCCGGACTTCTGGCAGCTGCACAAGGTACGCGGCGAGATCCTGTACCGGCAAGGTGAGAAGGCAGAAGCCCTGGCCGAGTACCGCCGTTCGCTCGAGTGCGCGCCGGACAACCCCGACTTGCGCGAGTACATGGACTTTCTGGTTCACCACCCGGACGAGGCCTTCGAGCGATATGGGCTTACCGACGAGCATGTAGAGCAGATCCTGGACAAGCGGCCGGATCCGGCCGCCTACCCGGAGGCCGATGCGGTCTTCCTGCTGGACGACCTGGTGACCCACGTGTTCGCCGACGGTTCGGCCAAGCACCTGGTGCGCCAGGTTTTTTTGATATTGAACGAGAAGGGCCAGCGCAGCTTCACCAAGTTCCGCGTGCCGTCGAGCTCGTCCTTCCGCCTCGATGTCGCGGAGACCATCCAGCCGGACGGCACCCACCAGGAGGCGACATCCATCCGCCGCGGGGTCATCCACCTGCCCTCGCTCAGGCCGGGCTCTATCCTGCACGTGGCTTACCGCTTCGACAGCGCCTCGAGCTCCTGGATGGAGGATCACTACGCCAGCTCCTTCCTGTTCCAGGGATCCCACCCGGTGCGCCGGGCGCGCTGGGTGCTGGTCCTGCCGGCCGACAAGGAGCTTGCCGTGCTGGAGCGCGGACCGCTCGTCAAGAGGAGCACCCAGGAACTGGCCGGCGAGGCGGTGTACATCTGGAGCGCCGCGGACGTGCCCATGCTGCACCGCGAGTCGCGGCGGCCGCCGCTGCGCAACATCCGCTCCGCGGTGTTCGTCTCGACCGTGCCCGACTGGGAGACGCTGGCCCGCTGGCAGAACAGCCTGATCCAGGACCAGTTCGAGATCGACGAGGAGATCCGCATAAAGACCGAAGAGATCACCCGCTCGGCAGCGACGCCCATGGAAAAGCTCGAGGCCATCTACCGCTTCGTGGCCAAGGAGGTCCGCTACCTGGACCACGACGTGGGCATCTTCGGCAAGAAGCCCAACAAGGCGGTCAACGTCTTCGCCAACCGCTTCGGCGACTGCAAGGACAAGGCGACCCTGATGATCGCCATGCTCGAGCACGCCGGCATCGAGGCCCGCTACGCGGGCGTGCGCACCCGCGACCGGGGCGATGTGTTCTGGGAGGTGCCCTACGCCCAGACCAACCACATCATCACCTACATCCCCGCCCAGCCCGGCATCGGAGAGGCCCTGTTCGTGGACGGGACCTCCCGGTTCGGTCACTTTCGCTACCTGCCCGAACGAGACCAGGGGATCAAGGCCCTGGTGCTCGACGGCAAGGGCCATCAGGTGCTGGATACGCCCGCGCTCCCGCCGGACGCCTCGGCGACCGAGACGGTCATGCGGGCCAGCCTGGCGGGCTCCGACGCGCTGGTCATCAGGGCCGACGAATCCTGGCGCGGGTGGTTCGCCTATCGTCACCGCTCGCGCCTGCACACCGAGGGCAAGCGCATCGAGGAGTTCGGCAAGGATCTCAACTACCGCTTCCCGGGCGCACGGCTGGGCGAGGCCCGCTTCCGGGGCCTCGACGATCTACGCGAACGGGCCGGGGTCGACTACGTGCTGACGGTCCCCGGCCAGGTGCGCCGCGAGGACGACACCCTCCGGCTCAAGCTGCTGTGGCCCTCGAACCTGACCGCCAACCTGGCGCCCAAGCCCCGGCGCCGCTACGACCTGTTCAACCTGTACGCCATGACCGTCAAGGCCGAGAGCACCCTCGAGCTGCCCGAGGGCTACGCGGTCAAGACCCTGCCCGAGCCGCTCGTGATCGACGACGAGCACTTCGGATACGAGCACCGCTGCGAAAGCGCCGAGGGCCGGGTCACCTGCCGCCGCACCTTCCAACTCCGCTCCCACCTGGTCCCCCGCGACAGCTACGAACGATTCCGCGCCAACTGCCTCGCGGTCGACCGGACCGAGAAGCAGGACATCGTGCTGGCGCCTACAGCGCCGTGAGGCAGGCATCAGCTTTCTCCAAAATGGGGGACCGCAAAATGGGGGACGGTTATTAAAATGTTAATACTTGACCTGCTTCCAGCCGGTACAGAATTGACCTTTTAATAACCGTCACTGGTTTCATTCTTGATTGCCCTTGTTTGTGAATGGAATTACGACGTATGACTTGATAGTCTCCTTGAGCTTGGCAAGCTTGTTCTTCCCCCAGGCACTGCGAAACGCGCCCTCGTAGAGTTCCCCAACGGTCATGAAGGAAATCGCCAGTGTGTGCCCTTCAAGGTGGGGCCGGTATGGCTTGGAGAGCGGGTGGGCCTTCATGAGGAAGGAGACGACGTTGGTGTCGAGGATGAGGGTGCTCACGATTTGCCCTCCTCGCGTATGCGTCCCTCACGGCGTCGTTCGTAGATGCTGTTGACGAAATCCTCGAGGTCTTCATCGTCCTCCCAGAGTTCTGCGCCTGCTCCGATCAATGCATGGAGATGCTGGTGTGCGGCGATACCTTGCTCGTCCGCAAGCTCCTCGACCGTCTGCTCGCGCCAGAACTCCTCCGCTGTTACAATCTGCGTTTTTGTCTCGACTTCCAACGGCTCGATGTCCGCGACTCTAAGGCGCTTGATTCGGCTCGTTTCGGGATCCTCTTCTGCTTCGCCGGTGATGCGCACGAAGGAACGGAGGTTGTCGTAGATCGCTTCTTCCAGGCTCTCGTCGAAGTCACACTCGACCGAGCCGCCCACCTGTGGATGAATGCGGCACTTGAGCCTGGCCTCCTTGAAGTCCGCCATCAGGAGGCGTCCCTCGATGGTACGCCGGTTGTGGACCGGACCATGGATCCTTTGCACGACGCGGCGATGCACCACGGTGTCGTAGGCCGTGTCGAGTTGCGCAGTAGACGTCCGGAGCTGGAAATCGATCAGTTCTACACCATGACCGAACACCGCTCCCGCCTCCCTCCAGGCGGCGAGCACGCCTTCGTCATAGCCTGTGGGCAGGGCATCTTCTTCGCTCGCAACGCCTTTGATGCCGGCGAGCAGCTTCTCGAGTGTCGCCTCTCCCATGTCCATGCCGGGCAACGCGGCCCGATCGCGACGAAAGTCGAGGGCGATCTCGAAGCTGCCCTGTTCGAGGGCAACGACCTCGAGCGCACATGCAGAGCGAATGTGCTCCGGGCTGCGTCCAGGACGAAGGCTCGCGGATTCTCCGCTCAGCACCCGAGCGACGCGGTCGACAGCAGACTGAAGCTGACGGCCGAACTTGACGAGGTCCGCAAGCAGGATTCGCCCCTCCTGCACGCCGGGCCCATGAAACCGCACGCGCAGGGGGACCTCTTTTTTCTTGTTATGGCTCATTACCGAATCACCTCCTCTCCGGCGCACAACAAAATGGGGTGTATTTATGACAGCTTTATGACAGCGTATCTCCCAGCGGGTTACATCCAAACTTGCCGAGATCAAGATACCCGTGTCAGGTCCGAAGCGCAAGCCGGCATCAGCTTTCTCGACCTGTTGCTCGACAGGATCCGCTATTCTCCGGCTCTGTGGACGATCTCGATCCGCCTGGGGCCGGCCGCGCTGACCTCGCCCCCCACGGCCGCGGCGATCCGCGAGACGGCCTCGGGAGTTGTTGGCTCCACGGATTCGGACTGCATGGACACTTCTCGTATCGGAGGCCGCGCCAGTCCCTCCTCTCCGGGGGTCCCCGCGACCCGCTCGGAACGCAGGGCACACGAGCCGAGCGCGGCAGATGCAGCAACTGTCGCAAGCAGCACAACCAGGTGGGACCAAGAGGAACCCGACATCATGCACCCTGTGCTCGATCCGTACACCGGCCTACGGGTCATCGAGCCGCGGTAGCGTCCTGCTCGAAATGTATCCGGTCTCCTTTCCTGGTGCCAGTCCGTTCGAGCACGCCGGCCGGCAGCTCGACTACGCCGGCGGCCCTGGGGACGATCTTCGAGATCCGGAAGCGTCTCATGCCGTGGATCAGGTGCAGCACCCGGCCGTCGTGGCCGACGAAGGCGGCGTCGAAAACGAAGCGCATGAAGAAGCTGTGAATCGAGGTGCACGGACTGATGTACAGGGCCTGGCCGGCTTCGAGCCCGTCGCGGCCCAGCAGGCCTTTCCTGCGCTGGGCCGCGGTCTCGGCCAGCCAGGCCCGGTCGGCCAGCAGCTCGTCGCGTGTGGTGTTGACGATCCGCAACGCATCGCTCCGTTAGTGTAGATTGTGTATCACACCGATGCCCGGCAATCCGGTCCGTCCTCTCTCTTCGCGTGCCCTGTTGGGGATCATAACAAGGCGCCCCTTTTCTACCAAGCCGTTGAAACGGTACCCTCGGGAACGGTTTGATGATAGTGGATGGACAGGTCTTCATGCGGTCGGAGGTCGTAAGGTGATGAACCGGAGAAGAGGGGGGTCGTGTGTTCTGGTGCTCTTGCTCGCCGGGACGGGAATCGCTTGCTGCGACGAGACCGCCGAGGGCGAACCGCCGGTGCCGGTGTTGTGGGAGAACCCGGAGGTCGAGCTGCCGGATGCGGCGTTCTTCGACGAGCGTCCGTGGCTTCTGGACCTGAGCAACTGGTCGGCTCCGGGCTGCGGCGCAGGACAGCCGGACGCCGCCTCGCACATGGGCGACTTCGCGGTCGGCAACGGGTTCGTGTTTGCCCTGAGCGGCTACGCCTGCCCGCTCAACACCTTGCACACCATGACGGGGCCCAGCTACCAGAAGGACGAGTTCTTCTTCGACGACACCTGGTCCGAGGTCAGGATCGACGGCCAGGCCGCGACGATCGAAGAAGGGCGGATGTTCCGCGTCAGGCGGACCGCCATCCTCGTGGCCCGGGAGCGGAGCGAGAAACTAGACGTCTTCAGCGTCACCTTCGCTCCGCTTCCCGACGATCGTCTGGATCCCGTGCGTCGGGCAGTGGTGAGAGCATTCGTGATCCGCAACAGGACGTCCGGGACGGTCAGGAACCTCGAGCTGTACACGAAGCCAGGGCGGTCCGAGCAAAACAGCAGGCGCCGCAGCCTGGTGCTGCTCCAGCCGCAAGACGCCTCCGATCCTTCCTCGGTCCCCATCGGGGAGTTGGGGCCGGGAGAGGAGCGGCTGGTCGTGATGGCCTACCTGCTGAGCATCGAAGGGCATGGAGAGTCCGAAACGCGTAACTCTCTGCGACAGCGTGGGCTGGACGCGCTGCTGACGCAGACCGTGGACGGCTGGCGCGCGTTCTTCGACCGGGCCGCGCTCCTGAAATCCCCGGACGCCCGCGTCGACGACCTGTACACGGGCCTGCTGCTTGCGGTGCGCGCCCAGCAGGATCACCAGGGCGGGGTCTCGCCCATGTCCGAGTACTCGCGCATCTGGACCCGGGACACGGCCGGGCCCCTGCGCCTGTTCGTCAGGGCGGGTCTCTTCGAGGACGCCAGGGCGATCCTGGACTACTATCACACCGCGGCGGTGTCCGAGGGGGATATCAAGAACTCCTACGACCTGGATCACGACCCGGCCGATGCCCCGGAAGAGCCCGACTGGGCATCGAAGGGCGAGGGCACCTTCTCGGGACGAGAGTCGGCCGAGGCGCCCAACTACGTGCCGCTCATGGCCCGCTGGTACGCGCTGGCGAGCGGCGATCACAGCCTGGTCCAGGCCTGGTTCCCGTTCTTCCGGCGCGCCCTCGACGGCCAGGTGCGGAACGAACGGGGCCTGCAGACGTTCTCCGGGGACGAAACCTTCCGGGCCGCCATGTCGATCGCCAACGGCCGCCACCTGGAAGGCGGCCCCCCGGACAACGACTACTCCATCTGCTGCCTGTCGGCCAACTCCGCCTTTCTGTACGTGGCCGGTGCTCAGGCCCTGGCCGCCGAGGCCGAGGCGATCGGGCGAGATCTCGAGGCGGAGGCGCTTCGCGAGGAGGCCAGCCGGGTCAGGGCGGCCGCCGAGCAGACCTTCTGGCACCTGGACGGTTACTACGTGCCCTTCGTCGATCAGACCGCACCGGACAAATCGGAAGAACCCTACGAGGACGTCTCGACCAAGCCGCTCTGGACCGGATACCTGCCGGCCGGCGACGAGCGCGCCCTGCAGAACCTGGGCACGGTCGTCGAGCGGCTCGGACGCCCGGACGGGATGCTGGTCTCCCGGATCCATCCGGACTACGAGGGCACTGTCGGAGCGTTCCTGGGCCGGGACGTGAAGCAGGGCGTCTACACCGGGATGAACCACGGGTACGCCCTGTACAACCTGGCCGTGGCCGATCACCCGACCGCGCAGGACGCGTTCAACTCCCTGGCCCGGGTGGTCTCCCCTTCGGGCAACATGGCCGAGTACCAGGTCTACGACGACCACAGCGCCCTGCAGATCGTCTACGACCCGTCCGGCGTGACCGGCGACTACACGGCCCGCTTTCGCCCCTGGGAGGGGGGCATCGTGGCCGAGGCCCTGATCGTGTACCTGACCGGATTCGAGCCCGACGCCACGGCCCGAACCGTGCGGCTGGCCCCCAGGCTGCCGAACGACTGGCCCTCGATGACCTGGTCGGGCCTGCGGGTCGGCGGGACGCGCTTCGACCTGCTGGTTCGACAACGCGGAGACAGGCGGAGCTTTTGCGTAGGTCCCACGGACGGGGGCAACCTGGTGGTCGAGCTCTCGGCGCCCCTGCCCGCCTGCAGGATCGCCGAGGTGACGCTGAACGGGCGCCGGTTGAAGGACGGCGAGTACGAGCTCTCCAGCCCGTTCGGAATGACCCGGGTGGTCTTCCCGGCCGCCTCCATCACCCCGGTGGATTCGCTTCTGGCCGGCGTGGTCTGCGCCGCGGACGATCGGTGAGAGCTACTCGAGATCCCTGAATTCGGCCCGCCGGTTGCGGGAGTAGGCCTCCTCGGTCTGGCCCGGCACGGCCGCGCGCTCCTCGCCGTACGAGATGATCTCCAGCCCGTCCGGTTTGATACCCATTTTGATCAGGTACTGCTTGACCGCCAGCGCGCGGCGTTCACCCAGGGCCACGTTGTACTCGGTGCTGCCGCGTTCGTCGCAGTGACCCTCCACCTGGACGCGCGACCCTTCGTGGGCTCGGAGGTACTCCGCGTTGGATGCCAGGGCGGCGCGGGCCTCGTCTGTCAGATCGGAGTTGTTGAAGCCGAAGTAGACGGTCACCATTTCCTGCGGACCGGTCGGTTGCTCGACCGGGACCTCCATCGGCCTGGCGACCGGTTCGGCCTCTTTCTCTTCTCGCTGCAGCCTGGCTGCTTCGGCCGCCTCGGCCTCGTCGCGCTTGCGCTTCTCGTCACATTCCCTGTGCGCCTTCTCGGCCAGTTTCCGGGCCGCGATCAGCGCGGTCCTGGCCTCCTCGAAGCGCTCCTCCTTGAGAAGCGCGCGCGCTCGGTCCATGGTCTTCCTGGCCGCCTGGTAGGTCTCCGGAGCGCAGTCCCTGGTCTTGTCCAGATCCGAAAGAGCGTCCTCGGCGGCGTCGATCTCCAGCTGGGGGATCTTCTTTGGGCATCCGCTGACGCACAGCACCAAGGCTATCAGGCCGGCCGTGTACATGCTTCTCGCGCGCATGGCATCGTCCCCCATGTCAGTCCTGCTTCTCGATCCAGGGACCCCACTCGGGCGTGGAGTACTCTCCCTTTCCTCGTGAGATCCGGCGCTGGTTGGTGCCGTCGGCGTTCATGACCCAGAGCTTGGACTCGCCGGTCCGGGTGGAGGAGAAGACCACCAGGTTGCCGTCCGGGCTGAAGCTGGGGTGCTCATTGTTGCCCTGGTCCTGGGTCAGGCGCTTGATCTCGCCGGTGTCGGGGTTGATCTTGAAGACGTCGTAGACCAGCCTTTCGTCCCGGGCGTTGAACAGGATCCAGTCCCCGCGCGCCGACCAGTCGGGAGTCTGGTTGTAGTTGCCCTTGAAGGTCAGCCGCTTGACGTTCGATCCGTCGATGTTCATCACGTAGATCTGCGGGCTGCCGGAACGCTCGCTGACGAAGGCGATCCGCTGGCTGTCTGGCGAGAAGCAGGGCGACGAATCGATCGACCAGTTGCGGGTCAGGCGCGTCGGCCTGGAGCCGTTGGAACCCATCCGGTAGATCTCGGAGTTATCGTCGCGGCTGAGAGTCAGGGCGATGTACTTCCCGTCCTGAGACGCGCTGGCGCCGATGTTCAGCCCGCGCGACTTGCTCACAACCTTCGACTTGCCGCTGGCGAGGTCCAGAAAGAACAGGTGCGGGCCTCCCTTGATGTAGGACGAATAGTAGATCCCCCGGCCGCCGGCGTTCCAGGCGGGCAGCAGGTTGATCGATCCGTTCTTGACCACGCAGCGCTCGTCGTGCCCGTCGAAGTCCACCACGCAGATATGCTTGTTGCGGCCAGCCTTCTTGGTGAATGCGATCCGGGTGCCGAATACGCTGGGCACCCCGGTGAAATGTCTGACCACGGCGTCGGCCCACCGGTGCACCAGGGGGCGCAGGCGACTGTGCGGCCCGCTGATCTTCCGGGATAGAAGCTCCTTGCCGGTGGCCACGTCGAAGAGGTGGCAGTCGAGGGTCACCTCGTCGCCTGCCTTGAGAAACCCGATCTTGATCAGGCCCTCGGCGCCCACGTTCAACCAGTCGGCGAAGTTGATGGCCGCGGACGTGATGCCCTCCTTCCGCGGATCCGCCAGGTAGGAGCGGGGGTCGAGCAGCTTGAAGGCGCCGGTGATGGACAGGTCGTTGCGCAGCACCGTAACGCCTTTTTCGGCCAGGTCGGCCCCGCCCGTGCCCAGGTCCTTGAAGTCGGGCACGGCGATGGGATAGGGACGGAAGTTGGGGTCGTCGATGGGCGGCAGCTTGACCTGGGCCCACAGGCTCACAGGCGCCAGCAACACGGCGATCACGATGAACGACAGTACCCTTTGCATGGCCTCTCCGCCAACGCGTTGGTTTCACAGAAGGTAACACGCTGGACGCCCGTGTCAAGAGACGGAGTTGGACAGGCGTTTGTTCAACTGTCTACAACTTGCTGGCACTGAACGGAATCTCGATTCCGTCCTCGGCGTAGGTGTCGGCCAGTTCCGGGGGCGGCGGGGGGAAAGGCGCCGCCCGCTTGATGGTGCCCTCCACGGCCGAGTCGTACAGGCTGTTTTTCGATTTCTTCTTGAACTTGATGTCGATCAGCTTGCCGGACGCGTCGATGTAGATGACCACGTCCGCTTTCAGGAACATGCGCTCCTTGGACGAGATCAGGTCGGGCACCTCCCAGCGGGCCTTGATAGCCCCCCATATCTTGGTCAGGTACTCGTTGCCCTTCTGCTTGATGAGCGCGTCCCCGTCCTCCACCCCCTCGGGGTCGCCATCCTGCTCGTACCTGGAGTCCTTCACCTCCTTTTCCAGGGCGGCCAGGGCCGAGCGCATGTCCTTCCTGAAATCGACCCTGCTCGGCCTGGCCGGGCGCTCCTTCGGTTTGGGTCTCGGCGCTACCTCGGCCGGCTTCGGCTCCGGCGGCCTGGGCGCCACGACCGGCGGCGGGGGAGTCGGGGTCGGCCTGGTCCTGGGCTTATGGGGTAGCACATCGTCGCGCAGCTTCTTGCCCTTCTTGACCAGCCGGGTGATCAGGGCCTTGTCCCGCAGCGGCTTGTGGCCTTCCTCGAGGATCCCGCCGATCACCAGAAGCCCCACCAGGCCCAGGTGCAGCGCGGCCGAGCCCGTGATGGCCAGCCAGACGACAGGCTGGGGCTTGAGGTAGGCGTATTGCTCGCGGATATCCATCGCTTATGATATGACGTTCACGCTCCCCGCGGGGTTTATTCGTCGTCCAGCGGCGGCGACTCGGTCAACATGCCCAGTTGCTCGACGCCGGCGCGTCTCAACGTGGCCATGACGTCGACGACGAACCCGTACGGGATTGTCCGATCCGCCTCCAGGAAGATCTCCTTGTCTTTCTTCAGCTTTTCGTTGTACCTGAGCTTTTTCTCGAGTTCCTCGCGTGCCACCTCTACGCTGCTGCCCTTGTGGCTGATGAAAATCTTGCGGTCCTTGGTAATGCTCAGGATCAGGTTGTCCTCGTCGGTGCGCTCGATGGGCTGGGCGCGGGTCTGGGGCAGGTCCACCTCGACCCCCTGCTGCATCAGGGGCGCGGTGACCATGAAGATGATCAGCAGCACCAGCATGACGTCCACCATGGGGGTGACGTTGATCTCGCTCATGGTCGGGTCGGATCCTCCATCGGCGCTCATTCCCATGGCTGCTCTCCCGTGCTGCTATTTCAGGAAGTGGCGTTTGACTATGTTGAGGAAATCCGAAGAGAAGGTGTCCATCTCGTTGTAGAGCACCTTGACCCGCCTGACGAAGTAGTTGTACGCCATCACGGCCGGGATGGCCGCGAACAGGCCGACCGCCGTCGCGATCAGGGCGTGGCTGATGCCCGGGCCGACCGCCTCCAGGGTGGCCGTGCCGGGGCGGATCTCCACGAAGGCCTTCATGATGCCGACCACGGTGCCGAACAGGCCGATGAACGGCGCCGCCGAACTGGTGGTGGCCAGGAAGGGCACCAGGCTCTCCATGGTAGTCAGCTCGGACAGGCTGGTGCGGCGCAGCGAGCGCTTGACGTTCTCGATCCCGCCCATGGCGTCGGCCATCACCTCGCCGGCCCCTTCGGCCTGGGTTTTCTTCAGCTTGGACAGCTCTATGTAGCCGGCCCTGAAGACCTGGCTGATGGGACTTTTTTTCAATTGCTCGGAGGCCTGGTAGATGGCGTCCAGCCGCTTGGACCCCCAGAACACCTCCAGAAACTCGATCGACTGGTCATGGGCGCGCTTGAGGAAGCGCCACTTGTAATAAATAATACCCCAGCAGGCGGCCGACATGGCCAGCAGGATGAACAGCGTCACCAGCACCACTGGTTCGAACAGGGGATTGAGCCACTTGACCAGACGGATCATGAAGCTGCCGGAGGTCTGTCCGGCCAGCGACATGGTGAGAGCATCGAGCATGCGCGCCTCCCGAGGATGCCAGGTCCTTAGAAGCTTCGATACCACATCGCCGCGCAACAGGGCAAGAACCGGGAACTTGTGCAGACCTTGACAGGATCGCCGGTCCGTAGCAGTATCTCAGGATACCGGATATTCGCTTTTCAGGGCGGGTGTTCACCCCGCAAAAGGAGTGGAACCATGAGACGAACGTCATTTGGATTGACCGTCGCGGGCCTGTGCTGCCTGGTGCCGTGCCTGACCGGCTGCGGAAGCAGCAGCAAGTGCGAGCCCGGGCAGGTTCCCGGCCTTTTCCTGTCCGTATCACCTGAGACTGTGACGGCAGATGGCGAAGCCGCCATCAGCGTGAGCGCCATGGGGCGGGACGCTGACTGCAATCCCCTGCCCGCGGGCACCGAGGTCGAGTTCAGCCTCACATCGAGGGAGCCCGACGAGACGGTGGGGCAGTTCCCCGATAACGACCCGGGCCCGATCACCCTGACCATGACGGCCATGGGCGTGAGCACCGAGGTGACCAGCAACACGGTCGGCACGGCGGTGCTGAACGCTACCGCCCAGACCAATGGCGGCCCCCTGACCGCCACCCCGGTGACGCTCACCTTCAAACAGCCGTCATTGTGCGCCCTGGATCTGCACGCCGATCCTCAGGCGATCATCGGCAACGGCACGAGCACCACCATCATCACGGCCACGCTGACCGGCGAAGACGGCAACCCCATGCCGGACGGCACCAGCGTGAACTTCTCGACGAACCTGGGTGGATTCGTCGACGACTCGGGCACCGCCATCGGTACCACCATCACCGTACCCTCCGCCAGCGGTACGGCCACTGCCGAACTCCAGAGCGAGTTGGTCGATACCAACCAAACCGCGACGGTGGATGTAGTGTTCGACTGCAACGACGACTCGACTATCACGGGTTCGGTGGATGTCGTGTTCAGCACCACCGAGATCAACCTCGAGCTCACCGGCACCCCGGGGAGCGTGTTGGCCGACGGGGAGAGTACGGTGGATCTGACGGCCACGGTTTCACTGGGCGACGGGGCGCCGATCTGGGAGGGGGTCGAGGTGGCTTTCACCACCAGCCTGGGGACCTTCCAGGAATCCGGCGACACCAGCCATACAGCCACGACCGGCGCAGACGGCATCGCCACGGCCACCCTGGTCGCAGGAACGACGGCCGGAACGGCCCAGGTCCAGGCCGAGGTCCAGCTCGACATCGGCACCGCCAGCGACTCGGTGAACATCAGCGTGCTGGAGCTGGAGGGGGTGGTCCTGTCGAGCTCGGCCGACGAGGTGCTGGCCGACGATGTGAGCACGGTGATGTTGACCGCCTTCGTGTACCAGCAGGACCCCGTCGGCATCGAGGGGTTGGAGGTTACTTTCACCGCGGATCCCCCGGACCTGGGCCGCTTCCAGGACACCGGCACAGAGACCACCTCCGGGATCACCGGCCAGGACGGTAAGGTCGAGGTCCTGTTCGTTGGCGGCCTGACCCGCGGGACGGTCACCGTCGAGGCGTCGGCGGTCATCGGCGTGGTATCCTCCAGCGACACCGTAGTGTTCAACATCCGCGAGCTGGGCTCCATCGAGTTCGACGGGGCCGACCCGGATCGGCTGGGCCTGCAGGGCTCGGGTCGCAACGAGCAGAGCATCCTGACCTTCACCGTGATGGACACCGGCGGCACGCCGCTGCCCGCGGGTGTCGAGGTGATTTTCTCCCTGTCCCCCGCGAATGTTGATGCTAACCTGGACACCGACATGAACGTCACCGATCCGGACGGCTCGGTGAACGTGACGCTCATGGCGGGCGGAACCCCCTGTAGCCCGACCGTGACCGCGACCGTCACCGTCGGCATCGTCGAGCGCAGCGCCACTACCCCGCCGATAGCCATCGTGGGGGCCAAGCCCAACGCGGGCAACATGACCTTCACCTGTCCCGTCCGCAACGTGGAAGGACTGGCCTGCGACCTGATAGACACCAACTGCACCATCGCCCTGGCCGACCGCTTCTCCAACAAGATCGGCCTGGCCACCGCCATCAACTTCTACACTGAAGCGGGCAATATCACCCCCAGCGCCCAGACGTCGGAAACCGGAGCCAACATGGGTGAGGCCGTCACCACCGTCACGACCGCGAATCCGCGTCCGCGCGACGTGGCTCCCTTGGCCGGAGAGCCGTACATCTTCGACGATCCGTACTACCGCAACCCGCGCGACGGCCTGGTGACCATCCTAGCCTCGACCACCGGCGAGGAGGAGTTCAACGACGAGAACGGCAACGGCGATTACGACGCGGGCGAGTGGTTCCTGGATCTGGGCGAACCGTTCGTCGACGAGAACGACAACGGGACGCGCGAGGATTTCGAGCCGTTCAGGGACACCAACGATGACGGCATCTACCAGGGGCCGAACGGCCAGTGGGACGGCAACACCTTTATCTGGATCCAGACCTGGATGGTGTGGACCAGCACACCGATTCTCGATCCCCAGGACCCCGCCTCGGGCTGCGGCGGCTGTAAGGCCGGCGAGTTCGAGTGCGCCAACGGCATCTGCATAGACGGCGCCCTGCTGTGCGATGGGGTGAACGATTGCGCAAACGGCCTGGACGAGGCCGGTTGCGGCTGCGCCACCGGCGAGTTCGAGTGCGCCAACCGTATCTGCGTAATCGGCGCCCTGCTGTGCAATGGGGCCGACGACTGCGGGGACGGCTCGGACGAGGCCGGCTGCGGCTGCGCTGCCGGCCAGTTCCAGTGCGCCAACGGCGCATGCCGGGCTGGGACCCTGCTGTGCAACGGGGCCAACAACTGCGGGGACGGCTCGGACGAGGCCGGCTGCGGCTGCGCTACCGGCGCGTTCCAGTGCATAAACGGCGCATGCGTGGACGGGGCCTTGTTGTGCGACGGGACCGACGACTGCGGCGACGCGTCGGACGAGGTCTGCGCTTGCTTGCAAGCTCAGTTCGAGTGCGCCGACGGTACCTGTGTCAACGCCGCCTGGCTGTGCGACGGGTGGGACGACTGCGGCGACGCGTCGGACGAGGCCGCGTGCGGCTGCAGTATCATCGGTGAGTTCGAGTGCGCCAACAGCGCCTGCGTAGACGGCGCCCTGCTGTGCGACGGGGACGACGACTGCGGGGACGGCTCGGACGAGGTCAGTTGCGGCTGCGCCTTCGGCGAGTTCCAGTGCGACAACGGCGACTGCATAGACGGCGCCCTGCTGTGCAACGGGGCCAACGACTGCGGGGCGGGCCGCTCGGACGAGGTCAGTTGCGGCTGCGCCTTCGGCGAGTTCCAGTGCGACAACGGCGACTGCGTAGACGGCGCCCTGCTGTGCGACGGGGCCAACGACTGCGGGGACGGCTCGGACGAGGACGACTGCCGCGCCTGTCAGGTCGGCGAGTTCCGGTGCGCCAACGGCGCCTGCGTAGACGGCGCCCTGCTGTGCGATGGGACCAATGACTGCCGGGACGGCTCGGACGAGGACTGCGTTTGCCTGCAAGCCCAGTTCGAGTGCGCCAACGCCGCCTGCATCGACGCGGCCCTGCTGTGCGACGAGGCCGATGACTGCGGGGACGGCTCGGACGAGGTCGGCTGCGACAGAACCAGCCGGTGGTCCATGGTCTGCCCGGAGTTGGATCAGGTCTATCCCCCCTGGGGCTTCGCGCCGATTCCCCAGGAGGGGTGGATGACATTCGAATACACGCTCAAGGACGAAAACCTCAACCCGCTCATTTCGGGCACCCGGTTCAACCTGTCCGTGGACTCCCCGGGCTCGGCGGGCGCCGCCGATCCGGAGCTGGCCTTCACCACGTACGACAGCCTGGGCACGGCCATCGAATATACCGTGGTCAACGGCGCAGGGCAGCCTTGCAACGACGCCGTGGATCCCATCTGCTACCGCGTCACGGAGATCAGCGGGTTCAGCAACGGCTTCAACGGCTGGTTCATGGTCGAAGGCAGGACCACCACGGCTCTTCCGCCCGTGGAAGGGATGTTCGTACACTTCGAGGTCGACTACCCCAATAGCTGCGTGGTGGGCGACAGGTTATTCAACCTGTACGGGCGATTGGAATAGATCGAGGTGAATCAGAGCCCCTGCGCGTTCGTCGAAGAGGGGCGGATCGACTTTTGATTACCAGTACTCCAAGGAGGAATGGACATGACGAAAAAACTGTATTTCCCTGTAGTTGTCCTGCTGATCGGCCTGCTGGCCGGCGGTTGTGTCGTCAAGAGCGATGACGACCCGTGCGAGGGCGTCACCTGCGACGGTCACGGCACGTGCTTGGATGTCGGGGGGGAGGCCGAGTGTACCTGTAACGCCGGGTACATCAACGACGGTCCCTTGAACTGCGTGGAGGAGGACGTGGGCTCGGCGATCGACCTGAGCTGGGCCTTCGGCCCGGGCGCGCGGACCTGTGCCGAGGCGTACGTGGAAGACGTGCACGTCCTGATGTCCGACGGGACCACCGATCTGATCGACGAGGTGGTCGCGTGCACGGAAGGCGGCGTTGTGATCTCGCCGGTCGAGGACGGCACCTACACCATCGAGCTGACCGGCCTGAGCGCCGCCGACGACGAGTGGTACTTCTACTCGGACGCGGATGTCGTCGTGGACGGCGGTGACGTGGATCTGGGCACGTTGGTGCTGCTGCCCCTGGACGACGGGGACATGCGGTTCGAGTGGGTCTTCGGCGAGGACGAGCTCGATTGTGCGGCGGCCGGCGTGGATCGGGTGCGGGTCGAGGTCTACGACATGCAGGACAACCTGGAGTTCGAGGCCACCAACCCGATCCCGTACTGCTCGGACCTGGGCGCGATCATCGAAGACTTCGAGCTGGGCACCTGGAACCTGGTCCTCGAGGGTGTCTGCGAGGCGGACCTGTCGACCGGCTACCGCCTGGACGCCAACGTGATCGTGGCTCACCCGGGTGAGAACGACTACGAAACCGTGGTGCTGGAGGATCTGGGCGCGGGCTGTCCCTGATCCCCTTGACAGATCAGGCGCTTGGGGGCATGTTCGGGGCCGATGAGCGGCTCTGACGACAGGCCCCTGGGCGTTTTCGACTCAGGAGTAGGCGGGCTGACCGTGCTGGCGGCTGTCATGCGCGAGTTGCCGGGCGAGTCGACCGCTTACCTGGGTGACACGGCCCGGGTTCCGTACGGGACCAAGTCGGCCGCGGTGGTCACCCGCTATGCCCTGAACAACGCGGAATTCCTGGTGCGCCGGGGGATCAAGCTGCTGGTGGTGGCCTGCAACACGGCCTCGGCAGTGGCCCTGCCGGAGCTGTGCGAGAAGCTCCAGGTGCCGGTGATCGGGGTGATCGAGCCGGGAGCCAGGCGGGCGATCGAGCGTTCCCGGGCGGGGGTGGTGGGGGTGATCGGTACCGAGGGGACGGTGGCATCGGGCGCGTACGTACAAGCGCTCGCGGCCCTCGATCCGGAGGTAGTGGTGCACCAGCGGGCCTGTCCCCTGTTCGTGCCGCTGGCCGAGGAGGGATGGGGAGAGCACCCGGTGGCTCGCCAGGTGGCCTCGGAGTACCTGCGCGAGTGGGTCCGGCAGGCGGGCCTGGACGCGCTGATCCTGGGGTGCACCCACTATCCGCTGCTGGTGCCGGCCATCCGCGACGCTGTCGGCGAGAGAGTCGAGTTGGTGGATTCGGCCTCGGCGGTGGCCGCGGAGGTCGCCCGGCTACTTCCCCGGGCAGGTGTCGGGCGCGCGGGCACGGGGAAGGACCCGGTCCACGAATGCTTCGTGACCGACGTGCCCGAGCGCTTCGTGAGAGTCGGCGAGCGGTTCCTGGGCCGGCCGCTGCTCTCGGCCAGGCAGGTGGATCTCGCACTCTTGCCAAGCCCGCTGCGGGCTTGATACAATCAAAAATTGTCTGCCGACTGGAAAGGACTGGCTGTGAGCTACGACACCAAGCCCCAGATGGTCCCCGGCTTCAATCACAACATCAAGCACAACGGGCTGATCTACCACGTCCAGACCGAGGACAGCGGGGCGGCCAATCCGCACGTCATCACCCACCTGTTCGTCGGCGGGAACATCCTGGCCACCAAGAAGACCAGCTACGCAGATATCGTGCACGCGGACAACCTGCACTCCATAGTCAGGGAGTTGATGCAGGCGCAGCACAAGGCCATGATGCGCAACCTGATAAACGGCGTGTACGACAATATCGGCACCACGCCGACGGAGCCTCCTCCGGTGGAAACGGCTGCCGCTGCGCAGCCCGCTGCCCTGCCGGCCAGGCCAGCGCAGCAAGCCCCTGCTACGCCGTCCTCGCCTCCGCCGCAGACGGCCGGAGAAGCCCAGGACGCAGCCGCAAGGGTGGTCCAGCCCTTGCCGGCTCCGCCCGTGAGCGTCACGGCCAGGCCGGCGGGGGAAAGACAACCCGTCACCCTGCCACTCAAGCCCAGGCCGGCGCCGAAGCTGGGGCCCGGCAAGTTCCCGCTCCCGGCCGGCTCGGCGGGCGGGTTTTCCAGGCCGATCACCGGCACGCAGATTCACAAGCCGCCGGCTCCGGAGAAGGTCCCTGTCATCGCCACTCCCTCTGCCAGGGTGACCTTGCGCCCCAGGCAAGCCGCCGCGAGCGGTGTCCAGACCGGAGAGGGGCAGCTCCCGCCCGAGGTGCTGGCCGCCAGAAGGCTTGCGGACAAGCCCAAGCCCAAGAGCATCTCCGGGCCCACCCTTTTCGGCGAGAGCCTGATCACGGAGAAGAGCCTCGACGAGGTGATCCTCGGCTATCTGGCCGGCAACGAGGAGGGCGGCGGCTGATCGGCCCGAGCCGCCTTCATAGGCCGGTCCATGATCCAGATGTACCACGTGCACATGTCCTACGGCCCGGACAGTCCGGGCTTGGTGGACGTGACGCTTCGTATAGACAAGGCGGAATTCGTCTTCGTGACGGGCGCCTCGGGGGCCGGCAAGACCAGCCTGCTGCGTCTGATCATGCTGGCCGAGCGCTGCGATAGCGGCCAGATCCTGTTGTTCGGCCAGAACGCGGCGCGTATCAAGGAGTCCAAGGTACCCTTCTTGCGACGGCGCATGGGGGTCATCTTCCAGGACTTCAAGCTGCTGCCCATGCGAACGGTCGAGGAGAACGTTGCGGCCGGGTTGGAGGTCCTGGGCAGGTCCAGAAGGGAGATCCGGCGAAAGACGGCGGAGGTGCTCAAACTGGTCGGTCTGGAGCACAAGGCCCAACGGTATCCGCAGAAGCTCTCCGGCGGTGAGCAGCAGCGGGTGGCCATCGCCCGGGCGATGGCCACCGATCCGCCGATTCTGCTTGCAGACGAGCCCACCGGCAACCTGGATCCCGGGCTGAGCGAGGAGATCGATTCATTGCTCAACGACATCAATGCGCGGGGATCCACGGTGGTGGTGGCCACCCACGACCAGGCCTGGGTGGAGCGCACCCAGAAGCGGGTCATCCACCTGGATCGCGGCCGGGTGGTCTCCGGTGGCATGCGAGAAAGGTGACGCAGTAGCTCATGGCGAGGCCGGGATACTTCTTCTCCCAAGCGTTGAAGCACATCCGACGAGGTCCGGTCGTATCCGGTGTGACCGTCGGGACGGTGGCCATCGTGTTTCTGGTCCTGGGAGTGTTCGCCCTGCTGGGCTACAACCTGAACCGGCTGGCTGAGCGCATGCAGGCCGGGTTGCACCTGGCGGTCTACCTCGAGGATGACGCCGACGAACAGCAGCGCGACGAAATTCGTCATACCCTCGAACAAGCGCCCCAGGTCGCTTCGGTTTGTTACATAAGCCAGGAACAGGCCCTGAAGAGGTTCCGCGAGCGGCTCGGCCCGCAGACCACACTGCTCGACGGGCTCGAGGACAACCCATTGCCGGCCAGCCTGGAGGCGACCTTTTCCGCCAGGGGCCGCAGCACCCAGGCTGTCTCCGAACTGGCGCAGGCGATCGTGGGGCTCGCCGGGGTGGAGCAGGTCCAGTACGGCCATGCCTGGCTGGATCGCTTCTTCGCCTTTCTCGGCCTGGCCCGCATGGCGGGGCTGGCGATCGGATCGCTGATCGTGTTCGCCACCTTGTTGATAGTCTCGAACACCATCCGCCTGTCGGTCTACGCGCGCCGCGAGGAGATCCACATACTCAAGCTGGTGGGCGCCACCGATGGTTTCGTCAAGGCGCCGTTCTACATCGAAGGCGTGCTGCTGGGAACCGTGGGTGCAGCGCTGGGGGTAGTAGGGATCTGGCTGCTGCACAGCCTGACGGCGCCCTTGGTGCGCGTTCCGCTGGGGCCGGGTGCCGGCGACCTGGATCTGGCTTTCATTCCCTCCCCGGCCGTTATTGCCATGGTTGTGGGCGGGACGGCCCTGGGCTTGCTGGGGACCCTGACCAGCCTGTGGAGGCACCTTAGAATATGAGGTCCTGCACCTGGACGGTTCGTGCGATGTTCGCGCTCGGCCTGGCGTGGCAGTCGGGCCTTGCCGTTGCAGGAGCGCAGACAGACAATTCGATCAATTCGATCAATCCGATCAAGGGGGACCTCGAACATCTGGGCAGGAATCTCGAGCGTGAGCGCATGCTGTACGAGCGCCTGCAGCGCGAGTCCACATCGCTGCTTCAGACCCTGGTCGAGCTGGATCAGGAGGTCGACAGCTCCGAGCATCAGCTGCGCTCGACCGAGGAGCGCCTGGCCGATCTCGAGCGTCAGCTGGACGGCTACCGTCGTAAGCGTCAGCAGGCCGCCCGCTCCCTGGACGAGCTGCGCGGCCGGTTGGGCAGGAGATTGCGCCGGTTGTACATGCAGGGCGAGGTGGGCTGGCCCAACCTGGTGTTCGGCTCTGGCTCGATCTCGGAGGGACTGCAACGGCACGACGTGCTCAAGCGCCTGGCGCTGGCCGATCGGCAACTGGCCCGGGATGTGGCGCGCTCGCGCGATCTGCTTCGGCAGGCCGAGCAGCGTATCCAGGAGCAGAAGGCGGAGCTGGAGTCGGTCCGCAAACAGGTCCGGAAGAGGCGCGAACGCGCGGCCTTGATCCGCGAAGACAAGCTGGCCGCGCTCGACCTGGTGAAGAAGAAGAAGGACCTGCGCAAGCGGGCGCTGGCAGAGCTGAAGCAAGCCAGGGGCAGGTTGTCCAGCCTGGTCTCGTCGATCGAGGGCAAGGCGACGGCCGCCGGTGGATTCGCCAGCTGGCGTGGCCGGCTGCCCGCTCCGGTGGCCGGCGGCCGGGTGGAGGTGAAGTTCGGCAAGCAGGTCGACCAGCGCTTCGGCACGGTCACCATGCACCAGGGGGTCGACATCAGGGCTCCCGGAAGGAAGCCGGTGCGAGCGATCTATCCCGCCCGGGTGGTGTTCGCCGACGTCTTCCAGGGTTACGGAAGGCTGGTGATCCTGGATCACGGCGGCAGCTACTACACCCTGTACGCTCACATGGATGGCCTGAACGTAGTCAAGGGGCAGCGGGTCGAACAGGGCGAGCCGGTCGGAACCCTGGGTGCCAGCGGATCGCTGAAAGGGCCCTACCTGTACTTCGAGGTGCGCAAGAGAGGCCGGGCTGTGGATCCTGCGCGCTGGGTGCGACTCGATAAGCGCTGAATCCGTCGGCGCACCCCCACCCCCGCCCTCCCCCTTCTAGGGGGAGGGAGTTGATAGAGGATTGTGGACTCTTGCTTTTGTCGGCCGAAGGGCTGTGCTATCCTGTCGGCTCACTTGGCGGGGGGAAGAGGAGACGGTGATGAAGCGCACCGGTCGCCATAAGTTGTTTTTTCTCGCTTGCCTGCTGGCCGCCTGGTGGGGGCAGCTCGTCCCGGCCTGGGCGGCTTCTGACAAGACCTACGAAAAGCTGGACGTGTTCTCCCAGGTATTGCAGTACATCCAGAACAGCTACGTCGATGAGATCGATTCACGCCAGCTGATATACGGCGCCATCCGGGGCATGCTCAAGAGCCTAGATCCCCACTCCACATTCATGACTCCGGACGAGTTCAAGTCCATGCAGGAGGACACCTCGGGCCATTTCGGAGGCATTGGCGTTGAGATCGAGATGCTTCAGGGCGTTCTGACGGTGGTGGCGCCGATCGACGATACCCCTGCCCAGCGGGCCGGCGTGATGCCCGGCGATCAGATCGTCAAGATCGACGGAGCGCCGGTCCGAAAGATGGACATCGAGGAGGCCAAACGGCGCATCAAGGGGGTCCCGGGCACCAAGGTCGTCCTGACCATCGACCGCGACTCCTTCGACGACCCCAAGGACTTCGTCCTGATCCGCCAGCGCATCCGGGTCAATCCGATCGCCAGTCGCATGCCGCTGCCGGGTTACGGGCTGGTCAAGGTCCGGGTTTTCACCGAGCGCACCGAGCGCTACCTGATGGAAGCCATCGGCGATCTGAAGAAGCAGGCCGGCGGCAGGCTCAAGGGGCTGGTGCTCGACCTGCGCAACAACCCAGGCGGGCTTCTCGATCAGGCCGTCCGGGTGGCCGACCGGTTCATCCCGGCCGGGACGATCGTCGAGACGCGCGGAAGGACCCGCAAGGAGGACAAGGACATGGCCCACCGGCAGGGCACCGAGCCGGACTACCCGATGGTCTGCCTGGTCAACGGCGGGTCCGCCTCGGCCTCGGAGATCGTGGCCGGAGCGCTGCAGGATCACGGCCGGGCCCTGATAATGGGTGTGCGCACATTTGGCAAGGGCTCGGTGCAGACCGTTGTGGGGCTCAAGGACGGTTCCGGGTTGAAGCTGACCATCGCCCGCTACTACACTCCAAATCATCGTTCCATCCAGGAGCAGGGAATCGTGCCCGACATTGTCGTGCCGCGCAACCAGCCGGGCGGCGATAGCGAGATCAGCATCACCCGCGAGTCCGATCTGGACGGCCACCTGAAGAGCAGCGCCGCTGAGGACGAGGAGCGAAAGAAGCTCGATTCCATCGAGGACTTCCAGTTGCGCACCGCGCTCCTTTACCTCAAGGCCTGGGAGCGGTTCGGCGGGATGCGCTCGTCGCACCCGAAAACGGGCAAGCCGGTCGGGAAGAAATGAATCCGGAAAGCCAGAAGCAACGCCTGCTCGTTCACGCCTGTTGTGCATCCTGCTCGACCGTTCCGCTTCAACGCTTGAGCGAACGCTACGATCTGGGCGTGTTCTTCTACGGGCCCAACATCCATCCCGACTCCGAGTACCGGCGGAGGCTCTTCGACCAGCGGCGCTTGTGCGAGAGCCACGGCGTGAGGCTTTACGAGGGCGACTACGACCCAGAAGCCTGGGAGCGCGCGGTAGGGCCCTTCCGGCACCAGGCCGAAAACAGCCACGGCCAGCGTTGCCAGGCTTGCTATCGCTTGCGAATGGAGCAGACCTCCCGCCTGGCCCGGCGGGAGGGCTTCGACCTGTTCACGGTCACCATGAGTGTCAGCCGCCACAAGGACTCGAAGGTGCTGGCTGAGATCGGCTCCGAGGTGGCGCGGGAACACGGGTTGACATATCTGCCCGAGGATTTCTCCAAACGCGACGGCTATGCCCTGTCAGTCCGGCACTCTGAGGAGTTGGGCTTGTACCGACAGGATTTCTGCGGCTGTGTGCTGAGCAAAACGGAGGCGGCCCTCCGCCGCATGCGACGGAGGGCTGATGGATCATGAGCGCAAGGGAAGACCTGCTGCGATTGCGTGAGTTGCTGACCCCGCTGGCCGAATCGTTCGAGCTGGACGACCCTGAAAAGGGGGTGGTGGCCTGGGTGCCCGTGGTGGGCGGAACTTTCGCCCATCCGTTGACCCGCGAGACAATTTCGCGGCTCAAGGTCTACGGCGCCGGCGCGGATCGGGTCAAGATCGCCGAACCGCTGTTCATGCGGTCCCTGGCGACCATACCGATAATCGGCCTGGAGGACCCTTCCGAGCTGTGCGGCCTCGTGGCCCGGATAATCGGCGAGGAGCTGGGAGAGCTGGGTCGCGTCCGGGACGCGGTGGCGGCCATGGGAATCGAGCTGGATCTGGAGCACGACGTGCTGCGACTGCGCGGACGGCTCGAGCTGCAGGGCATCCAGGTCGAGATGACCGCCCGGAGTACGGACAGCCTGACGATCTGCGCCCTGGGCGACTGCCCGCTGGCCATGCTGGACCGCGAGGAGCGCACGCTCGCGTTGACCGGCCAGGCGCCCGCCGATCTGGACGAGCTGGCCAGGCTGGTCCGAAGCCTGGACGATCGGCTCCAGCGCCAGACCCTCGAGCACATGGAACAGAGCCTGGGCCTGTCCGGCGACAGCGCCTGCGAACCAGCCACCCCCACCACATCGATGGACCTGGGCAGCGGCTGGGGCGAGGTGATCCCGGCGGCCTCCCCCCCGACCCGTGCGGAGCCTTTGCCGTCCGCAGAGCCACAAGCCGCCGAGCCGCCGCCCGCGGCCCCGCCGGCCCAGGAGGAGCCTGCACCTGTGCCCCAGCCGGATGTGCCCCAGCCGGAAGAGCCGACTGAGCCGGAAGAGCCGCCTCAGGTGTTGGAGCCGGAGCCGGTACCGCAGCCGGAAGCTTCAACGGAGACGGAGCCGGAGCGCTTCGCAGATGGAACCTCGGACGTAGTGGAGTTGACCGAGATGGTGGTCGAGGAGGAACCGACCATCGAGCCACGGGCAGAGCCGGAGCCCGAGAAGAAGGAGGAGAAGCCGGCTGAGTCCTTCGATCCCTTGCGGATCGACTACCTGTTCGAGGCCACCGGCGGCGACACGGAGATCTCCGCGCACGAGGACCGCCTGCGGCTCACTGTCCCCTTCAGGGTCGTCCAGGGAAAGTACACGTTCTACCTAGAGCAGGCCGGCGACAAGCTGTTCACCGGCTTCCTGGTGAGCCCGACCGGAGCCCGTCACAAGGTGAAGGTGGACTTCACCGCCGTCATGGACCTGAAGGAAGTGTTCGAGCGGGTCATGCTGGGCAAGTAGCTCACCGCCGCCGACGGAACGCAACTCAGCCGCCGCCGATCTTCTTGGCGCCGCTGACCAGCTTGGAGAACAGGAAGACCACCACCGCGGCCACGATCACCAGCACGATGATCCGCAGCACCAGGCCCAGCACGAAGAAGGCCAGCCAGACGCCGACCACGATAACGACCAGGCCGATGATGGCATCCAGCAGTCCCTTGCCGGACTCGTCGGTGAAGAATTCGCTCAGAGGTCTTTTTGATTTACCTGGCATGAACACCGCCTCCCGAAAAAACAATACCAGAACGGGAGGCGGATGTCGCCCGTCAAGGCAGGAATTTCCGCAGCTCGCCCGTGGGGATGTCGTCGCGGCCGTCGGGGCCGATCTCGATGGCGCGGTTCTTGCCCACCACCACGATGACCCGCTCGCCCAGGGAGAAGGACTTCTTGAGCAGGGCCGAGTTCTGGATCAGCCAGAAGTGGGCATTGCCCAGGTATTTCACTTTCAGCAGCTTCGTCTTGCCGCGCTCGAACTTCATGTCCACCCAGACGCCGTCCCGGAAGCGGAAGGCCCGGCCGGCTGCGTAGCGGATGCCGGAGACCTCGTCCTCCTCGGCCGAGTGCTTGTCGGCCTTCTTCATCTCCCTGACCGCGGTGGACATGTCCACGGCCATCCGGCCGCTCGAGGCCTTCATGCCTCCGGCCTTGCCCTGGGCGAACACCTTTGCCTTGCGATGAGCCCTGGCTCGCGACTTTGCCGGAGCCATCGATACGGTGGTCCGCGGACTTCCGTCCATGTCGCGGCCGGCGAACGCCCCTTCCGCGTCGTCCATGGGCTCGCCGGCAGCGCCGCCGCCCAGGACGCCCGGGCGCATCATGACCGGGCGCCTGCGCCGCGGCGGACGCGGCCTCGGGCTACGCTGGGCCACCTGCGGGGTGTCCTCGGTGACCAGATAAGACGTGTACGGGGTGACGATCCCGTAGCGCCTGGACAGCCGGATGACCTCGTCCACAAGCTCCTTGCGCTCGCCGCCCAGCCGGATGTTGTCCAGCAAGAAGCCGATCTTGCGCGTGGCCCACAGCCGCGGGATGAAGTCGTTGGCCTTGTTCTTCTTCGGGAACCTGCCCTCGAACACGAATTTTCTATGCCCCTTGCCTCCCTGCCCCGACAACGTCAGTGCAGAGTGGCCGTCGTTGCGATAGCGGCCCAGCACGATCACCTGGCTGCCCTTGAACAGGTCCGGGATCCGTTTGGGCAGCACGTCGTACTCGTGGATCTTGCCGAAGTCCAGCCGCAGGTCGGTCAGCACCGGGTGGCTGACCTTGTTGTAGAAGTTCGTCACGGTCTGCTCGATCTCCTGGTTGGGCTTGACGTAGGTCGAGTCGCCGTGGTGGCCGCCCGCGATCTTGTCAAGCAGGTGGGTGTTGATCTCCTCGCCCACCCCGAACACGAACACCTTGGCCCCGACCTTGTTGAACTTCGCGGCGTTGGCGATGATCTTCTCAGGCGCGGTCTCGCCCACGGTCGGGTGCCCGTCGGTTATGAACACCACCAGGTTCGGCTCGCTGGCCTTGACATGCCCGGCCAGCGCCATGCTCAGGGCCTCGTCGATGGCCGTGCCGCCGGCCGCCTCCATGCGCGCAACGAAGTTCAGCGCTCGCTGCACGTTTGCCTTGTTGGCCGAGACCGGCTGCTTCTCGAACGCCTCGACGTCGGTCGAGAAGCGGATCACGTTGAACAGGTCGTCCGGGTTGAGCTTGTTCAGGCAGTACTTGAGCGCCTCCCCGGCGTGCTTCATCTTGGCCCCGGCCATCGAGCCCGAGGTGTCGATCACGAAGCTGATTCGCTTGCCGATGATCTCGCTGTCGCGATACTCGCTCTTGGGCGAGGCCATCAACAAGAAAAACCCCGGTTCGCCCGGATCGCGGTATGTGAGCAGGTTCAGCCCGATGTCCTTTTCGGACACGGTGTAGATCAGCTCGAAGTCCCGGTCCAGCAGCGCGGCCGACTTCTCGAACCCGGCCACCGCGTTGTGGTCGTCCTTCTTGCGGCTGTAGATCTGATGGGTCGGCGAGTAGATGGTCTTGATCGGAGTCCTGGAGGCGATCTCGACCGACATGGTGAAGTCCTGCATGGTGCGGGCCGAGGCGCGGTCGGTGCGCATGGGGTAGGAGTACTTTATGACACCGCCCTCGAAGGGCATCACCTGGGTGAACTCGATCTCCAGCC
>SDBT01002443.1_pt1 | contig 32857 bp, 34 predicted proteins | sample 2277101 | NCBI WGS metagenome assembly SDBT01 (sample SAMN10404973, study PRJNA504765) | marine sediment metagenome | isolation source: marine sediment core GS10_PC15, 103 cmbsf | place: Arctic Ocean: Southern Knipovich Ridge | collected 2010
GTTTGTCGATGCGGCAGGTGGTGATTTTCGCCCGAGAAATCCACAGGTACTTCGGGGCGGTGAGCCGGATGTGACGGGCACGGTGACACAGATGGGAGCGAAAATGCAAAGATACGAGTTCTCGCAAAGAGGCAGAATGGTGAATTTTGCAAGGCTTGGAATTATTCGATAGGAGTTATAACAATGGCGAATACTGCGATTGAGATACCGTTTTACATTGCAAAGGATGGCGAGCCGCTGACGGGAGCGGCAGCGGAAATGGAATTTGAGAGCTTAAAGACCTTAGGCGGTGTGGACAAATCGGCAAGCGCACCGGCGATAAGTGAGGTCAGCGGCGGTTGGTATAAGTTCGGTGTTGCCTACGGGCAGGCTCCGTTCGAGGCCGGAGATATTGTCGGTGTAATCGATGCAGACAAGGACGAAGTAAATGGCTTAGCCAATGCCGAGCGATATATACCGGTCGAGGTGCGGCTGGATTTTTACGCTCTTGCTCGGCTGGTGAATAAGATGAGCCAGGATAAACTCATCGGCGATATGCTGATCAAGAATGACAACGGCGAGACAATTCTGAAACTTGGTATTACGGACGGTGAAACAACGCTGGATAGAGCGCCGGGAGTTGTCAGTTGATATGGACGCTAAGTTCTTTGATAGTCTGTTCGAGGGGGATTCGGCTAACGGTGCGAAACTCTGTCTCGGACTAACCGGCGGCGACTTCTGGGCGAGAGTGAGCGGTTGTCAGAATCTGTATCGGGGACCAAATGCAGATGATGTTGACTTTGATACTATCCTGGCAACGAGGGACGTTGATGAAGATTCTATAACCGTGCCGGGTTTTGCAGGACATCAGGCGCTAAGCTCGTATGTTTATGTACTAAGGCGGGCTAATATCTGTGGTAATGAGGAGCATACGTTCGGGGCGGCGGTTAAAGTCTGCTTTGATGGCCAAGGCAATCTAATTGAGACTGGATGCAATGACATCTTTGCTTTAGCCGCGAAGCAGATCCAAGGGCCAAAGGTTCGGCTTGTATGGTACTACTATCCCGTCAGCCAAGCGAATAAATGCGTCAGCTTCAATATCTATTGGGACAGTGGCACAGGCCAGATTGATTATGAAACTGCATTAGGGTCAGTCGATTATGCAGGGCCGAGGTATTACGGATTTGAGACTGGGGTGCTCAGCGAAAACAAGTACCAGTTTTGCGTGAGGGGCATTATGAAAGACGGTCAGGAGAACGAGCACCTTGGCAAAGTCCAGATTCAGATACGAGACGCCCTGCCGGCAGCAGTCGAGGTTTTGAAGGTTCAGGCTATATAGCAAATCGTTTCGCGTTTTGAGGTTGCAGAGCAACATATGTCCAATAGGGTTGATTTTTATCAGGGTGAGTGTAAGGACTTGGCGATACCTGCAGGCAGGTGCGAGGTCTTTGTAGAGGACGAGATTTGTCCGTTCTTAGAGGCTGTTGAGATAGTACGAGCAGGGTGGCCGAAGTTCGGGCGGGCGAAGCTTAGATATAATCCGGTGGCTGCGGATATGCTACAGGGCGAGAGCATGGCCCAGGCCGAGCGGACAGCAGCTATCGGAAAGCGATTAGGGATTTGCCGACTTGTAAACACAGGTATTGGTGAAGTGAGGATAGAGCCGCAGTGGGTCTTTGTCGGCCGGGTTGAAGAAACCGGGATGAAGCTCGGGCAAAGAGAACAAGTGCTTGAGATAACAGCGAAGGATTTCGCTACAAGGCTCGATAAGGTAACCGTCGGCGGCAGACGTATTGCGACAGCAGGAGGCGAGAGCACGTTCAACAACAGTCTTGAGTGCGCGTTTAATGCCGATGGTCAGCCGAATGCATCAACACAGCAGATTCAGCACAACGGTGCAACCTATACGGCGTTTGCAGGAGACGGGCAGGAGGCGAAATACTGGAGCATAGCTGAGGTGCTGGAGTATCTATTAAGCGAGTACGTTGTCTATGGCCAGTTACAGGCACCGCCTGTCGCTTTCATTGAGGCCCTTACAGGTGAAAAGGTGGTTGATGAACTTGATGTCGAGGGCAAGAGCGTATTGGAGGCGCTGCAGGACTGCTGTGAGCAGGCGGAGATACAGTTTGCCTTTAAGGCGAGACAGGCTGAGCTTGGGTCGAGAGAGCAAATTGTGTTTTATCGTCCGGGTGAAGGGCCGAGTGTCGAGCTTAATCTGCAATATGCAGGTGAGCAGATAAGCATATCGAGGACGAATGTATGTGAACTCCACAGCGAAAAACAGAATCAACCGACCGATTCAGAGGTTATCGAAACCATAGATGTCCAGACGCCGATAGTGGCTACTCACTATGAGATCGGCGACAGGGTAACAACATCATCGGATAGCAGGGACATATTAGGCGTAAGGCGGGACAATCGGAGTATCTTCTGGATTGACCGCGCAAGCATGGATTTTGAAAAGCAGTGTACGAATTTGAGGATACTTAGAAGGAGGGCGAATTCATAGAGCGACGAAACCATCTCGTATGGCGGCGGGCCGCGGGTGTGCTGGGCAAAATGCGGTGGGTTTAATTTTCTCTTTTTTGTATTTAATTCGGTTTTCATTTTAAGGCTCCTTAGATTTATGATTGCGTTAGTTAAAACTCTGAGCAAACAAAAAAAGACCGTATCCGGCTTATGCGGACGGCGGTCCCCGGCTTTGGCGAATCCTTCTATTGCATTTTGGTTTTTCAAGAGTCTTCATTATTTTGCTACCCCCAATTATTAAGTGTTATTATATCACAACGGGCCATAAATGTCAATGATATATCAAGGAAATATGAAAAAATTTGGGCTTATTTATAAAATGGGCAATATGGCTTTGTGAGGTTGGGTATTATGGGTCGTTTAGGCAAGGTTTTTAGTATGGGCCTTAATTTTTTTCGAGGGCGGAATTGATGGCGGAAGGTAATTCAAAGGGCTGGCGGGTGAATCGGCAGGTGGGCGTGTCGGTGTTCATCCAGCTCGTATTTTTGGCATCGCTGATAGTGGGTAGCTGGGTGAATCTTCAAAGGCAACTCGACCTTCTGCAGCATGATGTGAGGTTGATCTTAGAGACGCAAAAGGCATCTGGCGAAAAGTTCGAGGCTCTACAGGAAAAGGCAATTGCCTACGAGTACCGCCTGCGTGCAGTGGAGAGGGCTGCCAATAAGTAATGAAGCGTTATAAAAGTCGGGGTAGCGATTTGAAAAGTCAATCTGATTTGCAGTATGTTCAATTTCAGCCGTCGCAGGATTTGCTTGACGTGCGGTTTCAGACGATGTCGCCGGCCGAGCGGGGTGTTTATTGGACGCTTAAGCTGTACCTCTATGCCAACGGCGGTAAATTTCCGCTCGATGAGGCGATGTTGGCGAAGGTGACCGGTTGCGAAAACTTTGGCGAGATTTGGGAAAAAATAAAGCCCGCTTTTGTAATTAAAGACGGCACTATTAGACACAAAGTTGTCACAAAAGATTTGCGGAAGGCAAGAAAATGTCTGCAAGGTCGGCGCAGGGCAGGACTTGTAGGTGCCCAAAAGCGATGGCAAAGCCATGGCAAAGCTATAGCTAAGGAAAGGAAAGTAAACGTAAAGGTAAGTGAAGATAAATATTCGAATTCGAGTACGAGTTCGATTATCTCTCGTGCTTCTTCTTCGAATTCGTTTCTTGGCGAAGAGGTGAAGTTCTACGACTTGGCAAGCGTCATCCTGCATCCGAGAAACAGTTCCGACCGGACGTGCATTCGGCAGGTGGCGGCGTGGCTTCGTTACACAGCCGGTAAAACGGGCGATGTGGGCCTTTTCCAGCGGGCCTGGGCGTTGGCGCAAGAAGCCGCCGGTGGGCGAAATCCGATGGCAGCGTTCATGGCGATTGCCAAGAGCGAATTGGGATATAGAAAACTACCCTCTGTGCTTGCGAATCAATCTGCTCATGCGACGACGGTTTAGTCGTGCTGTATAGCTCATTTGTAAGTTGACGCGATGTACTACAAGTTAATGTCGGTAAGTAAGTTTTTTTTCAAAGGAGGTTGATTATGGCAAAATTAAGTTTGGTTTCAGTGGTAGTGGTTATGTTATTGGCGGGGTGTGATAGTCTGCGGTTTGCTCCGGGCGAGATTCAGAAGCAAAATGCATGGCTGCACAACCGGACGGCACAGATGGCGGCTGATGCAGCACGCACAGAAAATACAAGCGGCGAGCTGCAGGGCCTGACGAAGCTTTGCGAGGTTCAAAGCAGGGCCTTTGCCGCTGACTACGGTTTGCCGGCTGAGCTTCCGGCTGCCGATACGGTCGATGCGATTTTAGCTGAGTCGAATCAGCAGCTTGCTGGTCTGGCTTTAGCCGAAGCGCGCCAGCGGCCGGATGCTTGGGATGTGGCTGATGGTGTGATGGATTTAGGCATCGGTGTAGCGGCGCTGTTTGGAGGAGTCTATGGCGTCAAGGTCGCAAGGTTCCTGAAGGAGGCGCGGGCAAAGTCGAAGGCCCTTCGCGAGATTATCGCCGGCAATGAGTTTTTCAAACGCCAACATGCCGATTCCGCACAGGCCTTCAAGCTGGCTCACAAAGACCAGTCGCCACAGACACGCCAGTTGGTGGCACAGATGAAGAAGGCATAATCCTGAACGCCTCAGTGAAACGAAGAGCCTGCCCTGAGCATAGTCGAAGGAATATCAGGCGCTCGCAGGCAAGAGATTCTTCACTTCATTTCATTCTGTTCAGAATGACGTATAAGTGACCAGTTCAAAAAGACAGTTTCAAGCTTGCAATTGCTCGCGGTGAGGTTATAATCATCGGATAGTGTTTGAATCCCGACAAGTCGGGACTTCGCTCGGTGTGACGACGCGAATTTTTGAGAAAAGGAGAAACAGCCGTGGGTAAGACAATCAGGATTATGCCCTGCCTTGATATGCAAAACGGGCGTGTGGTCAAAGGAGTACACTTTGTTGACATTCGTGATGCGGGCGACCCGGTCGAATGTGCAAAGGCATATTGTAAGGCCGGTGCGGATGAACTTGCTCTTTTAGATATAACGGCGACGGTTGAAAATCGCCCGACCATGCTCGATGTTGTCAGCAAAGTTGCCCAGGCCGCAACCGTTCCGTTTACCGTCGGCGGGGGTATTAGCGATGTTGCCTCGGCAGCAGCGGTCTTGGAAGCAGGCGCCGACAAAATATCGACAAGCAGTGCCGCTTTCCGCAAGCCTGAGATTATTAAGGAGATGGTAGCCGAATTTGGTGCGGATAAAGTTACCGTTGCGATAGACGTCGACCGGAACGAATCGCTGCCGTCCGGCTACGAAGTCTATATCGACGGCGGGCGAACTGCTACCGGTGCCGATGCTGTAGAGTGGGCGAAAAAGGTCGATGGCTTTGGAGTTGCGGTAATACTGCCGACCAGTAAAGCCGGGGATGGGGCGCAGACGGGATTTGACCTTCCGGTCATCAGGGCGATGGCTGATGTCTGTTCTGCGGAAATTGTGGCCTCAGGAGGGGCCGGCAAGATGGAACATTTCTATGAGGCGGTCGAAGCTGGGGCGACAATTCTCCTAGCGGCTTCGGTATTTCATTTTCATATTATTGATATACCCCAATTGAAAGACTATTTGCGAGGCCGTGGCCTCGAACTAAGGTAAGGTATCAAGCTCCAGAACCGCCCGGATTCGGGTACTGTCCTAATTTGAAATTTCAGGCCAGAAACCGCGAAGTGGGCATAGTCGCTCCAGTATTGGAACTTATTGTGCCTAAGCCCAACAAGTATATACCCTTATGCACGCGCGTATGCTATGGATTTTTTTAATAACTCTCAGTTTTTTGTTGCTTTTGGCCGAAGAGAATCGTATATTGTTTGTAGGGTCAATGTAAATACAAGAGCCACACAGTAGGGAGCGCTAAAATGGGAAAAACCGTTATCATAAATGCGCGAGTGGATGAGCATACCAAAACCGAAGCCCGACGCATTCTGGAAAGTTTAGGTTTAAACCTATCTCAAGGGATTGTTATATTTCTCAGGCAAGTGGTTTTTAACAAGTGCATTCCTTTTGAGTTGAAGATACCTAACGACGATACAGCAAAGGCCCTTGAGGAATCAGAACGTGGTGAGGGTCTTGAGACTGTTTCGAGCGTAGATGAACTTTTCAAGGAACTTGATGCTTGAAGATTAGTCGGACACGGCGGTTCAAAAAAGACTACAAGCGAATAGTCAAACAAGGCAAGGATGTTGACTCCCTTAGAGAAGTAATCGCTACGCTGGCTGCAGGTAAACAGTTGGCGGACAAGCATCAGGATCACTGGCTCCAAGGTAAATGGAACAAGTATCGTGATTGCCACATCACTGGTGACTGGCTTCTGATTTATCGGGTCAAAGAAGACACGCTTTTCTTGGTACGCACGGGCTCGCACTCGGATTTGTTCAAAAAACGAAGCAAGTAAGCACAGCGTCTCCCGTTCTATTTTTCTTTCGGGGTTGCGTGAGTTCTTCGCAGGTTGGGCGATTTATTCTTTTAGGCCAAGATAACGTTGCAGGGTAGCGGTTTGGGGAAGGCTATCCTTCATGCCGTGGCGACACAAGGTCTGTGAATTGCCGCCAGCGGTAGCTTTGGGCGAACAGGGGGTAATTTTTGAGGTAGTATCGGCGGAAGGTTTACACTTTTTCACACAAGGTGAGCCTTGGCGGTGCAAAATCAGATTGACTGCAGTTTGATAATTGTATAAACTGTGCGTTTAGTCCTTGTTGGTTTGGTTTAACTCGAGGATTTATGTCGGAAAAGAAAGAGCATTGCGGCCTTTTCGGCATCTTTGGCGACCCGGAAGCGGTAGAGAAGACGTATTTCGGCCTGCACAGTCTGCAGCATCGGGGGCAGGAATCAGCGGGCATCGCCTCCAGTGACGGCCGGCACATCCATTGTTATACCGGCATGGGTCGGGTAACCCGAGTGTTTCGCGCCGGTAGAGGCATCCTCAAACGGCTCAGCAACCCTATCGCAATCGGACACGTGCGGTACTCGACAAGCGGCTCAAGCAACCCCATTAACGCCCAGCCTTTTCTCAGTGAATATTCTCGCGGCCAAGTGACTGTGGCCCATAACGGCAATCTTATAAATGCCGCTCTGCTGCGGGATGAATACGAGGCGTATGGCCACATTTTCAAGTCCACCAACGACACGGAAATCATCGTCCATCTGTTAGCCAAGCCTACCCACGTTGCAAAGCCCGACCCACTGGGCCATGTGCTGAATCACCTGCAGGGAGCTTACTCACTGCTGTTTCTTTTCAGTGACCGCATAGAGGCGGCCCGCGACCCGTACGGCATAAGGCCTTTGTGTATCGGCAAGGCCAAAAGCGGCTGCTATTGTGTTGCCAGCGAAACGTGCGCTTTTGATATGATCCAGGCCGAGTACGTTCGCGACGTTGAGCCGGGCGAGATTGTTACCCTGAATAAAGACGGCCTGCACAGCAGATTTTTTGCCACGCCCGGGGCGGCAACGCCGGCGCATTGTGCTTTTGAACATGTATATTTTGCCAAGCAAAGCAGCCGGGTCTTCGGCGAAAACGTTCACGAGGTCCGCAAAAAGCTGGGCCGGCGGCTCGCCGAAGAACACCCCGCAGAGGCGGACGTTGTAACGCCGGTGCCCGATTCGGGGACCTCGGCGGCAATAGGTTACGCCAACGCCAGCGGCATACCTTTCGATATGGGTTTTGTTCGCAGCCACTATGTCGGCAGAACGTTTATCTCGCCTTCGCAGGACATGCGGGACCTCGGCGTAAAGCTCAAGTTAGCTGTGGTCCGAGAGGTTGTCCAGGGCAAACGTGTGGTCGTGGTCGATGATTCTATCGTCCGCGGCACAACCACGAAGGGTAAGATTCGCTCATTGCGAGACGCCGGCGCCAAGGAAGTGCATATGCGTGTCTCCTGTCCACCGATTACAAATCCGTGTTTCTATGGTGTGGATTTTCCAACGAAGGAAGAGCTGCTTGCCAGCAGTCGTAGCCTGGACCAAATTCGCGATTACCTTGAAGTGGACAGCATAGGGTACATTTCGCTTGAGGGGTTATTGTCGTGTTTGTCGCTCCCGGCTGACCACTACTGCACCGCCTGCTGGAGTGGAAAGTACCGGATACCAATTACAACGGTGGTGAACAAGTTCTCGATGGAACGTCACCAAATGCAGCTTTTCGACGATGTAGAGCCTTATGATGTCTGAGCCCAAGTATATCAGTTACGAGCAATCAGGCGTAAGCATTGACGCCGGCGACCGTATGGTCGGACGCATCGCAGGGGCCGTGGCGAGTACGCACGGCCCACGGGTGATAACCCTTGAAAACGGCTTTGCGGGATTTTTCCGACTCGATTACGATGAGAGACTATTCAAGAAGAATTACAAAAGCCCTGTGCTGGTGGCGTGCACGGATGGTGTAGGCACGAAAGTCAAGATCGCCCAGATGGCGGGCAGGTTCGACACCGTCGGTATTGATTTGGTTGCTATGAACGTCAACGATATGATTGTCCATGGGGCCGAGCCTTTGTTCTTCCTGGATTACTTAGCCGTCAATACGCTCGAACCGGACAGCATCGCACAAATGGTGGAAGGGGTCGCCGCAGGGTGCAAACAGGCCAATTGCGCATTGATTGGCGGTGAGACCGCGGAGATGCCGGACATTTACCGTAAGGGCGAATTCGATATGGCCGGCTTTGCCGTCGGCGTGGTCGAACGCGGCAGAATTGTTGCCGGCGCTAATATCCAGAGAGGTGACGTGATTTTGGGCCTTGCTTCCAACGGATTGCACAGCAACGGCTTTTCATTAGTGCGACATATCTGCTTCAAGCAGGCTCGCCTGAAAGTGACTGATGTGGTGGATGAACTCGATGGCGCTGAGTTAGGTGATGTGTTGCTTGAGCCGACACGGATTTATGTCAAACCGATTGTAAAGCTTCTCGCGCAATATAAAGTCAAGAAGGTTGTCCGCGCGATGGCCCACATAACCGGTGGCGGACTGGTGGGCAATATACCGAGAGTGCTGCCGAAAACGTGTAATGCCGTCATAAAGAAGTCAAGCTGGCCTGTTCCGGGTGTGTTTTCATTCTTGCAGAATAAGGGCCCGGTCGAAGAAAGCGAGATGTTCAGGGTGTTTAATATGGGGATCGGATTTGTTTTGATAGTCGCACCGGATTTTGCGAACTCAATCGCCGCCAAGCTCAAAAGATACGGCGAGACCGTTTACAAAATCGGCACAATAACCGCCGGAACCGGCAAGGTCGTCCTGAAGTAGGCATATTCTGAACCCGCCCGACGGTCGGCCTGCAAAAATCAGAGGACAGAAGATATGAGAAGTTTTGAGTGTTGAGTTGCCGAATCCCGGCGCGCCGGGATGATTTTTGGTGTACATTCGGGTGCCACTGTCAAGCGACAGCTTGGCAGTGCAGCTCTTAGCACGGCCAAACGAAGTTTGACCGTGGCACCCATCTGAAATGTTGGTTGGCTGGGGACGAGCTTATGGCGAGTCATAATCTGGCACATGTTGTAATTGATGACCTGGATATCATCGGATATTCGGTGGCGGGGGAAGAGACGGTTGTGGCCATGCCGCAATTAGACGTCTGCTTTGACGTGGGAAGGGCACCGGACCAGATGATTTCCATCAACCACGTCCTGCTCACGCACGGCCACATGGACCACGCCGCCGGTATCGCGTACTATCTTTCGCATCGCAAGTTCTCCGGTCAAAGGCCCGGAACCGTGCTGGCGCCGGCGAATCTGCTCGGGCACATACGCAAGATCATAAGCGCCTGGGGCAAGCTGGACGGCAATGAGATCCCAGCTCAACTCGTTGGCGTCAAGTCGGGTGACGAATACCAAGTTAAGCCAAATCTTTTTGTGAAAGTATTTCCAACTAAACACAGCCGAGGCTCGGTGGGATACACGGTCATCGAAAGGCGAAAGAAGCTAAAGCCTGAGTACACAAATCTGACCGGCCCACAACTCGTAGAGCTCAAAGCCGAGGGAATCACGATTGATTATCCGTTGGAGTTTCCTATAGTAACGTACTTAGGTGATACGCAGTACGTGGATTTTTCCCAGCTGGATTACATCGCCGCCAGCAGAATCCTGATAGCCGAGTGTACATTCTTCGAGGATGAGCATTCAGGCCGGGCCGACGCGGGCAGGCACATGCATATCGATGAGTTCGCCGATCTGATTGACAAGTTGCAAAATGAGCATATCATCATTACCCACCTGACACAGCGCACAAGCATGGCCGAGATTCGCCGGATATTGAAGCAGAAAATCGGCAAGAAATGCTGTGACAAGATTATCCTGCTGATGGACAGCAGAAACAGGCGGCGCTGTTAACTTACGTTTGCCGGGGCAGGGTCCTTCTTGAACGACTCGAGCGACTGGGGCTCGGCGACTTTTCTGTAGCCCAGCGCCTTTATGACCTCCAGAACCTCCGTCCAGGTGGGAAACGGCCTTTGATTTGCTTTTTTGTAGGTGTCGATTGCCATGAGAAACTCGAACTGCTCATCGGTCATTTGACCTTCTTCAGCGGCTTTTCTCTCATCACTTCTGCGCCTTCCGGGCCCTCTGCGGCGGTCAAGACTCAAACGCCGGTCCAGACCCAAACGTCTATCGACAGTGCACTTTCTGCGCTCAGTGAAGCTGTCGTCTGATTTACTGCTTTTGTCAGTCATTCGCCAGACCCTCAAAGATTAACTACCCTAAAACAGCTTGTGATAAGACCGTAAGAGTAATCCCTTTAGAGTTCGTCGTAGATATCACCGTCATCGTCAAATTCGTCGGGGATATCCTCTTCGTCCTGATCCTGAAAAGCCATCTCGTAGAAGTCGGTGTATGCGCCCTGTGATTCAATAAGGACGTGAGCTTCATCCAGGTGGTCTTCAGGTACCATGACGGCGATACCTGGAAAACCTGAGGATGACTCGGACTGCGCCTTGATTGCGACGGGGATATCATCGTCAGTCAACAGCTTCTTGTACTGCTTGGCCAGGTCCATATCCTCGGCAAAAGCCACTGTGACAAACTCCTTCAACGGCGTCCTTGTGCTTCGCTTCTTGTTATGACGATTCACCATGGCATTTTCTCCGTTATGGTTCAAAATACAAATTCTGCACAGAAACCACTTTAGCTTTCATCGTCAAAAGATAATTTCAGATTAATCTAAATTCCCCCGCCAGCCCTGAGAAATGCGGGTTTTGCTCTGGAGATATCCCGCAAGAATAAGGAATTTTCCGGTTATAGGTTCTGTAAGTGCAAAATTTTGTGTTTTTCGGCAATTTTTTTGTTGCAAAACCAGTTGGCAGGGTGCAAAATACTACACGAAATGACGGTCCAGTGAGTCCGTCGCGAGTTATGGGAACTTAATTTAGCATGGAGGTATCCAATATGGCAAAAAAGAAAAGTGGTAAGAAAGATGTTCTGGTTGTGGCAAGTAAGGTGAAGGCCTACATCAAAAGCAAAGGCGCGATGACATCGTCTGATGCGATTGGTGGCCTGAATGATTGTGTCTATGCGATACTTGACGCAGCCGTTAAACGAACGAAAGCCAACCGTCGAAGTACCGTCAAGCCCCATGACCTGTAGTTTGGGATGGCACTGGCCCTAAGTGCCGAGGTTTGAGTATTCCTTTGTTGTGAAGGTGGGAGCCGTCCCCAAAAGCGGGGCGGCTCGTCCGCTTTTAAGGTACTGGACAGGAAAACCAGCAATAAAGGGCGGAACTTTCTGTGCTTACAGGTCGTTAAGAAAATACGAGAGCTTTCGGCACATAAAGAGCAAAGTCCTGCTAAAGCAAGGCCCCATTTTTGGCCGATATCACCAGTATGCACATCGTGTTGAAGCTGGAGTTGTAAAGAATACAGAGTTGCGAATGCGGGAACTACGTAATTTAGCCACAAAAATTTCGTTTTATTAAAATTTTTCTGGACAAAGTCTATTGGCAGACGCTATAATTTTGCCTTGGTCAGCTTAAGAGCAGGTAAATGTGTGTGGACGAGACAGAGAGACGGACTTTAACAGAATCTGAAGGAACGGATATGCTGATTGCGAGGGGCACAATATGAAGGTATTCATGCTTGGCTGGGAATTTCCGCCGTTCATTAGTGGCGGTCTCGGCACAGCGTGCCACGGCCTGACCAAAGCAATGAGCAAGATTGGGCTTGAGGTGGTATTTGTACTGCCAAAACCGATAGACTCAGCTTTTTCAACTCATGTGACCATGCTAACGCCCCGGCAGACAGGGGCCGGGGAAGATTTCACAGTTAAATATGACAAACTGGAAAATGTCCGGTTCCGCACGATTGAGTCGCCTTTGGAGCCCTATTCAACACCCCAGCACTACAAACAGCGCCTTGAAGAAATAATCAAGCAGAAGCGATTGGTCGGTCCTGAGGAAATTGATATCGATATCAGCGCTGCAGTGATGGACAGCACGGAGCACTATTGTGGTGATATGCTTGCCGAGATCAACCGATACGCGGCCGCCGCAGTCAGGCTCGCCCAGCAGGAAGAGTTTGACGTTGTCCACGCACATGACTGGATGACTTACCCCGCCGGCATTGCCGTCGCTGCCGTGATGGGTAAACCCCTGGTTATACACGTTCACTCGACCGAGTTCGACCGCAGCGGCGATCATGTAAACCAGGCTATCTATGACATCGAGCGCAAGGGAATGCACGCAGCGGATAAGATAGTTGCGGTCAGTCATTTGACCCGCAATATCATAATCAGCCGATATGGAGTTGTGGGTGAAAAGGTTGAAGTGGTATATAACGGCGTTGAACGAGACGATAGCATCGCTTTGAATTTTGACAAGGTCGGCATCCGCAGCGACGAAAAGATAGTTCTGTTTCTTGGCCGGATTACAATGCAAAAAGGCCCTGAATATTTCCTCATGGCGGCTAAAAAGGTGCTTGAGGTGATGGATAATGTGAAGTTTGTCATGGCCGGTTCCGGTGATATGATGGGCCGCATCATCGAAATGGCCGCTGCAATGGGGATTGGCCACAAGGTTCTGTTTACGGGCTTTCTGCACGGGGATGATGTTCAAAAAGTCTTCGAAATGGCCGACCTTTACGTGATGCCGTCGGTCTCCGAGCCTTTTGGAATAGCACCCTTGGAGGCGTTGAATCACGACGTTCCGGTTCTGATAAGCAAGCAGAGCGGTGTCGCCGAGGTCCTGACGCACGCTCTTAAGGCCGACTTCTGGGATATAACAGAGATAGCGAATAAGGTTGTCGCGGTGTTGAGATACCCGCCTTTGCACATGACCCTGCGTGAGCATGGCAATTTTGAGGTCCGCAAGCTGACCTGGGAAGATTCGGCGAAGAAGTGCGCGGGCATATATGGTGATTTAATGGTGAAAGTGTAACCTCTTTTTGACGGATCGACTTTATTATGCCATCTGTGTGTTTTTACTTTCAGGTGCATCAGCCATTTCGGCTCAGGCATTACACGATTTTTGATGATTCCACTTCGTATTTCGACGAGTTTAAGAATGCCTCGATTTGCAGAAAAGTGGCGAATAAGTGTTACCTGCCGACAAATCGTCTTCTTCTCGATGTAATCAGACGTTTTGACGGTCGGTTCAAAGTGGCCTACAGCATAACCGGCGTGCTGCTCGAACAGCTTCACAAATACTGTCCTGAGGTTGTCAGCACGTTTGACGCTCTGGCACAAACGGGATGCGTGGAGTTTCTCGCCGAGACATATTATCACAGTCTGAGTTGGCTGTATTCGCGAGGTGAGTTCATTGACCAGGTCAATAAACACATTGAGCTGATCGAGCATCTTTTCGGTCAAACGCCCCGGGTCTTCAGAAATACCGAGCTTATATACAATAACGACCTGGCAAAGGCGATAAATTCTATGGGCAAGTTTGACGCGATAATAGCCGAGGGTGCCGACCACGTCCTCGGATACAGAAGCCCGAACTTTGTCTATCGGCCCCCCGATTGCGATAATCTCAAGCTGCTGCTCAAGAATTATGCCCTCAGTGATGATATTGCGTTCAGGTTTTCCAATCGCAGTTGGAAAGAATTTCCGCTTATGGCCGATAAATTCGCCAAATGGATCCACAAGGTAAACGGTAACGGTACGGTGGTGAACCTGTTTATGGACTACGAGACCTTCGGTGAGCATCAATGGCAGGACACGGGGATATTCAACTTTATGCGGCGTCTGCCTTATGAAATCCTCAAGCATCCCGATAACAACTTCAAAACGCCTTCCGAGGTCGCAAGATGCTACGATGCGGTTGATACGGTCGATGTGCCGCACATAACAAGCTGGGCCGATTTGGAGCGGGATTTGTCGGCGTGGCTTGGCAACGCCATGCAGTCAAACGCCCTTCACGAGCTTTATCGCCTTGAGCACCCTGTCAGAGAAACTGAGGATGAGCATATAATCGCCGACTGGCGAAGGCTTCAGACCTCAGACCACTTTTACTACATGTGCACAAAGTATTTTTCCGACGGCGACGTGCATAAATACTTCAATCCCTACGACTCACCTTATGATTCTTATATTAACTTTATGAACGTGCTGAATCATCTTACCAGGCGATGTGCCGGTGCCGGTGTGGCCGAAGCCATGGTTACCGGCTAAACGCAAACGCCGGCAGGTCGAGCCAGGCAAGGATTGCCATGATGCTGATGTCAAAGAACAGCCTTAGTCGCCGAAGTGCATCGATTACCTTAGAAACCCCACATGTAGACGAATTACTTGAGACCGAGTGGTTGCTTACCAACAGTCGCGGTGGTTTTGCATCCGGCACAATCGCCGGCTGCAATACGAGGAGGTATCACGGCCTTTTGGTCGGCTCACTTGACCCCCCCGCAAATAGAATTGCTGCTCTTTCAAACTGTCATGAGACACTAACAGTTGCCGGCCGCCGGCTCGAACTCGGTTGTTTTGAGTTCGACGGCAAGCTCTCTGCAGAAGGTACGGGGCCTCTCACAGAGTTCAGCAAAGACATAGGCGTTCATTTTGATTATGAGCTTGGATTTGCAGACCTGACCAAATCTGTATATCTGCTGCCTGACAGCGACATCGTCGCGATTGTTTATGACTTTTCAACTGTAGATAGGGAATTTGACTTTTTGGTTCGTCCTCTCGTAGCGATGAGGGATTTCCATTCCCTGCAAAAATCAGACTCGGCGTTGTCGGTGCTGCTGGACGATTATGGATTGGCTGTCAGGGTCGCCCACAGCGATATGGGCGTGCTTTTCCTGCGAGCCGAGCAGATGTTCTTTGAGCAGGACGCTCAATGGTGGTACAACTTCCTGTACCGAAGAGAAAAGCAGCGCGGCCAGGAGTATCTTGAGGACCTGTGGTCGCCGGGTGTTTTCAGATGCCATATTGACTCACCCGACAGGATAATTCTCTGGGCAGGCCTGAGCCGATTCGCCGACACCGAGGAGACTGTGGAACTTGACCTCGATATAGTTTTGGATAGTCTCATCCTCCGGGAGAAAGAACTGACTGCCGGTGTAAAGGGCGATGATAAGCGGGCGCAAAGGCTTTATTCGGCTGCCGGGGCGTTCGTTATTGAACGACAAATTACCGGCGAGCCGAAAACCACAATATTAGCCGGCTACCCCTGGTTTTTGGATTGGGGCAGAGACACGTTTATTGCCCTGCCCGGCCTGCTGTTATGTACTAACAGGCTTGACGAGGCCGCCGATGTCCTTAAAACTTTCGCCCGAGCGGTAACCGAAGGTATGATTCCCAATCGTTTCGACGATTATGGCGGCAAGCTGCACTATAACAGCATCGATGCATCACTCTGGTTTGTTCATGCGGCTTTCGAATATCTGCGGGCAAGCTGCGATGCCGCGACCTTCAGTGCCGACCTGCTGCCTGCAGTAAGGTGGGTGATAGATTCTTATCATCGGGGCACACGATTCGGCATACATGCTGACAGCGACGGCCTTATAACCGGCGGGAACGCCGACACACAATTGACGTGGATGGATGCCAAATATGATGGCGTGGTCTTTACGCCGAGGCACGGCAAGGCGGTTGAGATAAATGCCCTTTGGTATAACCAACTGCGTAATCTGGCGGATTACTATATAGGCCGCAATGCCGATTTGGAAAACCATTACAAGCAGTTGGCCCAAAAGGTAAAGCAAAGCTTTGCCGAAGTGTTTTGGAACGAAGAAACCGGTTACCTCAACGACTGTGTCCCGCCGGATGGGACGGTTGACGGCAGCCTAAGGCCGAACCAGATATATGCAGTTTCACTGCCCTTTTCACCCCTGACCGACCGGCAGCAAAAGAGCGTGGTGGACGTAGTACAAACTGAACTTCTGACACCCTTCGGTCTTCGGACGCTAAACAAAAACGACGAGCGTTTTATTGGTCAATACGCAGGTGACCAGCGGCAGCGAGATGCGGCATACCACAACGGCACCGCCTGGCCCTATTTGATTGGGCCGTTCATTGAGGCATATCTGAGGGTCAACAACTCCAGCAAACAGAGCAAAACCAAAGCGATGCGATATCTGAGGCCGTTGCTGAAGCATTTGACAACCGACGGCTGCATCGGCAGCATCTCGGAGATATTCGACGGCGACCAGCCGCAAAGGCCCAGGGGTTGTTTCGCCCAGGCCTGGAGCGTCGCCGAAGTCCTGCGAGCATACAAGTTAATTACTCACTAACCGGTATTTCCTATCCTCCACTTTCGCAGGCTTGACGAACCGGCCCAAAAAACATAACGTAGAATATCCAGAGACAGATATGTTAAATTACAAGGATAGAAAGAACAGGATTCACATTATTACTCTGGACAGCGTCCTTGCAGCCGATGTCTACGAGAGACTGAAGGCCAGTCGCCGCATACATCCGGTTGAACTGGTTCTGCCGGCCGATATTACCAAATCTGAAATCACTGTCGAAGATATTGACAATCTTGCACTTGACACAATGGCGTCGCGACTATTGATAATCGACGTGCGCAGCCACACGCTTTCCAGACTCCAGCAGGCCTACAACAAGATAGTCGGCTATAACCGCGCCGATTTTAATCTCTATTGCTACACGGCTGTTATTGGTGATGGGCCGGCAAATCTCTTTGAGAAAGGCGGCGACATAGACGATTTTGCACCGCTCCTTGCCAAGTTCAGAATCGATTACAGTCCCGCGGTATTCTTTTATGACTCACTTCTTCACTACAGCCACACAGAAAAACTCGCGATGGGAATCGACCGCGATAACTCCATACCCGAAACAATCCCCCGGCGCCTCGAAAGAGGTTTCGAAGGCGAGCACGTAACTGTAGAAGACGTGCGAAAGTATTTCAGGGCCGAAGGTGCACCCGATGACAAAAAAGAGGCCAAGAAAAGAAAGCGATTAGGAAGATTAGCAAAACTCTATCGCAAGAAAATTGCAAAAGAGTTTCCCGAGGTCAGAGACGAATTTGTAAAGTGCCTTAAAAAAGGTGGCTACAGCTTCACCGGCGAAGCCCTTAACCTCAACACATACCCATTTTACTTCGAAGAGTGGATAGCTGACCTCCTCGAAAAAGCAAAAACAGCCATCTCAGCATAAGAAGCTTAAAGCAGCGAGCCTCATGCCATTTCCGAAAGTGTTCAGAGCACGGCTTTGACTTGAGTAATGAACTCGGTGATTTCGGATTGCATTTTCTGTTTATCGTCTAAGTTGTCTTCTATCATCTTGACAATCCTGCTTCCGATGATTACGCCATCTGCGCCTGCCTGGGCAATCTCTTTTGCGTGTTCGGGGCTGCTTACCCCGAAGCCTACGCAAATTGGCACATCAGTTAGCTTCTTTAGTCTTGCTACAAGGGGCCTGACCATATCAGATAAGCTTTCCCTTGCGCCGGTTACGCCGAGCAGGGAGACCGTGTAAATAAAGCCGGTGGTCTTTTCGGCGATTCGCCTGGCTCTTTCATCCGGTGTGATAGGCGTCACCATAAAAACAGTTTCCAATCCTGCACTTGAAGCAGGGACTGCTATCTCATCGGCATCATCGATGCTCAAGTCCGCCACCAGAACACTCGATCCACCCGCCGCCTTGAAATCCTGCAGAAATTTTTCCGTGCCGTACTGGTAAACGAGATTGTAATAGACGAGCAGGCCGATGGGGATGGACTTGTAATCTGTAACCTGTTTTATGAACTCAAGCGCCTTTCGGACGGTCATACCCGCCGAAAGCGAGCGAATGTCAGCCTTTTGAATCGTCGGGCCATCGGCAATCGGGTCGGAAAAAGGTATGCCCAATTCGAGTACGTCGGCGCCCGCGTCAATCGCTGCCTTTACAACTGCAAGGCTCGTCTCAAAATCCGGGTCGCCGATAACGAAAAACGGTATCAACGCAGCCCTATCTAACCGGGCGAATGTCTTTTTATATGTGGCCATCTTCTGCCTCCTTACTCCACCGGTCTGTACTTTTCAACTATTCCAACGTCTTTGTCACCTCGGCCTGACAGGTTTATCACGGCGATGGTCTCGGCCGGCAGCTTTCCTTTCTGCGAAATCAAATATGCCAAAGCGTGTGCGCTTTCCAGGGCCGGCAGGATTCCCTCGCTCTTTGTAAAAATCTCAAAGGCGTCGAGCACATCCTCATCATCGGCTGTAACATACTCGGCCCTGCCGGTATCTTTCAGGAAGCAATGCTCCGGCCCAACGGCAGGATAGTCAAGTCCTGCTGAAATGGAGTGCGTTTCATAAATCTGGCCCTCGCTGCTCTGCAGAAGATAGCTTCTTGAGCCGTGAAAGACACCTATTTTGCCTACCAACAACGTCGCACAGTGTTTTCCGGTTTGCACGCCTTTACCGCCGGCCTCGACGCCTATTAACTTCACCTGCTTATCATCGATAAACCCTGAAAATATGCCGATTGCGTTACTGCCCCCGCCGACACATGCCACCACCAGATCCGGCAGCTTGCCGATTTCCTCCAGGCACTGGGCACGGGTCTCGGTGCCTATAGGTAATTGAAAATGCTTCACTACGGTCGGATAAGGGTGTGGCCCGCACACCGAACCGAACAGATAGAACGTATCTATCACGTGTGCCGTCCAGTATCTAAGAGCCTCATTTATGGCATCCTTCAATGTGCCGGTGCCGCCGGCGACAGGTATAACTTCAGCCCCGCACAGCTTCATCTTGTGGACGTTTACGCTTTGCCGTTCGGTATCCACCGTCCCCATAAATATCTTTGTTTCCATACCAAATAGCGCCCCAATCATCGCCGTTGCCAAACCGTGCTGGCCGGCACCGGTCTCTGCGATGAGTTTCGTTTTGCCCATATACTTTGCCAGCAGTCCCTGGCCGAGGGTATTGTTTACCTTGTGCGCCCCGCCGTGCAGCAGGTCCTCACGTTTGACATAGACCTTAAAGCCGACATGTTCGCTGAAGCGCCCGGCAAAGTACAGCGGCGTGGGCCTGCCCGCATAATGAGCGGAAAGCCCGTCAAGTTCCGCTACGAACTGCGGGTCGGACTTGAAGCGGTAGAACGCTTTTTCGATTTCCTCAAGTGCCGGTATCAACACCTCGGGCACGTAAAAGCCACCGAAATCGCCAAATCTGCCGTTATTTTTCATTTTATAGTGCTCCCAGTTGAGTTCTCCCATTTGCTCGCGGGTAAGAACCCTTATAGCAACAGGTTACAATCCCACTCGCGGGAATTTTATACCCTTAAGGGTATAAAACCTTTTAACCTCTTACATGTTGAATATTTTCAAACAACAACCTCATCTTCTCATGGTCTTTTTTGCCGGGTTCTTTTTCGACACCGCTGCAGATGTCGATGCCGTAAACCCCCGTCTTAATCGCCTGTGCAGCGTTTTCAGGTTTTATCCCACCGGCCAGAAAAATCCTTTTATAAATGTTATCTATCATGTCCCAGTCGAAGGATTTGCCCGTTCCGCCGTAGCTTTGAGAGTCGTAGCCGTCGAACAGAACAGCATCAGTGTAATACTGCTGCGCCTTCTCAATATCGGCTTGTGCTCTTATCCTTATGGCCTTTATGGTCTTTGCACCGGGACAGAAAACCGAATCACAAAAGTCAGGTGTTTCGTCGCCGTGCAGTTGTATCCAGTTCAGGAAGCACCGCTCGCTAACCTCTTTAATATGCTCGGCTGTCGCATTAACAAAGACACCGGCAATATCAACAAATGTCGGCAATTTGTCTATGATGACGATAGCCTCATCCGGCGTAATATACCTTTTACTCTTGGGATAGAAATTAAAACCGAGAAGGTCGGCACCCATATCGACCGCCGCAGCAGCGTCTTCAAGATTTGTTATCCCGCATATTTTTACTTTCACTAAAGACATGGTCGTCGGCATTCAGTCAGGAGTTTGAAACTTCAATAAGCTTTTCAAGCACGCTTTTTGCCTTACCCTCCTTTATGGATGATTCGGCAAGGGCGATACCGGCCCCGAAATCATGTGCCAGTCCTGCGACTATTATGGCCGCCGATGCATTCAGCACAACTATATCCTTTCTCGCCCCTGTGTCCTTACCGGACAGAATATCACTCAGTATCGTCGCATTTGTCTGAGCATCACCGCCTTTTAGAGAATCGAAATCAGCTAAGCTGATACCGTAGTCGGCCGGGCTGATTTCGTAGGCGGTAATCTGGGCATCCTTAAGTTCGAGTATTTTTGTCGGCCCCATAGTGCTCATCTCATCAAGGCCTTCGCTATGAACAACCATCGCCCGCTTAAGGCCGAGTGCCTTGAGCGTCTCGGCGATTTTTTGCATGAGGCCTTCTTCAGGCACGCCCATTACCTGCGCAGCGGTGCCGGCCGGGTTTGCAAGCGGCCCCAAGATATTGAACACCGTCCTGAAATCCAGACTTTGTCTTATCGGCTGAACGTGTTTCATCGCAGGATGAAACTTTGGCGCGAACATAAATCCAATGTGAGCCTGGCTGATGCACTGAGCAACAAGCTGGGGCCCCGGTGCAATATTCACACCGAGTTCGGCGAGCACATCGGCAGAACCGCACTTGCTTGTGATGCCGCGATTACCGTGCTTGGCAATGTAAACCCCGGCCCCTGCCGCTACCAGTGCCGCAGCCGTTGAGATATTGAAAGTTTTCAGCTTCGCGCCACCCGTGCCGCAGGTGTCAACCAGATTATCGATGCCTGTCTCTACACGTACAGCGTGGTCGCGCAGTGAGCCGGCAAGGCCGGCAAGCTCATTGGCCGTGGCGCCTTTGGCACGCATGGCAGCAAGGAAAGCCGCAATCTGAACCTCGGCAACCTCGCCTTCAAAGACGGTATCCAGAAGGCTCTTGGCTTGCTCGAATGTCAGGTCATTACCTTCGAGCAGAATTTCGAGATATTCGGTTATCTTTGCCATTTGTGTTTTGTCTCCACTTTGTAGAAAAGACATCAGAATTGTCATTCTGAACGGAGCGCAGCGGAGTGAAGAATCTCGTGTTTACGAACGAACGAGATTCTTCGCTGCGCTCAGAATGACATTTATAAAGTTTTCTATATAGCACTTTGACTCCTTATTTTACCGAATGACGTGCAACAGAACATTATTGCTGCACCTTACTGCCTTGCGCAATTTCAAGGAGGTTTTCGATCAATTTGCCGCCCGGCGGCGTAAGTACGCTTTCAGGATGAAACTGAACGCCGAAGACGGGCAGAGTCTTGTGCTGAACACCCATAACGACACCTTCAAACTCAGCCGTCTGCTCAAGACAATCCGGAAGTGATAAAGCGCACAAGCTGTGGTAGCGTCCGGCCTGCAAAGGATTCTCAAGTCCCGCGAAAATGCCTTTGCCCGTGTGCGATATTCTCGATGGCTTACCGTGCATCACAACCGGTGCGTGGTCAATCCTGCCCCCAAAGTGCTGAATGATGCACTGATGTCCAAGGCAAACACCGAATATCGGCAGCTTGTCCTTGAAGAATTCTATTGCCTCAAGCGACACACCCGCCCTGTCCGGTGTGCCGGGCCCGGGCGAGATAACTAAAAGCACAGGGCTGAATTCCTCGGCGACCTTCTTCAGGTCGTCGAGCGGAGTGTCCGCTCGGTAAACCTTTGTATGGCAATTGCGCTTGCCGAACTCATCGACGAGGTTATAAGTGAACGAATCAAAGTTATCTACGAACAGCACTTTTGTTTTCACCGATGCCATGGTTCTGTCCTCACATTTGACCTCGAATCGCACGCAGACAGGATTGGGCCTTGTGCTGCGTCTCTTCGAACTCACTTTTCGGAATACTGTCGTGTACAATCCCTGCCCCTGCCCGAACGTACGCCGTATGGTCCTTTATCTGCAGACTGCGGATGGTGATGCAACTGTCGAACCAGCCGTCAACGGTCAGGTACATGACCGCTCCGCCGTAATAGCCGCGCTTGTCCTTTTCAAGCTCGCGAATAATCTTCATCGCTTCAATTTTCGGCGCCCCCGTCAGAGTGCCCATATTCATAGTGGCAAGATAGGCGCTCAGTGCGTCGAGGTCGCTTCGCAAAATCCCCTTCACGTTGCTCACTAAGTGCATCACCGATTCATACCTTTCGATAACCAACATTTCGTTTACAATCCGCGAGCCGGAGTCTGCAACGCGGGCAATATCATTTCGTGCAAGGTCAACAAGCATCATGTGCTCCGCTAATTCCTTGCGGTCTATCTTTAGCTCGGCCTCGTACCTGCCGTCCATATCAGGGTCGATTTTGCCGTTTATTCTGCCCCGTGGCTTAGTGCCGGCGATGGGGCGGATTTCGACACAGCGCTGTCCGATGCCACTAACGCGCAGATTCAGCTCCGGGCTGGCTCCCATCAATATAGTATTCGGCGTGTTGAGGTAGAACATATAGGGCGATGGATTCAGTGTTCTCAGTCGTCGGTAAACATCCAACGGCTCATCCGGGCAGGGCTCCGTTATCGTCCTGCTCAGAACAACCTGAAAGATATCGCCTTCGATTATATGCTCCTTGGCCGTTCTGACCATCTGCTCGTATTCGTCCTGGTTCGTATCCGTGCCGGCAGGTGGTATTTGTCCGTCAAATCGTTTAGGCGTTGGCGCAACGGCTTTGGCCGCTTTGAAATAGTAGTCAAAGCATTCCTCGGCCTCGTTGATAATGGCGTCGGGCTGACCGTCTGTAATCATCGCATTGACAACAGCGTATCCTTTGGCCTGTTTGTGGTCCATGATGAAGATGTTGTCTGCGAAGTAAAGTTCATAATCGGGGTTTGCAAGTATGTCTGCCTTATTGGGGGGTAGCTTTTCGAACTGGTCGATGAAGTCATAGCTCAGTGCCCCCAACAGACCGCACGTTACGCGGAACGGTTTACTGGCCAGTTCAAAGGAAAACGCCACCGCTCGCAGAACATCCATCTGGTTGACCGTTTTCAGACGCGACTCTTCGTCAACCGTCTCTTCGGTCAGATTCAGTGTGCCCGTAATCGTGTCTTGGCCGAAGTTAACTGACTTGCAGAAGTCGAACCTGCTTTTATCCTCGGCCAGGTATTTGAGCATTCGTTTTCCGGTGTTGCTCAGCGCCCTGATTGTAAACCCGGCTCCGGTTCCGGCAAGATAGAAGGCCGGGTTTGCCGTGCCGAAGGTTAACGTGCCGGTTTCATCTTCCGTAAGATGCTCGCGTGACTCGAAAAGGCAGCAATCGGCCTTTCTGCCGTAATCGGAAAGCTTGGCGAAAAACTCCACCGGACACTCGATGTCTATTTCCTTTACTATGGGAATAATCTGTCCCGGTTTGGCACCGCGAATCAGTTTTATGTATTCGTCCATTTTTCAAACCTTCGCATATCTATTATCGGCCTATCTTATTTTTACACGAGTGATTATGCAATAAAAAAATCACAACCCGCTCTTTGACAGGTTGCGATTTTACAATGCAAATTTTGCTGGTATGTACCCTACCGCTACCCGCCAAGTATCTCGACAGGCCACCACCAACCAAACGTGTTTTTGCGGTAATTGAGCCTCATAACAAAACTATTAAACCAAATAGGGCCGCAATTATCAAGAAAAAACCTTTTCTATCCGGCCTTGCCTCTACTACGAACTACAGACTATTAACCACAAACTCCTAATGCTTAAAGTGCCGTTTGCCCGTAAATACAAGAGCGATACCGGCTTTGTCAGCTGCGGCGATGACCTCGCCGTCCTTCTTCGAGCCGCCCGGCTGAACGATACACGCAACACCGGCTTTAGCAGCATTTACCACATTATCGGGGAACGGGAAGAAGGCATCCGAGCCCATAGCGCAGCCTTTGGCTTTGTCGCCTGCCTGCTTAAACGCTATCAAACCGGACTCGACGCGATTCATCTGGCCCGCACCGACACCGACAATCCTTCGGCCCTTAACCAGTGTAATAGTATTGCTCTTAACGTGTTTCGCCGTTATCCAGGCTATTCGCAGGTCCTCTAATTGCTCATCGGTCGGCTTGGCCTTGGTCGGGTACGTAAGCACATCAGGCTCCCACGCAACCAGGTCGCGCCTCTGCAACAGCATTCCACCGATAATACAGCGGACATCAAACTCGCCGCAGTCAATGTTCGCACGGTCGATTGGCCCGGTCTCCATGAGCCTTACACGCTGGCCCCACTGTTTCAGGGTCCTGATTGCCTCAACCGCATCCGCCTCGAACTCGGGCGCTATAATCACCTCGGCGAAGAAGCCGCTCGCCCCCTTCGCCTTGCCGAACCTGCTGTAAGATTCCATGATTACCGTGGCGAGATTTTTGTCGACCTTCCTGTTCAGCGCTATGATACTGCCGAATGCGCTGATAACATCACCCACGTACGCCTTTTCGTATGCAACGCAAATATCATCATCAATCGCGCAGCCGCACGGATTAAGGTGCTTGACAACAACAGCAGCCGGCTCACTGAATTCCTTCACAAGCTCAAAGGCCGCATTGGTGTCTAACAGATTATTGAAGCTGATACCCACCCCGCCTTCCAGGAGTTTACCACTGCCAACGCTCACCTCTCCGCTGGCCGACAGCTTATAAAATGCCGCATCCTGATGCGGATTCTCTCCATATCGAAGCTCATTTTCCTTCGCAATCGCAATTGAAACACGCTCAGGGAACCGGACGCCGGCCTTGGCGTTCAGATACCTGGCAATCGCCGCATCGTATGATGCGGTAAGCCCAAACGCAACTCTCGCACAATCGGTCCGCAAGTCTTCGCTTACCGCACCGTTATTGGCCTTCATCTCTTCAATGACACGTCCATACTGACCCGGATTCGTTACAACAGTAACATATTTATGGTTCTTCGCCGCCGAGCGGACCATGCTCGGCCCCCCAATATCGATATTTTCTATCGCATCTTCGAAGGTGCAGCCGGCCTTGGCTATCGTCTGCTCGAATGGGTAAAGGTTCACACATACCAGGTCAATCGGCTCGATATTGTGCTCTTTCAAAGCCGCCGCGTGTTCGGCCTTGTCCCGAAGTGCCAAAAGTCCCCCGTGAATCTTCGGATGCAAAGTCTTGACTCGACCATCCATCATCTCCGGGAAACCCGTTACAGAGTCAATACTCGCAACTTCAACACCGGCGTCGCCGAGCTTTTTGGCGGTCCCGCCAGTGCTGATTATCTTAACTCCCATCGAGCTTAGCTGCTTTGCAAACTCAACAATCCCCGTCTTGTCCGAAACACTAACAAGTGCCGTCTTAATCTTAACATCCATTTCAAACTTTATCCTTCATTCTGAATTCAGGTACTTCATTATTATTTCTCATTAATGCTCATGACCCGGCCCTTGTCGTCGGCCACATAGATTGTCGAATCTACCGTATTTGTCGCAAATCTGGAAACACCGGCGAAATTAACCGTATAAAGCTTCTTCCCCGTACTGTTCTCCATCACAGCTAACACGCCCGGCTCAGCAAATACGTATGCTGTTTCATCTTTCTCCGCAAGCAAGCCAAGCCCCTCGCTTACCTGCCAGAGCATCGTTCCGCCCTCTTTGTCGATAGCATACAAACCATTATTGCCGGCGTATTGATAGACCGCTTGCCTGCCCACAGTCACCGAATCAGTCAGTTGAGCACCCGCTTGAAAAACCGTCTCCCAGCCGCTTCGACCGGATGTAATAGCAAGTTTATACAGCTTGGTGTTTTCGCTGCCTACATATAGCCAACGACCGTCCCTCACTATCGGTGCATTGATCCTGCCTGGGATGTCCCTCTGCCACAATCTCTTCGCCTTCTGTGCAGAGGTCATCACGATATTGCCGACCTGAGTCGAGAAAACCACGAACTCGTCATCAACTACTATCGAATTAATCAGCGAATCATTATCCGCCGTTACCATGAACTCCTGCCAATACTCATCCACAACTATCGCGTGAAGCCGCTTATCCAATCCCGCCACAAAGATATGCCCGGCATTTCTCTGGGCCCCGCAAACAGCCCCCCTGCCAATGGTCATAAGCTGCCTCGACTCCTTCACAGCACCGGCCGCCGGGTCAAGAATAAAAAGCTGCGTCCCTACCGTAAACAAAAGCCTGCCGCCGTAATACTGCGGCTCATGCACTTTCAGTCCAGACCTGACCAACTGCAAACAGAAGCGAATGCTGCCCCTGGCCCTGTCGATACAGAACAAATAATTCTGGTCGGTCAGAACATACAAATACTTGTCGAAGACAAACATACGCTCTACTCTTTCCGTCTCTTTCAGCGGCAGATTAATCTGCCAACCTGCTTGCAAACCTGCATGTTTCAGCAGGCTCGGCGAGACCAGCATTGCCCCAGCGTTCGCTTTGCGGACCGAAGCACCACCGGCGACACCTACACAACCGGCCACAAGAAAGACCACCAACATAAATCTTTGCAACATCTGATTATCCCTCAGCCATTCTCTTTTCATCATCTGGCCGCCCAACCGTCTTACCGGAAGCATGTTGTATTAGGTCAAATGAACGTATTCGGCTAAATCGACACCGTGTTCAGCCTCAAAATCACGCATCTGCTCAATCCGCTCGATATCATCCTTGATGCGGTTGGCCAGCTTAAAGATATACGGCTTACCGGTCAGCCGATTCTTCAGATCATCCAACATCGGTTCCCAACTGCCACCGTAAAGTTGGGCCTTAAGCACGACAAGCATCTTGTGCTCGTTGCCAAAGCCCCTTACATAATCTTGGACGACATCGACCGGCAAATCTTTACGACTCCCGCGATTTTCGGAGATTTTCCCCATCGCAAACCTCACTTGGCCAAAATGATAACCGCGCCCGGCCGAATTTGCAAACAAATTTGCAATTTGTCCCTAATCTACACAAGTCCTTTGCAGCTTGGCGCTTATGGACTGCCTCCGCCCCAACCCCACAGGTAGAATAACGTTTTGGGCATTTTCAACAAGCCCTACTCATCACTCAAAATCGATGACAGACGTGCTAATTTGACTAATTGCTTAGCTCGTTCCGCATCACCGGCCCCAATCTGCATCCTTATATAAGCGCCCCCAACAACAATACTGCGGGCCTTTGATACAATTTTTTCGGCTTCATCACGTTCTATACCTTCGAAAGTAGTCACCTCGTGGGCCAAAACCGTGACAAAATTCTCGCTTATCCGCGCAAACCCGCCGTCAACCAGGAAGAAAGCATCTCCCCTGCCGGCAATCTCTCTGACCTCCATAATCCCCACACCTAACTTACACAGCATCGGTGCGTGGTTTCGCAAAACACCCCTCAATCCATCGTGAGCAGGCAGAACAAGCGCCCCCGCCTTGCAATCCAATAACTTCCCGCCCGGCGTAAGCAAAACACAACGAAATGTCCCTCTCGACAACTGAACCATTATTCCTGACTCTACCTGTTCTCCTGTGCCTCTTCAACTGTCCCGATATACATAAACGCACGCTCCGGCAAATGGTCCCATTTGCCTTCACAAATCTGGCTGCAGCTTCTGACTGTATCGGCTACCTTTACATATTTGCCGTCCAGCCCCGTAAACTGCTTTGTCACGGTAAACGGCTGCGAAAAGAACCTCTCAAGACGCCTTGCCCTTGCCACCACCATCTGGTCGGCCTTACTCAGTTCATCAACACCGAGGATCGCAATAATATCCCGCAGGTCGTCGTAACGCTGAAGGTACTCTAACACCTGCTGTGCCACATCATAGTGCTCCCGGCCCACGATATTGGGGTCCAGTATTCGAGATGAACTGGCCAAAGGGTCAACCGCCGGATATATCCCCTTTTCCGTAATCTTTCTCGCCAGCACAATCGCCGAATCAAGATGTGTGAACGTCGCCGCCGGCGCAGGGTCGGTCAGGTCGTCGGCCGGCACGTATATTGCCTGAACCGATGTGATCGCCCCTGTGTCTGTTGATGCGATACGTTCCTGTAGTTGCCCCATCTCCGTAGCAAGCGTCGGCTGATAACCCACCGCAGACGGCATCCGCCCCAACAATGCCGAAACCTCCGCCCCAGCCTGACTGAACCGGAAAATATTATCTATGAAAAACAACGTCTCACCGCCGCCTATCTCACAAAGGCTCTCAGCCATCGTAAGAGCGCTAAGAGCAACTCGCAGCCTTGCCCCGGGCGGCTCATTCATCTGGCCGAACACCAGGCAGGTATTGTCCAACACGCTCATATCAGTATCACCGATTTTCGTCTTTTGCATCTCCAGCCACAGGTCGTTACCCTCTCTGGTCCGCTCACCTACACCGGCGAAAACCGAATATCCTCTGTACTCGGTTGCAATTCGTGAAATAAGCTCTTGAATCAGGACCGTTTTGCCGACCCCCGCCCCGCCGAAAAGCCCCGTTTTTCCGCCCCTGACAAACGGGCAAAGCAAATCAACCACTTTAACACCCGTCTCAAACATCTCCGACTTAGCAGAAAGTTCGGTAAATTTGGGTTGGGCGCGATGAATCGGCCTTTTCTCCTTCGCCTCAACAGACCCACGGCCATCCACTGGTTCGCCCAGAAGATTGAAAACTCGCCCCAATGTCTCCTTGCCCACAGGTACCATGACGGGGCCGCCCGTATCAATCACCTCCATCCCGCGTCGAAGTCCCTGTGTGCTGCCCAGCGCGATTGCCCTGACCCTGCCGCCACCTAAGTGCTGCTGAACCTCGCCCACAAGCTCTGTTCTGCCGGACTCAAACTTGCCGTGTATCTTTAGCGCGTTATAAATACCCGGAACATCACCGCCGACGAATTCCGCGTCAAACGTGCTGCCGATAACCTGTATTGTCCTGCCTTTATTCATATAGCCACTTCACCCTGGCCCAGGCAACTCAAACGATGAGTTGCTAAGTTATCGTTCCACTGACTATTTCCAGCAATTCGGCCGTAATCTGGCCCTGCCTTGCACGGTTGTACTGGCGCGTGAGGTCCCCCGCCATCTCATCCGCATTATCGGTTGCGCTGCGCATTGCCACGACCCTTTCCAGGTGCTCGCTGACAGCGGCCTCTAAAAAACATGCCGAAAGACTCGAGCGAACCATCATTGTTGCAAGACTGTCGAATATTTCCTCAGCCGACGGTGAGAGCAGAAAGTCCTCAAACGCCAGCTCCCAAGGCCAGATTACGGTCGCACGCGTGGTCAAATCATCAATAAGCTCGGCAACCGGCAAAACCATGAGGGTCTGCGCACGCTGACTCGCCGGCGAATAAAAACGAGTGTAAACCACGCCGAGCCGCCCGATTCGCCCGGCGGCATATTCGGCCATGAATTCATCGGCGATGGCCTTGACCTGGCCCGGCGCAGACAGCTCATCAGATTCGTCGTACGTTGCCTCCAGTTCGATGCCCCTGTTGTTCAGGTAGTTAATCACCTTTCTGCCTTTGGCGTAAATCTTCAGTCTTTTTCCAAACCGCCTGGCCATATCTATATGGACATCTATCAAATGGCAAATATTGCTGTTATAAGCACCACACAAGCCGCGGTTGCTGCCAATTACAAGTATTGCATTGCAGTCCGATTCATTATCCAGCATCAAAGGATGCTCAATTGTTTGTTCCGCTGCCACAATAAGATAAGCTAACTGTGCCAAAGAATCGTAAAACTGCCCGCCGCTGGACCACCTTTTGTAATGCTGCTGGTATCGTACCGCGCTGACCATCTCCATCGTGTGCGTTACTTTGCCGATATCGGCTACAGTTCGGCGCCGCTCAAGTATCTGACGTGTTCCAGCCATATCGTTGTTTTACTTTCCGTGAGAAAATTTATAAATAGTCTTGAATGCCTTGATTGCTTCGATAAGGCTTTCCTCAAGGTCGTCGCTCAGCTTGCCCGTCGCCTCGATTTCCTCTATGTACTCGTTCGCCTCAAGTCTGAGCCAGTCTAACATCTCCTCGATGAACTGACCCACATCCGACACTTCAACATCATCTACCAGTCCCGAAGAACCGGCCAGTATGCTTATCACCTGCTGGGCCGACCCAAGCGGCGAAAACTGCTTCTGCTTGAGGATTTCAACCATCCGGTGCCCGCGGTCCAACTGCCCCTGCGCCGCAGCATCGAGGTCCGTTCCAAGACGAGCGAAGTCCTGCAGCTCGCGAAATGCAGCCAACTCCAGCCGAAGTTTCGGCGCAACCTTCTGCATCGCATCAGGTTGCGCGTACCCGCCGACTCTGCTCACGCTGATACCCACATTAACCGCAGGCCTTACACCCGACAAAAACAGGTCCCGCTGCAGATATATCTGTCCGTCGGTAATCGAAATAATATTCGTGGGGATATAAGCCGAAACCTGTCCCTCAAGCGTCTCCACAATAGGAAGGGCGGTAAGCGACCCGCCTCCTAATTCGTCCGTCAGCTTGCCGCTGCGTTCGAGCAGCCTGCTGTGAAGATAAAATATGTCGCCCGGATAGGCCTCTCTGCCCGGGGGCCGACGAAGCAGCAGACTCAACTGGCGGTACGCAATCGCGTGTTTGGTCAAGTCATCATAAACACACAGCACATCTTTTCCGTGCTCGTACATAAAGTACTCCGCTACCGCGGTCGCCGCGTATGGCGCCACAAACTGCATCGCCGCGCTATCACCCGCTGACGCCGAAACCACCACGGTGTGTTCCATCGCGCCATGCTCCCGCAGCAGATGCACAATCTCCGCGACCGTTGATTCCTTTTGGCCGACCGCGACATATATGCAGATGACATCTTTGTCCTTTTGGTTGATTATTGTGTCCAGGCCGATGGCTGTTTTGCCCGTCTTGCGGTCGCCGATTATCAGTTCCCGCTGACCCTTGCCGATGGGAATCATCGAATCGATGCACTTTATTCCCGTCTCCAACGGTTGGCAAACCGGCTCTCTTTGTGCGATGCCGGGCGCGGGCGACTCCACGAGCCGCCGCGACTCGCACTGAATCACATCTCCATCGTCAATCGGCTCGCAAAGCCCGTCAACCACCCTGCCCAAAAGGCCGAAGCCGGCCGGTACGGTCAGAACCTGTCCCGTCGATCTGACCGTGGACATTTCCTTGACCTTGACATAGTCGCCATAAATGACAGCTCCTACAGACTCTTCCTCAAGATTAAAAACCTCCCCGATGGCGCCGCTTTCAAACTCTAACATCTCGCCCGCCATCGCGCTGTCAAGGCCGTATATCCGCGCTATCCCATCGCCTACTTCAAGCACCCTGCCCACCCTGGCGACATCGACCTCGCCCTTATATCGCCCAATCTCGGCCTTTATCAGGCTGCTTATCTCATCTATATTAAACTTCATATATCCTGTCTTTCAAATTCTCCGTAACCGTCGCCACCGCCCGCTGCAACGCCGTCTTCACCGAGTTATCGATAACCGCATCATCTTTCTTGATTATGATCCCACCGATAATTGCCGGCTCAACGACCACTGACAGCTTGACCTCTTTGTTTATCGCTTCTCTTAAATCAGCCTTAAGCTTTTTCATCTGTTTGTCATCAGGTGCCTTCGCTAATGTAATCTCCACTAAGACCCGTCCACGGTGCACGTCCACCAACATTTCGTACTTGTCCGAAATCGGCCCTAAGAATCCTATGCGGTTCCGCCTGGCCAGGACGCTCATAAAATCAAGGGTCAAACCCTCGACCTTGCCCTTAAAGACCCTGCGCATGATTTGGGCCTTCTCACTTGGCTTTATACCCGGTGATGTCAAAATCGTCGCAAACTCAGGCTCAGCCTTTAACGCCTCCCGAACGTGGGCCAAATCCTCCGTAACCGAGTCAATGCAGCCGGCCTGCTCGGCTAATTCAAACAGCACCTCACTGTAAACCTCACGGACAATTTGTCTTACCGACTCACTCACCACTAATCACCTTTGAGTTCTTCTTGCTTTAATCGTGCTACTGCCTCGTCTATCAGCTTCTGATTATCTTCATCGCTGATAGCCCTGCCCAATATCTCCTGTCCAAGCCGCAAGACCATCTCGCCGGCCTGGTCAAACAGCTCCGCCCTGGCCTGGTTGCGGGCCCTTTCAATATCAGCCTCGGCCTTAAGTCTTATCGACTCCGTCTTCTCCTTGGCCCCGGCTATTATCTCTTTCGCCTCCTGCTCAGCCCTATTAACGTGGCTGGCGATTATACCCTTGCCTTCACTGTCCGCATCTCCAAGCTTTTTCCTGTACTCGGCCAAAATGCGCTCGGCCTCTTTGCGGGTCTGTTCGGCATCGGTGATCTGCTTTTCTATATGTTCCTGTCGTGCGTTAAGGGCGGCTAATATCGGCTTCCATGCCCACTTCCTCAATACCACCAACAAGACCACAAATGCTATTATCGTCCATAATGCATCACCAAAACCACCGCTGAACGGACTAAGTTCACCGACCTCGGTCTGCGCCTCGGCACCAAATGCCGCTGCACCTACACACAGCATGACTAACAAAATACAGAACGATTCAAATCGCACTTTTGCTTACACCTTACGTCAGCCGGAAAATCGA
>SDBT01002444.1_pt1 | contig 32857 bp, 47 predicted proteins | sample 2277101 | NCBI WGS metagenome assembly SDBT01 (sample SAMN10404973, study PRJNA504765) | marine sediment metagenome | isolation source: marine sediment core GS10_PC15, 103 cmbsf | place: Arctic Ocean: Southern Knipovich Ridge | collected 2010
CTCTACGCTTTCGCTTTGACGATGGCAGACTTGCACGGACCGTTCGGACTCTGCAAGTTGTTTCGCGAGTTCGTCTGCGGCAAGTGCTGCAAGTCGAAGGACGGCAGCTGCTGTCGCTGGGAATGGATTGCTGAGGGGGTCAGGTGTCCGATCTGCTGGAGCTTCTGGATGAGTCTCCTCATTCTCCCAACGTACGGAATGGAGACGGCATTCGCAGCGTGGGGAGTCGCCACGGTGATCACGATCTGGCGTAAGGGATGGAACCCGGACCACAAGCGAAAGGTTGAGGTCTCTCACGATATCCGTGACCGCGTCGGAAGGATCCAAGACGTAGACGAAGCCCCGTTCTTGGCTGGCATAGAGGAATGAATAAATGGCCAATGCAAACCACCCGATATTGATGCTGGTCCGTCTAACCATCGTAATGACGACGCTCGTAGTAGTCCTGATGCTCACGGCTTCGAAGTTCGACGAGAGCGAATTACGGACGATCCTTACGATGTTCATCGCACTAGCTGGGCTGGAGGGGGCTGGAGCGATCTGGTTTCGGTCAGTCAACAAGAACGAAGATCGCCCACCCACTAATAGCGACGACGGCAGCTAACGAAGAGTTGAAAAACGACGTTCAATCCTCAATTCACGTCAGATTAACCACAATCTGGCTGGATATTTATCAGAGGAAACAACGTCATGCTTACGACTGACTGGCGCGACACGATTCGAGGATCTGTAGGATTCTGTCGCGGGAATATCAACATTCCCGACACCGACACGATCTTGATCACCGGCTGCATGCTGAAACACATGGACGGGGCGTCGACATTCATCGCTGGCTATAACATTGAGGGGTCCAATGTCTACTTAGACCCCCAAGGTCTTTGGATCGACAACGCGTGCGGATCGAGCATCTTCGTCCCCCAAGACGTGCTCGACGCCGCCAGCCTGGACGAAGACGACTTCATCGTTGCTTCGTGCAATACGACGGGCGGAACAGGATCGGCTGGCACAATCGATATCCAGCGGCTTGAGGGATACAACGAAGATTTATCAGGCGAGGAGTACCCTGTTTGGGCACGCTTCGACACGGTCGGTCAGACGCAGAGTTTCTTCTACGTCGACCCGACGACAGGGCTCCGCGTCACGTTGACCGACACGAACATCTTTGCCAACGCTGTTTGGCTCACTGAAGAGGTCGACTGGGAAGCACTATCCGCATCTTCGCAGAACCGCGCTTCGATTCGTCTCATTGCTAACGGCACAGTCGTACCAGGCTCGGGAGTCGTCTTCAACTCAGCGGACGCGACTCACATCCTCTATGGGTATGACTTCGTTGTCGCCGGCATCGGTGATATTGCTGCCGGCCCAGTCACCAGCACGACCGAGGAAGCAACGTTTGTTAAGGCAGGTAAGACCACAATCATTGGAGCATTTGGTCACGCTACCGATCCGGGGATTGTGGGAGTTGAGATAAATGACTTCAGCTTTGCACCACTCGCCGGCACTATCGTTCGCGCTCAATTCTCAATCTCAGTGCAGAAAGTCTAAAGTATGAACGGTGTGCAAATTGGGCAACCACCAAGAGAGCGAAGTGCTCACCCTGTCTACGAAAACGTGGCGGCTCTCCGTTTAGCGTTTGCTGCTGACCTCGCAAAGTCAGACGTATTCAAGACTCTGGGATACTACGTTGCCGGCGACGGTGGCGGAAACGAATACGACTACGATTCTGGATCAGCCGTAACAGAAGACAACGGATTCTTTATCGAGCCCATTGTTGGCGGCGGACGCTTCATCGCGATCGATCAGAAGATAGCAAACGTCCTTCAGTTTGGTGCGATTGGTGATGACGACGTTGCGAACGGAGCCACAAACAGTACGGCGTTCAACGCGGCTATCGCCGCATTCGTAACGCTGAACAATGCCGACCCACAGGTAGTCGACAAAGTCTACGTTCCAGCCGGTCACTACCGCATTGACTCGACCATCGTTTGCGACTGCACCAACAACCCGAATCTGGTATTCGATGGAGCTGGGCGTGAGTCAACCCAGATCCAATCAACGAATGTAGCACCGGATCCATTGTTTGATCTGACGAACGCGGAAGAAGACGGAAGTCCTAGAATGGAGTTCGGAAAGATTTCCAATATGACATTCATTGGAACACAACCGGGAGGGGGTCAACCTGTAGATGTTGTCAGGCTAACGGCTATCAATCACTCGACACTCGATAACGTCCGTACGATTGGAGGGTCGACAGCGGGTCTTACTGTCGGTTACATGATATCGTCATCCCTTGTTGATTGTCATTTTGGGGACGGCCAGAAGTTTGGAATGCGAATCGTTGGGACTATCTTTAATCAAATCTCATTTCGGCGAACTACGTTTATTAACAACACAATTGCAGGATTCTACAATGCCCATCCAGGGCCACGGGGGTTAAACTTTAACGGGTGTGGCTTTGAAACTAACGGCACACTTGGGGCATTCTTTCAACGTGTGCTTGGTCTTGCTATTCATGGGTGTTATTTTGAAGCAAACGGGGGAACGGCAGCGCATACATTCACAACGCGATCAGGCGCGTCATTCATCGGTGGCAACTGGGCTGTCAGAGGGGACGTTTGTTTATCCGGACAGACTACATTCGACCTGGACGATGACAACCTAACAAACGATACGACAGAACTAGGCTGCGAATCCGTATCAATGAAGGGAAACGCCTGGTCACCAGACAACACAAATCAGCGGCATGTGATACTGGCAGGCGTTGCGGGTGGAGTAATAGAGCAACCGGCAGACAGTGGAACGGATCAAGTTTGGGTTACCAGTCAGAACGGTCGCAGTCTATGGAAGAACCTGACGCTAGTTGGCAACCAAGACCACAGCGGGCCGCACATTGATTACGCCGCCAGCAGTGCATCAATGACTGCTATCAGTCCGGGCGTTGTTGATGGCAATCGATTCTCGTGGGTGTCGGAGAAGCTACTAGAACTTGATCTGGGCAGAGGTGCCGATACTGGTAATTCTACGTGGGAGCCCATGATGGCTACGCCTGGTCGTCTGCTATGGGAAATGAGCGATACCGTTGCGGGCGGCGGTGATTACATTTCACATCGGCAACCCATAGCCACAATCAGCGACTTCACAGGCGAGCAGTGTGTGCTAGAAGTGTACTTCTACGTGATGACGAAAGAGGATGGCGCAAGCGGTAATTATGAATGTGGTTTACAGATGTCGTCTGAGGATTCAGAGGGCAGCGCTAAGGAGTCTGCCGCGTCAGCACAGGCATTGCACCCTGACGATGCGGCAACCACGGGAACCGTGAGCATATCGAGTACAGCATTAGTTGTGGCGTCTGCAACAGGCATACAGGGCGGCGACCCGATTGTGATAGAGGGCGCGGGGGCCGCTGGTATCGACTTTCCTACAGTAGTCGAAACCATATCAGGCACAGCTGTTACCCTTCGTGATGCGGTAGCAACTGGGGTAACCGACCTAGAGGTGCGTGTACCGCGCCTGTCTAAGTTGAGGATGATTTACACGCCAGGCGTAGACCTCACCGACGGAGACACCGAGATTCAGTTTCGTAGAATTAGTGGAAACGCGAACGACAAAATATGGTTCGATCGTGTTACTGTTCGCGTGATGGGTAGTGATGAGAACATGCGACCCACACGAGACCCAATGCAGCTAGTCGGTGTCGGCACACCAGAGTCCGTTGTGGCTGGAGCACCAGGATATCGATATACAGACTTCGCTGGCACGGTTGGAAGCATTGGATGGCTAAAGGAATCGGGGCAAGGAAAGACCGGATGGGAGAAAGTTAACTCCGCAGCTGCCTACGGCGGCATATCAGCTGAGTCAAACGCCGTAGCGACGACCATCAGTGGATCCGCCGCTGACTTCGGAGCAAATGCGGTACAAATTGTAACGTTTGGCATCAACAATTCGATAAGCCTGAACGTCACACCAGACCATACCAATGACCATTTGTTAATCGATCTTGCTGGCAACTTCCAAGTCAACTTGTAAATGTCGATCACCGGAACTGCTGCCGACGTCATCTCATTTGCAGTCTTCAAAAACAACAAAGATGTCCAGATGGGAAGCCGGGTAACGCACACGCTGACCGGTAACATTGACGCACTCAATCTCAGCTTGCCACCGATGCCGTTTGTCCCCACCGACACAGTGGAGATTTGGATTCAGAATGAAACAGCGGGGCGGGACATAACTATGCAAGATGCGAGCTTCTCCGTGCATAGATTTGATTAACCATGAGTAAGAGATGCCCACCGAAAGATCACTGCTGTAGCGGTGGAGTTGCTGGTCCAGGTCCGCCGCCACCGCCCCCGCCTTGGGAGACAGGCGTACAGGATATTAACCCCTGCCCGTTCTTCAAGATGGGTGATTTCTTCGTCAGTGGAAATCCGCTAGAGACGAACATATACACGAACCCGTTGATTAACACCGGCTTATTTCAATCGGGCTTCGCCACCTTTCAAAAGAACGCAAACCTGACACTCCAGACCGTCAATCCAGCAAACGGGATCGCCTCAATAACACCGGCCGGTGACTTCCTATACGTCCCGACACAGAACGAGCTGGACCTCGCAGCATCCACCGGAAGCTACACGGTTCTTTGTGTAATGGATGCGCTGCTTATTGTAGGGGGCTGCGCCGATCCATTCTTAATAGAGATAGTCGTCACAGACTTATGCCCGTGCGGCACATTCGAAGTCAGCAACGTCGTAATTGGCTAGAAAATCAGGTCTCTTTGTGCCGCCACACGGATTGTGGCTAGTTTGCTAACGCTGACTCAAGTTCAGGAAGAAAAAATGAGCATCGAACTAACCAATATCTTCACCGAACCGGGTGTTATCCCGGCAGGTGGATTTCAAATAGGATCAACCACGTTTGTGCTTGATCCGGTCGCGACCGCTGGACTTGTCAATCCGATTGCCGGAACAATTTCCATCGACGGGAATACCGGTCGAATTGTCTACAACGAGACAGCTGCAGAAATTGCAGCTGGCCCGATTGTCGTTCGGGCAGCAATGATCGCTCAGACTGTAGGTGGTTGCCTCTGCAGTGATCCTTTCGTTGTCGATATTAACGTTCCAGTTGCGCCAGATCCATGCGCCGGATTAACCGTCGTGCCGTACGTCGGTCCAGGTGCATGCCCAGCGCTGCCAAGCTACGTGCCGGCAACGCATGACTTCGAGCTGTCCGGTCTTGAAACAGGATTCACGGCGCCGACGTTCACGCAAATCGCATGTGTTTTGCCAGTGTTCGGTACTACGATTGCGTTAGGCACAGTAGCACCGGTAACGACGACGAAGTTTCGCTACAGCCCAACTGAGCTAGAGTCGGGGACTAGCATCAGCCTCTGCTTCGGAGTCGAGGAGACGTCGGGCGGGCAGACGGGCTGTACTGTGATTCTGACCGTAGTCCTTACGCTGATTGATTTCTGCACGGTCTTGACGGTGAACAACGTTGTCATAGGCTAAGCGCAATGCTTCAGATAACGTTTGACCTGTTCGACACCTTCCCCGGCGGTCACGGGTATGTGAAGGGGGAAGTGTTTGTCGAACACATCGGCGGAACTTGCACAGGCACGTTCACTTTCGACACCGAGGGTGTGGTCGTCTACGAGTACGGCAGCGGCGAGATTTGTGAGACGCTGTTCTGTGAGTTCCGGATCACAGCGACAAACGATACGTGTCTATGCCCACCGCAAATCTTCACGGTGACGATCGTCCCGAGACCCGAGAACAATGAGGCATGCACGACCGTTACGGTCGTACCTTGCGCATCGGCTCCCCCATGCGCAGTGTGTACCGGGGCAAGCGACTTCGACTGTCTACTGCACCCTTTCTTTCAGCTTAATTACGACCAAGCCACCGGCAACAACGCACACCTGCTCGCAGCAGAGGCTTTGATCTTTTCCAAGGTTCTTGAAATGGATTTTACCGACAAAGCATGTCGGTATATGCAAAGCTGGGATCTCTCAACTGGCGGCGATGCGAGGGCTCAGCTATTTGTTGACAGCAGTGGTATCGGGTTTGAATTCCGGTTAAGGGACGAAACTGATGTCGTCATAGGCATTGGGATATTCTATCGTGACTGCGCAAACATTGAGTGTGACCGGAGGTACGACATCCCCAGCGCGCTCGGCATAATCAACGGTTCATACCCTGGGCCAAACAACGAAACAAATTGGATTGGCGCCGTAGTTAACATCAATCCGATCTCACCCGGTGGGTTCTGTTAATGCAAACGCTCAAAATTACCCAGCTTGCCGTGAACGGCGTGATCCAAATTCCAAATGGCGTGACGGTCCCCTTGCCGATCTGGGCAACTAAGGTCGGCGACATCGTCACAATCGACGCCAACCTTCTGTACGCGACCGAGAACGTCACCAACATTCAATTGAAGTACGTGAAGTAGTCATGGTCACATTCAGTTTCATATCGACGCTCTCGACGCAGAGTGGAAACATACCTCCCAAGATTTCGTTCCTTGGACCCGATCCATCTGTCCAAGAGGGGCAGATAGTCACCAAGGACATGATCATCACGGACGCGGATGCTCTGCCAGGTCCACTCGTGATCACGGCAGACGTTGGGCTGGTAGGTTTAGTTTCAGGGAACCTATATCGGTGGACATACAAAGGAGACTTCGCACACGACGGAATCACCAACGTTATTGCCGTCAGCGACGGCCAGGACCAAGTCACCGACAGTTTTTTGCTAACGGTCCTGAACGTGAACGACCCTCCAGTCATCGCCGCATCCGGCGCGAGCATCGTCGTGGAGGAAGGCAACAACCTTACGATAACAGGGACGTGGTCCGACCCAGACGTGGGCGATACAGTTACGCTATCTGTGGATATCGGTTTCATTATCAAGACTGGCGGCGGCACGTGGAGCTGGTCGATCACAGATCCGGCAGTCGCCTTTAACCCCAACGACGTCACGATTGCATTGAACAATGTGACGGTCACCGTCACCGCTGACGATGGCATCCTGCAGGACTCAGCTCAATTCACTCTCTTCGTTAATGTGGTAGCCAATCAAGCACCATCTGTTTCCGCAGCCCAGGCGAGCGTGAATCAGACGGCAGGCATCACCGCGATAAACAATGGATTTTGGGACGATGTTGACGGGGACACAGTCACACTCACAGCGGACGTCGGCGTCGTCGTCAAGAACGGTGATGGATCGTGGGACTGGTCACTGGTAAGCCCGGTGGTCGGCGACACGGGTCTTGTAACGATCACGGCGGATGACGCTACCGAGACGACCGACGCAGTTTTCCAACTGACCATCACCGCAGCTTCCGTCGTCGATATGTTCATTGACAACCTACACGTCAATACGAGTGACGCAAATGCCGGTGATGATGCGAACTTCCCCAAGGAAACTATCCATGCGGCAATCGACGGCGCCCCCGATGGCGCGAGCGATTCAGTCCGCACAATCATTCAAGTCGAAGGCGGGTCTGGACAGCAATACTCGGCATTTGTGATAGCGCCTCTCAATGCCGGTCAGGTGATCATCGATAACCGTCAGAACATCACCTTGCAAGGTGCTAATGCGCCAAAGCTAGACGGTCTGATCACTCCAGTAGGAAAGAAATCGAACCCTGCCAGCGCCATATTCACAGCGACGCTTGGGTTGCTGGAGGTCAAGAACTCCAAGAACATTAACGTTGAGGGATTTGACATTCTTAATTCGCAGCAGTGCGGAATCACCGTCAGGAATACGGGTGAAGGTCTTGAGTGCGAAAATGTCCAACTGATTGGGAATAGGATTACGAAGTCTCGCGCGCACGGAATTTTGTTCACGACGAACCAGCACCACGCGGCAGAAACCCAAGGGATCAGAGGGCAGAACTTTAAGGTACTTTGGAACGAACTCGTAGATAACTGCACTGCCGTAAACGAACCAACAGACCTACCGGGAGGCATCAATACAAACAATTCAGTTGGCACTGCTGCTGGCGAGAGCTGCACGTCAAAGCGGATGAACGACTGCGAATTCGCCTATAATCTCGTGAGGGAGCACAACAAGGAAGGGCTCGATTTCAACAACATGACGGGCGGGTCGATTCATCACAACGAGATCCGCGATAGGCACACCTCTGAGATAAATAACGTCCCAGGTCCGGGGCAGACAGCTTACGGCGTAGGGACTGGCAGTGGCATTTATATTGATGGCGCAGCAGAAGGCGTGATCAACGTCGATATCTTCTCCAACGTCGTATCAGGTGACTCAATTGGAATCGCGATTGGATCAGAATCTGGTGGCGACAACGACAACATTCGTGTCTTTTCAAACATCTGCTTCAACAACAACACTGTGCAAATCGCGTTCACTGGATCGTCAGGAGCCGGACCGACGCCCGGCACGAGCACAGACGTCAAGGTGTGGTTCAATACGATGGAAGCGGACTCGCCGGTACACAACCTTTTGAAGATCAATCAGCGGATCTCAGATCTCTCAGGACTAGAGATCATCGGAAACATCTTGTCGCGACCAGTAGCGAATAAGTCTTCCTTGCAGATGATCACTTCCCAGGACGGCAACAACCCAGCTGGCTTTGCTGGTGTTCTCTACCGTGACAACCTCTTCTGGTCTGGAGGACTCGTGATCAATGGTCAGTACGATGGCGTGGATCCCATCTTTGGAGACCCGATTTATGAGTCGTTCACTGCAGTTGGGCTGCAGTGGCCCGACGCAGCGCCGCCCACCAACATGGTCGGTCAACCTCCACGGCTATCAGTCCCATATCTGATCAACTCAAGCTCGCCGGCAATTGGAGTCGTAAATACTACGCCAGCGGTTCTCGACATTGTTGGCCTGACGCGACCGACCTCTAATTCTGATGCCGGTGCATTCGAGCAAATCACGGTTCCATCTGGAATCACGACTGATCCACTGCGGCAGCTAGCGAGTCATCCATCGCCGGCACTCAGCGACTGGCTAACACCGGTCAATGCCGTCTGGGTGGACACCGCGAGTACGTGGGTGTCGTCAGTTACTACAGGATACGACGGAGGGGTCTTAGCTGGACCACAACAGACTGCGATTCGAACGGACGTTACAGTCGGCGTGCTGAACTCAGGAAGCTACACCGCGAGAATCAGAGCACACATCCCCGACGTTGACACGTCGCTAAGAATGCGACTGATCAGAAACACGACAGAAGAGGTTGCGGACTTCTCCTGGACTGGACCTCACACGACCGGAGACTTCGCTTCGCCCGCCGAGTTCAATAGCGAGTCGTTCCCGGTGACGATGCTAATCGGGGACAAGCTTGAGCTAGAACTCTTCACCGAGTCGTACGATTCCGGTGCCGGTCAGCTAAGGACAGTTCTCACAGATGCCCAGAAGGTGCTTGTCGTTTCGATGGATTTAGAACGAGATCCGATCGCTGCTGCTGATCCAGGAACGGGGACTCTATTTTACTGGGAAGCCGATCCAGACGCGGGAGTATTCACGGGACCGACAAAGGCAGTCTACGACGTTGACTACGACGCGCTACCAGTTGATGGTCCGACCGGGAGAAAAGTAGGAGACCAGTCTACGGGACCAGCGGTGGGCGTTGGCTTCTTTACGTTCCCGATCAACTTTGAAATTCCAACTATGTCGGCAGATGGCAAGCTGGAATGCTTCAATAAAACTGACGCGCACGATGGTCATTGCATGCTCCGGGCACGAATGAGCAACGATCCTACGTTTGTGGAGTCGTCCTCTTATCTCAGGGGTGGTGGAGGCCAAGAGTACGAGATTGAGATCAAGGTAGACATTCAAGGTCGGGTTGACCCGATCGCTGAGGGACGCACGGTATCCAACTTCGGAATCCTTTGGCAAGGACATTCGGGCAATTATCCTCCAGGGTGGTCAGGAAACCCGCAAATTACGATTCAACTGGATGGTGGCACGAACGAGTGGATATTGTGGGTTCGGGGTGAGACAGCTGTTAGCCCAGAACTGGAGGCTCTCAAGAACTATCACTCAACGATCCGCTATGTCATAAGTGATTGGTGGTCTGGAGTTCAGACGTTTCGAATTCAGTACAAGCCAGCTTATACTGGCAATCAGACGTACGTGAAACTGTGGCACAACGGCGGTGACCCAGTGATTGATGAGGTTGGAATGCCGATCGGTTTGAACTGGTCCGGACTCGGCGGACAGGGTAACCAGTCAATGCAACATACGTTTGGCGAGTACGGCTTTCGTGGGCTGGACGTTCCAAATAGCCGACCGGACATCGACATCCTCAAGTTCCAAATCAGAACGCTGTCATAAGCGAGATAAAAATGAGCCAAGGCATTTATGTTCACGACCTGAATGGCATCACCATTGCAGCGGACGCGACGCAGGACGTTTGGTCGATAATGGCACCGACTAGAAGGATTAAGCTGCTATCGTTTGAACTGTATTCCGACGCCGTCGCACTCGACATTGTATTTCTTAGTCTGACGAGAATCACCGACCACGGCTCGATTGGCGCGTTGGGCGGCGGCGAGGATCCGGTAGATCCATCCAACGATCCGGCAACAGCAACGGTCAGGGTTGGCGACACGACACGGGCTGACGCCACCGGAGTAGAGCAGATTGCTTCGTGGACGTTCGATGGGATTGAGCCAATCATTTACGATCCTAAGAAGGCGGCGCCAATAGCCACTGTCGCATTCGGATTTTCTCTAAGGTGGCTCACCGCTACCGCCGCTGTCATCAGCGGTCAAATTGTTTGGGAAGAACTAGACGACGTCGTGGCAGCACGATACGCATAAGAACTCTAGCGACAGTGAGGATCGGAATGGCTGATAATATCCAACCATTCATTCAGACGGGTGCGGTAGCGATTCTTGGTGCAGGATTCATCATCCTTTGTCGATGGATGACTTCGCAGATGACAATTCAGCTGCGCGACGTCAGCAATGCGATTAGAGCCTGTGCGCTCACTCAGTTGGACATGCACAGAACTCTGATCACCCACGACGCGCAGATAAGAGGCGTGAACCCGACTGCCGGTAATGATGCTGAAGAGGCACATACGCTTGCCGAGGCAGAGTACAAGAAAATCCTCGATACGCTTGAAAACACGTCTGAGGCGATACGTCAATCACTGTACCACCCAGTCAAGGTTTAGCGATCGTTGAGCATTTCCGTGCGCCAATGATTGCTAAGCACACAATCGCGAACAGCCACTGGCTCGGTTCCGGAACTCGACGTATCGGTGGACCCGAGCTGAGTACCATCCGATTGCCACCACCATTGTATTCCAAAGAGAACGGGCTACCGTTGACGATTCCATCGAACAGCAGCGTCGCACTATTACCACCTCGGTCGTGGCTCAAGTAGTTCAGTCCATCGTCGATCGTCATGCTGTCGAAGCGTTCATCTTCGTCACGGGTGAACACGATCTCATCACCCCATATCAGATCCTGGACTGTGGGCGCGAAGTCGAATGACCCCATGATGGCCTCCGCGTCAGACCATCCCTTAATGGTCCACGTTCCAGTAATGTTCTCGTGCGTGAAGTCTTGAATCGCTGATAACCCGTGAGTCGTCACCACGTTTCCAAATCCACAACAAGTCTCGTTGAAGTTTTCCATTGGGAAAGCCAGGTCTAAAACCTGTTGGACACGCGACGGATTCACATGAATGTCAAATGACACCCGACCAAGGACACCCGAGTAGTCCATCGCGTCTCGCGTCCACCCAACGTCACTGTAGATCGCGCTCGGTACACCATCGATAGCATTGAGGTAAACAATGCCGGTCAAGTCGGTGTTGTATTCAGTGAGAGTCGCGTGGTGACTATTGGAAGGTCCACGCCCAGCGGGACCACGGACGGTGAAGAACGTTTGAGAGACGTCGTTGTGCGGGGTCGCAACCAAGTAGGCGTCGGCACGTAAGACAAGGACAAACAAGATCGTAAGTGTGGCAATCAATCGCATGGTTCAAACTCCTGACGCAACAAAGAACTTTTCGCATTCACTTCCGCCATCATTGTGTCAGCTCATATCGCAAAGTCAATCAGTTTTTTGTTATTAACTTTGAGACGGCTATTGACGGTCAGAATCTATGCTGTAAAGTATAGCAACGTTACGGAATCTTGACAGAATGGAGACACTCATGTCACCAGAGACGACGGCACTCGCCACGCAGCCGACAGAAATCGTCCACGAGTCTTTCTCAGACTATCTCGACCGCCCCGAAGTCAACGGCTCAAGTCTGGTCCACGGTCTCGTCTCCATGCGCGAGATGAAATACTATCTGGACAACCAGCAGAACGAGACTCAGCTAATGCGTCTCGGCACAGCCGCACATTCTTTGCTCGAGTACACGCCGGAAGAGTTCCTTGAGCAGTACGAAGTGATGCCTCACTACGCTAGCGACCCGGATAACTGCACTGCTACGGGCAAGCCCAGCACCAGCAGCGCGACCTCCAAGGTGCGAGAAAAGGAATTCGTGTTCAACAGGTTGGCTAAGATCAATGGCAAGGAAGTCATCGCCAAGAAGACATACGACGAAGCGTTGAGCATCATCTGTGCCCTATTCTCCCACAAGCTTTGTAACGAAGTCGTGGAAGCAAGCACGGTGAAAGAGGCAACGATTCTAGGCGAGGTCTGCGGCGTGATGTGCAAGGGGCGCATCGATCTGCTCAGCCTGCAGAAGCTTTGGCTCGGTGACCTGAAAACAACACAGACTGTGATTCCACGCAAGTTCGCGCTCGTGAGCAACAAATTCGAATACTGTTTCAAGATGAAGTTGTATGTCAGGATCCTAGAGTCAATGGGGATCAAGATCCAGCGGGTATATCTGCTGATTGTGGAGTCGGCAGGTGCCAACGACCGTGTCCGTATGCCGATCCCAGAGCAAGCGTTAGACGACGCAAACAAACAGATCGACGACGTGCTGGAGCAGTACAAGAAGTGCCTAGCGTCTGGCGAGTGGCCAGGGATGTTCGAATACGACGATGCACCAATGCACATCGACAACTGGAAGATGGCGGACAAGGAAGAGTTGGTGCCGTTCCGTGGCTGAATTCCAACCGGGAACATACGGTCCGGGGTTTCTACGCGCTTTGGATCTGCTGAAAGGGGGCAAGATCGTGTCACCAAAGGTGACGATCCAGACCTTTTTTGAACCGAACCATTTTAGGTCAGCAGCGACGCAGGAGTTGATCGATAAACCGGCAGTCAAGTTCTCAGGTTCAGACAAAATCCTCGTCCTGAACAAGACTAACGCTGCGATCATCCACTTCAACAGTGGGTTTTCTCCAGAGGAAGGCGAGAATTGGATTGGGAGAGTTATTCAACTAGAGGTGAGACTAGTCAGAGGGAAGCAAGGCAAGATTTCTCCGGGGATTCGTATTCACCTGGAGATCGGACAAATGATGCCATTGTCTGTAATTAAGCAGATGGGCAAGGCAGCAATTTTTGACCCCGAAAGGGGAGGAGTTTATGAAGATGACGGTAGCGGAAAAAAGTGATTCTAAAGTCGAACAAGTAGACACGTCGAAAACAATTGTTCAGCTCACGGCGAACAATGTAAAAAGGATCACCGCTGTGAGAATAAGACCGGACGGCAACGGTCTTGTCATCGTCGGCGGGAATAACGGACAAGGTAAAACGTCCGTGTTGGACTCGATCATGTACGCACTCGGCGGCGGGGCGACAATCCCCGATAAGCCTATCAGGGAAGGCTCAAAGACGGCTGATATTGTCCTGGAGTTGAAGGGACAGGACGGCGAAGAGCTGACTGTCACGCGGACGTTTGGCGTCAAAGGTAGCCAAGTCACAATCGAGAACAAGTCGGGCGCTTCGTACAAGAAACCGCAGGCAATGCTTGACTCTCTTGTGGGACCAATCTCGTTTGATATAGGGGCGTTCGCACGTCTCGCACCTCGCAGGAAAAAGGAAATGTTGCTTGAGATACTCGGGGTCGACACTGACCACTTGGACGGCAAGCGAAAAGATTACTACGACCAGCGCACGCTAGTGAATCGCGACACCAAAGCACTTGAGACAAGAGCTGCGGGGATGGCTTTCACCGAGACAATGCAAGCCGCTGACACGCATGAGATTGCTAATGCTATGACGTCGGCGATCGAGTGGAATTCCAAGGAAAGGGGACACGCAGATGCGGTCAATAGAGCCACTGATAGCATTGACCTGCTCACTCATGAATGTGCTGACATTAAGGACGCACAGAATGATTTAGACGCCGACATCAGAGAGTTTGGCAAGAAGGAAGTAGCGTGCGCGCTAGAGGCAGTCAAGCTGAAGGAAGAGCTAGTCATACACGAAGGAATGCTTGAAGGTGCAAAAGCTGAATGCGAGGCAGCTTCAAAACTCAAGAACGAATTCCAGAAGAAAGATATCTCGGAACTAAAGTCACAAATGGAAACTGCCGACGCCGTCAATGAACAGTACCGGCTGACTCAGGCCCACCTTGAGCTACTCGATGAGATCAGCGATACCGAACTCACCTCGAAACAGTTAACAGGCTCAATCGAGCACGTCGACAACCAGAAGCAAGAACTTCTGCAGTCGGTAGAGTATCCGATCGATGGTTTGGCGTTCACCGATGATGGCCTCGAATTCAACAACGTCCCACTCGAGCAAGCGTCGAGTGCAGAGCAGTTGAAAGTCGCCTTTGCTTTAGGAATAGCCATGAATCCAGAGCTGCGCGTCCTGTTGATCCGTGACGGAAGCTTGTTCGATGACGCCAACCTCGCGGCGCTGGAAGTAATGGCGACTGAGGCGAACGCTCAAGTATGGATCGAGCGGGTTGGTGACGGTGACGAGCGCGCTTTCATTATCGAAGACGGGGAGAATTTCGTTGACCATGACATTGAAGAGGACGTTCAAGGCTGACGGTTACGGTCGCGACAGAGAGTACATGTTCGCGGTCGTCAACACGTGGGTAGGGCTGGGGACCGAGGGCCTAGCCCTACGTGCTGCCAGGCTGCAAACTGAGGAGATGCACGATGCAGACCGAGATTTGCTGAGGCGAATCTACAAAAGCCTTTTCGACCATGCAGAGGGTAACTGTGACTTCAAAGTATTCCTCGGCTTGGTGCGAGAACTTCTTAACGTGAAGCAAGGTTCAATGGAGTGACTACTTTGGATTTGGTAACAAAGGTTTACGCCGATGCCTACGAAGAATGCGATTCGATGCCGCTCGATAGGGATGGCTCCGACTGGGAGATCGGAAGAAAGTCATCCAATTGCATTGAAGCAAAGATCTTGCTCAATGAGCAATGCGACCGCGTCAACTGGCCTGAAAGATGGCTGAAGGAGAGGCTGGACGTTTACGAAGCGTTCGCCGGGTTCCGAACTTCGCTGCCCGACAACGGCTTGAAGCACTGGTCGCACTGTCTGGCAGCGCTTAGCTGGGACGACCGCGAGAAGTGGGTGACCAAGGCTGCTGCCAATGAGTGGTCGGTGCGGCAGATGCGTGCCCAGCGTAAGAAAACACTTCCAGATGATGATCCCCCGGCGACGCCGTCACCTCCTAACGAGTCTCCCGCTGGCTCCGACGATGTGGCGTCGTCGGATCCTCCTTCAAGTGGCGAGACTGAGACGGTGTCGTCGGATTCTTCAGAAGAGCATGAAAACAATGGTGAAAATGACACTGAGGAAAAGAACAATGGAAACGTCAATAATTCTCCCGACGTCGGGAGAACGTTTGACATTTCGCCTAAAAAGGGGCTTAAAAGCGAGAATAAGCCCCAGAATCTACAGGTTCCTGAGAAGGAACCACCGTTTGAAGGCGATCTGTTAACCTATGTTGACTCCCTATTCAAGCAGCACATTTCACCCCTTACCCGAGCGCTTGGGAAGATCCGCGACAAGAACGGAGGTGAGGGCGAATGCTACGAGATCGCCTACGACCATCTGAACGACTTAGCCGACATGATGCTCAAGATGAGAGAGGGTGAGCGGTGATCACGATTTCCAAGACAGCGTGGCCCCATCAGACTCAGGGACTCGCCGAGTTGGCTGACCTGATTGAACAGGGGTACAAGCGAATTTGTATCACCTCGCCGACCGGTGGTGGTAAATCACTCATGATGCAGCTTCGGATGGATGACAGCGGTCTCAGCACCAGCATTTACACCCATCGAAAACTGCTCTTGGCCCAGCTTTCGAAATCCCTCGAGGAATCTGGCTACGACATTGGAATCCGTGCATCCGGTATGAAGCCGGCACTACTGCGTTCGACTCAAGTCACGATGATCCAGTCAGAGTACAACTCAGTCTTCAAGAAGAAGGCTCACGAGCTGCACACGTGTAAGGAATTCTTCATCGACGAAGCCCACAACAACGTAAAGATGCAAGCCCAAGCGATTATGAGCGGTCACCTAGAGAGCGGTGCTGTCCTCATTGGCATGACAGCGACACCAATCGGGATCGGTGGCCACTATGACAAGCTGATCATCGCAGGCACCAACAAGGAACTCAGGAAGTGTGGGGCACACGTCCCTGCGTTCCACTATGGTCCGGACGAGCCATCGGTCAAGCTTGTAGGAACAGTGAAGATTGGAGAGGGTGAATGCGGAATCCCCACCCCGCACCGGATGAAGTTCGCAAAGCGGGTGTTCGGTCGCATCGTCGCAAACTATAAGATCCTTAACCCCGCCGAATTGCCGTCGCTTTTGTTTGCCCCAGGAGTTCAAGAATCGATATTCCTCTGCGAAGAGTTGAACAATGCCGGTATATCAGCAGCACATATTGACGGAACAAACGTGGTCCTGGACGGTGAAGTCCACACGCGTAGTCAGGAAGTGGTCGACGAGATTGCCGCCAGATCCGAGAGCGGAGACATCAAGGTAATCTGTAATCGCTTCGTTCTACGCGAGGGGATCGATTGGCCATGGATATACCACGGAATTTTCGCCACGATCTTCGGCTCATTGACCGCTTACATTCAGGCGGGCGGTAGGTTGCTTCGCGCTCACAAGTCGCTGGACCACGTCGTAATCCAAGATCATGGTGGAAATCACTGGCGACATGGAAGTTTGAACACGTCGAGGAAATGGAAGCTTGAAGATACGGACTACGTTCTGTGCAACGAACGGCTCGACAAGATCAGGGAAGGGAAGGAACCAGAACCGATTACGTGCCCCAAATGCACGCTTGTGCGGATGACTGGTCCAGACTGCCCACGGTGTGGCTTCCGCTATGACCTCAAGGAACGACCAGTGCTTCAAGTCGATGGATCGCTTCGGGAAATGACGAATGATATCTTCCGCAAACGACGGCACGCCAAAGACACAAAATTCATCCGTGATCAATGGAGGAGTAGGGTCTGTGCTGTCCACAATTCTAAGAACCCGAACGTCAAGCGAATGACGTTCAAGCAACTCGACGCGAACTTTGCCAGGGACAACGACTGGTTGTACGCCCCGCGAGGTATCCCATTCATGCCAAAGAAGACGGTTGACTGGTATCAAAAGATAAGCGAATACCCACTGGAGAAACTAAGCCAGTGATCATAACGTGCATGGATTGCGAAAAGATATTCGACGGACACCCCGAGGAACTCGAGAAGGAACACCATTACGGACTTCACTGGAGGGTCACTCAGAAGAAGGTCACGTGCCCGGAGTGCGTCTACAGTCTAAAGGTCGCTCAGCAATACGAGAGGGACCGGAAGTTAAGTCCGGGGACAATAGCGGGCGACACCGCCACTCTGTTTCAATTGAGCATTCGGTTGGCGTACGCGACATGCCTGGAGGAACACTACTACGCTAAAGACGGAGAGGTCTATGCCAGACCAGCTCCGATGGGACAATGCCAGTGTGTTACATGCGGGAAACGTGCCCCGTACAACAGTGGAATTCACGGTGGGCACTTCTACAAACGCAACAAGGCTGGAACGTTATTGGACGACTTCAACGTCCACCCCCAGTGCGTAGGCTGTAACGAATTTGCAGATGGAAAGTACGAAGAATACCGGCTGTTCATGGCTGCCACGTACTCAAAGAAAGAGCTAGACGACTTGCTGCTGAGGTCCAACGGTCCAGGACTCTCGAGAGAGGACTATGCCCGGAAGAAAGTAGAGCTGAGGTACGACATCAAGCGTTTCGAGAAAATACTTGCCAGATATGGAGTCGATTGAATGGACAGTGCGGAACGAAAAGAGCTACATCAGCAAGAGACGCTTTGGCATCAGCGGGCAATGGATCGCATGTCAGAGCTGGAAACTAGAGTCGCCGCCCAGCGGAAAGCAATGAACGTGATGAACGACATCGTCGCCGAGTGCGAATCAACGGCAGAACAGTTAGGTGCTAGACTAGACGCTGCGTCAAAAAAATACACTGAACTCAGTAAACGCGTCGAGAAACTGGAGAAGGAATATGAATCGTAGGGAATTCACTCTTTACCTCACCACACTTTCGGTTTGGTCGGCTTGGTGGGTCAATCACATATTCGAATTAAACGTGTTCAAACTAAAGTCGGAAGCCGACAAACTTGAGGAACGCTGCAGCTATGACAACGTTGTTGTCCAAGGCGAGAGTTTCGACTTTGACCGCACAGTCATCTTGAAGGGGAGGAATCTCACCTTTTGTGATTGCCACTTTTATTTCAGTCAGCCCAACGAGGGTTGCATGTTGATCTGCTCAAGGCCAGGTGCGAAATTCTTCAATTCATCATTCCACCATGGTGATTTGAGAGCCACTTGACAATCATCAAACTAGGCATAAACTCGTGACGTGGCGTAGAGCAGTTTGGTCAGCTCGATAGGTCGCAGGTTCAAATCCTGTCGCCACTACTTGAAGGTGTAGCTTAACGTAGAGCACAGCCGGTTAGCCTGGGATAAGTCAAACTCCTCCCGTTCGAAGCCGACAGACGATCCGTGGTTCAAGTCCCGGCGCCTTCAATTTTTCGAATACTGAGATTGACGTCTTAGGATATTTGCTCAATAATCATGGAAATCCCCGAGGACAGTCCTTGGGTTGGCTGTAGTTGGCCAATTAGATGAATACTGAGAATGTCTTGCGGGTCACTTAAACGGGACTCTAGCGAATCTCGCTTATTCATCGCCCACAACTACTAAGTGATCCGCAAGGGGTTTTCCCCTGCGCGGCTTGTCGCCGAGCTGGTTGCGGAGTGACATGGATGTCAGACTGGAGGAAGCATGACAAGCGGTAGCTCGCGAGACGGTCGTCTGCTTTGACGATTGCTGCGGGCGTCGGACGGCTACCGCTTGTCATGCTTCCTCCTAGAAATAACCTACCGAGTCAAACCAAGAAGCCTCTGCGGGCACGTGCAAAACACTAGAGACTGAGATGGACAATACATGTAAATGGACGTGGTGTGTTGAGAAGAACATGGAGAACCAGATTCATTGGACCGTGGAGTGCGGACATGAATACTGGTTTTTCGGTTACTCTTCTGCACAGTTCACATACTGTCCCTATTGCGGACGGACCATTGATCGTGACGACGCTCCTAAGCCGCAGCTGACAATTGACGACGACAACGTAGGCGACCCGACTAGCGTACGAGAGGTTTGAACACGGGCTCGACACCCGGACACCTGGGCAACTCCCTTAGAGCGGACCCACACGGTCACCCAACTGTGCCGCGACCACTAGAGATAGAGTTGTTGAAGTGGATCTCTCGAGTTATCGGAAGTAGGACTCGATCGTTTCAGTCGTCACACGACTGTTGCAGTTAACCGACCTCCTGGGATCTCTGGGAAAACATGGGCACGGTCTGCATCGACAACCACACCAGCCAGTAGTAAGATCTCTGTCAAAACGGATATCAACGTGAGCGTACTCGAACGACGTAAGACTTGTCCTCACCCACATGGTAAGTTCATCGACAAAGACGTTGACGGTAGATATGGGTGGATCAGGAGCGTGTGCGGCGAGTGTGGGAAGTTCATGGGCTACCGTCCTGAAGACTGCGAGAAGTACTACAAGCAGAACCGGTACATTCAGAAAATTCGCGGCAGAGATCGCGAAGAGTAATTCACGGAAACCTAGCTTGGGGAATGGGCAACCAATCCAGCCTACCCTCACCTAAACTATTAACGGAGAAGTCGAATGATTGTCAGATACAAAATCGGTAACGCGTGGGTAGAGGTGGAAGCAGACACCATCCAGGAGATCTTCAAGAAGTTAATGTCTGCACGCGAGGTGTTCTCAATCACTACGTGCGGTGTCTGTGGAAAAGAAGATATTTTCCCGAACTATCGGAAGGCACAGACATACGATTTCTATGAAATGCGGTGCTAGTGTGGGGCGACGTTTAGCTTTGGAGAACGCAAAGACAACCACTTGTTATTCCCGAAGAGTAAGGACAAGGAAGGCAACCTGCTAGAAAACTATGGTTGGTCGAAGTACGAATCTAGCACAGGCAGTTTCTGATGCCGGCGAAACTAGCTGATCCATGGGCACAACTGAGAGGCTGAGATGGACAAACGAATCCCAGATATTACCGAACGCGGCGAACAAAAATGCGAAGACTGGTTCTTCGATCACAACGGAGTCAGAGTAATGCTAGACGACACGAAACGTGCCGAGTTCGATCAGAGTCGCGCAGTGTTAGTGGAGATTCTCCCGCCATTATGGAAGGGACTCTACGATGGGTTGCTCCGCGCGGGATTCGACGAAAAGGAAGCTATGACTCTACTGTGCGAGTACATCGCCACCTCTTGCTCCAGCATCCAATGACCATCGGACAGAACGTCAAAGCACGCAAGCTGATGAGGTGGTGGAACTAATCATCGCCGCCATCAAGGATTGGACCGACGACGACTACACTGCTGGACTGTGCAGGGAACTCGTCTTAAAGAAGTTTCAAGACCACGTTCTTGGTCCGGAGTCGGAGCGTGAGGTCGAACCCACGCCCGGTGCGATGAGTGACGACGAGAAGAGGATGTTCGCGTGTACAAATATGCCTGCCGGGAAATTCGAAGGCTGTTCAGTTGGTAACGTGCCACTTTTGTATCTTCTGCACTGGGATACAAACCAGTTCAATGCGGATCTTCGCCGCTACCTCAAGCATCCGGACGTCCAGCGTGAACAAGGTGAGCCAGAATGACGCAGAATTGACAACGAAAGTCAAATCGACTACCAATACTAAGGTAAGGACACCTTAATGGCTTCCAGAAACAGCCGGCGAAAACAGCAGCAGGACGCGAACAGGATGAACCAGAGGAACGGTCAAGGCCCGCCAAACATTCTTCAGCCCAACCGTCAGCCACAACTTCAGATGGAACCGTGTGATGGTCGCAACGGGCACACCAGTCAGCTTGTGCAGAACCCGGCGAACGGTGATCTCGTAATCAAACACTTCGGTGGTCGGTCCAACTTTGAGACGACCGCCGCTCAGATCTTGTCTGGCATTCCTTACGCTGACATGAATGATACTGTCGCCGCAGACATGGCAGTTGCCAGGACCAAAGAGCTGTACGAATCGATGAACCGATTCCAACTCAAGCAAGCAGAGATCGCGAAGCAAGAACAAGAAGAGGCTGCCAAGCGCGCCCAAGACAAGCTAGATGCGGAAGCGCCACCCATGGAAGGCGCCCAAGACTCGGATGACGAAACATCTGACAACTCTGTTGATGTGGCGGCACCGTTGAAACCTACGATCGAGGAATGATCATGTTTGGATTTCGATCCATTGCTTTGGCAATGGCTGCGGCACTATTTTTCAGCACGCAAGTTCACGCGGGGCACACGGCGGAAGCACAGCCAGCGGAATGCGCCCAGGATTACGTTTCATTCACGCACAACGTTTCATTGCCGGCAGCGGCATGCGCCCAAGGGGTGTGTGCAACCGAGGTACGAAGTTCTCCCAGGTTCCGACCATTGCGAGGACGTACTGTTATCAGGACGGTAATTCGTAGAGGTCGACTCTTCGGTGGTGGCGGGCGATTGTTCAGAGGTCGAATTTTCCGCGGTCGATTGTTCGGCTGCCGATAACCCCCGCGACCAGGAACGTCACGGAGGGCGTTTGCGATGCTCAGGATTTTGATATTTCTTCTTTGCACACTCTTTTGTGCAGTTGCTACGGCTAAGCCCGTGGTGCTCACCACCGACCAAGCTCATGCCTTGCACGAAGCAAGGCTGATGCGATACCACGGTCGCGCTGGTCACTGGCTTGGCTGTTCTCCTAATGCAACTTTCAGCGGCGTCGGCGACGGCTGGTCACGCAAGTGCAAAACGTGCGAGCCAGGTCAAGGAATGCGCGTGGTCGCTGACGCGGCGGCTTATTGCCCGATCCGCAAGAGGTGGTATCGGTCAACACATTGGCGGCGATAGCTTTCGAACAACTTCCAAGGGAACTCAAATGAAAAAGGCGATCCTACTAACAGCGGCATTCCTATTTCCTATTGGCTATGGCTACGTCATGGCCCATGGAGAGACAGTCGTTTCTGAGGCCACGAACAGCGCGACGATCGTGGTGACAAACAACGCTATCCACCGCATTGATGACGCCGGCAGCGAAAGGATTGCGGTAATCGGACCGAATGATATCGTCGTGGTCAATCGAGACGGTGGCGGCATAACTCCACCGGGTGATGATGACGATGACGACGACGATGATGATGATGGCGGCACAAGTCTCGAGGACCGAGTGTTCCGTGCAGCGATGGCTGTCGGTGACGCAGGCGCATCTATGACGATCGGTGATGGCTACCAATTCTCTGCGGTTCGGCTCACGGAAGGTGAAGACGTAACGTGGGAGTCACAGATCGCAGCGACAAGAACGTTTAGGGCTCTTGCCGCGTCGCTGAGTACCAAGACGATTCAGTGGAACGCAATGTTTGTGGAGCTGGACAAGCAGATTGCATTGTCGCCCAAGACCGCCCAGACGTTCTTAGATATCGCTAAGGGATTTGAGCGTGCGGCGGCAGCCGGCGCACTTCAGGGTGACGACGGTGCGAGTCAGATCCAATGGCAAAAGTTGCTTCTTTGCCTTCCGTGCATCTTTGACGCGTTCCTGTCCGCCGAGGAAGAGCTAAACGCCGAGGTCGATCCTCAGCAACCGACGCTCGCGCCGCCGCCAGACAAGGTCTCTGTCTTGGTTGGAAAGACGAGTAGCTGGTCGACTCGCACCCCAGCTGAAATGGACCGGTGGATTAGAGAATTCGATGCAAGGGTATTTTCCAAATGAGCAATCGCGCCCTACTAGAGCACGAGCGGAATCGGCTTGCGGACTTCGGCTACTACGCTGACCTCGACATTGGTTCCACTGATCCTGATCGCTACGACAAAGTGAAGTCTCTCGCTGCATACAACCATGAGCGTGCAATTGCCAGGTATCAAGAGTTCTTCAAGGGCGCTCTCGATGAGGCTGCGCAGACGTTCTACCAGCGGGACATCAAAGCTGATGGTGACTGGGGCGATGTAAGCGGTTATGAGCTAGGCAAGGCCAGATGCTCAGTCGCTGATATCTGGACGCAACAGGAGATCGCAGCTCGAGAAGAGGGGAATTGGCCCGACTCTTGCCGGATGGAACTCACGATCAGTCATGTGCCAGGGATGACGCTCCGTGGCCTGGACGGTCAACGTGGCATCGAAGAGATGATCGACGAGTCTCTGAAAAACTGGATGGACGTGATTGAAATGCGGATTATCCGCGTGTCATCCAGCCAGTGGCCCCAGACCAACATCTACATCGAAGACGCCAGACTCGGCGGAAGTGTGCTCGCGGACCAGTTTCTCGCGATCAGCCAGTGTTCGTACCGCAGTAAAGGCAGAATGGACAACGACCGCACATGGTCGTCAGCACTTGCTGTTTCCACACGCTCACATGAGGACGGGCACGCTTTTGGTTTGGGTCATTCAAGATCAACTGCCGATACGATGAGCCCATCGATCAATAGCCAGACCTTGGGGCGTAGAGGAATGCCATCTTCGGGTGACGTGGCAGCAATGCTGCGCATAGGTTACGAGAAAAGAACGTCCACCCCGGATCCCCCGGATCCAGAAGCCCCAGGTGGAACGGCGAAGATTACGGTTGAACACGCCAACGGTGAGACCACCAGATATCTTGCCATTCCATTTTAGAGAACACCAGTACTTAGGATTTTAGATATGACGACCTCGACCGTGATCCCGATGGCTGTTGCCGGCACACTTGGCAATATCACTGGACCGAACAGCGACGGAATTCTGTACGGCTCGTTCACGCAGACCGACCCCACCAAAGTCCTGTTGAAAGAATTTGCCACGGCAGCTTTGTGTTTCACCGAGGACGCGCCTGGCACCTACGCAGACGAGACAGCTGCTCTCTTATCAGCCACCGCGGATGACGTTGAAGTTTTCCCGGCAACTCCTGCGCTGGATGACGCGATGCACATAGGGCACGCGACGAACAAATTTACCGAGTTCAAGCCGAACACGAGTACTCAGGGCGATGGTGTCTGGGACATGGTAGGAGAGTACTGGGACGGTTCTGCCTACGTAAGCTTGCCAAATTTCACGGATGGATCGTCGGGCTTCACGTCAGCAACGGGTATCGCTTCAATGACTTGGGATGAGCCCGTGGATTGGGTCAAAAATACGGTAGACGGAGTTCTGGCGTACTGGGTTCGATTCAGGATTTCCGACTTCACCAGCGTCACGACAGCACCGCAACTGGCTCAAGGATTCATCAACACGTCGATTCCGACTTGGACTGACACAACCGCCGATGCAATCGATGCTGGCACTGACGATGTTGACTTGCTGCCAGTGAGCCCGAGCGTTGGCGACGCAACATACGTTGGTCACGCCAGTGAGCGGTTTGCGATCATCGAGCTTGTTCTTGGCCAGCAAGCCACCGGCACGGCGATCGTTGTCACTCCAAAATACTGGAACGGTAGTGCTGACGTTGCGCTTCCAATAATTGACGACGACAGCGCCAACTTCACGGGGGCTGAAGCCACACATCTGATTCACTTCCTGCCCCCGGCTGACTGGGTAATCAATACGGTCGCAAATGGCCCGAACGGACAGGCGGGATACTTTATAAAACTGGAGCTGACATCGTTCACCGCGATCACCCAACAGCCACTCGGTACTCAGATTTGGGTGTATCCGCTGATCACTGGTGCCGATGGAATCCCGGTCCCGGTCACGACCTCGACGCTCAACATCAGCATGTCCGCTCAGACGCCTAGCGCGACCAACAACGATTCGTCGTTCGCGCTGATCAACGTCACCAAGGGTACGGCGGTCGGGTTCACGGTCCCGAAGGGCAAAAGTTTCCACACTGCCCCGGCGACTCAGATGTACCACACGTCAGACCGGATGGCGCTGATCCAAGTCACAGAGGATGGTACGACGGAACTCGCAGACGCAAGTTTCGCAGTCAACCCATAAGTCATTGGCATTGCAGCGGCGATTGCAATGTCTGCCCCGCTCAGTTTGGGCGGGGCGTTTTGCTAAACGGAACGAACGTAAAGGAACGCCAGCCGGCGTAAATGGTAATCGCGTGTTAATTTTAGACCGCAGAAAAGGTGAGAAGATTCTCATCGGCGACAACATCGTCTTGACCCTCATTCGCCAACAAGACGGTGTTGCGTTTTTTGACATACTCGTCAGGTCTGGTGCATGCTCCGCGTCAGTCTACCCCGCACTCCGCAGCCGAGAAACGTGGAGGATCAACAACGATGTGGTGTTTACCGTCACGAAGATCGTAGACGAGTGGGTGTCGATCGGAGTTAGTGCCCCGAGGTCTATTCCGATTCACCGCGAGGAAGTCAACAAACGAATTTTGCGGGAGAGCAGCGGGGGAGGGAGAGAACCTTGTGGATCCAGAGACGCCGAACACACTTCCTGCGCTGACTGAACCGCCCACACCCGAGCCACCAATCGCTGGGGAACTAATCGATCCAGCGGGCGCCGAGCGGAAGCTGCAGCACGATCGACATCTAATCCGCGGCAAGGCAATGTCGCTAGAGAAGGAACAGGCTGCCGTCGTCAAAGATGCCATTTCGCTGATGGCACTCGACGCCAACAATCCTGAATTCTCTCTCGATTCCAGAATCAAGGCTTTGCGGTGCATCATGGAAGTCAGCGAGTCTGGAATGAGAGACATCGATAAGGTGGCGGCGAGTCACCAACAGGGTCCAGGTCCAGTCGTGGAAGCATTAACCGACGAGGAAATTGACGATCTCCTGGAGCCATAAGCATGAAGCTTTTCCTAAAACCAGAATACGAAGCTGTCTCAATCCCTAAAGACGTCACCAGTTCGGCGACGCTAGAGCGCGAATGCCTAGAAGAAGGAATCCTGCAGCCACTGCTCTGTGACACTAGCGGTGGGATCATGGACGGGATGGAACGTTTCCGGATAGCCCAGCGGCATAGTCTGGAATACGAGTACCACGTCCTCAAATCTAGGTGGGGCGAAGAGCAACGAATCCAATGGGTAGCATCCAAAGTCTTGCACGAGAAGAAGCCGACAAACCAGCAGATGATGCTGTCACGCTATCACATGATCAAGATTGAGCCGGGTAATCTGATTAAGGACCGAGCGCTGTCGCTGGCCAAGCGTTATCCTAGCCCCGACAAGCAAGAGTCGACGGTCGCCAGCTGGTATATCACCGCCCACGCGTATGGCGAGCTGGCGACGTGCGCGACTGTCTCACGGAGTATCTACGAATACATCTGGAAAGGCGGTGCAATCCTTCACGGCGACCTCAAGTGTCTGTCAGAGCTTGGCGTCAGAGAACAGGAAGTGATCCTCAAGATGCGCCAGGATACGTCCAAGCCATGGAAGCATTGTATTTTGGCAAACGAGACGGTCGTCACAAAGAACTCCAAGGAGACACTCCTAGATCACCTCAGATGCTCAAAACGCACGACCAGCAGGCTCAAGCGGTGGATCCTATCTCACAGGGTGAAGGGTTCTGACATCGGCAAGGCTTGCACTGACGGCGAGATCCAGGCGATGGAAGACTACGAACGAGTTCTCATTAGAATGATGAATCGAATTGAAAACCTTTAAATCAGTCGAACAAGAAAATGCCAGATCGGCATTGATGTGTGCCATGCGTGCCGCAATGGAACACAACGATCCTTTGTGCTGGAGTTGGTATCTCAAGTTCAAGGAGTTCCACAGTGATCGACCGAACGTCCGCGACAAACCGCACCTCTCTCAATTAGACGAGTATTTCACGGAGCATCCTCCATTCGGAGGCAATGAGATGCGCCGGTTGCGGACAGTGCTCGAGGAACGTGCTATGATCCCGTCGTTCCGGACGATCTTAGACATGGATGAGCTGGAAATTCAAGAACTCATGGATTCTGAACAAATCGGCGTAGCTGCTGATGACATCGTAATGTTGATCAGGGACGACACGTCGTTCTGGTCCGAATTACAGATCGTGGAAAATTTGGAAGAGGCCCGCAGCAATGGCAGTGCCCCAATCATCTAATGCCAAAGTCGTCATCAACGGTATCGAGATCCCAGTCTCTGAGATGTCGATCACTCACGAGGTCGTCGATCCCCACCTTGAGGAGTCCGCTGACTGGAAAGGCGTCACTTGCAAGATCACTCCGCCAGAAATGAAGGTGGAGATCAAAACGGTAGCGGCGGCTGGTCAAGAACCCATGCAGAAACAACTGCAGCTTGAAAAGGCAAAGGCACTGGTAGAGAAGGCAAAGTACAAATGTATCGAACCCAAAGAGTCTGATGATTTATATCTAGCCCACGCCTTACTCATGAACAAGGCTGACAAGCCGTGGAAAGACGGGTTCGACGCCGCTGTCATCGCTCAGCACCATGAAGAGCACACCCAGCAAGTGGCAAGCCCCTGTCATCTGGGCGACACGATGTATCATTCGATCGTGAAGAAAGACGTCAATGGACCGGCGCCGATCTTCACGAATAATGAGTACTTCAAAGTTGATTCAAAGGCGATAGGGGAGCACATCCACTACCACTATGACTGGGAAAACAATCATGATCTTCCGAAGGCGGTAGTCATTGACGAATTTGGCTGTCACCATTGCAACGTACTCAGGATCAACATCAACACAGGTCAAGCCGAGGTCCATAGCACCTTAAAAGGGATTGTCCAAACAACCATTAAAGAGCCAGAGGTGTTCTTCAAGGTCGACCTAACTGAGAAAATCACAGCTGATTTCAAACAGGTTCCGAAAGAAGATAAGCCGTCTCGCAAACTGCTGATAGATGTATGACAAGGAAAGCTACGACTTGGGACCACTCGTAAAGTACTACGCTCTGTACGGGATGTGGATCCAAAAGCTGCAGAAGAAAGATGAGCGGAAAATAATCTTCGGACTGTTCATCGAAGACAGATTCAAATGCAAGGCTACGTTCGCAACCCGGTTTCTCGCGATGGAAACAATCAAGTGCCTGAACCTAGCACTGTCGCCAGACTCAGGGATTGACGAGAAGGTATTTGACATCGAGTCGAAACCATGCCTCTACAATCTCTAGACTTTCTCAGGGTCGCTCAGCAGCTCAGACATCTGCTCAGCTTCAAGACCAAAGTATCTCAGCAACGTCTCTACGTTCTCGGCGTTTACAAGCCGCGACTTTCCGTTGACAAACTTTGAGATCCACATTTCAGGCACGCCGGTAGCCCGAGACACGCGGTAACGCGACTCGCACTCCTGCAGCATCACACGGAGGTTGCTCAATACGGGTGAGCTGTCGTTGAGTCTGAATCTATGTTGATTTCGTTTCACTATTTTCGTTCCTGGATGTTTGTTCATTCAACCGTTCTAGATGAACCGTTCTATAGTCCGTGTTGAGCGAGGTACTGTCTCGCTTCAATCGTAATGTCCTCATCGGATAACGACGCCCAGTCTGGAACGTACGTGTTTGTGCTGTAGTCGGACACCATGACGTCACCGTCCATGTCGACGGAGTACTCAAACCACATCGTTCCGTTGTCGTGCTTGCCAATGCAACACTCCTCAAATATCTCGTTAGCCCGCTGGCAAAACTCCTCTTTCGTTTTGGTCATCGCTTCTCTCCGTGTTAGGTGCTGTCAGCACGTTTCACTTTATCTTGAATCATCGGAATCGACTCCCACATCCGCGTGACAATCTCGTTGACTTCGAATGTGAGGCAGCAGTCTTCGCATTCAAACTTGACCTGTCCGGACTCACTCCCCCACAAGGTCACGACGTCTTCCCACGATTCCGCTTCAGTGTGCTCGTTTCCACAGTACGGACACTTGGGACCGAATGTGCTGTCTAAAGTTTTTGGTTCATTCATTGCTCTTCTCCATGCGACGCTGATGCGCGCCGTGCTCGTGATTCTTTCTGTTTCCATGCGTTGTAGGCACGCAAATCGTCCTGATCGCGGTTCAGTTGTCGGCACGCGTCAGAGCAAAATCTATGCGACTGACCGGTGCGACGAAACACGATCTTGCATTGTTCACACACAAATAGTTCGCCGTCGTGGCTCATTGTTCAGCTTCCGATCTGATCTGGGCAACTACCATCGCAATGATCGCTTCGCGTCTGTCCCTATCCATATTGGTTTTGTCCAGTAACTCTGAAAGCAGCGACACATGGATTCCGACGACAACGTCGTGTCCACCGGACGCGCCTGCGAATGCTTCGTATGCGTCGTGGCTCATACGCGACCCCTCACAATCTGTTCGAATACGTCCTCAAAATCCTTGAGTCGCTTCAATGCCTTTACTTGTTCCTTGAGGCACTTCTCGTGCGTCTCTCGGATATCCTTTAGTTCACGTTCTAGGCTCCGCCACTGTCTCGCTGTGAGTGTAAATCTCATGCCGTCACCTCTTTGATCTCACAGCAGACTTGACAGTCGCCGCATGTTCTTTCCGTGTCCATTGTTAGTTCATCCCCGCGTCAAATTGTTCTGGATCATAGTCGCGAGCTACTTCCTTCGCGACGTGTTCAAAGACGCTTGAAAGCGCTTTGCTCGAAAAGCTTTGCATAGTTTTGTAGAACCTCGCCCGATAGTCTTCGTCGTACTGTCGATGATCTCCAAGCGTTGCGGTAACGGCAACGATCGCCCCAACATGGAACAAGGCGAGACACATCGCATGCACTTCCGCGTCCTTGAGTTCACCAAATGAAGTAACCGCCTTTCGAATCTCTGTTGCATACTCCTCGAATGTTTCCAGGTCGACTTCTACTACCCGCTTCTTCATTTCATTTGTCCTTTGTGAGAGTTGAACCGTTCTACCGTTGACCGTTCTAAATCGTTCTAGAACCGTTATGGAGCGTCGCTAGGATCGTCGTACTCGAAGCCAGCCTGCTCATTGCACATCCAATTCCCACAGAAAACGAACTGACGGTTTTCTGATAAACAGAGTATTGAGTACCCATCAGAACTTACGCCTAGTTCACAGCCGGCGTTCGGCGACAGCCGCACATTGATGCGACCATCGACGTCGCTCTCGTCGGTGAACTCACCGATGCAATCGTCCAGCGTCAGACCGAGCATGCGTAGGTGACTCAAGGCTAGTAGCCGTTCCTTTCGGTGATCGATCATGATGCCACCAACCCTTCCAAGTACGTGTATTCAGTTTTGGTCAATCGGTAGAAAATGCCAGTCTCACCGCAGAACTCTTCAGTCACCCACACGCGATACTCTTTCTTTGTCGCATGCTCCGCGTCATGCTGCGCTTTCCGAAAGCGAATCGTTTCGGGATGTTTAGAATTTCCGGTTGGCACCCACCCCTTGTCCATTATGGTCGCGAGGTTATATGCACGCGTACGCGCCGTTATGTCGGGGACGTCCGCCGCCTCCAGCCGCTCCGCGCCAGCCGCCAGCCGCGCTAGCCGCGCTAGCCGCGCTAGCCGCGATAGCATCGAGCGCCGCATTATGACGTCGCCGCGAAAGTGCACCAATTTGGTTAGGTACTTTTCGAGTTTCGCCGCCCGCGCTGATTCGATTGTGCTTTGCATTTTATGCTCCGTGGTTGAAGTGATGTTCTCGACTGCCCAAATCATAGGGCAGGAATAATCAAAAAGATAGTACTATTCGGGTTGACTAGTACATAATTCCGCCTAGAATCACCACTGGCTAGGGAATGCTCCCTAGCTAACAACGTTCTCCTATAAAAGCGAGTTTGAGCGATGAAAACGACCATTCGAAACCATGTGGCGGCAGCCTATTCGATTCTCCTCGTTGAATCTGCGGACGAAAGCCAAGTCCTAAAAGATGCGTTAACGATGGAAAAGACGCACGTGATCTACAGCTACTCCTCGACCGGCAACTTGATCGAGCACGCGAGACGATTCGAGGATTCATACGAAGGCGAAGCGATGGACTGGTCGGACCTCGCTAGATTCGCAGCCGGCAGCAATGGCGAAGATACGCCCGGACGGCTGATAGTTGTTTTCGACTGTCACCGATTCCTTGAAACCCAGTATCGCGCGTTTCTGGAGTGTGCCCCGGCAGCGAAACAGAATGGAAACTGTCTTGTGATGGTCGCGCCCGATTGGAAATCGCGCCCGCCCGAGATGCTCCACGCCGCGCCCATATTGGAATTCCCTCTTCCGGATCGCGACGAACTAGCCGTGCCGCTTGAGGCTATGTGCGAAGAGCACGAAATTGAATTGAACGGCAACCGCGACATCATTATCAACGCCGCTAAAGGATTGACGATTGAAGAGGCGGAAAACGCCTATTTTCTCAGTGTAGTCGAGACCTCGCAGCTGACAGGAAATCGTGAAATCGATCATGCAATCGTCGCACGAGAGAAAATGCGACTCATTAAGGGTACTGGGTTTCTCTCCGTCCAAGAGCCAGTGAACCCAGACCAAATCGGCGGGCTTGGGCGGCTGAAAGACTACCTAGTTGCCGCGGCAACGATGCAAAATGATATGCAGCTACGGAAGCGCGGCATTATTGTAGCTGGCGGACCGGGCACCGGAAAAAGTCTCGTTGCAAAATGTTCTGGTGCGATCTATCGTTGCCCGATTTTGCAATTCAGCATTCCCGAAGCCAAAGGTTCTTTTGTTGGGCAGACAGAGGCAAACGTGAGGTTAGCTTTGAAGCTTGCTGAAGCGATCAGCCCGTGCATCCTCTGGTTGGATGAGTGCGACAAGGCGCTCGGCGGCATCGGGAATGGCGAATCGGACGGGGGGACGAGTCTTGGGATGTTGGGGATTATCTTAAACTGGATGCAGGAGCACGATAAGCAGATTTTGACCGTGGCGACTTGTAATCACTTCCACACGTTACCTGATTCGTTCTCGCGAAACGGGAGGATCGACCGCAGCTTTTTTGTTGATACGCCCGGTGAAAGCGAACGTCAAGAAATTGCCGCAATCCACTTTCGTCGACTCGGTTGCAAGATGGATGACTTCGACTCGATCATGACACTAGTTGCCAGTCAGACTAAAAACTGGGTCGGTTCCGAAATCGAAGCGTGCGCCAAAATCGCTGCTAGTGCTAACGGTCGTGACGTGGACGCTATCACTGTGAAGAAGGCAATAAAAGAGGTCATTCCAATGTGCGAGTCGCACGCGGAACAGATCGAAGCGCAGCGCTCGAAACTCCGCCGCAAATTGCACCCAGCGAATTCGATCGAACCCCTAAAGCACGAACTAGGAAGGAAACTAGTCGCGGCGAAGTAGCCCCGACGCCGCGCCGACTAACTTAGTCCGGTCGGCGCGGAGTCGGTTTCACTTCACCTTCACGGAGTTTTAGATCATGACGACCTTGCAGAATTTACTTGCTTACCTGAATGGCCACGCAGAAATGCCACGGTTAATCGGCGCCAACCTCAGCGGCGCCAACCTCAGCGGCGCCAACCTCCGCGGCGCCAACCTCTACGGCGCCAACCTCCGCGGCGCCAACCTCTACGGCGCCAACCTCCGCGGCGCCAACCTCCGCGGCGCCAACCTCCGCGGCGCCAACCTC
>SDBT01002445.1_pt1 | contig 32844 bp, 31 predicted proteins | sample 2277101 | NCBI WGS metagenome assembly SDBT01 (sample SAMN10404973, study PRJNA504765) | marine sediment metagenome | isolation source: marine sediment core GS10_PC15, 103 cmbsf | place: Arctic Ocean: Southern Knipovich Ridge | collected 2010
GGCTTTAAGGGACGATTTTTCTGCCGACAGCGATGTTGATGTGTTGGTCGAGTTTGAGGCCGGACACGAACCAGGCTTTGCCTTTTTTGATATGCAGGATGAACTTTCAGAGTTGCTGGGTAGAAAGGTGGACCTGAATACGCCGAATTTTTTAAGCCGGTATTTCCGGGATGCCGTACTTGAAGAAGCCGAGGCCCAATATGTCCAAAGCTGAAGATATTGTTCGGTTGCGTCATATGCTTGATGCGGCACAAAAGCGATAGCTTTTACGCAGGGGTGCACACGGACCGACCTCGATAAAGATGAGAAACTTACATTATCTCTGGTGCGACTTTTAGAGATTCTTGGAGAAGCAGCCAAAAACGTCTCAGATCAGTGTCGAGAGGCAAATCCTTCAATTCCGTGGCGACAAATTGCAGGGGCCAGAGACCGTTTGATTCATGGTTATTTTGATGTTGACCTTGATATTGTGTGGAAAATCATCTCAACCGACCTTCCGGTACTGGTAGAGCATTTGAAAAAAGCATTGCCATAGAAGAAAAAGGCCCTAAAGTATTGCCGCCAAAAAGAGCAGCAGAATGCTTAAAGCTGTTGCAGCAAAGGTTATTTTCGACCATTTCGTGTATCTTGCGAATCCGGGATGCTGGTGCTCGAATTCCCAGTAATAATCGTCAAGGTCGCTGTCTTTCGCCGGACGCAGCCGAAGCTTTACATACAGGTGGGCACAGAGCGATATCAGAAACAGCGGGCCGGCGATGATGTAAAGAACAGTATCCATAATCAGCCTATCATAATACCAAAAAGCTTTGTCTGCAAAGGTAGAATTTTGGGGTTACAGCAAATATCTGGACCCGGCTGGGAATGAAAAAAACACTGTTTGACGACAGAGCGGATTTTGGTTATTGTAAAGCGCCGAAAATAAGCGGAAACTATTTTTGTGGGGCAAATGATATGGGTAAAGCGAAAAAGAAAAGTTGGGAAGCCAGGCTTAGTGGTGGGCCGGACGCCCTTTGTATTGATTTTGTGGAGTCACTGTCTATCGATAAACGGCTGTACAAATACGATATTGCCGGCTCGATTGCTCATGCGCAGATGCTGGCAGAACAGAAGCTGATTACCAAAGCGGAATTTAAGCAAATCAAAGCCGGTCTGCTCGAAATCGCTGAAGAAATCGCAAAGGGCAGGTTCAAATTCGACAAGAAGCTTGAAGATATTCATATGGCAATCGAAGCCGGGCTGACAGCCAAGATTGGCGAAGCTGGCAAAAAGCTTCATACAGGCAGGAGTCGCAACGACCAGGTTGCTACCGATATTCGGCTGTGGATGCGCGACCAGATAGAGGTTCTGGGTGCAAAGATTACTTTGCTGCAAAAAGCCCTTGTTAAACTGGCCGGCAACTACACCGACGACCTGATGCCCTCTTATACGCATACCCAGCGTGCCCAGCCTATAGTTATCGCAGCCTATCTGCTCAGTTTCACAGAGCAGTTCGAACGTGATTTTGTCAGGCTCGGCAATTGCAGCAGGGCTGTTGATGTCTGTCCTTTAGGCAGCGGTGCGGTGGCAGGTTCTACGTTGGCGCTGGATAGAAAAAGTACCGCTGCGCAGTTGGGTTTTTCCGCTGTCAGCGGCAACAGTATCGATGCTGTCAGTGACAGGGATTTTTGTGCGGAATTTATCTTTGACTGTGCACTTATCGCGACGCACTTGTCCCGGCTGTCAGAAGATTTGATAATTTATTCTTCGTCGGAATTTGGCTTTGTCATCATTGACGATAGTTTCTGTACCTCTTCGAGTATGATGCCGCAGAAGCGCAATCCCGACACCCTTGAGTTGATTCGCGCAAAGACAGGGCGGGTCTACGGCTCGCTGATGGCGATGCTGACGGTCCTTAAAGCCCAGCCTTCAGGTTACAATCGTGACTTGCAGGAAGATAAGGTACATATTTTTGCGGCCAGTGACACGATTGAGGCGTCACTGGATATCGCTTGCGCAATCCTGGCCAATATGAAATTTGATACTAAGAAAATCGCCGCCGGCCTGGAAGAAGGTTTTCTGGATGCTACGGCGCTGGCTGAATATCTGGTCGGCAAGGGAATCGCTTTTCGCCAGGCTCACGGCATTGTCGGGTCACTGGTAGCCTTGTGTGAAAAGCAGGACAAAAAACTGGCTGAACTAAAGCTCGGCGAGTTCAAAAAACATTCTGCCTTGATTGAAAAAGGTGTCTATAAATACCTCGGAGCGGCAAATGTCGCAAAAAGGTACGTTACCGAAGGCTCAGCCGGGCCGGCGCAGGCAAAAAAGCAAATCGCGTATTGGAAAAAACGATTGGAACAGCGATGAGCGGTGCCGAAGACGAAATAACCGCCTGGTTCAGGAACCAAAGTAAACTCGCAAAGGCCGATTTTCCCATAGGCATCGGCGACGATATGGCCCAGGTTCGCATTTCTGATAAGGCCTCGGTACTTATTACCACCGATATCCTTCTGGAAGGCGTTCATTTCGACCTGAATTCGGCCACGCTAAAACAGGTCGGCTACAAGGCTGTCGCTGCCAGTCTAAGCGATTGCGCGGCGATGGCGACTGTGCCGGTAGCTGCTGTAGTTGCGGTGGCGTTGCCTGCCGGCTTCGGGCCCGAGCAATTGAAACAGCTTCATTCGGGTATTATCTCGGCAGGTGACAAATTCGGCTGCGAACTTATCGGCGGTGACATCACAAGCTGGCCGGACGAAAAGCCTTTGGCAATAAGTGTAGCGATGCTGAGCAGGCCCGCAGCCGGTAAACCTGTAACACGGGCCGGCGCCAAAGCCGGTGACGCTGTCTGTGTGACAGGGACTCTCGGGGCCGCAGATTGCGGCAAGCACCTTGATTTCGAGCCCAGAGTTTTCGAAGCTATAAAGATTGCCGGGATGGTAACTGTAAATGCGATGATAGATATAAGCGATGGCCTCAGCAGCGATTTGAATCGAATCTGTAAGCAAAGCGGGGCAGGTGCCGTTATAAAAGCCGAACAGATTCCGATATCGGACCAGGCCAAAAAGAAAAAAGACCCGCTTGATTCGGCCCTGAATGACGGCGAGGATTTCGAGTTGCTTTTTACCCTCCGGCAAAAAGATTGTCAGAAGTTACTGCGGCAGTGGGATGGCCCCGCGCCAATTACGCAAATCGGAACAATTACAGATACAGGAAAAATGCAGATAAAGATGGCGGACGGCCGGCTCGCTGATTTAGAGCCTAAAGGTTACGACCATCTCAATGTTTGATTATGGATTTTGATATTGTTTCCAATTCGCCGGACCAGACGATAGAGCTTGGCCGAAAGCTTGGGACGCAGTTGAAGGGCGGCGAGGTCCTTGCGATTTGCGGGCAGCTCGGCAGCGGCAAGACACATTTAATAAAAGGAATTGCCGCAGGTGCCGGCACCGAAGACCAAAAAACCGTCAACAGTCCCACCTTCGTTATAGTAAATGAGTATTTGGGCCGATTGGACATCTATCATATCGATGCCTATCGACTGAATTCCGTCTGGCAGTTCGAGATGATAGGCTTCGATGATTTTTGTTATCGGCGGTCGGTGGTTGTGATTGAATGGGCCGATAAGATTGAATCGGCGCTGCAGGGCATAGATTACATTCGGATAGAGCTTTGTCACGCGGGCCCGTCCCAAAGAAAAATTTATATCAAAAACACACCCCAATATCTGGTGTTATAGCAGCACCAGCCCACACAACTGGGTTTTGGCATTGGATTTTTGTCCGCTAATAAGGTTTTTCTGCCTCTGGAAATTTGGAACCCCCTCTTTTGTTTCTTATATTTTATCGTGAACACTTATACCGGTCCCGTAAAACGTTGGTCGTAAGTGTTTTTCGGACGTGCGGGTTTAACGTCCGAAACAGGGTGTTGAAGTTTGAAAAGTAAATCATTGAATCTAAATTTAGGAGGGGACGGCGACAAAATAAAAAAGTGTGTAGGGTGTAAGTTAAGTCCCGTTTAAGTTGGGACGATAATTTATACGAAAGTTGTTAAGTATTGTAATGTTTGTAAACAGAAACAAAATTTTAATGAGGAGTAAAATGATGAAAGCACAAAAAGGTTTTACACTGGTAGAAATTCTGATCGTGGTTGTTATTCTGGGTATTCTTGCGGCTATCGTTATACCTCAGTTTACTGACGCAAGCGTCGATGCCAAGACTGCCCGTGTTCGTACCGACCTTCAGACAATGAGGTCACAGATAGAACTCTACAAAATTAAGAACAACGATAATGAGCCCAACGTACTCCAAGACTTGGTTGATGCCGACCTTATGAATGCCGTTCCTGTCGAGGCCTTCGGCGGAAGCTGGACCTATGATAACACCGATGGCTCGGTAGTTTCTACTACAACTGAACCTGTTGATTGCTCAACCTTCTAATAAAATGACTGTGAATTTCCAATAGCATAATGGGCTGACCAGCACTTAGGCGTTTGCCGAAAGCTGGTCAGCCTTTTTGATAAATACGGAGGAGGTCGTGAAGACCAGGGTTCATTTTTCATTTATTGACATCGTAATTATAGCCGCGGTATTAACCGTAATCGCGGTAAATACTGTACCCCGGTATACCCAGGCCAAAACCCAGACAAGAGTATCGATATTAATGGACGGCCTGCAGTTGATGCGCTGCAAACTTGATTTATACCAGGTAAGAAACAACGGATACCTTCCACCGTGTGATTCTTTTGCCTGTTTTGAAGCTGCTATGACGATACCGACCGGGCGTTACAATTTTTATGTCAAACAGATACCGGTCAATCCTTTTAACCAGCTCAATACAGTTCGTTTTGACGGCGAGCCGGCGGGAGCGGACCTTGCCGGCTGGCGACTTGATACAAAAACAGGTCTCTTTCAGGCCGACAACGACCCGGTATTTGCAAATCTGTAAAAAGCCGGTAATCGGTTGGGAGTAGTTGAATGCGGCGTTTATGTAATAAAAGAATGAAGGGATTCAGCCTGGCTGAGGCAATGATAGCTATTGTCGTGCTTGGAATTGCCGCATCAGGGATGCTGCTTCCTTATACAAGCGGCCTCACAGCCCAGGCCGAAGGCATCAACAGGACCCTGGCGGCCAGGCTGGCAAGCGATTTAATGGAAGAGATTATAAGCAGGCCGTTTAACCAGATAATTCCAATGTATGGCAGCCGTCTTGAGCCTCAAGGCTACATAACCGATGCCGGCGGGGTGATATTGCTCGGTACCCAGTACGCAAATTTCAGCAGAAATACACAATGTGTCTATATTTATGTGCCGCAGGAAAGCGGGACGGCCCCGCCGAAGTTAATTCTGGCAAAGGTGCAGGTATTTTACAAAGGCAGACCGGTTGCAGTTATAAATAGACTTATAGGCAGGTAAAAAAATGAAAAGGCCAAGACATTTATCATCTTCTAATCATAGAGGCTTGACGCTGGTTGAACTGCTCATAGCGTTGATTGTTACGAGCATCATTTTGGCCTCAGTTGCCACACTGGCCTATGCCCTGGGCACAGCAAATGATGTTTCAGAGACCATAAGTCGGGACCAGGCCCGGCTGCGCTACGTGACGCTAAAGCTTTCACAACTGCTGAGAAACTGCAAGCTCGTATGTGCTGTCCCCGGCAACGACTTGCTGATTTGGCGGGCTGATGATAATAGCGACAATCTGATTAATATCAATGAGTTGGTCTGGATAATGACCGGTTCGCAACGGGATTTTATCCAATTGTGCGAATTCAAAAGTGCGACAAATCAAAAGAAAAATCTGGTTGATATCCGTACAATTAGCCAGTTGCAGCAGCTTAGAAACAATCACAACGGAATCGAAACTATGATAATTCCGCAATGCGTTAATGCAAGATTTTTATTTGATGTGATGCCTAATCCACCTACGCGAATAAGGTTTGTGTGCCTTTCATTTGGGCTTCTTGATGAAGATGGTATGGTCCAGCGCTATCAGATAAACGGCGCCCTTCGCTGCTGGGCAGAGCATCTGATTGACCCTGCCGGCGGCATGGTTGCAAGTGATGACGATTAATTATGAAGACTGTAAAAAACAAAAATACCAGGTCAGGGATGGTGCTGCTTGTAGTGCTGTTTATTGTTATGGCAGCGACGGTCTTATCGCTTGGTTTTCTGTCACGAAGCAGTGCCGAACTTGCCAGCGGTAAGAATATGGGACTAAGGACAGAGATAGACTATCTGGCAGAGTCCGGCCTGGAACACGCAAAAAATCTTATCCTCAAGCCACAGGAGGTCGCCACCGAATACTGGACCGGAGCTGTAGGACAACAACTGGTTGCAGGCAGCTACGATTTCTATGATGTCAGTGTGGTCAAGCTCGGGGAATACAACTACCAGATTATCAGCGACGCATACAGGGAAAACGCCGGTGGGACAAGAGTAAACCAAAGTGGTTTGGATGCCGAATTGCGTCTTGACCCCTGTATCGCGTTCTGGGCCGGTGACGATGTCTCGATTTTCCCCAAGGTTACGATTATCGGCGATGTGTATTGCAATGGCAATTTGTCGGGCAGTGGTTATATCGGCGGTGACGCGATTGCAAACGGTACTGTGAACACAACAAATGTGCTCGGCCAAAGGATACAGTTTGTTCCTCCGCCTGTAAATTGGCCGCCGGTTACAGTCAACAGCTTCTCAAACAGTTATTATATCGGTTCGGCGCAATATTTCGTTCAAACGATTCCGCACGGTAATTTTACGAATATTACATGGAGCTTTTCTGCCGGCAATCCCGCAGGTGTTTATTATAGCCCTGGAGACCTTACGCTTAGCGGGGGGGTTATAATTAATGGTACGCTTGTGGTAAATGGTGACCTGCAAATTAAAGGACCGGGTAATGTAATTACTCCTGTCAAGAATTTCCCTGCCCTTATAGTTAACGAGGACCTTGAAGTGACAAAGAATAGCGGCATTTCAATCAACGGTCTTGCGATAATTCAGGACAGACTGAATATTAAAGACGACACTAATGTCTCTGTTAATGTAAATGGTGCTCTGTTTATCCAAAGCAATGGCATTAAGGGTGACACAGGGGGCACAATTTCTATTAATATAACCTCTGCGCCTTCGAAAGCATCAATTCGATTCTGGTCTTCGCCGGGCAACGCCATAGACTGGAGCCCGGTTGGAAGGGCATTTTTCAAAAGTATCGAGAAAAGATAACAGCCGTTTATAGGACGTAATGACAGGCGAGAAGCACCGGTCGCTTATCGGCCTTTACAAAAAACAAAGAGAAAAATATAAAATTCCTCAGTTAACATCACCTGCACCTCCAGGCCCCCACAGGGCTTCGAAATCAGTTTTAGAGTTTAACGATTGCGACGGTTCTGTCGGTTCTGACTGCCGAAGATATGAAATTTGACAGTTATATTGGTTCGGTTGCGCGCGAAACGCGACTCTTATCGGACGAATGCAAAGCCATGTTTTTTTGTACCGTGTGGTTTTGAATTTCATGAAAAACTAAATAGGTTTTAATGGTCAGCCGGTAGTAAAGGCAGGCCGCAAATAGGACGAAAAAAGCAAAGTATAAGGGCGCATAGTGCGCCGGAATAATGATTTAAGGGTGATAAAATGAATAGCTCTTTAAACTGGCTTCGGAGGAGTAGGTGGTGCTCCAGACAACGATGTGGACCTGATTCGCCATACCTAATCAGAGGTTTTACTTTTGTTGAGATTCTGGTTGTCGTGGTGATACTCAGCATAGCGGCGGTGATAGCGATACCTATGATGTCTTCTGCCGGCGGCATTCAGGCAGTGGCGGCGGCCAATATGATTGCCGCGGACCTGGAATACGCCAAGAGTATGGCGATTGGCTATCAGCAGAATTACTCGGTGGTTTTTGATACGGCCAATGAATCTTACGAAATCCAGAACTCAGGCGGGGCCGTAATTCCGCATCCTGTCAACATAGGGAAGAATTACGTTGTCGATTTCCAAAATGACAGCCGCCTGAATAAAGTTAACATAGTATCCGCAACTTCTCCTGTGACGTTCGACTCTATGGGAAGCCCATCAAGCGCCGCGACCATCGTTATCTCGGCTGGTGGGACGACCAAAACCATTAGTGTCGAAGCTATTACAGGTTTTATATCTAATTAGAGGCAAGCAGGTGAAAAATGATAAGCTGGGATTTTAAAACTCACGGTTACCGGCCGATAGGATTGGACATAGGTCATGATTCTATCAAGATGATTCAGTTGGCCATAAAGAAAGACTGCATTAGTGTCGTTGCCGCGGATAAAGTTCGTATCGAACCGAACATAAACAACGATAGCGAACAAAGAAGGAACTTTGTCACCTCGGCGATCAGACAAATGCTGGCAGACGGTAATTTTCAGGGAAGAAATGTTGTTTCATGTTTGCCGAATGACAGCCTTGAAGTAACGAGTTTGCGGTTGTCTGAAACCGAAACCAAAGAAATCGACCAGGCGTTGCAAAAAGAAGTTGTCCAGCGTTTCGGCCTGGACCCGAATAAAGACGAAGTGAAATATATGTTTGCGGGCAATGTGAGACAGGGAGATGAGATTAAAAACGAATTGATAGTCTTTGCCGCAGACAATGAAACGATAAAAAGTCATCTTGAGATACTTGAAGACGCTGAACTGAGGCCTATCGCAATAGACCCAGTTCCGTGTGCGTTGTTCAGGAACTTTGAGAGGTTGCTGAGGCGTCAGGACGATAAGGAGCGAGCGGCCGTTTTTGTAGACATAGGAAGCAAGGCTACTACCGTGGTGTTTGGTCGCGGCCAGGAGATTAGTTTTGTTAAGCAGATACCGGTCGGCGGTGAAAAATTTAATCGCCAGATTGCGACGAAATTAGGTATTGGTGTCGATGAGGCTCAGAGATTACGTGAAACATTTCGAATGGAAAAAACTCCCGGCCGGGATAACGATTTGAAGGACAGAAGCACTTTGGATGTTTCGACACGCCAGGTCATAACCGATGCTATCGGTGTGGTTGCTGAAGAACTGGCAAGAGAAATATCGCTGTGTTTGAGATATTATACGGTGACATTCAGAGGTAAGCGGGTCGAGAGTGCGTTTTTCTCGGGGGGCGAGGCATACGAAAATATTCTCATTAGTGTTTTTAAACGTCATTTAACGGTTGACGTTGAAGTGGCTCAGCCGTTGCGAGGTATCGATATAACGAACATAAATTTTGATAGTGACAGGCGAGGTTTGCTTTGTGAGTGGGCGGTGGCCGTTGGACTTGGTCTAAAGGGCTGGAAGGCACTTGCCGCTAAGGATACCGATTATGAAAGAAATTGACCTTCTTCCGGAATGGTACAAAAAAGGCAGACGAAAGCACATTAACTGCTGGACGCAGTACATCGTTTTGGGTGCTGCATTTCTGATAATGCTGGTGTGGAATTTTATTACCACAACTTCGGTTTCAATGGCTGCTGCTGAAATTGCCCGGATGGAATTGGAACTGGCCAAATCCGAAGTCGTTTCACGGGAGTTTGACTCGATTAAGAACGAAATGGCAAAGCTTGAAGAAAGAGCGTCCCAGGTGAGCAGAATCGCGGGCAGAATTGATGTCCCGTGCGTTTTGGCTGAACTGAGCTTTCTGGTTAGCGACAGGATAGCGATGAGTAAGCTGGAAATTAAAGCCGAGAAGTTTGCCGACAGTGGAACCGAATTGCCCAATGACGGCAAAACGATAAGGTCAGCGCAGCGTCAGGCCGGTGCCAATGAAGCTGTAGTGACCGGCGATGCGAGGTTTAAGGTGACGGTAAGTGGCGTCGCTTCCGGTGCCGCTGATGTGGCGGCATTGATTTGCAGCCTCGAAGATTCGCCCTATTTCCAGCAGGTAATACCGTCGTTTTCACGAAATGTCAAAGTCAGAACAAAAGGCAGGGCGTCCAAACCGAAAGACAACTATGGTGTAAGTGAGTTCGAGATAGCCTGTTATCTTGCGAACTACAAACAACAGAAAGGTTACTTTGCCGACGGCGGTGTTCGAATCATATCAGAAAGGTAGCGATTTATATGACCTTGTTTAGAGAGCGAAGACAATTAGTGATTTGCGTCCTGGCGGCGGTGATGGCAGGCGGGTTCATACTGTTTCGATATCTGCCTTTACGAAAAAGAATGAAAGACATCAAGTCGCTGCGGACCCAGACACAGAGTGCTGTTAACAGAGCATCTATCCAGCGCCGGGAACTGCCTGCCCTTAGAGAGCAATTGACAGAAACGCAAAAGAAGGTTGAAAATTATGCCGCGAATATTCCCACCCAGAGGGACCTTGGCTTGTTCCTGCATCAGATAGCCGCTTTGATGAACGAGCATGAGCTTAAAGAGCAGATGGTCCAGCCGGGAAGAGAAACACAGGCCGAAGGATTGAACTGTATTTTGGTGAATATGCAGTGCAGGGGCGGCCTGGAACAGATATTTGAATTCTACAGGTCGCTGCAGAAGTTGGACAGGCTCATTCGAATTGAGCATGTCAAACTCGTAAACAAAAAAGACTTCAGCGGCCAGGTCACGATGCAGACCAAAGCGGTCATTTATTACAGAAGCCGGACCGAGCAGGGATAAAAAATGGAGCAGAACGTTAAAAATAATGGCGGCGAGGTTAGCTGGTTCCTCAGTCGATTGGCGGCTGAGAAAAAAAAGGTCGTCTCAGTTGTTTGTTTGCTTGTGTTAATGACCTTTATGTGGGCCAGAGTACTTAGTGACAAAGGTCCCCAGACAGCCGGAGCAGCCACCGGAATCGACCAGATATATGCCGAGACGACGAATCAGGAAAAAATAATCTTTGTGGAATTGCCCAATGTCACAGGCCGAAATGATGTCCTTACAAGAGACTTCTTTAAAGTGGCCGACTGGCGTAACTTCGCCGCAAACGCCGATGGGAAAAACCTGGTGGGAATCCATGAACTGAATCTCGGTGATGACGGTGCCGAAGATGATATCAGAAGGGTCGCTGGAAAATTAAGATTAGAGGCCATAGGGTTTGGGAAAAACCCGCAGGCCTTTATTAATGATAAATTATTAGTCATTGGCGATGTGTTAGTAGTTAGAGACGGAGTCGATATTTATGAGTTTAAGATAACCGGAATAGAAGAAAACAAGGTCTCTGTAATGTGTGGCAAAGCCGAAATTACCTTGAAGCTCGCACAGCAGATCGAAATGTTCGATTAGCCCGGGCCGCGGCTTTGCAGCCCAACCCGTCATAAGACGGGATTAAAAAGTTAGGAGTAAAATTATGTATTACGGTAACAAAACAAACAACAGAAGCAAAATAGGAAAGGAGCTCTTTATATGGGGCTTTGTGATGGTTGTAATGGTCGCTATTGCCGTTGGTGACGTTGGCCGGGACACTATCGAAGCCGACGTCAACCAGCCGACGGACAACGGTTTTGAGGTCAGCGGCAGCGGCAGTGCCGAAGTCACCGCCACCGAAGCCATACAATCGATTGCATTTAAAAAGGACATGAGAATCCGCGATGCGCTTAGGTTTTTGGCGGCCAAGTATCGCAGAAACATCGTTCCTTCGACGAAAGTGGACGGCCTGATTACCGTTACCAGCCTTTATGACGTAACGTTCGAGGAGGCGATGGACGCCATCCTGGGCTACAACTTCAAGTGCGACTACGAAGGAAACTTTATAAAGGTATACACCGCTGACGAATACAAAAAGATCAAGGAAGACAAAAGCAGAATGGTCCACAGGGTCTTTGTCCTGCACTACACCAACGCCGCAGAAGCCAGAAAGCTCGTCATTCCGGTCCTGAGCACCGCCAGCAAAATCGAATCCACCACCGCCGCAAACACCGGAGTACCGGTCGCAGAAACCATCAGTTCTAACGCTGATGACGGCGGTGACAATGCGGCCACGAACGATATCTTAATCGTATATGACTATCCTGAGAATATTGCCAAAGCCGAAGAGATAATTGCCGCTGTCGATGTCAGACCAAAACAGGTCCTGATTGAAGCTACGATTATGAGCGCTACACTTACCGATGGCATGGAATTTGGTATAGATTGGCAGACGCTTGCTGGTACTTTACCGGCTATAGCCGCAGGCGAGTTGGACATAGGCGACATAACACGAGGTACTCCGGATCTTTACAGAATTGCTGGTACTGGGATTACGCTGGGTACTAACGCCATGGCCGGAGGTGCAACGATAGGCCTCGTTGTTGACGATATAGCTGCTCTTATCAGGGCGGTGGAGCAAATTACCGATGTTACTATTCTGGCCAATCCAAAAATTTTGGCGGTTAATAAACAGCTTGGGCAGGTTTATATCGGTAAAAAGGTGGCATATGTTTCACAAGTTACACAAACAGATACCTCAACAACTACGCAGGTGGAATTTCTCGATACCGGCACGAAATTGTCTTTCCGCCCTTACATAGGTGACGATGGTTACATCCGTATGGATATCCATCCCAAGGACAGTTCATATCTTCTTAGGGATGTAGGCGAAGGGTCAAGCAAAACTTCTTTGCCTGATGAAACATCGGCCGAGTTGGTAACCAATGTGATTGTCAAGGATGGCCAAACTATTGTTATTGGCGGGCTGTTCAGGGATAAAATATCAACAAAAAGAAGCCAGATTCCACTGCTCGGTGATATTCCAATCATAGGTGGGCTCTTTAGAGGTACGGCTGATGAGACAAAACGCGAGGAGGTAATAATTTTACTTACTCCTCATATCATAACCGAGCCAAGTCAGACTAACGGTTATGCAAGGCTCGAGGACGTACACCGCAAGAGAATCGGAGCCAAAGAGGAATTGCAGTGGCTCACCAGGACAAGATTAGTAGAAGACCGGTATGCCGAAGCAGCTAAATCCTATGTTGCAGGTAACAAAGATGCGGCACTTAGTCAGTTGGATGTGGTCATTGAATTGCAGCCTACATACATCGATGCCCTGCGATTAAGAGAAAGAATTCTAAAGGAAACGCGGCCTGATAAGGCGGCGAAGATGGAAAAGAACATACTCAAGAGGATTGATGCCAAACAAGCGGAGAAATGGCTGAGCCGCTAACTGAATAACTGATGATTATTTTCTGTGAATGTAGATAAATCGGAGCAGGTTGATTTGAAGTCGTCAAAAAACATATATCAGATAGCAACAACCATTCTGGCGTTTGGCTTACTTGCGTTAAGCCTTGCCTGCGGGAGTTCCTCCGATGTGGCAGTGGTTTTGCGGGTGACTCTATCGGCTTGCTGCATCGGAGGCGCTTTGGGCGTGATTTGGCTCGGCTGGGGCTGCATTAAACTGGCAGACGGTATCGACTCTGTTGCCAGGCAGGTCGGAACCGATAAGGCATCTCATATAAAACGCGGCGACATCGAGGCGATAAACAAATTAGTCGAAACGATTAATGAGCGTTTCAGCGGCAACACCAGTTATATAGCCCAACTCGAAAGACAGAGCAAAGACGCTGAAATCAAAATTCAACTGCTGCGCAGACAAAAGAGAAACACCGAAGCCATTATCTACAGCATTCGTGACGCCGTTATCGTTGTTGATGAATTTGATAATTTGCTGATGGCAAATGAGGTGGCGGGCGAACTTTTCGGCTTTGATTTCAAGGCCTCGCAGCACAATCCTATCGGTGAGCTGATAGGCCCGGAGGAAACCGAGTTTATAAACTTCCTTCACCAGAGCGGACGAAGCAAAGTCCAAGCCACCAGACGCGAAATGGAATTCAATAACGAAAGGACCTTCGATTGCATTGTTTCCTGTGTTTTTGACGACAACGAACAGGTCAGCGGAGTTGTGGCGGTACTGCACGACATCACACGCGAGAAAGAAATATCGCAGATGAAAAATGACTTTGTAAGTCACGTCTCGCACGAACTCAAGACCCCTCTTGCTTCCATTACCGCCTATGCGGAGATGTTGGTTGACGGAGAGGTCGAAGACAAAAAAACCAGGAACGAGTGTTATTCGGTGATTCAAAGTCAGGCACAGAGACTGAATCGCCTGATTGAAGACATCCTCAATATTTCGCGGATAGAATCAGGCCTGATAAAGGTCGAAAAGCAGGCTGTCAGCCTGGCTATGCTCATAGAAGAGCAGTGCCAGATGATAAAGAGTCGCGCCGACGAAAAGAAAATCAGGATCATCGGGCAGGAATCCAAAGACCTGATTGTCTTCGGACAGGTGTATGTGGACCAGGACATGATTTCGCAGGTTATTATTAATCTGCTTAGTAACGCTGTCAAATATACACCAGACAAAGGCGTCATTAAAGTTGAGACCGAGGTCGACGACGCCGCCGGCATAGCAAGAGTCAGCATCACCGATACCGGAGTCGGAATTCCCAAAGACGAAGTTGAGCATGTCTTTGACAAGTTTTACAGGGTTGATGCCAATAAGAAGCAGGCAAAAGGAACAGGGTTGGGGCTCAATCTTGTTAAACAGATAGTGGAAACAGTCCACGAAGGCAGAGTGTTTGTGACAAGTAAAGTCGGTAAGGGCAGCACATTCGGTTTTGAACTGCCTTTAGCGACTGCGGAAGTGGTCGAAGCCCGGGAATAAAAAAGTTCGTGGCCGGCAGCAGCGGATTATCGCAGCCAAAACCACGAACCAGTTACTGAGAAAGGACAGGATGATGACAGGTAAAAAAGTTTTAGTTGTCGATGATGAGATACATATCGTTCATGTTGTGGCGATAAAGCTGCGGCATAACGGCTATGAGGTTATATCAGCCGAAAACGGGGCCCAGGCCTTGGACCTGGTTCTTGAGGAAAAGCCCGACATTATCGTGACCGATATTCAAATGCCGGTTATGACAGGCCCTGAATTTGTGCAGAAACTTCGGCAAAACGACCAGACAAAGGACATACCCGTGATTATGTTGACTGCCAGGAGTTTTACCATTGAGGATGAACAAAAAGAAAGTCTGCAAATATCGGGGTGTCTTAGCAAACCGTTCAGTCCGAAGGAGTTGTTAAGAAGCATCGAGGATATTTTGTATGACAGAGCGGTATTGCAAAAGACTTGAGGATATATTTTTCGGATTTGAGCGGAACTATGGTTGAGACAAGTAGTAAATCTCTGAATTCGTCGCAACTGAGTGAACTGGAGAAATTCAGCGCCAGGGTAAATAAGTTCGGCGTTAATTTTGCTGTTTGCAGCATTGACGGCAAGGTGGTTTTGCTGCGCGAAGCTGATAAATTCAAAAGCTCTGCCAGGCAGTTAATAGAAGCAGGCTTTGGGATTCTGGGCCGCAAAGATGAAAAACACTCTGCCGATAATTCCGAGCAGACGGTACACCGGTTTGGCGAGAATAATCAGATTTTAGCTGTCGTTCTAAAATCCTCTCCCGGTGAGCCGGCATTTGCCGCACTGATTGACACCGGCGATGCACCAGCCGATGAAAATGCTGACCTATCGAAAAATTCGGTTCAGGCCGACAGAGACTATTTGAGTGAAATCCTCAGTCTTTTAGCGGAAAATTTCGGCATGGCTGCTAAAGCTGAAGAAGAAATTGAAATGATCAGCTCCGAATTGTCGCAGACCTATGAGGAGTTGGTGCTGCTTCACAAGCTCAGCACAAATATGAGAGTCACCGAGCCGGATTCCAATTTCCTTCAAATGGCCTGTGACAATCTGACCGACATTGTAAGCGTCGAGGGCATTGCAATATTGCAGGAGAAATCCATAGAAGAAGAAAAGCGGCTGGTTCTGGTCGCAGGTTCTGGTCTTATAGATATAGATGATCATATGGCCGCTATCTTACATGAGCGTCTCGAAGAAGAAATCCTCAGTGGAAAAGAGGCGCTGCTGGATAGTGAAGTTGATTCTCCTTTCAGGTATGATTGGCCGGACAATGTAAAAAATATTATTGCCTTGCCTTTATGCGGCAAAGATAAAATTGGCACCGGCCTATCCGCCGAAGAACAAACCGGTACCTACATAATGGGGATGATGATTGCGATAAACAGAATCGACAGGCCGGATTTCGACAGCACCGATGTGAAATTGTTTAACTCGGTAGCTAACGGATGTGCGGTCTTTATAGAGAACGGAAAATTATTCGCCGACCTGAAGGAATTATTTATTGGTTCATTAAAAGCACTGACAAGCAGCATTGACGCCAAGGATCCGTACACGCGGGGCCATTCTGAAAGAGTGGCGTTTATTTCTCGCTGGATTGCCGAGCGTCTCGTTGAACAAGGCCTGTTAAATAAAGAACAGATCCACGAGATATACCTGGCCGGCCTGCTGCACGATGTAGGCAAGGTCGGAATAGATGAAACCATATTGAGCAAGGAAGGCAAATTAACTAAGCGTGAGTTCGATATTATAAAAAAGCACTCTTCGATTGGGGCAGGTATTCTCAGTGAGATAAGACAGATGTCTGATATTGTGCCGGGAGTACTGTCTCACCACGAACGAATCGACGGCAAGGGCTACCCCAACGGTTTGACCGGAGACCGGATACCGGTTATGGGTAAGATTCTTGGGCTGGCTGACAGCTTTGACGCTATGACATCAAAGCGAACATACAGGGATTCGATGACTTTACCGGAAGCACTGGCCGAAATTGAAAGGGAATTGGGTAAACAATTTGACCGGCAGATTGGCAGAATATTTCTCAACAGCGATGTCCAAAGTCTCTGGGACATTATGCAGGACGGATTTGCTACTGGTTATGGAACTGGCAGTCTCTCTGAATACGATACTATGGCAGTGGGGTCACTAATAAAATGAAAATCAAAACGCAGGATTATAACGGTATTATGGTCTTGGAATTACAGGGTGATTTAGATGGTGATTTTACGGCGATGCTGCAAAATACCATCACCAATATATTGAGCACGCCCAAAACCGGTATTGTGCTTAATATGGGAGAAATGGGATTCGTAGACAGTGAAGGCCTGGAGCAATTGCTCTGGGTGCGGGACTTTTGCAATGAAAACCGTTGCCAGCTTAGATTAGTGGGCCTTGATGAAAACTGTGCAAAAATCCTCGAAATTACCCGACTTGAAAACGAATTTGACCGCTATGCCGAACTCACTGAGGCGGTAAAGAGTTTTGCATAAATTATAGCCGCTGCCTGGTTTCTGTTAATGAAGCTTCAGGCAGAAAGGAAAGAACTATGGGGCAGATAACAGTAGAAAGCAAAGCCAAACTCGGGCAGTTGCTGGTGGCCCGAGATATTGTGACCCCTGAACAGATTGAGACTCTTTTAGCCGAGCAAAGTGCCAAGGGACACCACAAGCTTCTCGGCGAACTGCTGGTAGAGAAAGGTTATTGTACCGAAAATCAGATAGCATCAGCCCTGGCTGAAGTGTATGGCGTTACTTATGCCCAGGTAAATCCCAAAATTTGTGACGCGAAAATACTTGAGGTTTTGCCGAGAGAATTTATCGAAGAACATGCTATCCTGCCGCTGTTTAAGGTTCACAATGCGGTTACTGTAGCGGTAAGCGAGCCGACAAATGTATTTTTAATAGATGAAATAGAGCGTTTGACCGGCTGCACGGTGCAGGTTGTCTGTGCCACCATCAATGATATTAAGGCTACCTTGCAGGCATATTTACCCGCAGCAAACGTTTTTGTCATCGATGATATTATCGATGACGAAGGGCTTGAAGATTTTACCCTGATAGAAAATATTGCCCAGGACATAACCGACCTGGAGGAAATCGCGGGCCAATCACCGGTGGTGAAACTGGTCAATTATTTGCTTTACAATGCTGTGAGGGAAAATGCCAGTGATATTCATATAGAGCCCGACGAAAAAAAACTTCGGGTCAGATACAGAGTAGACGGCAAGCTTTACGAAAGAATACGCCCGCCTTACCAGATGCATTCGGCCATTGTTTCACGTATTAAAATTATGGCTGAGATGGATATTGCTCAGCGACGTCTGCCGCAGGATGGCGGCATTCATGTCCTGGTTGAGGGAAGACCAATCGATTTGCGTGTATCCGTTATGCCCGGCAACTTCGGAGAAAAGGTGGTTATCAGGATTATCGACCCACAGAAAATCATTTTCAACCTTGAATCACTTGGTTTTATCTACAAAAACTTAAGGTTGTTCAGAGAGGTAATACAATCACCAAATGGTATGGTTTTGGTCACCGGACCAACCGGTTCGGGTAAAAATACCACGCTTTATGCCGCACTTGCGGAATTAAGCAGCGATGAGGTCAATATCTGTACAATTGAGGACCCGGTTGAATGCAACATGCCGGGTATAAATCAGTTTCAGGTACACCAGGCCGCGGGCTTTGAATTTTCCACAGCACTGCGAAGCCTGTTAAGACAGGACCCCGACATTATAATGGTCGGTGAGATTCGTGACGAACCTACTGCAAATATCGCTGTACAGGCGGCCTTGACGGGCCATCTGGTTCTCTCAACTTTGCACACCAACGACGCACCGGGTGCGGTGACACGTTTACTGGACCTTGATGTCGCACCTTATCTGCTCAGTGCTTCGTTGATTGCGATTCTGGCTCAGCGTCTGGTTCGCAAGATATGTCCGAGTTGCAAGACAGAGTATAAGCCGGCGACGAGCATAAAAAAGATAGTTGAAAAGATTGGTGGTAAAGTTACGAAATTTTATCGTGGTGTCGGATGCAAGAAGTGCCGAAACACCGGTTATTCCGGTCGAATCGCCGTTCACGAGCTTTTTATACCGGACGAGGAAATTATGGAAATGATTAACAACCGAACCGGCTTGAGAGCATTAAGGAACACCGCCCTGAAGAACGGAATGGTTCCTCTTCAATTGGACGGCATTGAAAAAGTAAAGGCCGGCATTGTATCCATCGAGGAAGTATTGAGAAAGGCTCAGAAAACCGGATACGAGGAAAGCCAGTGACAATTAAGTTAAAGAAAAATACTGAAAGTCCTGATTTTACGGGCACATTCGTTGGCCGGCTTCCTTCGGATATTGCCGGCAAAGAAGATGCCGCTGTCCAGACATTGCGGTCTACCTGGAAAACGCAGAAACTGCGTGCCACCAAAGTCAAACAGGCCGAATTGATATTGTTTACATCACAGTTGTCAGTGATGCTTGACAGTGGTGTGGTGCTTAGTGATGCGCTTGATGCTATAGCTGACCAGGAAGAGTACGGTGTATTCAAAATGGTAATTACCAGTATCGCGGAAACGGTCAAAAGCGGCGAAACTTTTTCCAAAGCCTTATCTACGTGTCCCAGAATTTTCAATTCGATGTTTATCAGTATGGTCAAGGCCTCCGAGGCCTCCGGTAAAATGGCGGAGATGCTAAATGTTCTCAGCAGCTATCTGGAGTTCGAAGCTCAAACGCGAAAACGCATCAAAGGTGCGCTGACCTATCCGTTTATAATGGGTTTGGTGGCTGTGGCGGCATCGGGTACACTGATGTTTTTTGTTTTGCCGAGATTTACACGAATTTACGCTGCCAAGGGCACAGAACTGCCGAAAATTACCCAGCTTTTAGTTGGTTTCAGTAAGATGATGTCCGACCTTCAGACGATGACAATTATTGTGACCGTTGCAGCATTGGCAATGGCGGGATTATATTACTGGGTTAAAACGGTGACCGGCCGACGGGTCATAGATTATATAAAGATCAACTGCCCGGTATTGGGCTCAATGTTTATTGATATGGTAGTGACTCGCAGTATGCGTATTATGGCGACGATGATTAATACCGGCGTAAGCCTTCTCGATTCGTTAGTGGTAATACAGGGCGCATGTGACAACTACTACTTTCAGAAGCTTTGGCAGGAGACCGACAAGAAAATTCGAGATGGCTATCAATTATCGGAGTCAATACGGCTTTCACCGGGTAGTGACCTGATTGCGCCGGGCATTCTTCAAATGCTTCGCGCCGGCGAAAAGAGCGGCAGTCTCGGTAGTGTCTGTGATAAAATATCGCTTTTTTACGGTAAACAGCTCGAAGCCTCCATTAACACCGCCACTTCTCTTATTGAGCCGGTGATGATATTAGTTTTAGGCAGTTTAATAGGAACTGTCGCCATAGCACTGCTGTTGCCGGTATTTAAGATTAGTTCTGTAATTACCCGCTGACCACCCGTTATATCGACCAAAAATACCAATTATACCGATATCGCATAATCACAGCACCCCTGCGGCATGGAACCTGCCTTGTTTGTTCCAATTTCGTAGCCTTTCCTATTTTGACAAATTGACCCGCGACCGGAATAGAAGCTGCTGGTGGGGTGATTTGCCCGAGATTGATGCCCAGCCGGAGTCAAATTTAATCATTGTCTCGACCCAAAAAAAGCTTGCAAATATAATAATAGTAGGTTATATTAATAAATTCGCATATTTTAATGCGTTATAATGAGAGCCGATGTTTCGACTGATTATTTAGGAAAGGACTCGTCCCAAAGATGTTGACGGTAGAAAAGAAACAGAAAATTATAGGTGATTTCAAGACGCATAAGGCCGATACCGGCTCACCCGAAGTCCAGGTTGCGCTGCTGACAACCAGGATTAATGAGCTTACCGAGCATCTCAAGACCCATCGAAAGGACCACGCATCCAGGCGAGGGTTATTGAAGATGGTCGGAACCAGAGCCGCATTGCTCAAGTATATAAACAAGAAGGACAACAAACGGTATCGAGAATTGATATCGCGGCTTGGTTTGCGTAAATAGAATAAAGTATCTCCGACCAGGTAAGTTCTTACATTAATCGAATTGCAAAACGCAAGCAGGGGATACGATTAAAGAGGTAGTGTATGTTTCAAGTATGTAGAGTAGAGAAGGAAATTGGGGGCAAAAATTTATCAATCGAAACCGGCCGAATCGCCAGACAAGCGGACGGAGCTGTTGTAGTTCAATACGGCGATACCATTGTCCTGGTAGCTGCAGTAACGGCTCCACCAAGATTCGCTGATATAGATTATTTTCCGCTCAGCGTTGACTATCGCGAGAAGTACAGTGCAGCCGGAAAATTTCCGGGCGGTTTTATGAAGCGAGAGGGAAGGCCCACCACCAAGGAGATTCTGACCGCAAGGCAGATAGACAGACCCATTCGTCCCTTGTTTCCCGAAGGTTATTTCCAGGAAGTGCAGGTTATGGCCTCTGTCTTGAGTTTCGATGGTGAGAACGACCCTGATGTCCTGGCCATGGTTGGGGCAAGCGCCGCGCTTACCATAAGCAAAATCCCGTTCTTAGGACCAATCGGGGCCTGTAGATTGGGCAGGGTCGACGGGGAATTTGTAATCAATCCAACCCAGCAGCAAAGGGAAAAAAGCGACCTGAACCTGCTGCTTGGCGGACGAAAAGAAGCGATAAACATGATTGAGGTCGCGGCAAAAGAACTTTCCGAGGATGTAATTGCCGATGCGGTTACCTGTGCCCATAAGGTTGTTACCCAGGTCTGTGAAATGATTGACGAACTTAGTAAAAAAATCGGCGCCGAAAAAGAGACACCTCTGGTAGAAGATGACGAAGAACTCTTTGCGAAAATCGATTCCCAAATTGCGGACAAGCTGCGAGAGTGTAAACAGATGCCGGGCAAGAAAGAACGAAATACAGGCGTAAAAGAATTGTTTGAGCAGATTATGGCCGAATACTGTGAGCCGGAGGATGAAACCGCGCAGCAATACGAAAAAGCAATGGTCAAACGAATCCTTGCAAAGATAGAAGGCCGGGTTGTTCACGAGCTGCTGGTAGAGGGCAAAAGGTCTGACGGAAGGGCACTTGACCAGGTTCGCAAAATTGACTGTCAGGTTGCAGTGCTGCCAAGAACTCACGGTTCTGCCTTATTTACACGAGGGGAAACTCAGGCATTGGTTAGCATAACTCTCGGAACTCTCAGAGATTCGCAGATTGTAGATGGCCTGATAGATGAATATTCGCAAAACTTTATGCTTCATTACAACTTTCCGCCGTTTTCCGTTGGTGATGTACGTATGATTCGTGGACCGGGCCGAAGAGAAATCGGACACGGAGCCCTTGCCGAACGCTCTTTAAAGCAGGTAAAGCCCTTGGAAGAAACATTTGCATACACGGTTAAAATCAACTCCGACATCACTGAGTCCAACGGCTCAAGTTCGATGGCTTCTGTCTGTGGCGGTTCACTGGCTTTGATGGATGCAGGCGTCCCGATAAATAAGGCTGTTGCAGGCGTATCAATCGGTATGGTAATGGATGAAAACGGCCAACATAAACTGCTTACCGATATAGTTGGCGAAGAGGACCATTTCGGCGAGATGGATTTCAAAGTCGCCGGTACCACAGACGGTATTACCGGAATACAGCTTGATATCAAGGCCGAGGGCCTGGCACATAATATTATGGTCGAGGCGATGCAGCGGGCAAAAACCGCTCGTCTCCAGATTCTGGAAATTATGGCAAAGGCAATTGACCAGCCCAGGCCAAAATTGAGTGACTATGCGCCGAAACTGATTAGTATCCAGATTGACCCTGAGTTTATCGGCAAAGTAATCGGGCCTTCAGGCAAGATGATCAAAAGTATTCAGGAGCAGACTGAAACAAAGATTGAAATCGAAGAGGACGGCACTATTTTCATAAGCTGTTACACTACCGACGGGCATTTAAGGGCCAAAGAAATTATCGAATCGATGACACAGCCGCCCAAGGTGGGAAAAATTTACGACCCGTCGAAAGTAGTCTCCATCAAAGACTTTGGAATATTCGTTGAAATAGTACCCGGAGTCGAGGGATTATGTCATATCAGCGAGCTAAGCAATGGCTTTGTTAAAAATGCCGAAGATGTTTGCAAGGTAGGTGACCTTATACCGGTAAAATTAATTGCTATTGATGATCAGGGCAGACTCAAACTTTCCCGAAAAGCCGCGCTTATTGACCTGGACAAAAAAGACAGGCAGCCGGCATCAGAAAAAAAATAACGATATCGGCCGCAGCGCCACAGACCAAAAAGATGTCCCTGTGCTATGGCCATAACCTGTCGGATTAAAGGTGCTAAGGTTGAATAAATGCAGCAGTTTATAGCTGGTTTTATTATTGCCTTATTGGTTGCTGCCCCTGCTGTTGTCTTGCTTATCCGTAAAAAAAACTCTAAGACTCAGGCAGGTAAAAGCGGCTATCCCAAACAGCTTGAAGAATTGAGTAGATTGACCGGCACTCTTGCCCATGAAATCAAAAATCCCCTTTCCACTATAAAGATTAATTTGAAACTTGCCGGCGAAGAACTCACTGATTCTGCTGCCGCTGATACAAAGCAGGACAAAAACGCCGCCAGAGCGCTTAGGAAAATAGGGGTTATTCAGAAAGAGGCCGACAGGCTTGAGCAGATTCTTAACGATTTTTTACGTTATCTCGACAGGAGCCAATTGCAGTTGGCAAGCCTCGATATTAACGAACTTGTCAGCGATATGGTTGATTTTTATTCGCCGCAGGCCCACAGTCATTCGATAACCATTCGCCTGGGCCTGTATACACAGCCGCTGGTTTGCAAAGTCGATGCCGATATGTTAAAACAGGCAATACTCAATCTTTTTATCAACGCACAGCAGGCTATGAGTGACGGCGGAGAGCTGATGATAAGAACGGACAGATACCAGGAAAACGCGGTAATTCAGGTCAGCGATACCGGAAGCGGAATCGCTGCCGACAGGCTGCCTCATATTTTCGACCCCTATTATTCTTCTCGACCGCAAGGCAGCGGCCTGGGCCTGCCGACATCAAGGAAAATCGTCGAGTCTCATAACGGCTCGATTAGTGTTGATAGTGAACCAGGCAAAGGAACGTTATTTACAATAAAATTACCTGTTGGTTCTGGGCAGGATTAAACTTTATGGCTGATGACCTTGTTATTTTAGTTGTTGACGATGAGCGTAATCACGCAGATGGCCTTGTCGAGGCCCTGGAAAAATCCTGCGCAAAGGCAATCGCTGTTTACAACGGCACAGATGCCATCGAGATTATGCGCGACCAGCGAATCGACATAGTTATTACCGATTTGAAACTTGGCGGTGACATTGACGGACTGGATATACTGACAGAAGCAAAAAAACAGATTGGCCCTGAAGTTGTTTTAATAACCGCCTATGCCACCATAGATACCTGTAAGCAGGCCATAAAACAAGGTGCATGTGATTATCTTATAAAGCCCATCGATATCGACCAGCTTCGCGCACTTGTAGAACAGATTAGCCGAAAAATATCAGCCTCGTATCCCCGCGGCACAGGCACAGCCCAGACACGGCAGTTTATATTCGAAGGTGTACGCGGAGAAAACTCGGCAGTTGAAGGAATGTTCGAAGTTCTCCAGCGCGTGGCGCCGACTAATATATCCGTCTTGATTGAAGGCCAGTCAGGCACCGGCAAAGAATTACTCGCAAGAGCGATTCACAAAAATTCAAAACGGGCGGACAAAACGTTCAGACCCATAAATTGTGCCGGCCTTAGTGAAACTTTGCTGGAAAGCGAATTGTTCGGCCATATCAAAGGCGCCTTCACCGGTGCCGCCGGCGACAGAAAAGGACTGTTCGAAATTGCCGACAAGGGGACATTATTTTTGGACGAAATCGGTGACATGCCCTTGAATATGCAGGCAAAACTCCTGCGTGTCCTTGAGGACGGCATCGTTGTGCCCGTTGGCTCGACCAAACCAATCGTGGTCGATGTCCGCGTAATCAGCGCAACAAACCATGACCTGACAAAACTCGTAGAAGAAAAAAAATTCCGCCAGGACCTGTACTTTAGAATCAAAGGCGTCAGTGTCTCTGTCCCTGCCCTGCGCGATAGACCCCAGGACATGCCGATTCTTACAGAGTTCTTTCTTAACGAAGCCGTCGCCGAGATTGGTTCCAAAGTTACAGGCATAACAAAAGCCGCCCAGGCAGTCCTTGCGAACCACGACTGGCCCGGCAACATCCGCCAGCTTCGAAATTGCATCAGGACAATGGTCGTAATGTGCGACGCCGACGAACTTGACGTAGCCGACATTCCCCCGGATATTCGTCAGGTTCGACAGTTAGCAGCCGGCACCCGCCCGGAAGGCGGCCTCGGCGGAGTCTCGCTAAACGAACTGGAAAAGCAGGCCATCATTGACACGTTGAACAGAACCGGCAACAACCGCGAAAAGGCCGCAAAAATCCTCGGCATCGGCGAAAGAACACTATACCGAAAAATCAAAGAATACAACCTGTAAATGATTCTTACTTCTTTACCTCTTACCTCTTACTTCTTTACTTCTTGCTTCTTTTTCTTTGCAGCCATTGGGGCAGTTGCTCATGAGTTACTTTTTGCCACAGCCCTTTTTTCTGGCCGCGCGCGATTGTTTCCAACTGCTGGTACTTGTAATAAAAATTGTGACGAAATCTTAAATCCGCATAGGCAAAGCCTTCGGCCAATAAAACTTCATTCAGGAATCTGCCGTCCGGCAACTGCACATAAGCTAACAGCCTGCCGTACTTGCCTCTGGTTCTTTTAGAATCCAGATATAATGTCACCTGCTTTCCAATCGCTAGTTTAGTTGCAAATTCCGTAGCTTCCGGCCCGAAGTACATCACCGGCGCCCCGGGCTTCTTTGTCTCCGGCGTATCCACCCCCCAAAGCCTTATCCTTGTATGGCCGAACTTGCCGTCAGGGGCATCGATGTCGATAGTGTCACCATCAACGACATTTGTAACGGTGAAGATTTTTTCGTGATACTTTTCGAGGTCGCCGGCTTTGACCTGTTCTTCGGATTTGGGTTCAGACTGGCCTCTGTTTCTGACGGTGCTTTGGTCAAGCCGGATAAGTATAATCGCCGCCAAAACGCACACGGCAATTATGCCGTTTCGCCGGCGTCTGCTCATCGCAAAAGTTGTTTTCTTCTTTTTAGACGACACAGGTATCAGTTTTTTCGTTTCTCAGGCGGCCTGTCCAGGTCGAAAGCCCCGCATACGGTCTTAAGTGCCTCTTCTGCCTGGCTTTTATCTACGATACAACTGATACGAATTTCACTGGTGGTAATTGAATCGATATTGATTTGTGCCTTGGCCAGTGCGCTGAACATTTTATCCGCCACACCATAATGAGTTCGCATCCCCACGCCCACCACAGAAATCTCGGCAATGTCGTCGCGAACAAAGATGTCATCGAAATTTACCTCGCCTTTGATTTGCTCCACAGCTTCTTTGGCGGCGGCCAGTTCGGCGATGGCGGTCGTGAACGACAGGTTCGCCTTCTCGGGGCTGATTTCTGTTTGAATGATGTCGTTGACAACTACCTTTGCTTTTGCCAGATGTGAAAAGATCTTAGCGGCGTTGCCGGGTTTGTTATCCACGCCGATAAGACCGATCTTTGCCATATCTTTTTGGATTGTCGCCCCTGAAACTACTACATCTTCCATTTGTGGTACCTCATGAGTAATTATTGTTCCTTCGACTTCTTCGCTACTGCTTCTTACGTGAATTTTAATATTATATTTTTTGCCGAACTCGATGGCCCTGCTGTGCATAACGCCGGCCCCGAGACTTGCCAACTCAAGCATCTCGTCATAACTGATTTGCTTCATCTTCACCGCGTTTGTAAATATTCGCGGGTCGGTTGTATAAATTCCATCAACGTCGGTATAAATCTCGCATTCATCGGCTCCAAGCACCGCCGCCAGCGCCAGGGCGCTTGTATCAGAGCCCCCTCTGCCGAGCGTAGTTATGTTTTCATTTTCATCTATACCCTGAAAGCCCGCAACCAGAACCACCTTGCCATCATCAAGCTGCTTATGAATCCGCCTGGCATCGACGCTCTTGATTCGTGCCTGTGTATGAACACTGTCGGTAATCATCCGAATCTGGCTGCCGGTAAAGCTGATTGCGCCATAGCCTTCCGCCTCAAGCGCAATAGCGAAAAGCGCCACGGTCTGCTGCTCGCCGGTACTCATCAATTGGTCCATTTCGCGTTTGGAAGGATTGGGATTAAGCTCCAGGGCATCGGCGATGAGGTGGTCTGTCTGTTTGCCGCGCGCAGATGCCACCACTACCACCTGAGAACCGTTATCGACCGCCTTTATTACCCGCGATGCCGCCAGCCGAATCTTCTCGGCGTTAGCAACACTGGTCCCTCCGAATTTTTGTACAACTATCGCCATCTTTCCTAACTTGTGCTCCTTATCTCGTAACTTAACTTTTTAAGAAATACTCCATCAATTCAAAACCGTTTTCTATCCTAAGCCCCGATTTGGCGGCATTGGCTTCGGTGAAAGTTGTATTCAAAACTCCACTGACATCGTTGCCTGCCATAGCGAACGGAACCGGCTCAGCACTGTGGGCGCCGCTGTGAATTGGCGTCGGATGGTCCGGTGCCACAAGTATCCGCCAATTGTCATAACACTGTATCGCTTCGTATACCGGCCCGACAATATGCTTATCAATCAGTTCGACCGCCTTTTTCTTGACCTCGGCGTTACCGCTATGGCCTGCTTCGTCGGGCGCTTCTATGTGCACAAAAACGATATCGTATTTATCAAGTGCTTCGATTGCCGCTTCCGCTTTGCCCTGATAATTCGTATCGACAAAGCCGGTAGCGCCAGGAACTTCGATTAAGTCAAAACCGATTAGCTTGGCCAGTCCTTTGGCCAAATCAACCGCTGTGATAACCGCTCCTTTTAATCCGAAGCGCTTTTCAAAGCTTTCCATCCGGGCTTTCGTGCCCTGGCCCCACAGCCAAATCGAACTTACCTGGTTTTCTCCCAGGTCTTTCCTGACCCTGTTAATATCGTGATTGACAAAAAGCTGCTGTGAACGTGCCATCAAATCGATAAGAGTCTGGGCCCCTTTGCCGCGAGGCAGAATCTTATCTATGTCGGTCCTGATATGGTCGTGCGGCGGACAGGTCTGAACGTCAAATTTCATCCCTCTGAAAACCAGCAGATTCCTGTAACTTACGCCCGAATAAAAACTAATCTGGTCATTGCCAAATTGCTCATCGAGGTCTTTTACCAGTTTGCCTGCTTCTTTAGTGGAGATATGCCCCGCGCTGTGGTCGACCATTTTACCATCGGCTATAGTAACCAGGTTGCACCTGAATACCCAGTCACTGGAATCCAGTTCAATGTCACGCGCCACCGCTTCGATTGGCGCACGCCCGGTGTAATACTGCTGAGGGTCGTAACCCAGCAGACTCATCTGCGCAACGTCACTACCCGGCTCCATCCCCGCAGGAATCGTCCGAACGATTCCCTGGCGACCCTGACGGCTGATAGCGTCGGTATTGGGTATCTCTGCGGCCTCGAGTATGGTCTTATTGCCAAACTCTTCAAGCGGTTCGTCCGCTGCGCCATCCGGAATTATTATCGCGTACTTGGTCACTGGTCGCTGTCCTCCGGAATATCTACGATTCTTATACACACCGGCTTATTGCAGACCGTATCAAGCTTGTCAAGGTCCTCCAGTGCCGCGGTCGTTTTACTTTGTTTAGTTGGATGAGTAGCTATAACCACCGGTACGGTATTGTCCGGCCCGTGTCCTTCGTGCTGCAGAATACCGGATATACTAATGGCGTTGTCAGCAAGAATCCTGCCAATCTGAGCGAAAACGCCCGGCCGGTCTTCGACCATCAGCCGAATATAAAATCTGCTCACAGAATCACCGATCTTTTCAATTACACCTGCCGCTTCACTGTTTGGCCTCAGATTCAGGCTGCGAAAAGTAGTAGCCGAATTCCCCAACGCCACATCGATAATGTCAGCCACAACCGCGCTTGCCGTCGGCATCATCCCCGCACCTCTGCCGTAATACATCACGTTGCCGATAGCGCTGCCGAATATATTAATCGCGTTAAACGAGCCGTTAACATTGGCAAGCGGGTCGTCCCTGGAGATAAACGCCGGATGCACCCGAAGCGAAATCCTGCCGTCCTGGTTCTTTTCTCCGATTGCCAGCAGTTTCAGACAGTACCCCATCTCCCCGCCGTATCGAATATCGTCCTTTGAAATTCCCTCGATGCCCTCAACATAGATATCCTCGAGACCGATTTCATATCCGAACGCGATAGACGCTAAAATCACCAGCTTATGCGCGCTGTCTCCGCCGTTAATATCCAGCGACGGGTCCGCTTCTGCAAAGCCAAGCTTCTGTGCCTGGGCCAATGCTTCGGCAAAGTCCTCGTCCTTGCGGCTCATGTTCGAAAGAATATAATTACAGGTGCCGTTAACGATGCCGTATATCGCGGTAATATCGTTTGCCGCTAATCCGGTTCGCAGACCAGAAATTATTGGTATCCCGCCTGCGCAACTGGCCTCAAACGCGATGCACTTGTTATTTTCGTGTGCCGCTTTGTAAAGTTCGCTGCCGTGCTCGGCCAGCAGCGCCTTGTTGGCAGTTACAACGTCTTTACCCGCCGCTAACATCTTAAGCTGAATATCTTTTGCCGCACCGGTACCACCTGCCAACTCGACCCCAATACTGATGCTGTCATCATCAAGGAGTCTGTTCAAATCACTGGTTAGAATCCCAGCCGGCAGCTTCACCACCCGCTCGGTCTCGGTATCGATATCGACCACACAGCCAAGTTCCAGCCTAATACCGGTCTTGGCTGCTATTGCGCCAGCCTGCTCTAATATCAGCTTGGCGACACCGCAGCCGACCGTACCAAAACCAACAAGCCCAACTTTTACAATCTTTTCAGCCATTTTCTGTACCTCACAATCCTGTAATATATAAATTCAAGGACTGTCAGTCAATAATCATTTAAGTTGCTCGATATAGACGTTGCGAAACTCGATTGGTGTCCCTTCGCTTTGCAGACATATCTTACCGCAACGATCACTCATGCCCGTCGCCACGTTCTGCAGTACGCCGTTGGCAAAAATCAGCATCCAGTCGTCCTTGCAGATGACCTCATAGGTATTCCATTGCCCAAGCGGTTTTTCACTGCTGTCGTGCAGCTTCTTTATCCGCCGTCCATCGACTCTCGGCCCGCCTGCCGCGTGCTCAGCGGTCTTGATACCGATTAAGGGATTTAGCTTTTCCCCGCTGCCTATCAGCCAGATATCGCCTGCGTGACCCGATGCCAACTGGCATTCGAAGCTCTTGGGATACATCTTATCCGGGCCGCTCATATGCGTAAGTACTCCGCTGTTGCCGCCGCTGCCCGGCCAACGCCATTCCACATGCAAAAGATAGTTGCAGTAATCGGCCTCGGTGCGCATATAGCCGCCAGGCAGACCCGCAACCTGAATAACGCCATCCTTTATCGAGTACGTATCCTTCGGGTCCTTGTCTTTATCGGTTATGTATAGCTTCCAGCCGCTAAAGTCCTTACCGTTCCAAAGCACTGTCTTTTCTTTCGGCACAATGCATTTATCCATTGGGCAGCATGCTGCCTTGCCTTTAGCTTCGAGCGGACACTTCGGCTTTTTGGAACTTGCCGCACCAATCGCCATCCCCGCCATTAAGCTCAACGCAATAATTACGATAACCAAACGCTTCATACTATTGCCTTTCATTTTGACCTAAATCACTTTTCCGCGACAGTTTATACTTTTACCGCCTGATAGTCAATAGCCAATTCTCCTTTCACTCCCGACGCTGGCGCGCTATAATATCGACCAACGAAGAAGCGGCATCTGTGTTTTGAAAACCAGTCTGTCACATAGCAACTTTTCCAGGAAAGGGGATATATAAAATGAGAAAATTATTTGCAATGATAGTGATGTTGTCTTCAGTGGTTTGTGTTTCAGCAGGCCGGGAACCTACACACAGATTCGAGAAAGTTGTTAACCCAATGGTAACCGCCATCAATAAAGCTGATTATCCCGCAATCCAGGCTGATTTCAGCCGGATAATGCTGGACTTTTTTCCTTTGGAAAAATCCAAACCTTTCTTTACCGATCTGACCAGTTTTTATGGCAAAATTGAAAAACTGGACCCACCGAAATATACCCCGCCCAACCAGGCCGTTTTTCCAGCCCACTGTGAACGTGGCATTTTAGATATAAAGATTGTACTTGATAATAAGGACAAGATTATCGGATTGTGGTTTTTGCCGCACACCCCGGATATACCAACACCCCGGAAGAACCAGACAAAGTTGTCTCTGCCTTTCAAAGGCAATTGGCTGGTTGTCTGGGGCGGCGATACCAAAGAACTCAATCAGCATCACGACACCCCCAACCAGAGATTTGCTTTTGATTTTGTTGTTGCAGACCAAACCGGCAAAACGCATAAGGGCGATGGCACAACCAACCAGGATTATTATGCTTTCGGCAAAGAAGTATTAGCCCCTGCCGACGGCGTTGTAACCGACGTCATCGATGGCGTCAGAGACAACGTACCTGGCTCGATGAATCCGTATTCAGCCTTGGGCAACGCCGTCTTTATTCAGCATCGTGAGCATGAAGTCTCGGTCCTGGCGCATTTGAAGCTCGGCAGTATAAAAGTAAAGGCCGGCGACAAGGTAACAAAAGGCCGCCTGATCGGTCTTTGCGGAAATTCAGGCAACTCCTCCGAGCCGCACCTGCACTATCACCTTCAAAATACACCGGTAATCCAGGATGGCACCGGCATCAAATGCTATTTCCAGAAAGTAAAGGTGAAAGACAACGGCAAAACAGAAGTCCAGCCGAATTATTCACCAACAAAAGGCCGGATTATCTCCGCCAAATAAACACCCGATTCCAAAATACTATAATAGTCCAGTACCTGCATAGGCGAAAGCCGCCGTATCCCATGCCAAATAGGTCTCGTCTCTCAAAACCAGAGAGGGGATTTAAAAATCAATCATATGCGCAGGTTTTGGGGGAAATTCGGTTAAATTTTCGGGGTGATGGCTGTTTTTCGGCTGTTATCGGCAATTAGTGTCAATCAAATGCGCAAGTGTTAAAATAGGTAAGGCAAAAAGCGTGACTTTTAGCTAAAAGATGGCAAGTTTTTGAAAGTTTTAGCGTTTTTTAAGAAAAAATCGGAAGAAATTCGGCGTTTTTTCAAACTCTCATTTTGAGAACATGCGCGTTTGATCGATGGTAAATCAATCATATGCGCAAGTTTGTTGTTTTTTGTAAACATGGGATTTAGAAATATGGGGGTTTTTGGCGTAAAAACGGGGGAAAATTGGGGCGATTTTGGTCTGGCAAAATGAGAATCGGCGCATATGATTGATTTACCAAAGGCCGATATTATAATCCGGCAACACTTTAACATCTGTAATCTTATACATTTTATAACCGCCACTACCATCAGGCAATATTTGTCGACAAAAGCGCAAAGGCAAAGGCCGGCTTCTAAAAAGAAACCGGCCTTTATAATTCCTGGCAATCACCTACTCTCGCCCTTGCGGACTACCATCGGCCGGACGGGCTTAGCTTCTGAGTTCGGAATGGGATCAGGCGTTTCCCCGTCAGTATAGTCACCAGGAAACTCGTTATCCCGCACCTACTTTGAGATTTCACCGTCTATATTACTACTAAAACCAGTACAAAACCTCAAAGTAGGTGCGGGACTAATTCAAAATATGTGGATACGTTTAATAGTACAAACCCATCAGGATTGAATCTATAACAATCAACCAAGGATTGATATGGTCAAGCGTTCGAACGTTAGTACCGGTTAGCTGAACGCATTTCTGCGCTTACACACCCGGCCTATCGACCAGATAGTCTATCTGGGTCCTTCATCCCGCACCTATTTTGACCAATCCAAAAGAGTATTGAGATGCAAATGTCAAATTAACACATGCACAACACATACCCTTCAGAGTGGGCAAAATAGGTGCGGGAATGGAATCCTAATCTTGAAGGAGGCTTCCCACTTAGATGCTTTCAGCGGTTATCCTTGCCCGACTTAGCTACCCGGCGGTGCCCCTAGCGGGACAACCGGTACACCAGCGGTCAGTGCTTCCCAATCCTCTCGTACTAGGGAAACATCTTCTCAAGATTCCTGCGCCCACGGCAGATAGGG